>MKWU01003972.1_pt1 | contig 18306 bp, 18 predicted proteins | sample 809101 | NCBI WGS metagenome assembly MKWU01 (sample SAMN05860141, study PRJNA318959) | sponge metagenome | host: Aplysina aerophoba | place: Slovenia: Piran, Adriatic Sea, Gulf of Piran | collected 2013-05-07
GCTTTTTCGGCATCATGGTTTGCAGGGAATCGGGCCAAACGGCCGGGTTTTCTTGCGATTCATTATACGAAAAAACGGCTTTTAAGTCAATAAAATCAACTCGTTATGAATACTTCAGGGACGACTATGTACTTGTCCGTTTTTCTCCAGAACAACGACACATCTGTTGAACTAGCGGAAGGAACAATCGAGACACTTGTGCGCAGCAGACTTCGGGCTGCCCGTTTATTTAGTGACCTCACTTTCGAGGATTGGCTTGGTGAATCTATGAAGAGGAAATTAAATAATCAACCAACAGAAGATCTGCCATCTCCACCAAGGACTACGCTTGGGGTAGGTATACACATTGTTGGACAGGCGTACGATATAGAACTTGAATACTTAAAAGATCAAATGATAGACCCTATTACAGGGTCCATGTATCCTTTAACTACTTGGGAATCTGGAAGCTTGGGGACCCACGGCGATGATCCTAACTTTATTTTGTCGCATTTATCTCAGATGACAGATAAATTCATTGATGAATATCTGCGCATCAATGCAGATGCTTGCAAGAAATAAGAGCAATGGCCATGAAATCTGAAGATAAACCAAAGAGTTGGGGGTTTTACGATTCTTCCGAGTACCTGGAGGCTCTGGAGAAAATAAGCAAGTCTGAGCGTCAGACAGAGGATGCACCATGTATTCAACATGAAGGATTTTTAAGCAGAATCTCTCAACGGAATTGGAGGGCACCAAACAGAAGGTACTTATAGGATCGAAAATCGAACAGTTCTACAATCCAGACATTGGTCAATATCACATCTTAGAAACTACGTATCGTCCTTGGGGCAGGGTATTTTCCAGGGTTGCCTTGCAATTCCCTAGGAATTTCACATAACAGATTGAAACAGAGCTTGTTTTGTAAAAATAAGTACCGTTTGATGACAATTTAATGTACATAAAAATGCGTGAAATGAACACTTTTTGCTACATAAAAGTGTAGGAAAAACACACTTTTTCGGGTAGATGTATGGAATCTCGGCAAGGAAATCTTGACTTGCGGGTCTTGTGGCGAATGTATGGAAAGTCCTTAAAACTGTTTCTGCTCAGTGAATTGAGCATGAAATTTCTGCACAATGAGGGATTTCCTATATCTGGTATACTTGAACAACCTGAAAACTAGATATAGATGTATGGGTTTAGACATGCCCGATCTTATTCCGGCAGGCCAAGAGGAAACGGTTTCTCCTAAGGATGCCCAATTAGGCAAGATAGCCACAGAAACCAGCGCGCCGCGTTCTTGCAAATCTAATTCTCCTTTCCGTTACCCTGGCGGAAAATTTTATGCGCGCCGTCTTATTCTAGATTTGGTTCCAGAGCATGCCTACTATTGCGAGCCTTTTGCTGGTGGCGCTTCAATTTTTTTTGCAAAGGAAAAAGCGAAAGTCTCGATTCTTAACGACCTAGACTCTGAGGTCATAAATACCCTAGTACAAATCAGAGACAATGTTGAGGAGCTGATCGAACTTTTGCATGGTATTCGCGCCACGAAAGAAAACCACGCTTTTTACAAAAATTCTTATCAGCCTAAAAACGATTTAGAACGTGCATTCCGGTGGTATTACCTGAATCGCACCTCTTACAGTGGCATTATGCGTCCAGAGAATTGCTATTGGGGATTTGGCGAAAAATATTCAATGAGACCTGAAAATTGGCCTCCCCATCTCCGTACTGTCTCCGACAAACTTCAGGATGCTGAATTGATCTCATCCGACTTTGAGAGAGTTATTGACAGCATGCCGGATGGCAGTTTCGTTTTTGTTGACCCTCCTTACTATAATGCCGATCAACAGAAATTCTACAGTTGCACATTCGTAGAAGAAGACCATATGCGGCTATCTGCATGTTTGCGCAGGCATTCAGACCGGCTTTTATTTCTTTTGACTTACGATGATCACATGGATGTTCGGGATCTTTATAAATGGGCGAAATCAATTGATGGCCAACAATGGAATTACACAATCAACCGGACTGACGACCAGAAGAATGGTGTGAAGAAGAAGGACGGATTTCGGAGAGAGAGATATAAGGGACGAGAAATTTTCATCCGTAACTACGATGTCTGAAGAAAATAGGAAAGAGGCTCTTATGATCTATAAGGAGGTCATGGCCTACTGCTTAGCCTATAACGTCCCGATTGAAAACTTAATTGCCATTTTGGAAGACCAGAAAGTCTTGCCGATGATTAGAGGTAAAGCGACTGAGTATGCTGGCGCTGCTTTCCTCAAACAGACACTTAATCCAGCTGAATGGGATGTCCAGAAGCTTAATTTAAATCCCCAACCTGGGACTATTGACGAGGATGTAAGCGTTACATTTCTCAGAACTGGCCGCCGGTTGAAAGTTGAAACCAAGAACGCAGTTCGTGGTGGTTTCAAGCTTACCAAGAGGACCAATTCACAACCGTGTTTCCAAGTGAAATGCCATAAGTCCAGAAGTCATTTGAAACGGCAAAAGACGACAAATGACAGATATCTAGTAGGAGAATTTGATCTTCTTCTCTGTAACGTTTCTAATGCACTATTTAAAGGGAAAGCGATGACCCCAGGACTTCCCTTGCTGGATGATTCTGAGGCGATAGATTGGGCCAAGAATTTCTACAAAGTTTCTACAGATGAGGAACTTGTCAGAAATGCATACCTTGATTGGCGCATTTGCTTACCTGCTTCCATTGCAGATGAGAATGGGGTTATCCCTCGCACCCCTCTTGTACTGATGGAGAATGACCCTAACTGGTTTGGGCCAGACCAGTTGGAAGAAAAACTCTTAACCTTAATTAATTAAACTTGACACTAGCCTAAAAAATGCAGCAATGCGGATGGAAGGTTCGCAATGATTGTTTAGCCATGAACAACATTCAGAAAGATGCCGTACTGCCTATTGATGCCCTTATCCGTTCAATCGGCATACGACGAACTACACCCATATCTATTTTTCTTGGTGCTGGGGCATCAATTAGTTCTGGTTTGCCATCTGCCGAGATGTGCATTTGGGAATGGAAGCGCAGAATCTTTTTAACTAATAATCCTGGACTGGAAGATCAATTTTCAGAAATTTCTTTGCCCAGCGTCCAGAATAAAATCCAGCAGTGGCTTGATAAACAAAGGTGCTACCCACCAAACCATGCCCCTGATGAATACGGCTTCTATATTCAGGAATGTTTTCCCATGGCCGATGATCGACGGGTTTTCTTCCAAGATAAAGTTCGCGTAGCTCGGCCACATACTGGCTACCAGTTGCTCTGCCATCTTGCTGAAGCGAATGTCATTCAAACTGTTTGGTCGACGAATTTTGATAGTTTGTCTGCCCGAGCAGCGGCTTCTTTCGACCTAACACCCTTGGAAATTGGAATCGATAGCCAACAACGTATCACACACAAACCTGAGCAGGGGGAAGTTTTATGTGTCTCTCTGCATGGTGACTACCGATATGACGAGTTAAAGAACACCTCTGAGGAGGTTCAGAATCAGGAAGCCGAACTGCGTAGCGCTTTAGTTGAAGACGTAAAGAGCATGCCATTTATTGTTATCGGCTATAGCGGCCGTGACCAGTCAATTATGCGTGCCTTTGAGACTGCCTGCTCTAACGGTGCGTCTGGGGCTTTTTACTGGTGCGGACTTGCTGGTCATGACCCAGCAGAACACATTATGGCTTTGATTCAGCATGCTCGCGCACATGGCAGGGAAGCATTCTATATCCCGACATTAGGATTTGACGACTTGATGACTCGCATGTCTTTACACTGTCTTGAGAATGAACGACGTGAGAATATCCGCCATTGTATTGATAGCTTAGCCCCGAAGAACCTACTTGACCGGAAACCTTTCCATATCCCGCAATATGATTCAGTCACACTCATCAAGAGCAATGCTTTCGAAATTAGTTGCCCACCTGAGGCCCTCCAATTTGATTTAAAGGTTTGGCCGGAGGAAAAAGTTTGGAGTTCCCTGCGCACATTGGCGGGAGATCGCCCTTTGGTTGTGGTTCCATTCCGTAAAGTTTTAGCCTTCGGCACTATCGAAGACATTCGCGATGCTTTCGGCGAGAACATAAAGGGGCCGATTGAACGCATACCAGTGAGCCCCGATGATCTTCGACATGAAAATGGAGCTATCATTTCTCTGATGAGGCAGGCGCTCGTGCGAGCGATGGCTGGCAAGGCCGGGATGAAAACTGATGGCACGAAACGGTTATGGCGTTCTCAGGTATATAAACAAGTACAACACGGAGACCAAAGCTACAACATTCACGAATCAGCCACAATTCATCTGCGCCGTATTGGTGAAAAGCAATATCTCATCTTGATGCCTTCGCTCATTATCTTCAATCAAGAGGAAATTGAGGCCCCTCGAGAGATCGCAAACCCAATTAAGCTGAAAATACTTGGATATCAGCACAACAAACCATTCAATGAGGCAATTAACAAATGGCGCACGGATTTATTCCTGACAGAGGGAGCTCTAGAATTCGAGTTTCCTGATGATTGTGGTTCGCCATTTAAATTTCACGTAAATCGTTCTCCAATTTTTGCCGAAATTGGATCCTCGCTAGGAGGGAAAACTCTTCGTTTCTCAGAAAAAATAAAACCTTTGGTCAAGCATCATGGAGAGGAATTGCCTGAGCCGAAACTCGTTTTTTCAAACAGAGACGGAACTAACACAGTCGAGGATACACATCCGGTCCGAGGCATTCTCGAAAACCGACCTTATGACTACCCACTCACCAGCAAGGGTTTGTCTCCATCTCTTAGAGTCGGTGTTATTTGCCCGGTCGCTGAGACTAATAAACTTAGTCTCTACCTTGAAAAGATTCATCAAACTTTCGATCCAGCTGACAGCGATCGTGATTACTTACTTAATTATCCAGGCTTTCAAAATGCTTATAACTTGTCTGTCGAATTGCCTTCACCGGGTTCGCCAGGATGGTTTACTTGCCCAGATCCTTCCACATACGATCCAGTGCAAGGGTCCCCAGAAATTGCACACCTAATCAACGGTAAAGTCGATGCCCTCCAATCGTCATATGCGCCTCATGTTGTACTTATTTTTTTTCCTGACCGATGGCAGAATGTTCGAGGATATACGAGCGATCAGGGTGGTTTTGATGTCCACGATTTTGTTAAGGCATATTGCGTTCAACGTGGCATTGCAACACAGTTTTTGAACCAGGACACCCTCGTGAACACCAACCAGTGCCGAGTGTGGTGGTGGCTGTCGTTAGCGCTTTACGTTAAAGGAATGCGGACACCGTGGTTGCTGGATAATTTGGCAGATGAAACGGCATTCGTGGGCCTTGGGTTCAGCGTAAACCATGCGGAGGAACGCGGCCGCCATATCGTTCTTGGCTGTAGCCATATCTACAGTGCCAGAGGTGAAGGACTTCAATACCGCTTAACAAAAATTGAAAACCCAATTATTCGGCGTGGTAATCCTTTTATGTCTCGTGGTGACGCTCGTCGTACTGGAGAGACAATCCGTCAGCTTTTCTTCGACGCCCATATGAAGCTTCCTAGGAGAGTTGTTCTTCATAAACGGACACCTTTCACCAAAGAAGAGCGTGAAGGATTTAGTGATGGTCTCGGCGGTGTTCAGTGTATCGATATGCTTGAAATTCAGATTGATCACGCTTTACGCTACATGGCTTCAACTCAACGCCTTAGGGAGACACTAACTGAAGACAATTTTCCCGTCCGGCGAGGGACGGTCGTGCAACTAGATGACTTTACGGCATTACTTTGGGTACATGGTGCAACAACAGCACTCATCCCTCGTTACAAATATTTCCAGGGTAAAAGGCGAATCCCCGCGCCATTGACAATAAAACGTTATGCAGGGGATACTCCTTTACGGGATGTTGCATCAGAAATTTTAGGTTTGTCTAAAATGAACTGGAATACTTTTGACTTGTATACGAAGCATCCGGCGTCATTGGAATCGTCAAATGAAATCGCTAAGATCGGTTCTTTGCTGCAACGTTTCGGAGCCCTGTCTTATGACTACAGGCTGTTTATGTGAGTGGCTTCATTAATGAGAGTGTCCTAACCATGCTAGCCTGAAATTTCCTCCACGTTTACGTACAAGAGACGCCAAAACCTTATAAATCTAATTCCAACCTGAGCTATGAACATAAATCCTATCTCTGATCAGCCTCATATAGACAAAATACGTGAGGCGCTGTGGACGGGTGGCGAATATGGCCGTGCCGCATTAATGGTCGGAGCGGGCTTTAGTTTAAATGCGCGATCAGAGAGTTCATCTCACATTTTTTACCCAGACTGGTCAGCCCTCATGCGAAGCATGGTCGAAGAAATTGTGGCGTTAGGCGGTGATAGAACTGCACTACAGGCCATGTCGCGATCAGCAAGGGGGGCGTTGCGGATTGCTGAAGAATATGTGGCACTACATGGCCGGGCAAATCTCGATGCTTTTCTTCAGGCAGAAATTCCTGATAATCATTTCCAACCTAGTGAGTTACATACGAAAGCTATGGATCTTCCGTGGTCTGATGTTTTCACCACTAACTGGGATACGCTTTTGGAGCGCACTGTATCTCAACCAATTGAGCGACGCTATAGCGTTGTTTTAGAGGTAACGGATATTTCTTATCGGAGGCGCCCCCGTATCGTGAAACTACATGGTTCATTCCCATCTAATGGACCGTTTATTTTGACAGAAGAGGACTTTCGCACTTATCCGAAAGAGTTCGCCCCATTTGTCAATTTGGTCCAACAGTCAATGATGGAAAATGTAGTTTGAACGCGATACTAGAGTGGTGGCAGCGTGAGCAAAATACATTTAAGCAGAAAGCGTATCAACCAGAATTTTTTGGCAATGATATTCGCAACAGGATCAACTTGGTTTTGAAAGTTATTTTCACTTGTGCACTTGGAAAAGAGACCTTGGCTGAGACAGATGCATGTGAGCTTTCGGATTTTTTAAATGAAGTAAATCACCTTCACCAGCTCATTCCATATTGCTATCCAGTTTACGCCTATTTAAACCGAGAATCACAACAAGTTTATTGGAATAAACTGCGGGTTGCGTTATGGCATAGTGACGCGGACGTTGCAAACGAAACACTAAATGCGTGCTGGCGGTGGCAGAGTTCATCGGATCGGCTAGGGCTTGCTCCAATGCCACATGGTGTATTTGAATCTCTGGTAATGACCATAGGAAACCTCCACGGATGGCTAAGTTGCCATGCTTGCAATGTTATTTCCAGACTTATTGCTGAAGATTATCTGAGAAATGAAGACTATGACTTAGATCAATTAGCGGATGCTGTCGAAAGTGCGGCACTTAATTTAGGATATGATCAAGAAGCACATGAAACCTTTGTGCGAGCAGGGCTTGATGAAGAGATGCATGTGCACCACCGCAGGCATCTTGCTAACCTGTTAGCGCTCATGCGGAAAAAAGAAATTCCGGTTGGGCTTGCTGCTGACAAGTGGCTGCATCAGGCCAAAGAAGATCGCTTTTGTGATGTGAGATATGTGGCGAATAGTGCAGAGGAAATAACACCAAACTAACGCCGTGGATCCGACTGAAAATCCAGTTCAATGGACCTACCAAAAGGGCCGAGGCGCCATCAGCAACCCGTCAGGCCGCTACGAACTGGAACAAATTGAGTTCCAGCATGATGGCCGAGAATACAAGGAGGAGGCCCTTGAGACTCGCTACTTCGACGCACCCGCGAAAAGCCTCATCAACTATAACCAGTCGCCCGATATCGCGCTGGACCGCTCTATCAACCCGTATCGTGGTTGTGAGCACGGCTGCGCGTATTGCTTCGCGCGGCCTAATCACGCCTATCTTGGGTTGTCGCCCGGGCTGGACTTTGAGACTCAAATCTTCTGCAAGACGAATGCCGCGGAAGTCCTGGCGCGCGAATTGCGCGCTCCCCGCTACCGGTGCGCGACGATTGGCCTTGGCTACAACACGGACGCCTACCAGCCGGTCGAGCGGCAACTCAAGATCACCCGCTCGATTCTCGAGGTCTTGCGGGAGTTTCGCCACCCGGTTTCGGTGATCACCAAATCCGGGTTGATCGAGCGGGACCTGGATATCCTGCAGGATCTGGCCCACGAAGGTCTTGTGGAGGTGATCGTGTCCGTCACCACGCTGGACGCAAGTCTCAGCCGAACCCTCGAACCTCGTGCCGGAGCACCTCACTCCCGGCTCGCACTGGTGCGGGCGTTGTCACAGGCAGGGATCCCGGTGGGCGTCCTCGCGGCTCCGGTGATCCCGTTCCTGAACGACGGAGAGTTGGAAGACATCATTAAAACCGTGGCGGAACAAGGGGCTTACTGTGCCGGATACGTGGTCCTGCGCCTGCCGCACGAACTGAAGCAATTGTTCCGGGAGTGGCTTGAGCAGCATGTCCCGGAACGCGCCGATAGGATCATGAATGTGGTTCGAAGCCTGCATGGCGGAGTCGACTACAACCCCGAGTTCGGGCGCCGCCTGAGCGGGCAGGGGGAATTCGCACACCTGCTGCGGCAGCGTTTCACGCTGGCCTGCAAGCGGCATGGGATGAATGGACAGCGCCACTCCTTGCGGACCGACCGGTTCCGCGCCCCGTCCGATCAGGCGGAGTTGTTCGAGTAGAAGGCAGCGCAACTCATGGCCTCATCTCGCACGACGCTTCCGGATTACGTGGACTCTGGTCTGCGCGTCTTGTCCGTGGGGCTGAATCCTTCTGTCCCTTCGGTTCGCGCGGGCTTCTATTTTGCTAATCCGCGGAACCGCTTCTGGAAGGCTTTTGGCGAGTCCGGGCTGGCCGAATCCCAAGGCGAACCCTCGCGGTTACGTCATCAGATCCTTCTAAAACAGGATCGAATCGGATTCACCGATGTCGTGAAGCGTCCAAGCCGGCAGGGGCACGAATTGCGGGCCGAGGATTTCCGGCGCGATGCGCCGCGGCTCCTGCGGTTGATTGAAAAGGTTCGGCCGGCCTGGGCTTGGTTTCACGGCAAGCAGGCGTACCGACACTTCTTGAAATACGCATTGGATGCATCTCCCAAGGAAATCCGCTGGGGCATGCAGCCGAGGGTGATTGGAGGGGCGCGAGTGTATGTCACACCCAACCCGAGTCCGGCCAATGCGGCCTACTCGCTCTCCGATCTCCAATGCTGGTACCGTCGCTTGGCGCGTCATGTCAATGCATAGATCCCGATACGGACTTGCCGCGGCCCTGTGGTTTTTCGCCGTTGCGGCCGAAGCCTTGCCGCCGCCGCAGGAGATTACGTTCACCGCGCCGGTGTACCAGTCCGAAGACACGATTGATTTGACGGCCTACCTGTACCGACCGGAAGGGGAAGGTCCGCATCCGGCCATCGTGGACCTGCACGGTTGCAACGGGATCTGGCCGGTTCGCTCGGAACTTTGGTATGAAAGCTATCTTGATTGGGGGTTTGCGGTTCTGCAAGTCGACAGCTTCGGCCCGCGGGGGCATAAAAATATCTGCGGCAACCTGTTCGCTGTCCCCACCTGGCACCGGGCGCGGGATGCGCATGCGGCGAAGCGCTGGCTGAAGGCGCAGCCTTGGGTGGCCGAGCAAGAGGTTTATCTGACCGGGTTCTCGCACGGGGCGACGACGACCCTGCTGGCCTTGGACGATGACGTGAATGCAGAGCAGCCTTTCGCCGGTGCCATTGCGGTCGCGCCCTGGTGCCTGGATCAGCTTGGCAACTCCCGTACGGACTTGCTGATCCTGATTGGCGGGCAGGACCAGTGGACGCCGGCGCAGCGCTGCCGGGTAATGATCTCAGTCCGGCCCGAGCGGGTAGATCTGGTCGTCTATGAAGATGCTTTCCACAGTTTCGATGCGCCGGGGGTCGACAGCATCTATTTGGGGCAACGGGTCGCTTACGATGCCGAGGTGGCACGGGATGCGGTGCGCCGTGCACGCGAGTTTTTCAGGGAACGAGTCGGGGCGCACCTGCGCCGGGGAGAATTACTGCGCTAGCACAATTCGGTGCAGGGGGTAGTACAGGCCGAAGTGGTCGCCGGTGATGTGAAGGTGCAGGGTATCGTTCTGGGTCTTGGCGTCCCCGACATGGGCCATTCCGGCATAGTGGCCGTCCGTCATGTTGCAGGAGGCCAGTTCCAGGTTTACGCTCAGGGCATTGATGCCGGCCCGAAATTTCTCTAGGGCTCCGTAGTAATTGCATCCGGCACTGTCCGTTCCCTTGATCTCGCCTGTCGGCATCACGTTGATGCTGATGCTGAGCTGCTCCGAGGTGTATTCCCATAATCCTGCGAGCTCGGTTACATCGACCGCCCGTTCAAACAGCGGGTCGTAGTTCAGGGTTAGTGTGCCGGTGTCCTTGCCCGTGGTTAGGTAGCGTGCCGTAATCATGGTGGCTTGCTCGCTGACTGTCCCGTTCAACTCCACGGTTGCCAAAAGGGAGCCGTCCCGGAGGAATATGGCCATGTCGGAGTGGTACTGCTGTTCGTCTCCGGCCACGGTCCCTCGGTAGACTACGTTGGAGTCTACGCTGTAAGCCGAGACGACTCCACCGATATACAAGGCGGTGAAATCAAATTGCCCCTCTCCATTGATATCGAAAACGCCGCTCCATAGCCCGTCCAGGACCTGCGGCGCGGAGTCGCTTGTCGCGAAAGAGGAAAAACTTGCGGCCAGTGCAAAAAGGCCGCACAGGACAATTGATTTTCTCGCCATCAGGAGTGTTGCAGAGGGAGCAGGTTACCGGGAGCCTGACTGTTCCGGACAAGCCGGGCGAAGCCGAGCAGGGCGAGCCCGAACATCAGGGTAGCGATCAGCGTGTGGTGGAAGAACGGAATCGCGGCCACGTAGCAGGCGAGAAGCCCGGCCGCGGTCAGCGGGTACAGGTCGCCCTGCAGCCAGACCGCAAGGTTCGTCAATAGGAAGAACAACACGGATCCGGAAACGCCGGCTGTCACGGTAGTCAGGACGCCGGGAGGACGAAGCATCCAGCGGCCCAGGCCGACGCACAGGGCGACCGCCAGGTAGACGGCCCAGATCTGGTCATGAAGCCCCAGGACGAGGTCTCCCGCTGCCATGCCCAGCAATGGGATCAAGAGGGCGTGGGAAGGGCGCGCGTACAGAGTGCCGCAGAAAAGTGCTGCGGCCAGCACGGGGGTAAAATTCGGAGGATGCGGGATGAGCCGGGACAGGACGATCAGGAGGATCAGCCCGGCGGCGACCCATATACCTGATTGGCGTAGAGGTGTCCACATAATCGGACTGATTCTACCTTATCGGCTGCATTGACAGCTTCCTGTCGAACAGGGAAAATAACTCGCCACGGTGACGGGGCTATAGCTCAGCTGGGAGAGCGCTTGCATGGCATGCAAGAGGTCGGCGGTTCGATCCCGCCTAGCTCCACCAACCCCCTTCGAGTAAATCGGGTTGGTCGTAATGGGGCATGGAAGCCGGGTTTGGCATAATAACGCGAGATTTTGTCTGTAATATTGCATCCCAACTTTTTTTCCGCGCACGATGTCGCCCGAGCATCCCTTATCGCCCCACCTGCAGATTTATCGCCTGCCGCTGGCAGCGCTCCTGTCAATTAGCCACCGCATCATGGGAGTCTTGCTGACGGCCGCCACGGTGGCCTTGGCCTTCCTGATCGCGGCGGCGGCCTATGCGCCCGGTCTCTGGCAGATCGCCATGTCCGTGCTGCAGCATCCCCTGGGGCAGATCCTGCTGATTGCCTGGACCTTCGCACTGGCGTTCCACCTGTGCACCGGGATCCGGCACTTGGTCTGGGATGCCTGCATTGGCCTCAGCATGCCGGCGGTGCAGGCGAGCAACTGGCTGGTGCTCGCGGGTTCCACCACGTTGACGATCGCCGTCTGGACCTGGATTTGGGCATGAGCGGTTCCGGCTCGGCTCGGCGGCACTGGTGGCTGGAACGGATTACTTCGGCCGCGCTGATTCCCCTGTCGGTCTGGCTCATTTGCGCCTTGGGCAGCCAGAGCCTGTCGGACCGGACTCATTTCGAGCAGTGGGTCGGGCAGACGGACACGGCTATCTGGCTGGGCCTGTTCTTCCTGGCATCCCTCTACCACGCAAAACTCGGGCTTGAGGTTATCGTCGACGACTACGTCAGCGATCCGGCCTGGAACCGGGCGACGCACCGGATCGCACAACTGGTCCTCCTCCTTTCTCTCGCTGCCGCCCTCGCGGGGCTGTTGCATTTCCTGACATGACCGCCGCATACAAACTGATCGAGCATCACTACGACGTCGTGGTCGTGGGTGCAGGCGGGGCCGGCCTGCGGGCGACTCTGGGTATGGCGGTGAAAGGCTTGTCGACCGCTTGCATCACCAAGGTATTTCCGACCCGCAGTCACACGGTGGCCGCACAGGGCGGGGTCAGTGCTGCGCTTGGGAACATGGGCCCGGATGATTGGCGCTGGCATATGTACGACACGGTCAAGGGTTCGGACTGGCTGGGAGATCAGGATGCTATCCAGTACATGTGCCGCGAAGCCATTCCGGCGATTATTGAACTGGAGCACTACGGCGTCCCGTTTTCACGGACGGACGAAGGCAAGATCTACCAGCGCCCCTTCGGTGGGATGACGACCCATTTTGGCGAAGGGATCGCACAACGCACCTGTGCTGCCGCCGACCGCACCGGCCACGCTATCCTGCATACGCTGTATCAACAATCCCTCAAGCACAACGCCAAATTCTTTATCGAATACTTCGCCATGGATCTGGTCATGGACGACGAAGGCCGGTGCTGTGGCGTGATGGCTTGGGATCTCGCGACCGGGGAACTGCACCACTTTCACGCACACACGGTTTTGTTGGCGACGGGAGGCTACGGGCGCGCTTATTTCTCCTGTACTTCCGCGCATACCTGCACGGGAGACGGCAACGGCATGGTGCAGCGCGCCGGGTTGCCTTTGCAGGACATGGAGTTTGTACAGTTCCATCCGACCGGCATCTATGGTGCTGGCTGCTTGATTACGGAAGGCGTGCGGGGAGAAGGAGGCTACCTGACGAACAGCAAGGGCGAGCGCTTCATGGAACGGTACGCACCGAATGCCAAGGACTTGGCGTCACGCGATGTGGTCAGCCGCTCGATGACCATCGAAATTAACGAAGGGCGGGGCTGTGGGTCCGAGGAGGATCATATCCACTTGCACCTGGAGCACCTTGGCGCCGAAGTGATCAAGGAACGCCTGCCGGGTATTGCAGAGTCGGCTCGCATTTTCGCCGGGGTCGACGTGACCCGTGAACCGATTCCGGTCCTGCCGACCGTGCACTACACCATGGGCGGCATTCCGACGAATTACCACGGCGAGGTGGTGACGATGCGGGACGGGAACCCGGATGCGGTCGTGCCTGGGCTGATGGCCATCGGGGAAGCGGCTTGCGTCTCGGTGCATGGGGCGAATCGCCTGGGATCTAACTCCTTGCTGGACTTGGTGGTCTTCGGGCGGGCAGCGGCCATACGGGCGACCGAACTCGTTACACCGGGGGTGGCACATCCGGAAGCACCGCCTGCATCGGTCGAACGGATCCTGGATCAGTTCGACAAGCTCCGCCACGCCAGTGGCGGGACTCCGACCGCGGAACTCCGCTTGCAGCTCCAGCGGGCCATGCAGAAACATGCGGCGGTATTCCGGACCGGCGAAACCCTGAAAGAGGGCCTGGAACAGGTCCGGGTCGCCGATCGAGCCTTCAGTGATATCCGTGTCAGCGACCGGTCCTTGATCTGGAATACTGATTTGGTTGAAACCCTGGAATTACAAAACCTCTTGCCACAGGGAGTGGCGACGCTGGAATCGGCGCTCAACCGTTTGGAGAGCCGGGGCGCCCATGCCCGGGAAGATTACCCAGAGCGGAACGACAGCGAATGGATGAAGCATACCGTTTGTTGGACCGACGAACAGGGAACGTGCCGGATTGATTATCGGGATGTCCATATGTACACTCTGGACGACGAAGTGGAAGTGGTTCCACCGAAAGCCCGCGTATACTGATCGCGAACGACAATCGGATCATGGCTCAATTCACTCTTCCGGCAAACGCGGTAGTCCGTAAGCAGGGCAATCAATACGCGGCACCGCCGGATGCGGGAGAAGTGCGGACCTTCCAGGTATACCGCTACGAGCCGGATGAAGGCGAGAATCCGAGGCTGGACAGTTATGAAGTGGATCTGGAGGAGTGCGGCTCGATGATCCTCGACGTGCTCATCAAGATCAAGAATGAAATCGACCCGACCCTGTCGTTTCGCCGCTCCTGCCGGGAGGGGATTTGCGGCTCCTGCTCCATGAACATCAACGGCCGGAACACTCTGGCCTGCACTTGCGGGGTGGATCAATTCAAGGGAGACATCCGGATTTATCCTCTGCCGCACATGCCGGTGGTCCGGGACCTGGTGACGGACTTGTCGGGCTTTTATCGGCAATATGCCGCCGTGGAGCCCTGGTTGAAGAATGGCGCGGATGAGCCGGAGCGTGAACGCCTGCAGCAGAAGGAAGAACGCGCACGGTTGGATGGTCTCGAAGATTGCATCCTGTGTGCCTGCTGCTCCACCAGCTGCCCAAGCTACTGGTGGAATCCGGACAAATACCTGGGGCCGGCGGCTTTGCTGCAGGCATGGCGCTGGCTCGCGGACAGTCGCGATCAGGCGACGGGCGAGCGGCTCGAATACTTGGCGGATGCTTTCAAACTGTATCGCTGCCACACGATCATGAATTGCACCCAGACCTGCCCCAAAGGGCTGAACCCGGCCCGGGCCATTGCCGAAATCAAGAAAATGGTGGCCCTGAGCAAGTCCTGACGTGTCTGAGCAGGACCGGTTACGCTGGCGCTGCCGGCGTGGAACCCGGGAGTTGGATCTCATGCTGATGCGGTATCTGGATCACGAGTATTCCCAAGCGTCTCCCGCCGAGCGCGCGGCGTTCGCGCGGCTGCTGGAATGCACGGACCCCAGCCTTCAGGAAATATTCCTGGGGGTGCAGGCCGCCCCGGACCCGGACATGGAATCCGTTGCCCGGAAAATTCGATCAGGTACGTCCAGCCGTGACTGAACGCCCCGCCGTCCTGTCCGCCGTTCCGCAGTCTGCCGAAAACCGGCATCCGCTTGACCATGCCGCGCTGATGGAAGTGTATGACGTCAACTACCAGTGCCTGCTCGCATTGTGCCCCTCGTTGCGGAATCCTGCTTTGCAAATCCGCCGATATCTTGACGATTCCCTGCCCGACATGCCGGCCCTGCATCTGAAGTTTCACGAGCATACCCGGCACACGGCTACCTTCGGCTTGGCCTGCCGCTGGGACGATGCGGAGAAGGCGGATCTCCTGCCGGATGTGCAGGTGCGACTGTATCGAGATTCGCGGCAGGCCGAACTGCTCGGCCATCGCGGAATCCCCCTGATTCCAGGTCGGCTTCCGGAGGGGGGCCTTCAGACGGGATGGCTGCATCGCCGCCATGCCGGGAACCGGTTCCTGTTCAACTGGTTGCGGTACTGCCTTCGGCAGGGTTATCATCTAGGGAAAGACTCCGGCCGCACGTCATGACGCATCCCGATTTCCAGCCCTGCACGCATAACCTTACTCCGCCGGCTACCCGGATCATAAATCTGCCGGGGGACTACGGACAGACCGATTTCGTCATGCGTCTCGGCGGACGCCTAGCCCAGGTCCAGGTCGGTTATGAGACTTGGGGGACCTTGTCGCGCAACCAGGACAATGCAATCCTGATCTTCACAGGGCTGTCCCCGACCGCCCATGCCGCATCCAACGAGGAAGATGACACGGCAGGCTGGTGGGAATACATGGTCGGACCTGGCAAGGCGATCGACACAGACCGTTTCTTTGTCGTCTGCGTCAATTCCCTGGGCAGTTGCTTCGGTTCGACCGGACCCTCGTCGCACGACCCGGCAACCGGCAAGCCCTACGGGGGGAATTTTCCAGAACTGTCGATCGAGGACATCGCGAAAGCCGGGCACCACGCCATGCGCGAACTGGGCGTGGACCATGTCCACACGGTCATCGGGCCGTCCATGGGAGGCATGTCTGCATTGGCCTACGCCTTGCAGTACCCGGACGAACTGGATTACCTCCTGGTGATTTCAGCCGCTTGCCGGGCTTTGCCGTTCACAATCGCGGTTCGGTCGCTGCAGCGGGAAATCATCCGCTGCGACCCAGGCTGGCAAGGGGGCAACTACGAACTGGACGCTGAACCGCTCTGCGGCATGCGGTTGGCGCGGAAGCTTGGCCTGATGTCCTACCGGGCGGCCCAGGAATGGAGGCAGCGCTTCAATCGCGCCCGGGTTCCGGCGCACCGGGCTTCGGACGAGATGTTCGGTGTCGAGTTCGAGGTGGAGTCCTATCTCGAATACAACGCAAAGAAGTTCGTCGGCACGTTCGATGCCAACAGTTACCTGTACCTCTCACGAGCCATGGACCTGTTCGATGTCGCCGAGCATGGCGGCACGGTCAATGCCGGGCTGGCCCGGGTCCATGTGCGCCGAACCTTGGTGATTGGAGTGGAGAGCGACATTCTCTTTCCGCTTGAGCAGCAGGAAGAAATCGTCACCGGGTTGAACAAGGCCGGACGCGAAGCCGAGCTGGTCGTGCTCCCGTCCATCCAAGGCCATGATTCGTTCCTGGTCGATGCGGAACGATTCTCGCCTGTCGTTCAGGAATTTTTCGCTCAGATCTGAGCCGAAATCAACTGCGCCGATCGAGTGCGACGTAGTCTCGCTGGGCGTGCCCGGTATATAGCTGGCGGGGGCGGCCGATTCGGAACTGCTCGTCCGCCATCATCTCAAGCCAGTGCGCAATCCAACCTGATGTCCGGGCAGTGGCGAAAATGACCGTGAACATGTCCAGGGGGATCCCCATGGTCTTGAGGATGATGCCCGAATAGAAATCGACGTTCGGGTAGAGTTTTCTAACCACGAAATATTCGTCGTTCAGGGCCGTCTGCTCCAAGGACATGGCGGTTTCGAGGAGGGGGCAGCTCGGATTGCCTTCCCCATGCTTCTCCAGCAGGTTGTAGCAGATTTTCTGGATTAATTTCGCGCGCGGATCATAATTCTTGTAGACCCGGTGCCCAAAACCCATCAGCCGGGCATGGCTATTCTTGCTCTTGGTCTGCTCGACGTACTCCTCGACGGAGATGTCCGAGGCATGGATTTCTTCCAGCATCTGGATCACGGCCTCGTTGGCGCCACCGTGTGACGGCCCCCAAAGCGTTGCCACGCCTGCGGCGACGGCGGCCACCGGGCTGGTCTCGGAGCTGCCGGACAGCCGAACCGTGGAGGTGGATGCATTCTGCTCGTGGTCGGCGTGCAGGAGGAACAGGACGTCCATGGCATGCGAGAAAAGGGGGTCCGGCTTCGAGCCGAACATCATGTGGAGGAAATTGGACGTAAAGTCGAGCTCCGGATCGGGATCGACCGGAGATTGGCCTGTCCGGTAGCGGTATCCGAGAGCCGCCAGGACCGGGACCTGTGCGATCAGTCGCCGCGCCATTCGCTGGCGGTACGCTTTATCGTGCACATCCAGTTCAGAGTGGTAGATCGAGGCCAGATGAGCCAGTCCGGCCATCAGCATGGCCATCGGATGGGCATCTTTCTCAAACGCCTGCATAAGTTCCCATGAACCCTTAGGAATCTTTGTTTCTGATTTGATTTCACTAGTAAAGACTTCGAGCTGATCTTGCGTCGGAAGTTCACCGGTGAGTAGCAGGCAAGCAGTCTCGACATGGTTGCCGAATTCCGCGAGTTGTTCGATCGGATAGCCTCGATAGCGAAGCAGGCCGAGGTCTCCGTCAATGTAAGTGATCTGGCTTTTGCAGCTGGCCGTGGAGACAAACCCGGGATCCAGCGAGAAATAGCCCCGTTCTTTGTACAGATTGCTGATGTTGACCGCTGCCGGCCCTTCGGTCGATTCGGCAATCGACAGTTCGACTTCCTTCCCGCCGTTGACCAGTTTGATTTTTCGCTCGGGCATAAATGTTCTCAATCCGACACCTTTTCACGCATCATCAGCCTGCGTGAACCTCAGGACGGGATTTTTTGGAAAACACATTTTACACGCAAGATGTTGCGGTTTTGTTGAAAGAGTCTCTGATATGGATTAATCTGTCTTTGGCAGTTTATAGTAACATCCTGCATAGGGTCAGTTTCAGTTTCGGTCGCACCCTGAGCCCAAGCCGCGGGAGGCACATACGACGACGGTCAATCACTCTGATATTCGCGGGTTGGGTACCGCCTGACCTGTCTCCGTCGTGGAGCTGCCTCTCTCT
>MKWU01003973.1_pt1 | contig 18297 bp, 16 predicted proteins | sample 809101 | NCBI WGS metagenome assembly MKWU01 (sample SAMN05860141, study PRJNA318959) | sponge metagenome | host: Aplysina aerophoba | place: Slovenia: Piran, Adriatic Sea, Gulf of Piran | collected 2013-05-07
GACAGCTTCTCAACGGGTCGCTGCTGGACTACCAGATCGCGTCCATCAAGGACGTGCCCGCGGCCTGTCACCCCATCGTCGTGCAGGTGCCCCACAAGGACGGCCCCTTCGGCGCCAAGGGCATCGGCGAGACCGGCGCCTTGACCGTGGCCGCGGCGGTGGCCAACGCGCTGGAGGATGCCGTGGGCGTGCGCGTGCGCGACATCCCGCTGACCGCGGAGAGGATCCACCAGGCGCTCAAGGCGGCGGGGAAGGTGAACGGTGGAACGTAACATCATCCTGACGGTCAACGGGCAGCAGCGGGAGCTGACAGTCAACGACGCCGACACCCTGCTTGACGTCCTGCGCGACGGGCTCAAGCTTTGGAGCGTCCGGGAGGCCTGCGGCGTGGGCGCCTGCGGGAGTTGCACCGTGCTGCTGGACGGGAGGCCGGTGAGCGCGTGTTTCCTGCTCGCCGTGCGCCAGGACGGCCGCTCCGTCGAAACCGTCGAGGGGTTGGGCGCCGGCGACACCCTGCATCCGATCCAGCAGGCCTTCCTCGAACACGACGCCGCCCAGTGTGGCTACTGCACCCCCGGCTTCATCATGGCGACCAAGGCACTGCTCGAGGAACACCGCGACCCCACCGACGACCAGGTCCGCGACTACCTTTCGGGCAACCTGTGTCGCTGCGGCGGCTACCCCAACATCATGCGCGCGGTCCGCGCCGCGGCGGCGCGAAAGAGCGGCCGTTGACGCCGAGACTTCGGTCAATGGCAATGGCGTCCTTCGACTTCGCTTCGCTACGCTGAGCGGTGTTCTTTGATTTTGCTTCGCCGAGCACAGGACGAACGGGGGTATACACGTACGGGCCACTCTCCGTCCGTCCTTGGCGTAGAAAAGCGAAACCCCCGTTCGTCCTGAGCGTAGCGGAGCGAAGTCGAAGGACGCCGAACTCTCGTAGAGGACAACCATGGATTCTGCTCCCGACCCTGACGCCCTGACCGCGTTGCTGAAGCCCCGGAACATCGCTCTGATCGGGGCCTCGGAACGGGCTCCCCACGCGGCTGCGCTAATGCGGAACCTGTTCAGGTTCGGCTTTCCCAAGGAACGTATCTACCCGGTCAACCCGCGCTACGAGAAACTCTTCGATCTGCCTTGCTACCCTTCGGTGGGCGCGGTGCCGGGAGCCGTGGACCTCGCCGTGATCGCGATTCCGCGGGACGGCACGGTTCAGGTGGTGGAGGAATGCGCCGCCAAGGGCGTGCGCGCCGCGCTTACCGTGGCCACGGGTTTCGGCGAGTTCGACGATACCGGCCGGCGGTATCAGGCGGAGTTGACCCGGATCGTGCGCGAGCACGGCATTGCGCTGGCCGGCCCCAACACCCTGGGCTATCTGGCCCTCGAATGCGGCGCCGCGCTGTGGTCGTCGCCGCTCCCCGAGCGCCTCACCACGGGACCCGTGAGCGCGGTGTTCAGCAGCGCCGGCCTGCTCAACCTCTTCCTCAACACCGCCGCCGACCGTTGCCTGGGGTTTCGCTACGCCATCGCCCCGGGCAATCAGGTGGGCGCGGGCTTCACCGATTACCTGCGCGCCGCGGTGGACGACGACGGCACACGGGTCATCGTCGCCGTCATCGAGTCCATGAGCCGACCCGAGGAGATGGCGGGGCTGCTGGAGCTGGCGCGGGAGCGCGAGAAGGTGGTCGTCGCGCTCAGGCTCGGGCGCTCCCGGAAGGGGGGCCGCGCGGTCACCTCGCACTCGGGCAACATGGCCACCTCCGGCGCGGTGTGGGACGGACTGTTCCGGCAGAAGGGCGTTATCCCGGTGGACAACCTCGATCAGATGCTGGAAGCTACTGCCCTGGCCGTGGCAACCCCGGAGCCCTACCGTCTGCCCGGCTCCGGCGGCGTGGGCATCGTCACCATCTCGGGCGGCGATTGCAGCTTCCTGGCCGACATCTGCGAGCGCAACGATGTGGACCTGCCCGAGCCTACGGAGTCTACCTACGAAGCGCTGCGCCGCTACTTCGACAAGGAGAGCTTCAACGGCAACCCCCTGGACATCGAGGAACTGCACTGGGCGAACCGGCCCGGCTATCTCGAGTGTCTGGAAACCTTCATGCGCGACGACAACTTCGCGGTGGTCTGTTGCCGGCTGAACCTGCCCAAGAGCCCCAGCGACCGGCTGACGCAGTTGTACCGGGAATCGACCGCCGTGCTCCGGCGCGGCGGCAAGCCGTTCGTGTTCCTCTCCAGGGCCAGCGAGCAGCTCGACCGTTCCTGGTTCGAGTTCTTCACCGAGCTGAATGTGCCCCTGCTGCTGGAGTACGAGAAGTCGCTCTGCGCCGTGCGCGACGTCCTGGCACTATCGCGGCGTCGTGCAGGTGCCGCGGCCGGCGCGGCCGCGGCGTCCGTGGCGGAGGCGGCGGAGACCGAGGCGCTGCGTCCGCTCCTCGCCGGGGGCGAGGCCTCCCACGCCACCGTGCGGCGGCTGCTTCGGGCCTACGGCATCCCCTTGGCTCCGGAGCACCTGGCCGGCAGTCGTGAGGAGGCGGTGGAAGCCGCCGGGGAAATGGGGTTTCCGGTGGTGCTGAAGGTGGAGTCCACGGACCTGCCCCACAAGACCGAGGCGGGAGGCGTGCAGCTCAACCTGGCGAGCGCCGGGGAGGTGGCGCAGGCGTACGACCGGCTGCTGGAGGACGTGGGAAGGAACGCGCCCGGCGCTCGCATCGACGGCGTGCTGTTGCAGAAGATGGTGCAGGGGGTCGCCGAGGTCATCATCGGCACGTCGCGCACGCCGGATCTGGGCATCTGCCTCGTGTTCGGGCTGGGCGGCATCTACACCGAAGTGTTGAAGGACGTGGCGTTCCGGCTTCCGCCCCTGGGGTTGCCGGAGGCTCGGGACATGATCCGGGAGATTCGCACCTACCCGCTGCTCGCCGGAGCCCGGGGTCGGCCCAAGGCCGACATCACCGCCCTGGCGGAGGCCATCGTGGCGCTGTCCCGGCTGGCGCTGGACTTTCGCGACGAAGTGGACGAAATCGAGTTCAACCCGCTTATGGTCCTGCCCGAGGGACAGGGTGTGCTGGCGGTGGACACGCTGGTCCGATGTGTCGGCGCACCGGACTCTGCCGGGGGCACCGTTCGCCCTGAGCGTAGCGAAGCGAAGTCGAAGGGCGCCGTCCTGCCTGGCGGCGATTGATCGGAGTTTGCCGAAGGAGTGCCATCATGAAGATCAGCGACGTACAGCTCGAGCCTCTGGAGCTCCCGTACAAGAAGCCTCTCATCACCGCCACCAACCAGTTCTACTCGTCCAACGGGCTCCTGGTGAGCGTGGAGGCGGACTCGGGATACACCGGCTACGGCTATGTCGACGTGTTTCCCAGGACCGGCGAGACCCCCGCTTCGGTACGGTGCGCCATCGAGGAGATCATGCGGCCGCTGCTGGTGGGGCAACCCATCGAAGACCTGGCCCGGCTGAGCGCCCTCATCAATTACCGGATGGTGGACAACCGGCGCGCCAAGGGCGGCGTGGAGATAGCGCTGTATGACCTTCTGGGCAAGTGCTACGGAGCGCCGCTCTACGTGCTCCTCGGCGGGCTGGTGCGGAAGGAGATCACGGTCATCAAGATGGTGAGCGTGGGGCAGCCGCTGGAGATGGCCCGGGAGTGCCGCGAGTTGGTGGATCAGGGCTATCGTGCGCTCAAGCTCAAGGTCCGGGGCGAGGTGGGGCTGGACCTGGCGCGCGTGACCGCCGTGCGCGACGCGGTGGGGCCGGAGATCTACATCAAGGTGGACGCCAACGAGGCGTTCGACGCGAAGTCCGCCATCCGCATGGCGGCGGGCATGGCCGAGCTCGGCGTTGCGGTGTTCGAGCAGCCGGTGTCCCGGCATCACGACGTGGCCCTGGCCGAGGTGAAGGCCCAGTCGAGCATCAAGATCGAGGCCGACCAGTCGGCATCGTCGGTGCACGAAGCCTTCAGGCTCATCCGCGACAACGGCTGCGACTCCATCAACACCGGCATTCTCAAGGCCGGCGGCATGCAGCAGGCCCGGCAGATCGCCGACATGTGCGCCCTCACCGGAACCGAGTGCGGCCTCAGCAACATCGCGGCATGCATGGTCGGCGACGCGGCCCTGCTGCACTTGGCCCTCAGTTCCCCCGGGGTCTCCCAGTTCTGCGAGATCGGCGAGTGCGAGGGCCTCACCGGCGACCCGTTCACCGGCATCAAGGTGGTGGACGGCAAGCTGGGGGTCCCGGAAGGGCCGGGCTTGGGCGTCACCCGGAGCTGACACCTCGCCGTCCTGGTTCCCCGAAACGGTTGCCTAAGAACGGTTCAACAAGGCGGTAGGTGTGCCCATGCAGTTCACCAATGACAGCGAATATATCCACGATCTGATCCGCAGCGACCAAGCCGGCAAAGCTGAACTTGAAGAGATCCGCGCTGCGCTTCTTCAAGCTGAGGAAAGCGGCGAATCCCGGCCTTTTGATGGTGATCTGTTCAAACGAGAAATGATCGCAAAGCATGGTAAGCAAAAGGGCTGAGTATCGGCTTGTACCGAAAGCCAGACAATATACGGAGGCCGTGTCCGCTGTGAATGTGATCGGTGATGGGGTTGAACCGACGTTTCGATAACGGTCAGGGGCCTTTGGCTGGTCTAGGGCATGCCGACTTCGCGCCCCGCTTCCCGTGGCTGGGCGGCGACCTGCAGACGCTCCGCTACTATTTCTTTCCCGCCAGCGAGGACTTGTCCGCTTGGCCGGCGCAACGGTTGAGCTTCCCGATTCCCAATGCGGGCGGCGACGCGCTGCTTGCCGTGCTGCATCGTCCCAACCGCGCCACGGACCGCCCGTTGGTGATCCTGGTACATGGCCTCACCGGGTGTGAGGGCAGCTCCTACATGTTCGAGGCGACGCGCTCCTTCCTCACCCTCGGATATCCGGTCATGCGTCTCAACCTTCGGGGCGCGGGCCCGTCGCGAGAGACTTGCCGTAGAAGCTATTGCGCGGGGTCCGGAGACAACGTCGAAGCGGTGCTTTCGGCGCTCGAAATCGAAGAGGCCCGCCGGGGTGTCGTGCTGATCGGTTTCTCCCTCGGCGGCTCCGTCATCCTGCACCATCTGGCGCGGCAGGCCCAAGGGACGTCGCCCATCTGCGCGGTAACGGTGTCGGCGCCCTTCGACCTGGGAGCCTCGATTCGCAAGCTGATGAGCCCCCGCAACGTGCTGTATCACCGGTGGCTGCTGGTGCGCATGAAGGAGGCGGTCATCGGCGGCGCCTCCGAGATTTCCCTGCGGCAACGCGCGGACGTCGGGGCTGCCCGCAACATCTACGAGTTCGACAACGCCTTCACCGCGCCGCACCACGGCTTCGCGGACGCCGACGACTACTACGCGCGCTGCTCCGTCACCGGATTGCTGGAGCGCATCGACGTCCCGCTCCTGCTTCTTCACGCACGGAACGATCCCTGGATACCGGCCGCGCCTTACGAGGACATCGCCCGCGCCACCCCGCCCAACGTGACCCTGATGCTCACCGACGACGGCGGCCACGTGGGCTTCCACGACCGCCGCAAGGCCACGCCCTGGTACAACACCGTGATCCAGGCGTACCTGGAGCGTGTCACCGGCTCAGGATGATGGAGATGGTGCCGGTCATGACCGCGAAGGTGCCGGTGACGGTGCGGGCGTTGATGCGCTCGAGGCCGCGCAGGAAGACGACGGTGAGGATCAGGGTCCACAAGGGGCTGGAGGCGACGATGGGCGATACCGCCACCACGCGGCCCAGGCTCACGGCGACGAGGGACAGGAGGGAACCCGCGGATTCGAAGAAGCCCGACAGGATGAAGGGTGGCACGGCGCGGCGGTTGAGCACGAGTTCCTCGGTGCGGAGCCGGACGGCCAGGTACGGGCCCAAGGACACGAACGACACGATGGCCAGGATGGCGGCGAAGTAGAGAGGCTCGTTGGAGATGTCGAAGGCGACGCGTCGTATCGGGAACGCGATGCCGGCAAACAGGGCGGCCAAGAGCGGGAAGATCGCCTCCCACCAGTGGTAGCGCAGGCCCGAGTCCGCGGGTTGCCAGGATATGAGCGCGATGCCGCCCACCACCAGCACGGTCCCGGCCAGGATCCCGAAGCTCGCATGCTCGCCCCGGCAGGCGATGGCGAGGACCGCGCTCCACAGTGGATAGGTGTTGCGCAGGGGCTCGGCCCGCGCCGCGCCCAGCCGGTGGATGCCGGTCAACTGGAGCAGGCTCGTGGCGGTCTGCAGCACCCCGAGGCCGACGAACAGCAGCAGCGGCGTCCATTCGACGTGGGGAATGCCGCCCGTCAGGTAGACGCCGCCCCAGAAGACGACGGTGCGAAGGAAGAGCAGCACGCAGGCCGCGGTCAACGGGGAGGAGTGGTGCATCCCCATGCGCGCGGTGATGGAGCCGCAGGAGTAGAGGATGGCGGCGGCGAGGGCTATGAATTCGGGTCGCATGGGGTCCGTAACGCGATATGGCAACAGGCCGGGGTTCGGTCGCGCCGATCCGGTCCACTGTCCTTCTTGAACCAAGAGTCGATCCGGAGCAAGCTCCGGGACCGGCCCTACGGGTCACACGTCCAGGCGGGGCCGTGTGAGGACAGGCCAGTAGGCGACGAGGAAGACGGCAAAAGCCCCGGACCAGAGGAGCGCCGCGGCGTCGATGGCAAGTGCGCCCGCCTCCGGGCCGACCAAGGTGCCCAAGACCCGAAACGCGGCGGCCAGGTGCACCAGTACGAAGGCCGCCGTGTCCGCGGGTCCTGCCTCCAGCTCCCGGCCGGTGTGGCCCCGGGCGCTCCGCGTCATCATCGCCAGCATCAGCCCGCCCATGACCCCCACGCCGAACGCGTGCAGGGACGATGCCGCCGGAATCCCCGCGCCGGCGAGCCAGAGGGCGCGCAGGGCCAGGGAGACCACGAGCCAGCCGTAGGACAACGGCAGCGCCCAGAGCAACGGCTTTCGGAGAGTTGAGAAAGGGTCCCAAAGCCAGAGCCGGACCCCATGGGCAACCGCGCCGGCCGCCGCCACCGCCGCCAGCCATGGACCGCCGGGTCCGGCGACGGCGAGGACCCCGAGGGAGGCGAAGGCGGCGAGGTCCACCCATCGGTTGCTCCGGGGACGCGCCGAGGGTACGGCGTTGGCGGTGAAGGCGGGGATCACCCGGCCGGCAATCAACGCGACCATCAGCGCGAACAGATCCAGGGCCAGCCGTGCGGCTCCGTTCGTCCGCGGCAGCGCCCACTGACCGGCGTACTCGAGGTGGAACAGCAGGTTGGCCGCCGCCAGCAGGATCACCACGGCGACCACCTTGAGGTTACGCCAGTTGCGGGCTCCAACCACCGGCACGGCCACGGCGAGCGCGAGACAGGGGAGGAACAGGCAGTCCACGGCCGCGGCCGCAAGCGCCGGTCCGGTGGCGGCCAGCACCCGGCCCGCCGCCCAGAGCCCCGCCAGGGCCGCCAAGCTCACCCCCGCGAGCGTGGCCCGGCCGGTCCAGGTCCGCGCGGCCGTCAACAGGAAGCCGGCCAGCACCGCGGCGGCGAAGCCGAACACCATCTCGTGGGCATGCCACGCCGTGCCCGCGAGATAGCCGGGGCCGGGTAGCGGCAGATCGGCCCCGAACCGCCACAACGGCACCGCCGTCGCCGCGAAGACCGCCGCCAGCAGATAGAAAGGTCGAAAGCCCATGTGGAGCACGGGCCATGAACGCGTCTCTTCGGGCATCGTCTTCATCGCTGCCGACGACAAGATTTCCTGCGCATCTTCGTCAACGTATTTGCGGAAAGTAACACTCGGGCTCGAACACGGCCAGCACGGCAAGCCCGATGGAACCGACGGCGAAGGATTCAGAAACAGTTGCCGACGGTGGACAAACGAACCTCTGTGGCTCAGAGCAGCGGCAGGATGGCGCCGAACAGCACGCCCTCGAACAGCGTCCGGTGCAGCATGAGCTCCAGGCTCACATACACCAGCGCCCACACCGTCACGGCCGCCACGACGCACCGCTGCCAGGACAGCTTGGCGAAGCTGCGCAGGAACACGACCATGTAGATGGGGATGGTGAGCAGGAAGCCGATGAGCAGGACCAGCACGCAGAAGACCCCCAACCAGGCCACGACGGGGGCGGCCTTGGACCAGGGCGCCACCTCCACGGTGTCGTCCGGGGCGGCCCGAGGGGAGAGCAACTCGCGTCCCAGGCAGAACAGGATGAACGCGAGTGTGGGAATGCCCAGAACCAGCGGCACCAGCCCGCCCTGTCCCTCGAAGCCGAAGGAGGGGATCACCACCACCAGCACCACCGCGAGGTAGAGCAGGTTCACGATCACGTAGCTGTAGTTCACGCGCTTCATGGCATGACCGTCAGCGGGTGCGCAGCCGCGCAATCAGCGGGACTACCACCATCGTCACGATGAGGATCCAGGAGATCACACTGTCGAAAAAGCCCAGATAGCTGCCGTCGTGGATGCGCACCGTCAGCAGGAACGAGTTCTCCGCCAGATTCCCCAGCACGAATCCGATGACCAGCGGCAGCACCGGCACGCCGGCCCGCCGCATGCCGAACCCGAGGATTCCCAGCAGCACCACCAGCACCACGTCCCAGATGTTCTCCCGCAGGATGTAGGTGCCCGCGAGGGAGACCACCGCGATGATGGCGGACAGGTAATACACCGGCACCCGGGTGATGATGGCCAGGTAGCGGGCGGCCAGCAGGCCGACGATGCTGGCGAAGGCGTTGGACACCACGTAACCGTTGAGCAGGGTCCAGATGAAGATGGGCTTGTCGAGGATCAACTGCGGCCCGGGCGAGACCCCGTGCATGATGAAGATGCTCAGCAGCAGCGCCATGGCCAGGCTTCCGGGGATGCCGAAGCTCAGGGTGGTCAGCAGCGCGCCGCCGTCCTTGGAGTCGTTGGCCGCCTCGCTGGCGATGACGCCCTCCGGATTGCCCGTGCCGAAGGAGGCCGGGTCCTTGGAGGCCTGCACGGCCACGGTGTAGGCGATGAGGTTGGCGGTCTCGCCGCCCACCCCGGGGATGATCCCCACCAGCGTGCCGATCGACGAGCTGCGCAACAGGCAGACCACGTAGCGGAAGTTCTCCATCACGCCCTGCCACGCGCCCCGGATACTGGCCTGGATGTTGTCCCGGGCGATGGTGCCGCCCTGGGCCGAGTAGTTGATGAGCTCGCCGATGGCGAACAGCCCGACGAAAAACGGGATCAGGGGGATCCCGTCCCACAGGTACTCGCTGCCCATGGTGTAGCGGATGAGGCCCGTGGGCTCGTTGAGCCCCACCAGGGACAGCAGGATGCCGACCCCGCCGGCGATGAGGCCGTTCAGGAGCGACCCCTGGCTCACCGTGGCGGTGGTGACCAGCCCGAACACCACCAGCCAGAAGATCTCCGGGTGGCCGAAGGCGATCACCAGCGGGCGCATGACCTGGATCAGCAGGGCCAGGATCACGAGCCCGAACAGCGCGCCCAGGAGGCACGCCCCGGCCGACAGGCCCAGCGCCCGCGCCGCCTCGCCGCGTTGGGCCATGGGGTAGCCGTCGAAGCAGGTGGCGGCGTTCACCGGAGTGCCCGGCGTGTTGAGCAGGATGGCGCTGACGGAGCCGCCGAAGGAGCTGGCTCCCATGATGCCCGAGAACAGGTAGACCGCGGTGATGGCGTCCCAGGTGAAGGTGAACGGCAGCAGCATGGACATGGCGAGGATGCCGCCCAGGCCCGGAACCGCGCCGAAGATGAGCCCGATGATGCTGCCGACGCAGAGCGTCAGTATGACGTGCGGCTCCGAGATGGTGACCAGGGCGCCGCCGAATCCCTCAAACATGAACGCGGGTGTCCTGTGTCACGCGACTGCGGAGGTCCGGAAGGAAGCGGCACGGCACGGCCCCGGGAGGCGGGACCGTGCCGTGTCAGCGTGGGTACGGATCACTTGATGTACTTCTTGAGCAGCGGGGTATTGTCTCCCACCAGGGCGATCATGTCGCTGATGAGCTTGGTGGTGTTCTGCTTGCTCAACGGCGCCACGATGTTGCCGTTGGCCTCGATCCGTTCCTTCAGTGCCGCGTCGTTGTTGACCTTCACCAGGGCCGCCTCCACCACGGACGCGATGTTGTCGGGGGTCTTGGGCGGCAGCGCGTATAGGTTCTGCCCCACCAACGAAGCCGATCCCAGCGCCGGGAACCCCTGTTCCACGCCGGTAGGAATGTCGGGGAACTTGGGGTGCCGTTTCGGCAGGTAGACGGCAACGGCCTTGGCGTCACCGGACTGAATCGCCGTGGTCCAGCGCTTGGTCAGGGGCAGATTGGTGATGGTGATGTCGCCACGGATGATGCCCGTGATCAGCTCGGGGCCCTTGAAGCCGGCGATGAACTCCACCGGGAAGCCCACCAGGTTGGCGGTGATGACGGAGATGGGGAACGTGTTCCCGCCGGTTCCGGTGATGCCCGCCTTGATGGGCTTCTTGGCCGTCTTCATCTGCTTGAGCGACGTCCACTGGTCCTTGCCCTTCTTGGTGGTGGCCTGCATGAAGTACGGGTTGGACACTTGGCGTCCGATCCAGGTGAAGCTCCGCAGGTCGGGCTTCATCCCCCGCGCCACCTGGTTGACGGCCTGTCCGGGCAGGTTGATGGCGGCCATGGTGTAGCCGTCGGGCTTGGACCGGTTCAGGATGGACACGGAGTTCCTGCCCCCGGCGCCCGGTACGTTGCGGATGACCACGGGGACGCCCAGCAGCTTCGACATGACCTCGCCCTGGAGCCGCGCGGCGGTATCCATGGCGCCGCCCACCGAGAAACCCACCAGGATGGTGATGGGCTTGCTGGGCTTCCAGTCCGCGGCCGTCGCCGGCGTCACCGCCAGCACCAAGGCCCCGGCCACCAGCACGACCAGGCACACGTGACTCAACGTCTTCAGAATTCGCATTGTGGGCTCCTTTCGGTTTGACGAAAATCCAGTCAGGAAAAGACTCTCCAGACAATAGCCATGGTGAAGGCGAGGTTGAAGCCGATCATCCATTTCAGCAATAGCAGTTCCCTTTCGAGCCGCTGAGTATCGGTTTTGGTAGCCAATTGGGTTTCGATGGCTTCCGCGAAGGCATCTTTCTGCGCTTCCGCGAAGGCGATGGCCTGCTTGCGTTCAAGCCCCGCCTCCTCAAGGCGTTGCGCGAATTTCAGAGTGTCGAACGTCGTGATACTCATGGCGTCTTCGTGGTCGATGCGAAATCGCTTTGCTGTCCGGCGCGTGGAAAATTCTTGCACTCATTTGATTGCCGGTCAAGGTCTTCTGCGACTGAGCAGCGAGGGATCGAAAGGCTCCAGCAGCCCCTCCAGCCGCACCTCGCGCACCATGTCCCGGGGCGGCCGGGCCCGCTCCGGGTACTGGACCGGTGGCGCCGGCTTGGTGGCGTCCAGGATCATGACCGCGCCCATCACGGGCTCATGGGTGCCGTCCAGCGTATAGTTCCAGTTGGACGGCAGCAGGTCCCCCGGCCCGTTCCAGTCCGGAATCGTGAGCACGTCCTCGTCCGGACGCATGCGGGTGCCCACCGCCCAGGTCACCTCCGGCTCGTTGAACACGTTGATGTCGTCGTCCACCACCACCACGCAGCGGAGATTCTCGGGCTCGGTGGAGATGGCGGCCATCGCCGCCCGCTTGACCTCCGAATCCCTGGTCTTGCGGATGGAGATATAGCAGTGGGTGCGCGCGTGGGCCGGAACGTTGACGTTGACGACGCCGGGGACGGCTTCCCGCACCCGCCGGTAGATGGTGCCCATGCGTGGCAGGCTGCCCAGCACCAAGTGCTCCTGGCCGGCCGGAAAGACGTCGTAGTAGATGGGGTTCCGGCGCATGGTCATGGCCTGTACGTGCATCACCGGCTGGGCGCCCACGCTGACGTAGTACCCGGTCCACTCGCCGAAGGGGCCCTCGAGCCGGGTCTCGTCCGGCAGGAGCCGCCCCTCGATGACGATCTCGGCGTGGGCCGGCACCATGAGGTCCACGGTCTCGGCCTTGACCAGTGAAATGGGCTCCTGCAGCAGCGCGCCGGCCTCGGCGAACTCGCCGCCGATGCCCGGCAGCCGCGACACCGCCCCGAGCATGAAGGTGGGGTAGTGGCCGACCACGAGAGCGAACTCGGTGGGCTCGCCCCGTTCCGAGTTCCGCCGGTAGATGTAGCCGCCGTGGTGGCTGCCCTGGATGTAGACTCCGAGGGTGCGAGCGTCGTGGACCTGGTGGCGGTAGAGTCCGGCGTTCTGGGCGCCGGTGTCGGGATCCTTGACGATCATCACGCCGCCGGTGATGTAGGGTCCGGCGTCGAGCTCGTTGTGGAACGGTATCGGCAGCGCCGACAGGTCCACCGCTTCGCCCCTGAGCACCACTTCCTTTGCCGGGCCGTCGCTGACGATTTCCGCCTGGATGGGCTTGGCCTGGCGCTCGCCGTACACCCGGGCCATGTCCGCCACGCTGGTGTCCAGCGCCAGCGCCAGCCGCTCGTAGGTGGCGGTCAGGTTGATGACCAGCGGCATGGACGAGCCTTCCACGTCGGTGAAGATCAGCGCGGGAAACCGTCCGTCCTCGCCGAGCCTCTCGGCGATGGAAGTGATGTCGAACCTGCGGTCCACCCGGCGGGTGACTAGTTGGATCTGGTCGGGTGCCGCGGCCGCAAGTTGCTCGATGAACGCGCGCAGGTCCTTTGCCATGGATGTTGTCCTTTCCTCGCCGCCGGGAGGGCCTGTTGGTCCCATCCATAACACAGTCCCGGGGCTGGAACGATGGTCCTTGAAATCACTTCGCCTATGGCATAGACGATAAGGTTTCGAGAGACCTGCCATGGGAACCTATCTCCTTCGCCGCTTGGTCGGCACGATCCCGGTCATGATCCTGATCAGCATGCTCGTTTTCCTGCTGATCCAGGCGGCTCCGGGCGACCCGACGCTCATGCTGCTGGGCGAGGACTCCACCCAGGAGGACATCGACCAGGCCACGAAACGGTGGGGCCTCGACCAGCCCATCTACATCCAGTACGTCAAGTTTTTCATGTCCGCGGCCCAGGGGAACTTCGGGCGCTCTTTCAAGTACGACGAGCCGGTGCTGGACGTGATCGTCAACCGGATCCCGGCGACCCTGGAGCTGGCTACCGCCTCGGTTCTCATCGCAATTGTCTTTGCCATACCATTGGGGGTGTGGGCGGCGGCCAAGCCCAACTCGTGGGTGGACAACACCGGCACCACCTTCGGCCTGTTCGGCATCAGCATGCCCAGCTTCTGGTTCGGCATCATGCTGATCCTGCTGTTCGCGGGTATATTGAATATCCTCCCGTCCGCGGGACGGGATACCTACGGCATCTCGGGTGAGCCCATCACCGGGTTCTACATTCTCGACAGCGTCCTCCAGGGCAACTGGGCCGGGGTGCGCGACGGTGCGGAGCACGTGTTCCTGCCGGCGCTGGCGCTGGGCTCCAACATGCTCGGGATCCTCATGCGGGTGACGCGCTCGTCCGTGCTGGAGGTGATGAACGAGGAGTACGTGACCACCGCCCGGGCCAAGGGCCTGGTGGAGCGCAAGGTGCTGTGGCGCCACGTGTTCAGCAATGCGCTGATCCCGGTAATCACGGTGGTGGGGCTGGAGCTCGGCACGCTGCTGAGCGGCTCGATCATCGTGGAGACGGTTTTCTCTTGGCCCGGCAGCGGCAGCCTGCTGGTCACCGCCCTCAACGCCCGGGACCACCCGCTGGTGACCGGGCTGGTGCTGGTATACACGGCGGCCTTCGTCGCCATCAACTTTCTGATCGACGTGCTCTATGCAATCATCGATCCAAGAATCCGGTATTAACATCGGCCAACCGGAAACCGGCGCCAAACGGCGCGGCGGCCAGTGGTGGCGCCGGTGGATGCGGACCAAGGTCTACATCGGCGGTTCCATCGTGGTGATCTTCATCATCGCCGGCGCCCTGGGTCCCCTGGTGGCGCCGTACGATCCCAACCACCAGAGCCTCGAGACCATGCTGCAGGGGCCCCAGTGGTTCTGGGGACCCCATTTTCTCGGCACCGACAACCTCGGCCGGGACATTCTGAGCCGCATCATCTTCGGCGCCCGGGTCTCGCTGCTGATCGCCTTCGCGGTGGTTTTTATATCCGGTTTCGTGGGGGTCATTCTGGGAGCCACCTCCGGGTATTTCGGCGGCAACATCGACTTCACCATACAGAAGTTCGTGGAAGTGGTGTGGGCCTTCCCGCCGCTGCTGCTGGCCCTCAGCATCATGGCGTTCCTGGGCCAGGGCCTGTTCAACCTGATCCTGGCACTGGTGGCGCAGCGCTGGATCCAGTACTGCCGGGTGACCCGGGGGCAGAGCCTGTCCCTCAAGGCCCGGGAATTCGTGATTTCCGCCAAGTCGCTGGGCGCCAGCGACGCCCAGATCATCGCGCGCCACATCATCCCCAACCTGATTCAGGTCTCCCTGGTCATCGGCACCTTCGCCATGGCCTCGTCGATCATCTCCGAGGCCAGCCTGAGCTTCCTGGGCCTGGGCGTGCCGCCGGAGATACCCACCTGGGGCACCATGCTCGCTGACGGTCGCATCTACATCAGCACCGCTTGGTGGCTGGCGCTCTTTCCCGGCCTGTCCATCTTCGTGACCGTGCTGGGGATCAACCTCCTGGGCGACGCCCTGCGGGACGTCCTGGATCCGAGGCTCAAGCGGGCGGGAACCGGTATTTGACATCCGCGCCGGCACGGCTGGGCATGGTCCTCTACCACGGCATCGACAGCGGCGATGAGCTGAGGAACTACGCTCGCGTCGCGGAGGAGGCCGGCTTCGACTCCCTGTGGGTGACCGAGCGCTACTTTCACGAGGAAACATTCTCCCTCCTGGGGTTCCTGGCCGCCGCCACCCAGCGGATACGGCTGGGCCTCGGCGTCACCAATCCCTACACGCGGAACCCCGCCCTGATGGGCATGAGCGCGGCCACCCTGGACCGGATTTCCGGGGGGCGCTTTCTCCTCGGGCTGGGCCGAAGCGACAAGTGGATGATCGAGGGCCGCATGGGCATGCCCTACGAGCGGCCGCTGGACCACATGAAGGAGACGGTGGCGCGGCTCAGGCAGCTCCTGGCCGGGGAGCGCGTCAGCACCGCGGGCGTCTATTGGGACCTCAAGGCCGTGCGGCTGGCGGTCACGCCGGTGCAGGAAAGCCTCCCCATCTACCTGGCCGCCATCGGCCCCAAGGCGCTCCGGCTGGCGGGCGCGGTGGCCGACGGCGTCCTGCTAAACGCGTATGTGCCGGCGAGCTACGTGCGGTACGCGGTCCAGGAGATCGCCGCCGCGGCCCGGGAGGCCGGCCGCGATCCGGCGTCCATCGACATCGCCTGCATGCTGATCGTGCGGCTGACCGACGATCCGGCGCGGATGATGCCGGCCCTCAAGGAGCGGATGGTGCGGCTCCTGGCCGAGCCCTTCGTGGGGGAGGTGCTGTTGGAGCGCGGCGGTTTCGACCCCGGCATCCTGCCGTCGCTTCGCGCCACCGCCGAGAGCAAGGGAGAGAAGGCTGCCGTGGATCTCATCACCGACGCCATGGTGGAGGCTTTCTATCTGCTCGGGGATGCCTCCGAATGCCGCCGGCGCATCGGCGAATACCGTGAAGCCGGGGTGGACAACCCGCTGCTGCTGCCCCGGCTCGAGGACTACGAGAGCGCCGTCGAGGCCCTGGGGCCGCGCCCCTAGCGAGAACCGATGAACACCACACCCGACACCTTGCAACCGCGGCGCCGCAATCCGCTGAACGTCCGGTTCTTCTACGGCTGGGTGGTGGTGGCGACGACCTTCACGGCGTCGCTTCTGGCCGCGGGCATCCGAGCCGCGCCGCAGACCTTCGTGCGGCCGCTGGAAGCGGAGTTCGGCTGGGGCCGCGGGGCGATCAACGCCGCCGTGTCCATCAACCTGGTGCTCTATGGCGCCATCGGCCCGTTCGCCGGGCGCATCCAGGACCGCCGGGGACCGCGGGTGGTGATGCTGGTGGCGCTGACGCTGTTGGCGGTGGGGGCGGGCCTCACCGCGTACATCAACCGGCTCGGCGAGTTCCTGCTGGTGTGGGGCCTGATCGTCGGCACCGGCGCGGGCGGGATCTCGTCGGTGCTGGCGGCCAGCGTCGCCCATCGCTGGTTCGTACGCCATCGCGGCGTGGTGCTGGGCCTGCTCAACAGTGCCGGGTCTACCGGGCAGCTCATCTTCATCCCGGTGGTGCTGAGCCTGATCGTGGCCTGGGGCTGGCGTTTCGCCGCCATGGCCCTTTCGGGTGTGGCGGTGGTGGCCTTCCTGCTGGTGTGGTGGCTCATGCGCAACGATCCCTCCGAGGTGGGGGAGGAGGCGCTGGGCGAGTCGGAGGCCGCCGCGGCCGCGGCCGCGAGACCCGGCGGCGTGGCCCCGGTGACCAGCACCACGGTGCGGGACGCGCTCCGGACGCGCACGTTCTGGCTCCTGGCCGGCGCCTACGCCATCTGCGGCGGGACCTCCAACGGCCTCATCGGGGCGAACATGATCCCGCACGCCCTGGACATCGGCATCAGCCACCAGGTGGCCAGCATAACCGTGGGGATCATGGCCGGCCTGAACTTCGTCGGCACCATGGGGGCCGGGTGGCTCTGCGACCGCATGGACCCGCGCAAGGTGCTGGCCGGGATCTACGCGTTGCGGGCGGTGGCGCTGTTCATCCTGCCGTCGGTCACCGGCCCCGCCGGCATGTTCGTCTTCGCGGTGATCTACGGGCTGGACTGGTTCGCCACGGTGCCGCCGGTGGTGGCCATCGCCGGCAACACCTTCGGCAAGAACTCTGTGGGCAGCATCTACGGCCTGATCTTTCTGGCGCACCAACTGGGCGGCGCCGCCATGGCCCAGGGCAGCGGCATCGCCTACGACGTGTTCGGCGACTATGGCCCGTCCTTCCTCACCGGCGCGGTGCTGGCGGTGCTGGCCGTGGTCATGTCGATGGCTATTTCCAAGGACCCGCCGGTCCGGCTGGCCCCGCCTCAGCCCGGACTGGCCACCACGTAGGAAAGGCTGATGGCGCCCTTCGACTTCGCTCCGCTCGCGCTCCGCGAAGCCTGTCGAAGGGCTCAGGACCAACGGTCAAGTCAAGGAATTCCGATGAAGATTCCGTTCGCCCTGAGCCCTTCGACAGGCTCAGGACAGGCTTCGCGAAGCGAAGTCGAAGGGCGCCGACCCATGTCGTAGGGAGTTTCTCAACAACCTGCTAACGGAGGACCCCCATGGCTTGTGATCCCAACTACCTCAGTTTTTCCGACTCCGAGTACCAACGCCGGAATGCGGCGGTGCAGGCGCGCATGGACCGCCTGGGCCTCGAGGCGGTGGTGTTTTACGGCAGCCGCGCGGCGCCGGACATCCACTACCTGTGCAACTGGCTCACCACCTCAGAGGCCTACTTCATCTATCCGCGCCAGGGAGAGCCCACGCTGTTCGTGCAGTTGTCCAACCACGTGCCCAACGCAAAGCGCATGGCCGTCATCGACGACGTGCGCTTCGGCGGCTCCAGCCCCACGGGGTCGGTGGACTCGGTGCCGCGCGTGCTGGAGAACCTGAAGGAACGGGGCCTGGAAATGGGCAAGGTGGCCCTTTGCGGCAACGTCCCCTACCGGCACTACCTGCGGCTGGTGGAGGCGCTGCCCGGAGTCGAGTGGTCGGATTTCAGCGCCCAGATGCGCGACCAGCGCCAGGTCAAGAGCGCCGAGGAGATCGAGCGCCTGCGCCTGGCCTCGGCCATGAGCGACGACTCGGTGGCGGCCCTGCGCGAGCGGGCGCGGCCCGGCATCCCGGAGCACGAGCTGGCGCGGATCGTCGAAGACGTCTACCTGGGCAAGGGCGGCATCAACGGCATCCACTTCATGATCACCACCTCCATGCACGACCCCAGGGGCGGCGTGCCGCAGCAGCACCTGTCCAACCGCATCCTGCGGAAGGGCGACGTGCTGGTGACCGAGATCAGCACCAACTACGCCGGCTACACCGGACAGGTCCTGCGTACCTTCACCATCGGCGAGGAACCCACCCCGGAGTACCGTGCGCTCCATGACGCGGCCATGGAGGCCTTCGACCGCATCGCAGGCGTCATCAAGGCCGGGGCCGGAGTGGAGCCGGCGCTGGAAGCCGCGGACGTGGTCCACGAACGGGGTTTTACGGTCTACGACGACGTGGTCCACGGCGCCAGCCAGTTGCCGCCGATCCTGCGGACCCGGAAGACCACCCGCGGGACCCCGCCGGACTTCCGTTTCGAGA
>MKWU01003976.1_pt1 | contig 18275 bp, 16 predicted proteins | sample 809101 | NCBI WGS metagenome assembly MKWU01 (sample SAMN05860141, study PRJNA318959) | sponge metagenome | host: Aplysina aerophoba | place: Slovenia: Piran, Adriatic Sea, Gulf of Piran | collected 2013-05-07
GGGGGTGCGGGGTTCGGGGATGTGAACTTGAGGGAGCGAGAGCTGGTGTTACGGGATGTGGAGTTGGGCTACGTCACCCCCGAGGGGGCCGAGCAGGACTACGGTGTTACCGTCGATACCCGGGAGGAGGGGTAGATCCCGGTGGAGAGGAGAGGGGGAGCCACGATGGACATCGATCCGATAAGTCTCGAGGTGATGTGGCAACGGCTCGTGACGATCGCTGATGAGATCGATACCGCCACCATCCGCACCTCGTTCTCAACCATCGTCGGTGAGAGTCACGATTTCGGTTGTGCCATCCTGGACGGCTCCGGCTCCGGCCTCGCGCAGGCCCAGTGGAGCCCGCCGCAGTTCTGCACCATGCTTCCGAGGACTGCCAAGGCGATGTTCGAAAGGTTCCCGATCCACACCTTGCGCGAAGGGGACGTGCTCATCACCAACGACCCCTGGATCGGAAGCACCCACCTGCCGGACTACAACCTGATCTCCCCGGTCTTTCACCAGGGCAGGGTGGCAGCGTTCCTGGGAACGGTGGCGCACGTCTCTGATGTGGGTGGACACCTAGGCGACCTCGAAGCCTCCGACATGTTCATGGAAGGCACCCGGGTGATGCCCAACCTCTTCTACCGGGCAGATAAGGTCGATCCCATTATCGAGGAGTTCATCGCCGCCAACTGCCGGGTACCGGAGATGGTCCTGGGTGACCTTCACGCCATTGTCGGGACCCACCGCATAGGGGCCCGGCGGCTTCAGGAGTTCATGGATGACTACGACCTGGGTGACCTCACCCACCTCTCGAGTGCGATCCTGAGTCGCTCTGAGGGGGCCCTGCGCGAGGCCATTGAGGCGTTGCCCGACGGCGAGGTCCGCTACGAGCTTACCGCCGACGGCTATCTCGAGCCGTTCACGCTGAAGCTCGCCCTCGAGATCCGCGGCTCGGACATCCATATGGACTTTACCGGCAGCTCGCCCCAGCAGGGCCACTCCGCCATCAACGCCGCGTTCAATATCAGCTACTCGACGGCGGTCTACCCGATAAAGTGCATGCTGGTGCCGCGCATCCCCAACAACGACGGTCTGGTTCGGCCCCTACACATAACCGCTCCAGAGGGCTCGATCGTCAACTGCACCTTCCCCGCACCGGTCCAGGCTCGGGCCAAGGTGATCAAGCATATTCCACCACTGATCTTCGGCGCCCTCACCCCCCTGCTACCTGGTGAGACCATCGCTGCGGCGGGCGGAATCTTCCCCTTTCACTTCGTCGGCGAGGATGAGCGCTTCCCGAAGTTCGCCGTCCACATGCTCCCCCACGGTGGGCTGGGAGCGACCCGTGACGCGGACGGCCTCCTACCCGCCGCCTACCCCCACAACAGCACGGTGACGCCGACCGAGATCATCGAGCTGCAGTGCCCTGCGGTGATGATCCGCAAGGAGATCATCCCGGATACCGGCGGTTCGGGCCGTCGTCGAGGGGGACCGGGCCAGGAGATCACCCTGCGCTGCACTGCGAAGAGACCGGTCCTGCTAACGATTCGCCCCGACCTGATGAAATATCCCGCCCCCGGTCTCGAGGGTGGGGGTTCGGGAGCACCTGGCGGGGTCCTACTCAACGGCGAGCGCGTAGAGCGGTTCGTCCCGATCCCCTGGCACCCAGGCGACGAGATCACGCTCCTGGTTCCCGGCGGGGGTGGGTTCGGTGACCCGCGCCAGCGGGAGGGCGAGCGGATCCTCGAGGATGTCGTCCTGGGGTTGGTCTCTGCCGAGATGGCCCGTGAGACCTACGGCCTCAAGCTCGATGTCGCCCCCGACACCCTGCGACTCGGGGCCATCCGGGAGCACGTAGCGCGGCAGGTCGAGCGGGGCCATGGCTGACCTGGCCATCGTCAACGGAATGCTTGCCCCGCCCGGTCCGGGTGCCGAGGCTGAGCCCGGGACGCTGCTTCTCGACGGTGGCCGCATCGAAGCTGTCCTGTCACCGGGCGAGGCCGTTGCTGCGGATCGGATCCTGGACGCTAGCGGGCTGCTGGTAATGCCCGGTGCCATCGATATTCACTTCCACTGCCGTGCTCCCGGTTTCCCGGAGCGGGGCGACTTTGCCTCAGAGTCGAGGGCGGCAGCGGCGGGTGGGGTGACCACCATCTTCGAGATGCCCATCTCCAAGCCCTGTGCCTCAACCACGGAGGTGTGGAGGGCGCGACGTGACCTCGCGTCGCGCGACGCCTATGTCAATATCGGGATCTACGCTGCCCCGGGGCGCTTGGACCGCGCAGAGATCGAGGGGATGGCCGCTGCCGGCGCCATCGCCTTCAAGCTGTTCACCACCGAGACTGTCAGGGGTCGCGAGGACGAGTTCCTGGGTCTCAGCACCCCCGATCTCGGCGACATCTTCCGAGCTCTGGAGCTGGTCAGGGAGACCGGCCTTCGCTGCACCTTCCACGCTGAAGAGCAGCGGCTCATCGACCTATTCAGCGGGCGCGCCCGCGCGTTCGACGGGCCGGATCACCTGCGTCACCTCCGCTCGCGTCCCGGGGTAGTGGAGGCGGCGTCCGCCGCGCAGTTGGTCACCCTGGCCGAGTGGCTCGACACGCCCATCCACCTTGCCCACGTGAGTGCGAGGGCCACGGTCGATGTCGTCCGCGCTGCCAGAGCGCGGGGGGTTAAGGTCTCCGCAGAGACCTGTCCGCACTACCTGCACTTTACCGAGGAGGTGCTCGCAGAGGTGGGTCCGTTCGGGAAGATCAACCCGCCGCTCCGCTGCGAGGAGGATCGGGAGGCGCTTTGGGAGGCTGTCCAGGAGGGTGTTATCGATGTCATTGCGACCGATCACGCGCCGTTTACTGTGGCGGAGAAGCAAGCTGCCTGGGGCGACATCCTGTCCGCACCCCCGGGCCATCCCGGAGTGGAGCAACTGGTGCCGCTGATGATGAACGAGGTTCTGAGTGGCCGACTCGAACTCTCCCAGGTGGTCAACCTCATCAGCACCCGGCCAGCGCAGCTGTTCGGCCTCTACCCTGACAAGGGGGTCTTGCGGGCTGGCGCTGACGCGGACCTTACCCTCTACGACCCACGGCCTAGGACGGTCATCGATCGACATAAGGGCTTCAGCCGAGGGGCGGGGTGCAATTGGCTCTACCACGGTATCGAGGTTCAGGGCGAGGTGGCGGTCACCATCGTCGGTGGCAAGACCGTCTTTAAGGATGGCGACGTTCAGGGCAGTCCCGGGGACGGTGCGATCGTCCGTCCCCGCAGCCAGAGGCAATAATACGGACTTGAAGGAGGAGATCAGGAGATGACCAAAGCGGATCTAGCCGAACGCGAAACTCGGTACCGTCGCGTCCGCGAGGCGATGCAGCGAGCAGAACTCGACGCGCTACTGGTGGCGGGTAAGGGTCACTGGTGGACGGGCCGTGGCTACCTGCGCTACTTCACCAACTTCCACCTGTGGGGGCACGACGGCCTGCTGCTGATTCCCTTGGACGGTGAGCCCGCGCTGACCATGTCGAGCCCTGCGCTGGCGGTCCGCATCGGAGAGGAGGGCTGGGTGACCGATACTCGCGGCGACGTCTACATCGTGCCGCGTATGGCTGACTATATCCGCGAACGGGGCCTCGCCAGCAGCCGCATCGGCATCGCGGGTCTCCGCTTCATCCTCTCGGCAGGCAGTTACGCCGAGCTGAAGAGGCTCGTGCCCGATGCCACCTTCGTCGACGCCGACGACCTTATGGACCGGCTCAGGTCGACCAAGAGCGCCCTCGAGATCGTCCAGGAGCGAGAACTGTGGGCTATGGCCAAGTCGGTCATGACCCGTTTCGGCGAGCTCGTTAAGGGTGCTAAGGGGGTAAGCCAGCGCGAGCTTATCAGCGAGGTGACCAAACCGGTATGGGCTTCAGGAGCGCGTGACCTGCTGATCTTCATCGGCGAGAGCCCCGGTGTGAGTGAGGTTCCCGAAGACATACCGCTCTTGCTGGAAGACAAGCTGCGCTTCCACCTCGAGATCTGTGGTGAGAGCGGACACTGGTGTGAGATCACCATCAACTGCGCCTTTAAGGAACCTAACGACCTTGAGCGCAAGATCATCGAGGATGAGCTGCTCGCCTTCGCGGAGGTGCGCAAGGTAGCTAAGCCGGGCAACCGCCTCTCAGACATGGCTGCGACCTTCAACCGGGTCATGGAACAACAGGGTTGGGGGGACCTGGGCGAGGAGACTACTCACTTCCACTTCCATGGCCAGGGCATGGATACTATCGAGCGGCCCTGGTTCTCCCAGAAGCGGCCCTGGGGGCAGTCGCAGGACTGGCAGCTCGAGGCCGGCATGGTCTTCTCCTACCACCCCAGGCGGGACGTCCTGCCGCCCGGAAACTGGAGCAGCGGGCTCAACGAGGACATCCTGATCACTGAGGACGGTGCCGAGCGCCTGAGCGTCGACTGGGAGCACCGCTGGCGCCCGATGGGCTGACGCGGAGGGCGGCAGCTAAGGAGTATAGACCCATGGCAGAAGACAAGTTCGTCGGCATCCAGATCAGCCCTATTAGCTTCATCGACGAGGGGGTCGACGAGGTCTTGGAGACCCTCCAGGAACGTGTCGGCGTCAATGTCCTGATGATCGGGACGGTCTCGTGGTTGGGCCTCAAGGTCGGCCGCAGCATCTCCTATGAGTTCGACAGCTGGCCCGACCACGGCGTGCCCGAGCCGCTCACGCTCCAAGGGGGTGCCTACTTCGACCCGGACCCTGGCTACTACCGAAACACCTTCATCAAGGACTACCGGGCGACCGATCCCGAGACAGCGGGCAAGGATGTTCTCGACATGGTCATCCCCGCCGCGAGGGCGAGGGGCATGCAGGTCTACGCCGAGTTGATGGAGCCGTTCTTCAAGTACGCCGGTCATGGCTCGGCCAACACCGTGCAGATTCCCAATCTAGCCCAGTGTCTCGAGGTCGACTTCCTCGGGCGCCACGGCGCCGAGCCGAGCACCAGCCATCCGGACTACCGCCTGTGGATCCACTCGCTGATCGAGGACCACTGCCGCAACTATGACCTCGACGGCATCATGTGGTGTAACGAGCGACGCAGCCCTATCGATCAGCTGATGGTGGGCCAGGCACCCGGCGACTTTAGCGAGGCCAGCCGTCGCGAGGCCTTGGAGCGCGGCATCGACGTGGAGCGCGTCCGGGGCACCTTCGCTGAGGTGTACGACTACTTTCAGAGAGTCCGCGCCGGCGAGTCGTTCGTCGACGGGGCGCTGATCGAGTTCCTGCGGGTGCTGCTGCGCAACCCCGAGGTCCTCATCTGGGAACGCTTCTGGCTCGAGCGCAACAAGGACTTAGACCGCGAGCTCTATGGCATCGTCAAGTGGTGCAACCCCGAGCTGCAGTTCGGTCTGAACGTGTGGAACCGGAATCACTTCAACCCTGTCCGCAAGGCGCAGTGGCCCTGGGAGGAGCAGACCCGCTACGCCGATTGGGTTAAGCCGATCACCTACCAGCACCAGTCGGGCCTCATCTACCTCAACGAGATGACCACCTTCCACCAGACGATCTTGCGCGACTTCACCCCCGACGAGATGACCCCGCTAATGTACAAGCTGCTGGGTCTCGACGAGGCGCCTTGGGGTGAGGTGGTGCAGGCGGGCATGGACCCCGACAGCTATGTCTACGGCCAGTGCGCCGACACGGTGCGGGGTGTGAACGGCAGGGTGCCCGTCTACATGGGGCTGGGGGTAGACGCCCCACGCTCCCGCGCGGACCAGGCGGTCTGCACACCCGACATCGTCTACCGCAGCGTGAAGGCCACCTACCGTGCCGGCGGCAAGGGGGTCATCTTCTCCCCCAACTACGCCAGCATGAAGCTCACCAACTTGGACGGCGCTGCGCGCGCCCTCGAGGAACTCGGACTGAAGTGATCTGGACGGGAGACACCCCAGAGCCTAAGTAAGGAGACCCCCATGCCCGAACCCCCAGCCTGGCGCTTTCAGAAGATTATCAAGTCGATGGTCGACATCCCCCTGGGTCACCACCTGCTCAGGGGCCGGGTGCTGACCGGCAGAGGTGATGAGGTCATCGAGGATGGCTTCGTCGAGATCTCCCAGGACCGGATCGGGGCGGTCGGTCCGGCGGCCGAGTTGGGCTCGCGCGCCGACACCGCCGTCGACACCGGCGGCACCCTGCTGCCGGGGCTATTTAACAACCACGCCCACCTCGCTTGGGACGGCGTCCACGACTTGGCGCGGCAGTCGATGGGCGACCCCCCCGAGATCAGCGCCTACAAGTCTGCGGGCAACATGCTGATCAGTCTGCGTGCGGGTGTCACCACCGTGCGCGACCTCGGCATGAATACCGCTAATATCTTCGCCAAGCAGGCGGTCGAGCAGGGGATCTTCCCCGGACCGCGGCTCCTCATCACGGGTGAGGCGATCATCCAGACCGGTGGGCACACCTACTGGTGCTGTCGCGAGGCGAGTGGTGCCGATGAGATGCGCCGGGCGGTGCGCGAGCAGGTGCGTGCGGGTGCCGACCTGATCAAGATCATGGCCTGTCACGACACCCTCGAGTTCACCGACGAGGAGCTCTACGCGGTGATCGACGAGAGCCACCGCAACGGCCTACCGATAACCGCCCACGCGACCCGTAACGACGCGATTCACCGGGTGGCGAGCGCCGGCATTGACTGCGTCGAGCACGGTGGTGATATGACCGACGAGACCGTCGCTCTGCTACTCGAGCGGGGCATCCCGATCGTCACCACCTTCGCGCCACTGGTGATGCAGAGTCAGGCTGAGATCGCCCGCCAGTACGATATCCCCGAGTGGAAGATTGAGGAGCGTCAGCGCGCCGTCGCCAACACCGGTCGCTACGAAGGCATTGTCAAGGCTGCCAGGGCGGGAGTGCCTATCGGCTTCGGCACCGACGCCGGTAGCCCGGTGGTGCCCCACTCCACGATTGCGCCCGAGATGAAGTTCATGGTCGAACTCGGCGTGGTGGCCGACAACTACGGTGCCCTGCGGAGTGCCAACTTGGTGGCCGCGAAGATTAACGGTCTCGAGGCGAGTCTGGGCACGCTCGAGCAGGGCAAGCTGGCCGACGTGATAGTGGTCGAGGGCGACCCGCTGGAGGATCTGGACGCTTTGGAGAGCGTGACCGCGACGTTCGTGGCGGGGAGGCGGTTGGTGTAGTGCTCTCAAGTTGGCCGAGGTCTGGCTTGGGCCCAGCCACCTCCGAGCGCAGGGATCGCTGTAGGGGACAGGTGCTGCCTCACATCTCCTGCTATCACTTCGGGGAGCGGACTTGGGCTCGGACGGCCCAGGTCCGCTTAAGGAGGGTGGCGCCCCCGATTAGGCGACCTCGCTCCGGAGCAGCTCGAGGAGCAGCCGCACCCCGTAGCCGGTTCCCCCGGCTGGGGTGTACGGCCCCTTGTCGTCGCTATATGCCATCGGGGCGATGTCGAGGTGTGCCCAAGGGTAGTCGGTGAAATGCTCGAGGAACACCGCCGAGGTGCCGACCCCGTTCCGGGCACCGCCACTGTTTTTGATGTCGGCCACCTTGGAGCGGATGGCGCACCGGTAGTCGTCGTATAGCGGCAGCGGCCAGGCCCTCTCTGCCGTCTTCCGGCCCGCCGCTAGCACCCTGTCGCGCAGGTCCTCGTCGTTGCAGAATAGCCCCGCGGCTACGCCCTCGCCGAGGGCGGTGACGCAGGAGCCGGTCAGGGTGGCGAGATTGATGACGGCCCGCGGCCGGTAGCGCTTGGCGTAGTGGAGTGCGTCGGCCAGCACCAGCCGCCCCTCGGCATCGGTGCTGACGATCTCGATGGCGGTCCCGTCACTCGCGGTTATCACGTCGCTCGGCCGGTAGGCTGCCCCGTCGGGCATGTTCTCCGTGCACGCCGCCAAGGCCACCACCCGGATAGGCAACTCGAGCAGAGCCACAGCCTTCATCGCCCCGATGACGGCCCCGGCCCCGGCCATGTCCTGCTTCATAGAGGCCATGCCGCTGCTGGTCTTGAGCGACAGGCCGCCGCTGTCGAAGGTGATCCCCTTGCCGACGAGGATGATCGGAGCCTCATCACCCCCCCCGGGGTTATGTTCGAGGGTGATGAAGGCGGGTGGGCGCGCGGCGCCCTGGGCTACCGCCAGCAGGGCACCCATTCCCCGCTCGGCGATCCAGTCGCGGTCCCCGACCTCGATCGTCAGCCCATGGGTCCGAGCGAGTTCGCGCGCCGTGTCAGCCAGGTGTTCTGGGGTTACGACGTTGGGTGGGGCGTTGACTAGGTCGCGGGTTAGCCTCACCCCGGCGGAGATCGCCTCGGCGGCCCGGAGGCCGAGCTCGAGCTCGGCCAGCCTCCCCGCATCGAACTCGACCAGGGTGAATGAATCGGGTTCGGTGTCGTCGTCATCCCGGCGATAGCGGTAGAGCGCCAGCAGGGCCCCCTCCACCGTGGCCTGAGCCGCCACGGCCGCCTCCAGACCTCCGCTGCCGGCGCCGTGGGCGATGCTGGCCAATCTCCGTGCCCCTAACTCGCAAGCCCTTCGGGCCGCGGCGGCGGCGGCGCGGCGCGCCGCCTCGAGGTCGAAGCTCTCGCGGGGGCCGAGCCCGGCGATCAGGACGCGGCGGGCTGCGATGACGCCGCGCGGGTAGAGGACGGCGACCTCGCCGAGCTTGCCCTTCAGATCTCCCCCCTCGGCGAGGTCGCGGATTGTCCCGTTCAGGGCGCTATCGACGGCGCCTGTAGCCCCGTCGGGGGCGGTAACACCCTCGAATAGGTTGACGATCAGGGTGTCGGCTTGGGTCTCCTGAATAGCCCCGTGGCTTACATGCACATCCATAGTGGGCAACTCCAATCTGATCCCAACCATACCCCTGATCGCGACCAGCGGTCTATGGTCGAGGGGCCGCTCTTCCAAGCCGGTGCCCGGCGGGCTGCTGAGCGCTCGTGCAGCGGGGCGTGATCGCAACCTGCCGCCGGGGTGCTGGGAGGCGGGGAGGGACGGTATCCGATGACCGTCGGCGCCGATCCGGCTGCCGCTAAAGGATCCGGCGGCGAGTCTGTGTCTGGCTTGGCCGGGGGCCGGCCTTGGGCGGAGTGTGCAAGTGGAAGCTGTTGGGGCAGATTTGAGCGAGCTTGGCTGTCGCTGGGCTGCCCTCGCTCGAGCTCGAGCCCCCCTTGGAATTGCACTTGCGAAGCGGTATTCTACTGAAGATGAGCGTTTCCGGTAGCGCTGATCAGGATCATTCTGATTCTGGGTTCCAGAAGTACGAGTTTGATCTCACGCGCCTGTGCCTGCGTCGCGGCATGGTAGAGCTTCCCGGCAGCATGCTCGGCCTGTTCGAGGCCGGTGAGGTGGTGTTACGCGACCCTGTTGGAGACCAGACCCATACTCTGACTTTCACACCTCCCAGGACCCTTGCGAGCCTGAAGGTCTTTTTCGAGCGCCACTCCCTCCAGCCAAACGACAAGCTTGTCCTCTTGCTGGACGATGAGGGTGGCGAGATCCACGCCCTGAGGCGCCCGAAGAAGAGGTCTACCGCTGGGAGGGCGGTTCAACTGCCGCCTGGGGAGGCCACGCCCGAACTGATCATCGACGGCCCTGCCCAGGTGCGCGAGGTGAGACAGCGAGTAAGGGAGGAAGGGGGGGCAGTCCCCCCCCAAGCCCCTGAGACCGACGCCTCTGCTCTGCCTCGACCTGCGCCCACTCCCTCTCCCTGGTCCACTGCCAGCTATGATGCCCCCCTCGCTCCCGAACCCCGGCCGCTCAGGGGGACTCCAGAGCCGGTCCCGCCCACGGGGAGTCTGGGTCCACCCCACGGTGCGAGCGACTCCGAGCCGGGTGGGGGAGATGCCGAGCCTGTGGTTCGGATCATGGCCTTCTTGGCCCAGCCGTCGACGCCGATCATTGTTCGAGTCGATGATGTCGCTGAGGTGCTGGGTCTGCCTGGAACTGCGGCGCTCGACGCCCTCGAGCGGATAGCGCGGGATCCCGAGAGCGGTTTGGAAACTATCCGTCAGGGGATCTACCGGATGAGTCGTCAGGTCCAAAGCTAGGCTCTGTCTGAAAACGCCGTATTCGTGAGTAGTTGGCGGAAACTGGAGCCAAGAAGATACCTTTCTCATCGCCCAGGGCGCTCGTAATCCGTCGGCCTTGAAGAGTTTTCAGACAGAGCCTAGCTCGTTACCCCACGCCCACTCTCTCCTGCGGTCTGGTCTGCAGTGTCCCCAGCCGGTGTTTGCCCCCTCATGGGTGAGGAGAAGGAGCGGAATCTTGTCCCGAAGCGGCCAAGTGCCCGGTTCGTCACCATGCGACCGTTAGGATCTCCGTCAGATCCTTGGCACTTCCTAGCCGCTGGCGCGTAGACTCAAGATAGAGTCATGGTGCGCGAGACGACCTCCATGAGGGCCCTCTCGCTACCGGTCCTGCAGGATGGGGAAGGGCGGAGCGAGGTAGTCATCTCGTGGGACGATTCTCCCGCCATCCAGGTCGAGCATCTTCCGCCCCCTCCCCTGGTAGCGGGCGCGGCGCCGCGGCCGGAAGGTCTCACCTACCAGGGGAAAGCGATCTATACGATGGCAAACGGGGAGTGGTTCGAACAGTTGCACCGGAATCTCACCCGGTTGGCGACTGCTGCCTTGAGGCGTCACCGGGCTGCCGGCGTGATGAGCGGGCTGACACTCGGTTGGGAGACGGCGCTCGCGGAGGCAGCGCTCGACCTCCGGCTCCCGCTCACGGTAATTCTGGGGTTCAAAGGGGTGCAGTCGAACTGGAGCCTCGAGCATCGCCAGCGCTTCGGCCGGTTGCTGGGCAAGGCGGATCAGACCGCTACCCTGTTTGGGGGAGGGTACGAACCCTGGAAGCTCCGCAAATCCCGGGAGCGGATGGTGAGCCGGAGCGACCTCCTGCTGACCCTGTGGGATGGTGAGGATCTCCAGGTGCGCGAAGCGATCACCTTCGCCCGGACGCGCGGGCTTCGGGTCGTCAACCTGTGGCAGTCGTGGGTGCGCTACGGGGATATGGTCAAACCCTGAGCCGTAGATCGCCGCTCCCCGCCGGAACTCCTCAGGCTGTGATCCGTGGCGGGTGTTTGATGAAGGGGGTCGGCCTCGAATCGAAGAGGTGCCTCAGACACTCAATCGGAGGAGCGCTGCAGTTAGTCGTCGCGTAGCGCCTTGTAGTGATTGATGAGGCCGTTGGTGGAGCTGTCGTGGCCCCTCACTACTCCAGGTCCTTTGAGCTCCGGAAGCAGAGCCTTGGCGAGTTGTTTGCCGAGTTCTACCCCCATCTGGTCGAACGAGTTGACCCCCCAGATGATCCCTTGGGTAAAGATCTTATGCTCGTAGAGCGCGATCAGCGAGCCCAGCGTCCGGGGTGTGAGCTGGCGGTAGAGCAGCGAGTTTGTGGGCCGGTTGCCCTCGAAGGTCTTGGCTGCCGTGAGGAGTTCGAGTCTGGCGCCGGTCACCCCCTCGGCCTCGATTTCGGCGCGCGTCTCCTCGGCTGTGCGACCCCTCATCAGCGCCTCCGTCTGGGCGAAGAAGTTGGCCAGAAGTCGCTCGTGGTGATCGCCGAGCGGGTTGTGGCTCACCGCCGCTGCCAGGAAATCGCAGGGGATCCTCTTCGTCCCTTGGTGGATCAGTTGATAGAAGGCGTGCTGGCCGTTGGTACCCGGCTGGCCCCAGATGACAGGACCGGTCGAGGTGCTCACCGGCGTGCCGTCGCGGGTGGTTTGCTTGCCGTTCGACTCCATATCGCTCTGCTGGAAGTAGCTGGCGAAGTGCGCAAGGTAGTGATCATAGGGCAAGATGGCGTGAGACTGGGCTCCCAAGAAGTTGTTGTGCCAGATACCTAGCAGCCCCAGAATTGCCGGGGCGTTGACCGCTAGGGGTGCGTTGCGGAAGTGTTCGTCGATCCGGTGCGCCCCCTCGAGCAGCTCCTCAAAGGCGTCCATGCCGACGTAGAGCGCAATCGACAGGCCGATAGCTGACCACAGCGAGTAGCGGCCCCCCACCCAACTCCAGAACTCGAACATATTCCCCGGGTCGATGCCGAAGGTCGCTACCGCGGCGCGGTTGGTCGAGAGGGCTACGAAGTGCTTCGCGACGGCCCCCTCGTCTCCAGCGCTCGCTAAGAGCCAGGAACGGGCGGAGGCGGCGTTGGTCATCGTCTCCTCGGTGGTGAACGTCTTCGAGGCCACCAGGAACAGTACGGTCTCCGGCTCGACCCGCTTTAGCACCTCGATCAGGTCGGAGCTGTCGATGTTGGAGACGAAGTGGACCCGAAGTGGCCCGGCGTAGGGTGCAAGGGCGGTGGTGACCATCTTGGGACCTAAGTCAGAGCCACCGATGCCGATATTGACCACGTCTCGGATCGGTTTGCCGCTGTAGCCGCGCCAGCTGCCGGAGCGCACCGCTTCGCTAAAGCGTCGCATCTGCTTGAGCACCCGGTTTACCGCCGGCATCACATCCTCGCCGCCCACCCGGATCGGTCGGTTCGAGCGGTTGCGCAGCGCCACGTGCAGAACCGCCCGGTCCTCGGTAGTGTTGATCTTTTCGCCGGAGAACATGGCAGCGATGGCTGTGAGCAGACCTGCCTCGTCGGCTAGGCGCAGGAGCAGCTGGATCGTCTCCTGGGTGACCAAGTTCTTGGAGTAGTCGATGAGAATACCCTCGACGGTGAGGGAGAGGTGCTCGAAGCGGTAGGGGTCGGTGGCGAACAGTTCGCGTAGCTGAAGGTTGGAGCCTGTCTCGGCATGTTCCTCGAGGGCCTTCCAGGCGGGGAGGTCGGCGGTGCTCACGCGGTCCATCCTACCGCCCCCCGGCGGGTGGACCGGGGGGGCGGTTCTGGTGGAACCAAGGTTGCCCCCCGCCAGGCTCTCCGAGTTGGCGGCGCTGGCTGCGGTGCCGGAATCCTGCGACCGGCGACCCTAGTCGAGCGGATCGAGCGGAAGCGTAAGGCTGCCTAGGTCGCGCGGGTAGTCGGTCAGGAACTCAGGGTCGCCGTCGGTGACGAGGATGGTGTCGGAGTGGCGGAAGCCGCCGAGGCCCTCGACGTAGAGCCCGGGCTCGACGGTGAAGATCATCCCCGGCTCGATGGTGGTCTCGTCGCCGATGTCGAGGAACGGCCCCTCGTGATAGAGGATCCCGATGGCGTGGCCGCTGTGGTGGCGCCACAGCGGCATGAGACCGTTCCGGTCGAAGTAGTCGCGTACGGCGGTGTCGACCGCCGCGCAGCTCACCCCCGCGCGACACCGGTCGATCGCCAGCTCCTGAAGGGCGAGCATATGGCCGAAGTAGCGCTGCTGCGCGGCACTCGGTTCGCCCAGGATCATGGTGCGCTCGAGCTCGCTAAAGTAGCCGAACATCGGGCAGCTGGCGCCGGTTACCAGGGTGTCCCCGGCGCCGAACGAGGCGTTGGTGGCGAGGCTGTGGGGAAGCGCCCCGTGGGCACCGATCTGACCTCGGTAACCGGCGTGGGGGCCGCTGCTGCCCCAGGCGTGGGCGCGGTAGTGGTCGCCGTACTCGGCTAGCAGCTCCTGGGTGGCCTCGATGCCTGCGCGGGCGCTTACCTGGGTCTCGGTAAGCCCCGGCCGGGTGTAGTCCTGCAGCAGCCGGTGGGCGCGGCTCGCCCATCGGGCCGACTCCCGCACCAACTCGACCTCGGCAGCGCTCTTGATCATCATCAGGTCGTCGATAGCGTCGCCTATGGGGACAAACTCGACCTCCATGAGTTCGGAGAGCTTGGGACCGCGGTAGCCGAAGATGTGGGGGTAGCCATCGCTATCCCCCGCCAGTCTGCCGGTGCCGAGTTCCAGCTCCCCGAGCAACTCGGCTAGGCGACGTAAGGGGTGCCTGGTGTCGGGATACTCGGGGTAGCTCACCACCCGGTCCAGTTGGGCGTACGTCTCGGCGTGCTCGAGCTCGAGCCGCGGAACGAACAGGACGCTCTCGCCCGAGCCGGAGATAAGCAGGGCGATAGGCCGCTCGGTCGGCACGAAGGCGAAGCCGGAGAGGTAGAACACCCGGGCGCTGCTCCACAAGATCAGTCCAGCGGCGCCCTCCGCGGCGGCCAACTCGAGGACCCGGCGCCGGCGCTCGCCTAGTTCGCCGGGGGAGATGGCGCTGGCGAGCGTGGCTACAATCCCTCCAGACCGGTCTCGCCCAGCCGCTGCAGGAGTCGCACGTACGCCCCCTGACCGCGGGCGAAGCTTGCCAGCCGATAGAACTCGTTGGGCGCGTGCAGTTGCTCGTCTCCGAGCCCGAAGGCGAAGTTGACGGTGTAGACGCCGAGTTTCTCCAGCATCAGCGCGCAGAAGGGGATGCTGCCACCGGTCCGGACGTAGAAGGGCTCCCTGCCGTAGACCTCCCGGAGGACAGTGTGTGCCGCCCGGTTGCCGGGGTGGTCCCACGGGATCAGGTAGGGCCAGGCGCTGTCGGGCCGTTGGGTCACCGAGACCCTCACCCCCGCCGGTGTGTGGAGTTCGACATGGCGCCGGACCGCCTCGGCGATCTCGGTCGGGTCCTGGTCGACCACCAGCCGGCAGGTGATCTTGGCGCCGGCCTCGCTGGGCAGTACCGTCTTGGTGCCCTCACCCTGAAAGCCGCCCCAGATGCCGTTGACCTCGAGGGTGGGGCGGGCCCAGCTATGCTCCCGCGGAGTGTAGCCCGCCTCGGCTACGAGGGTGGGCACCCCGAGCCGCGCGGCCTCTTCGGCCTCGTCGAAGGGGATCTTGGCGATCTGCTGGCGCTCCTCGTTGCTGAGGTTTACAACCGCGTCGTAAAACCCCTCGACCAGGATCCTGCCGCCAGGGTCGCGCATGCTCGCCAGGATGGTAGTGAGCGCGTGGATGGGGTTTTGCACCATGCCGCCATAGGAGCCCGAGTGGAGATCCTGATCGGCCCCCTTCACCTCGACCTGCAGTGAGCAGAGACCTTTGAGCCCGACCCAGATGGCGGGCTGATCGGTATCCCACTGCATCCCGTCGGCGCTCACCACTAGGTCGCACGACAGACGCTCGCGCTGCGCCTCGATGAAGTCTGGAAGCTGCGGGCTCCCGATCTCCTCCTGCCCCTCGAACAGGAACTTCAGGTTTAGCGGCAACTCCCCTGCGGTCTCTAGGAGAGCTTCTACCGCCAGCAGGGGGATGAGCATGTTGCCCTTGTCATCGGTAGCACCCCGCCCATAGAGGCGACCTTCCTCGAGGTGGGGTTCGAAGGGGGGGTGCTCCCACAGCTCCAGCGGGTCGACCGGCTGCACATCGAAGTGGCCGTAGATGAGCAGGGTCGGCCTTCCGGGCGCGTGCAGATGCTCGCCATACACGACCGGGTGACCACCTGTAGGTAGGATTTCAACATTGTCGATTCCGCTCTGCCTCATCCGGGCGGCTACCCACTCGGCCGCACGCTCGACATCGGGCAGGTGCTCCGACAGGCTCGAGATGCTCGGGATGCGGACGAAGTCGATGAGTTCGTCGAGGAAGGTGTCCTGGCGGTCGTCGAGATAGCGTTGCCATTCGGTCACAGGTCTCTCCTTAAAAGCTTCTGGCAAGGATAACCCGCTTGGGAGTTGTAACGTGAGATGGTCTCTGACCACGCAGGAAGAAGGTTAGTCCCAGTACATCCCGCGCCAGGATGGGAAATCCTGAAATACGGGCTGCTGGCCGCCGCAGCACGCGGCGATGACCTGCTCAACCTCTCTTGTCCGACCCTAGGCCAGCAAACATGAGCACCGACCTGCGGGCACGACTACGGGCCCTCCAGGAAGCGCAGGCACGGCAAGAGCGTGAGCTAGACAAAGCCACCAGGACAGGAGATCTCGACCAGAGACAGAAGATACTCAACGAGGGGCGTCAGGAGCTCCACCAGCACCAGGAGGCGCTCGAGCGCATGGTGCTGGGAGAGCCGGCGACTGAGCCCCCCTGGTGACAGGACCGGGAGTTGCTCGATCGGGCGACCAAGGCTGGGAGCGATGACGAAGCGAGGGAGATCCTGCGCACCGCCCTGCCGGGTGGTGTAGAGCTCAAGATGCTCGAGGCGTGGGAGGACTCCCAGCCCCCGGCACGAGTCCTCTGGCAAACCCTACCGGAGAGTAAAGGGAAAGAGCGGTGGCCGAGCGAGGCGCTAGCAGTAGGAGAGGTGACCCTGCTCAGCGCTCCCGGGGGAACAGGCAAGAGCTACCTGACGCTGGCTCTAGCCAAGGCCGCGGCGGTGGCTGCGAACGAGAAGCGAGCGGAAGGCTACGCCTGCGGACTGACTATCCGGGCCGGGAGCACGGTGCTGGTGAGCTACGAGGACTCAGCCGTTCGGCTCTACCACCGGCTGAGCGTCCTCCGAGTAGATGATAGCCCAGACAAGAGGAACCGGAAGGGTGGCGACTGGACCGGACAGATCCACCTCTGGGAGGAGGCCGAGCCGCTGTGGGTAGCAGGTCCGGAGCGGCGGGGTGAGTCGGGACCGTCACCAAGCTGGGCACCGCTGTGGCAGCGAGTTAGGGCCCTCAGGCCGGCGCTGGTGGTAATCGATCCGGCCTCTGTCGCCCTGGCCAACCTGAGTACCTCCGAGGGTGTACCGGTAAGGGCGTTTCTCAGAGCGCTTGCCCAAGAGGCTGAGGCCGCCGGGACCGGTGTACTGCTAGTAGCTCACGACACGAAGGAGGCTCGGACCTCAACCCGCTGGGGTGGCGACCCGGGTCCGGGTGCGGTAGCAGGCTCAGCCAGTTGGTTTGATGCGGCCCGGAATGTCCTCTACCTGCGCCGGATCAGCGAGGGTGAGCGACTACTCGAGAGCCTCAAGAGTAACCACGGCCGCCCGGGCTGGGGGGCGGTGCTAGCCGAGATCTCCGAAGGGAAAGGACAAGCAGAAAGCTATCTCGGCCTCGAGGCCAAAGGGTACCTGACCAGCGAGGACGCGGTACTCGACTTCAAACAGAGACTCCAGGCTGAGGCCAATGCTGCAGAGAAGACAGACCATGAAGAGACGGAAGACGCGTGAGGGTGACACCTCCGACTTCCTGAAGGACTAAGGACTGATGACGCTCTGCGAAGCAACGACCTCCGAAGAGATCCTCGAGGTACTGTCCCGCCGCTGCTGGCACCTGGATCACGACGGTGACGAGTGTTCCGATGAGATGATACCAACCCCCCGCAATCTCGCTGACTACCTGATCGAGGTCTCGGGGGCGATCCTCTAGGCCCGGCGCTCGGCCTACAACTGGCAAACGCTCCCGGGCCAGAACAGTGGCTGGTGCTCTGGAGCTGGGTGAGGCCGGTCCTATCCGAAATGGAGCGAGAAGAGCTGGAGAGGCGGCTGCGCGACCTCGAGGGCGAGAGCAGCGAAGTCGCTGAGCGCGAGGCGGGCCAGCTGCGACACTATCTCCAGGGTATCAACCGCTCGCAAGCAGAACCCCTGGTGGGCACGGTGATACCGAGAGAGGGGGAGAGCTAAGGCCCTCTCAGCGTGGCTCAGGTGCACACCGCCTGGTGTGGACTACCGGAACCCCGGCCCCCTCATCCACTCACGACGCTGGTGGGGCTGGACGACCGAGAGTACAGGATAGTAGAGATGGCGCCCTCGGTCAGGGACATGCGCGATGCGCTGTGGCCGAACGGCTGGGAGCGACGCCACGACTGGCCCCGCTTGAGACAGGCGCTGCGGGAGAGCAGGGACCGGTTCATCCCGCTACCGGGTGGGGCAGAGTGGTGGCCTATGGTGGCAACGTATCTGCTGGGTAAAGACGCACACTTGGATGCGACCATGGTCCTAGCCGTGACCGTCCCCCTTGGCGCAGCGGCCGGGACACCCATCGACACCCGCAGACTGGCTCAGTTGCGGCCGCACTCGGGAGGTGCCTACCGCGCCTACATCGCCGTGCACTCGCTGGCCTGGCAACCAGGCGTGACCCGGGTACGCACACGGGATGGGCACACAGTGTGGACGGGCGACGCAACTCGCTATCCAATCCTCACCAGACAGGATCGGCGAGACATCGTGTTCGGGGTGGGCGACACTAGCAGCCGGACTCACGCCCAGATGGACGAGCCCTTCGATGTATTAGCTGTCCTCTTAACCTTCTTAGCCACCAAACAGCTTGATAGTTTCCATGGGCCTGCGACCTTGGTTTCGGTAACCGAGATGGGGTTGCTCAGAGTTGTAGTGGTGGAGCCAGGTATCGAGATCGGCTGGGAGCAGATCGACGCTCTCATAGCAGGTCTCGGCTAGCTTGATCCGGAAGAACTCAGCCAGGACCGCGCTCCACCAATCCGTTCGTCTTCGGGGCAGGAGGGGCTCTTCGGGCCCGAA
>MKWU01003977.1_pt1 | contig 18268 bp, 11 predicted proteins | sample 809101 | NCBI WGS metagenome assembly MKWU01 (sample SAMN05860141, study PRJNA318959) | sponge metagenome | host: Aplysina aerophoba | place: Slovenia: Piran, Adriatic Sea, Gulf of Piran | collected 2013-05-07
TATGGTTCCGCCAACGACTACGCCCTCGAACTCGATCTCGGCAACTGTCGCTTCCAACGTGAGCTGTTTTCCGTCCGCGAGTACGTAGTCGCGACTTCCCCTCGGTTGGAGGCCACTCGCTTCGAGTCGCTGCCTCGGTACGAGCGAGTCAAACGCGCCGGTATCGACCACGAACTTGCCGGTCCAGCTACGCCGTGGATCGGCGGGATTGCGGATCGTCACGTCGACATAAGTGGTTCCCATATTTGCATTCCTCCCCGTGCGTGTACCTTTCGATGGCGCAGATCATATCTGAAGATCGGCGATTCGATGATCATTAGAACCTGTGCCTGTTTCAATCCTTGTTTTGTTGGATTCCCTACTCAGACCCACAATGCGGCCAAATGAGCCGTTTCCGGAGCGATGTTTCAATCCTTGTTTTGTTGGATTCCCTACTCAAACGAAGTGGTCTATTCCGGCGTATGCGACACGTGTAAGTTTCAATCCTTGTTTTGTTGGATTCCCTACTCAGACCAATTCGGGGAGCGTGAACGCGGGCCAGGTGATGGTGTTTCAATCCTTGTTTTGTTGGATTCCCTACTCAGACCCGAGACCGACAGTTCGACCCGGACGGCCCTGCACTAGTTTCAATCCTTGTTTTGTTGGATTCCCTACTCAGACCAATTCGGGGAGCGTGAATGCGGGCCAGGTGATGGTGTTTCAATCCTTGTTTTGTTGGATTCCCTACTCAGACCCGAGACCGACAGTTCGACCCGGACGGCCCTGCACTAGTTTCAATCCTTGTTTTGTTGGATTCCCTACTTAGACGATATCTACAACCTACAATATGGGGGATATATTGTGTTGCAATCCTTGTTTTGTTGGATTCCCTACTCAGACGCGACAACGGGTCGGACATAACGGATTACGACGTGAGTGTTTCAATCCTTGTTTTGTTGGATTCCCTACTCAGACTATCTCACGGATGGCCCTTCCGGCCCCACTTTCGATTGTTTCAATCCTTGTTTTGTTGGATTCCCTACTCAGACGATCCGAAAGGACGAGTCCGAGATATGGCTTACCTTGTTTCAATCCTTGTTTTGTTGGATTCCCTACTCAGACCGAATGGCTTGAAACCCCCACGGGGCATCTCGATATGTTTCAATCCTTGTTTTGTTGGATTCCCTACTCAGACTCAGATGTTCGTACATGGCTTCGAGACCGGCACGGGAGGTTTCAATCCTTGTTTTGTTGGATTCCCTACTCAGACGCTGCTTACCACCGCCCAGCGGGTCGCTACGACGTTGTTTCAATCCTTGTTTTGTTGGATTCCCTACTCAGACCTGTCGAGTCCACGATGTACCATCCTTCTGCGAGCGTAGGTTTCAATCCTTGTTTTGTTGGATTCCCTACTCAGACGTAGAAATCGAACGCACTGTTATTCCAATGGATGTTCCCGTTTCAATCCTTGTTTTGTTGGATTCCCTACTCAGACCAAAAATCCGCAATTTCATTCACTACAATCTGAAAATGTTTCAATCCTTGTTTTGTTGGATTCCCTACTCAGACCTGCACAGGTGAAGAATCACCTTCGTCTTCTTCCTCGAGTTTCAATCCTTGTTTTGTTGGATTCCCTACTCAGACTTTTTGAAGCTCCCGATAATGGACCGGAACACAAGGTTTCAATCCTTGTTTTGTTGGATTCCCTACTCAGACTTAATAAGAGCACTTGCGTAATGTGCTAATGCTGGTTTCAATCCTTGTTTTGTTGGATTCCCTACTCAGACCGATCCGGCGTGCGGGCATGTATTATCGCTTATCCATTGTTTCAATCCTTGTTTTGTTGGATTCCCTACTCAGACCGTATCGGTTGCCGTCGTGCTATTCCATTCAACCGGTTTCAATCCTTGTTTTGTTGGATTCCCTACTCAGACACTAACCGATCTTCCTTCGACAAGTTCCTCGTGTCGTTTCAATCCTTGTTTTGTTGGATTCCCTACTCAGACGGGAACGTGAATTGCGCGATCTATATGAGACAATAGAGTTTCAATCCTTGTTTTGTTGGATTCCCTACTCAGACTTCGCCGTCTGGTACCAGTCCCAATTCAATACATTTGTTTCAATCCTTGTTTTGTTGGATTCCCTACTCAGACATCACCTGCCGGCTGAGGAGCGAGGACCTGTACCGGTTTCAATCCTTGTTTTGTTGGATTCCCTACTCAGACTCGGGTTCACCTGGTAGTCTTTTCGCAGCGTGATCTTGTGTTTCAATCCTTGTTTTGTTGGATTCCCTACTCAGACCAGACAACACCCTTGTCGATGTTTCCGGCGACGCGATGTTTCAATCCTTGTTTTGTTGGATTCCCTACTCAGACTGGGGCATTGGCAGATTCAGGGCGGCGTCATTTAGTTTCAATCCTTGTTTTGTTGGATTCCCTACTCAGACCGCGTGCGCGTGCGCGGTAAAGTTGTACTACTTGAGTTTCAATCCTTGTTTTGTTGGATTCCCTACTCAGACACCGTTGCGAAGCTGCGGACCGGCTGCAGCCCCTTGTTTCAATCCTTGTTTTGTTGGATTCCCTACTCAGACACAGCAATTACGCGGGAAGGGTGTCTATGCTACTTCGTAGTTTCAATCCTTGTTTTGTTGGATTCCCTACTCAGACTAACCAGGTCCTAAGACGGACCAGGAGAATGACCGAGTTTCAATCCTTGTTTTGTTGGATTCCCTACTCAGACTGCCCGGGCACTTTGTATATTCGATCCTCAGAACATTTGTTTCAATCCTTGTTTTGTTGGATTCCCTACTCAGACATCGCGTCCATGTACGGCTTGCCTTGGCTTCGGCCCTGTTTCAATCCTTGTTTTGTTGGATTCCCTACTCAGACGCGGAGCAGGATCGCTGCCGCCCCGAGCGACCTCCTTGTTTCAATCCTTGTTTTGTTGGATTCCCTACTCAGACGAACAGGTTGATGATGGCGTGTGGGCCTTCAATCGCGGTTTCAATCCTTGTTTTGTTGGATTCCCTACTCAGACTGTACGAATAAAGCCTGCCTTTCATTTCGCAATATTCCTGTTTCAATCCTTGTTTTGTTGGATTCCCTACTCAGACCCGGAAGTTCAAGACAAGCAAAAGGGGAAAGGTAGACTTTGTTTCAATCCTTGTTTTGTTGGATTCCCTACTCAGACCGGACGCCACCACCCGCCAACCTTCACCCGGAACATAGGTTTCAATCCTTGTTTTGTTGGATTCCCTACTCAGACCATCGACCTTGACGACGCCGCGACTGAAGCGTCTGTGTTTCAATCCTTGTTTTGTTGGATTCCCTACTCAGACTCATGAGGGACGGCATACAGGTCTCCCGGCCATGCGGGTTTCAATCCTTGTTTTGTTGGATTCCCTACTCAGACCAACCGCCCCTTGAGCTGGAGAACTAAGCCGGACCAGTGTTTCAATCCTTGTTTTGTTGGATTCCCTACTCAGACGGCGCCCCGAACGACCCGCCATACTTCCCCCATTTTCGTTTCAATCCTTGTTTTGTTGGATTCCCTACTCAGACCTGGTCACCCTGTATGACCGCCTGACGATAGTTGTTGTTTCAATCCTTGTTTTGTTGGATTCCCTACTCAGACACGCTTCGAGCGGGATCAATTCACCTACTACCCACCAGTTTCAATCCTTGTTTTGTTGGATTCCCTACTCAGACGGCGCCGAACCTTGTCTCTGACTTGGGCCCAGGGGGTTTCAATCCTTGTTTTGTTGGATTCCCTACTCAGACCATCCGGAAGCAACGGAAGGACGGAGGTTATATGGGTGTTTCAATCCTTGTTTTGTTGGATTCCCTACTCAGACAAGCCCGTTGCGTATTCTTGCTCCTTGATCCGGTCAAGGTTTCAATCCTTGTTTTGTTGGATTCCCTACTCAGACCATTTTTCTTCGGCTCTCGCGTGTGATCTATCTCGGGTTTCAATCCTTGTTTTGTTGGATTCCCTACTCAGACAGACCTGCGGGACTGGATTCATGGAGCGGCAAAGAGTGTTTCAATCCTTGTTTTGTTGGATTCCCTACTCAGACCTGTCTTACGGCGAGGACGAGGACGTGCGGCATTTGTAGTTTCAATCCTTGTTTTGTTGGATTCCCTACTCAGACGATGTCCACTTTCCCGCCCAGTAGTAGCGGCTTGTTGTTTCAATCCTTGTTTTGTTGGATTCCCTACTCAGACCATACGCGGGCGGCCCGTCCATGAATCTGGTCAGGTTTCAATCCTTGTTTTGTTGGATTCCCTACTCAGACGACCATTGCGGCGTCCATTATGCCGTATGCCAGGGCGTGTTTCAATCCTTGTTTTGTTGGATTCCCTACTCAGACCATTACAGACATCACACGGACCGCTTACACCCTGTGTTGTTTCAATCCTTGTTTTGTTGGATTCCCTACTCAGACCAAAAACATCCCAGCCAACCGTAACCCTGGTGCTCGGTTTCAATCCTTGTTTTGTTGGATTCCCTACTCAGACTTTCCTGCCCTGTCTCACTTGGTACCGCTGTGACATGGTTTCAATCCTTGTTTTGTTGGATTCCCTACTCAGACTGCGCACCATACCGCCCCGTGCCACAGGTTGTGATCGTGGTTTCAATCCTTGTTTTGTTGGATTCCCTACTCAGACCCTCCTCTGGTAGCTGGTCGCGTGCGTCAATAGCTGCAGGTTTCAATCCTTGTTTTGTTGGATTCCCTACTCAGACTCGATGCAAGCTTCACTGCTCCATGATACACTGTATGTTTCAATCCTTGTTTTGTTGGATTCCCTACTCAGACGGAGAAGATGGAGGCCGATGATGTCGGGATCTGGATGGTTTCAATCCTTGTTTTGTTGGATTCCCTACTCAGACAAACGTATCGGGCTCCAAGTAGAAGGCAGCACATCCGGTTTCAATCCTTGTTTTGTTGGATTCCCTACTCAGACGCAGCGGGCATAGCGATCAGGCAGGATTTGGCTATCGTTTCAATCCTTGTTTTGTTGGATTCCCTACTCAGACTGCGCTTTTGACCGTGGCCGCTGCCTGTTTTTCTGGTTTCAATCCTTGTTTTGTTGGATTCCCTACTCAGACGGTTAGCTCCTGATGGCCCGTCGACTGAAGAGATAAGTTTCAATCCTTGTTTTGTTGGATTCCCTACTCAGACCACCGGCCTCGTAACGGCGACAAATATCGGTTACAATGTTTCAATCCTTGTTTTGTTGGATTCCCTACTCAGACCTATCTATCGGCGAGCATCTTCAACGCCTAGCACGCGTTTCAATCCTTGTTTTGTTGGATTCCCTACTCAGACACGGACGGGATAACCTGGACCCGGAAGTGTGTGGGAAGTGGTTTCAATCCTTGTTTTGTTGGATTCCCTACTCAGACTGCAATCGAAAAATCCAGTTAAATCTGGAGTGACGGTTTCAATCCTTGTTTTGTTGGATTCCCTACTCAGACGTTCCTGCTCGGATCCTCCGTCCTGGCTGTTACGGTGTTTCAATCCTTGTTTTGTTGGATTCCCTACTCAGACTGGACGGCCCCGCGCTTGTATGGCGAGGGTGTGTAGTTTCAATCCTTGTTTTGTTGGATTCCCTACTCAGACCTAACCCCGGCATAATTCACCCAGTAACGTTGAATCCCGTTTCAATCCTTGTTTTGTTGGATTCCCTACTCAGACCTTTCTTACCGCCCGCACTACTAACACACTGGAGGTTTGTTTCAATCCTTGTTTTGTTGGATTCCCTACTCAGACACATTCCCCTATACGTCACAATGTCGCACAAGGAAGGTTTCAATCCTTGTTTTGTTGGATTCCCTACTCAGACCGCGCCACAACGCGGGTACCCTTCACGTATGCTTGGGTTTCAATCCTTGTTTTGTTGGATTCCCTACTCAGACACAACTGGGCGCGAGACCATGCCCACATGTGGTTGTTTCAATCCTTGTTTTGTTGGATTCCCTACTCAGACAATAACCGACCCCAACAATCCTGCCGGCGCAACGCTGTTTCAATCCTTGTTTTGTTGGATTCCCTACTCAGACGTTTGTCCGAACCCTCATACATTTCGTCGAGATATTGTTTCAATCCTTGTTTTGTTGGATTCCCTACTCAGACCTTTGAAAGTCTATCGTGATTCGATGGGGAATTATATAGTTTCAATCCTTGTTTTGTTGGATTCCCTACTCAGACTCCGATCTCCTGCTCCTGGCCGGTTCCACATTATGGTTTCAATCCTTGTTTTGTTGGATTCCCTACTCAGACCACGCGAAAACGCACGCGTTCCGTGCGCCGATTGTGTTGTTTCAATCCTTGTTTTGTTGGATTCCCTACTCAGACAGTCGTGACCAGGCTGGACACGCTGTCCCAGGCCGAGTTTCAATCCTTGTTTTGTTGGATTCCCTACTCAGACAGCTGGTCATCCAGGGCCAGATCTTCGGACAGAACATCGAGTTTCAATCCTTGTTTTGTTGGATTCCCTACTCAGACCCAGGATCGCGCCGTCGTAGTGCCCCTGGGCGCCGTGTTTCAATCCTTGTTTTGTTGGATTCCCTACTCAGACGATGCCCCGGACTGTGGACCGGGACCGTGTCAGGTGTTTCAATCCTTGTTTTGTTGGATTCCCTACTCAGACCTTAGCCTGGAGGTACCCTTGAAACTGAGCCATGATTGTTTCAATCCTTGTTTTGTTGGATTCCCTACTCAGACCAAGGCCGGTATAATCGTTGTTGATTAGTGCGGACGGTTTCAATCCTTGTTTTGTTGGATTCCCTACTCAGACCAATCACATTCCGACGGAAACACGAGATACGAAATAGGTTTCAATCCTTGTTTTGTTGGATTCCCTACTCAGACTCGGAAGGTACCGCTTCTGCATGGTCGTTTTCGATGTTTCAATCCTTGTTTTGTTGGATTCCCTACTCAGACTCCGTGAAGTGTTCAAGTCGTTAGACGTTTCGGATGGTTTCAATCCTTGTTTTGTTGGATTCCCTACTCAGACCGTCACCATATGTCCATCCGTGCGCGTCTACGATATCAGTTTCAATCCTTGTTTTGTTGGATTCCCTACTCAGACTGTGTCATAAGGCGCATATCGACTGCACCAATGGGTTTCAATCCTTGTTTTGTTGGATTCCCTACTCAGACCACCAAGGACGAGCACGGAAGTTATCGATACGGCGGATGGTTTCAATCCTTGTTTTGTTGGATTCCCTACTCAGACATACCCCCACAGTCAAACCCGGCAGGCTTTCGCCGTGTTGTTTCAATCCTTGTTTTGTTGGATTCCCTACTCAGACCATGCCGTCGTCTTCCGCGCGGATCTCGAGCAGGCCCGCGTTTCAATCCTTGTTTTGTTGGATTCCCTACTCAGACTGTGTCATAAGGCGCATATCGACTGCACCAATGGGTTTCAATCCTTGTTTTGTTGGATTCCCTACTCAGACCACCAAGGACGAGCACGGAAGTTATCGATACGGCGGATGGTTTCAATCCTTGTTTTGTTGGATTCCCTACTCAGACTTGTCCATGCCGCCGCTTCGGTCTTTTCATGTATCATATGTTTCAATCCTTGTTTTGTTGGATTCCCTACTCAGACTCACTCCGTTCTTTCTTTTCGTTTGCTGTTTCCTCTCGGGTTTCAATCCTTGTTTTGTTGGATTCCCTACTCAGACCTGGGCATTGAATTGCTTCTCCAGCTCGGTCCGGGTTTCAATCCTTGTTTTGTTGGATTCCCTACTCAGACTGTCCACCGAAACGGGCGGATGCTGGCCTTTGATCCAGTTTCAATCCTTGTTTTGTTGGATTCCCTACTCAGACGGAACTCGTCTCTTGGTTGGGCTAACCACGTTACCAAGTTTCAATCCTTGTTTTGTTGGATTCCCTACTCAGACTTGACTGGCAGGCTTCATATGCACGTCTTGCACGTGATGTTTCAATCCTTGTTTTGTTGGATTCCCTACTCAGACCAGGGACATCTTCCGGCCGCGGTGTGACTGTGACCTGTTTCAATCCTTGTTTTGTTGGATTCCCTACTCAGACCATTGAAGCATTTTATACCGTCTCCGATACAGTGTAGTTTCAATCCTTGTTTTGTTGGATTCCCTACTCAGACGAGTTCATCCGGGTCGATGTCGTAATTCTCAGCACAGGGTTTCAATCCTTGTTTTGTTGGATTCCCTACTCAGACATCCCGGTTTAAAACTCGAGTGTAATGTACCATCGTTAGTTTCAATCCTTGTTTTGTTGGATTCCCTACTCAGACTCGTGCTGGACGATTCATTGGGTTTCTCGTATTACGAGTTTCAATCCTTGTTTTGTTGGATTCCCTACTCAGACCGCGTTTTTTACTTAAGAAACATGTTTTCAATGATTTAACTGAATGAATGAGAGCGTTGTATATGTAATCCATGAGTCATATTATGCGCATTATCACGATCAATTTACGATGTTGCACATATTGTCTAGGCTCGAATCTGTATGTGTAACAATAGGTTACGCATTTGTCATATCATACGCAGATATTTTTGTAACAGCAGTCGCTACATTTCGTACGGTCCGGAGTACGCTTGGGGAGCCGTCCTTTTAAAATAACAGCGAATATCTCATCTGTTAGTCGCTTGATCTGATCTTCCAAAGCCTGATCAATGGAAACCTCCAGGAGTTGGTGGCCATCTCGGATGTACCCCACATAACCGCGCGTCACCGGACGTTCGTATGCCTCCCTAATCAATAGCCCGTACATTCCTACCTGCAATTGATGTGTATTAAAAACAAATTCTCGATGGGGGGTGTATTTGTAATCCAGGGGTGCCATTGTGCCGTCCGAGAACGTGAGCACCTCATCTACAATACCCCGGATACGTAATGTATGAGAAGCGAGATAGACATTGATCTCCTTTTTGATTGCGTTGATTTTCCGGCGAAGATAATCTCTGTTTTCTCTTGACCGACGTTCATGAACTTTACGGCCGGTTAGCACTTTATAGCGCTTGTCCTCGTGTTGAGGAATCATGAGCACATGACCAAAATAGGTAAATCGAGGGCAAAATACATGGGCCATTACCTCGGATGGCGTCAACATCGGCGATGTTTCATTGTCAGTTATCAACGGCGGACCCCGATCTCTCAGATAAACAGATTCTTCACCTCATCGCGGACCATTTTTTTGTTGAATGCCTGCCCATGCAGGATCACTTTCTTGAAATCCATATCGCACATTGGAAACATATAGACTCTATCGACGTCAGGATCGATCAGGTCATCCAACATGATGGAAAGTTCGTCGAGCCGGTTACGTTGAATTGTTCCGAGAAAGACGGAATACTGAACCCGATATAATCCAGCCTCCTTACAAGCCTTCGCGGCTTTCGTCCGGTTTTTATCCTTACCGATATCGTACAATACCCAGACCAGTGTCTCAGTGTTCTTCATCGGATCTCTGCTTCTCCTCCAACAGTCCATTGGCGATCCCATGCAGGTCTAACTGCATGCTATCACGACGGCGGATGTTCCTGCGACGGTATCGTATCTTCTCATCCAGAAAATAAGTAAACGCTTCAATGAGAACAGCCTTGCCATCTTTGTTTAGTGTCATGCCGTTTTTCAACGTGTCGAAATGGGCCTTCTTTACCTTACGGCCTGCGAACAGATTGATCACCGTTTCATCCGCCCAGATCCGATAGTTCTCGATCACATCAAAGACAAAAGAAGGTTTGGCATAATGATCCGTGTGAACGAATCCGACATAGGGATCCAGCCCCGCCAACATGCAGGCGCGTTCGACCATCCCGTACAGCATGCCATAGGCATAATTGAGCAGGCAGTTGAACTCGTCCTTAGCCGGATTACGACTGCGGCCTGAGAAAACGAATGACTTGGGCATAAGCATGGAGACCGCAGCCCAGTACTCGCGTCCCGAACGCCCTTCAAGACCGAGTAAAGTCGAACGCGTGTTATCCAGTGAACCACGTACATTACTTATGTCGTTTCGCAATCTCTTGAGTGCCTCTATAGCGTGCGTGAACGGGGACGATAGCCGAGTTCGTCTTTCTCGCAAACGTTGAATCAAACCGATCTGACTATCCAGCTTATTCAAAACCCAGGATTTGGCCAGTTCGACGCCCTCTGACGTACCGGCGATTTCCATCTGACGACGCCGAATAGCCGTTGTGGATCCGGGGCGGCCATGCCATACTCTCCCGTACGGGTCGCCGTGCCTATCCAAAAACAGCAGATCGATATTGTTCTCTACTGCGAGCTGGATGGCATCCGTCGACAACGCCGCCCCTGTTGAAATCAGTATGGACTGTACTTTTCGCACTGAGACCAACGAGGTTTTACCGTCTGCCTTTATCGCAAACATCATCCCATCCCGATGGAGATAGGCTCCATATGTATTGACGACGAGTTGCATCGGAAATCCTAGTAGATCAGGTCATATAATCTGACAGTGTTGTTCCTCATCAGGTAAAACCAGATGTGCAAACCCGGTATCTGAGCGATAGTCCTCAGAATCCAGTAATTTCCAGAGAAAATCATCCTGTCCATCAACCAAGGGTGCAGCAACAAAGTCCGCAATTTTCGGCGGTACAGGAACTAGGAATTGTTGCAACAGAGCCGAGAAACGTTTCTTATCCCAAAATGTTAACGCACGGCGGAATCGCCAGTCCATATACCGCTCTAGTAATTGCTGCCCTCCTTCTGGGGCAAACTGCGCCATCAAGAGTTGCATGGTGTCGCTCAATTCTTCAACAGGTTGATTAACGAACACACTATTTCTCGGCGGCCCTGAAATGAATGGTACAAGTACTGAAAGGGCTGACCATTTCCCCCTCGCAGCCTCATCAAGACTCTTCCCCATGAAAGCCGTATTGGAATTCTCATCCCAACAGAGCTGATAATACTTATCCAGAGCTTCACCCAACTCTTCTTCTTTGATAGACCCAGCTTCTTTTAGTACCCGGTCTGTATGCTTTCGTGAGGTTTCGTCGCGGTAAATCCATACCCGGCTATCTTGTCCATCTTCACGTAAAAAAGGAAAGAGAATAACCTGCGAGCGATGCTTTTCGCCGTGACGATTTGCACGTCCGGCAACCTGTGCCGCCGAAGGCAGGATCGGCAATGCACGCAAGATCGTCTGAAAACTTAAATCCACCCCGGCCTCCAATATCTGCGTACATACGGCAATGATCCGTTTGTGTCTTTTTAAATCAGCTTGAATAGATTGGATAACCCTAGCTTTATGGGCGGGAAGCATCAAGGCGGTTAGACAGTAGATTTTCGTCCCATCCGGCGCTGTTGAACGAATCTGCTGATAAACCTCAACCGCATCCCGTATTGTATTCATCACAACTGCGACGCTTCCTACCCGCTTCGCCGCCTCGACCGCTCTTTCTGCAACACACTCCACACCTAATCCCTCCCTCTCGACGGAAAGTTCAAATCTGCCCGATGGTCTTATCTGCGGTGCGAGTTTAACAACAGGATGAAACAGACCTGAGACCATAGGAGGGAGGGTTGCTGTAGTAAAAAGCACTTGAAAGTCCAGTTGTTCGGCCAACACGCCCAAAATACGCAGAAAGACATTCCAGTACCTCACGTCAATAATCTGTGGCTCATCAACAATGACAAATGCTTGCCGCAAAGCCTCCACTCGAAGGGTCTGATGTGCGCGCCGGGGGAAAATAGCTCGAAAAAACTGGTTGAAGGTCGTCGTCAGTATCGGCGTTTGCCAAGTCTCCGTAACCTCTACTTGATCGTCATCGAGTTCAGCAAGAGATAGATGGTGATGTTGAAGTACCTCAACTCCTGTCGTTTCCAGAATCTCAACCGTATTCTGTGAGAGGATCGAAAGATAAGGTGCAACGTACAGGATTCTCCGGCAGCGTCCAGAGGCACAGGCATTTAAGCCGATTCGCAAAGCAGACAGCGTTTTCCCATAACCTGTGGGCAGACAAAGCGTGTAAAATAGCTCTTGGGAGTGGTTCTGATAAGTCTGCACGACTCCTTGCTGGATATTCTGCCGTAAGCCGACCAGCGCAGGGTCGGCTCCGTCTTCGATAGCAGCTCTCCCCTTGTCTTCACAGACGTTTATCAGTTTTTCCTGCCCATGGACAGCCTCAGTTCGCTCCAGCGTCGTCTCCTGTAAGCCGCCTGCATGATAACGATCCGCTGCCACTAGCCGGGCCGCTGCATTGGGAATCGAACATGCGGCTTGAGCCAGAGAGGTTTCAGCGGATTCAGCGGTCTTTTGCTTCTGTTTCAAGTACTTCATGCGGTCCCGGCGGACCCGTTTCTGCCACTGTGTGGGAAATTCCTCCAACCACTCTTGGAACCTGTCCACAGTTAAACAGACCTCTGGAAAGTAGGAAGCGGTAAAAGAGAAAATCCCCTCCATATCGGAGGCGTCGATAGCTTCATCAAAATGCCGTAATTTGGCTCCCGTCTCATCCCATGGTGGCTCTTCTTCATCTAGATCTTCCAGCTTGCCGTGGTGGTCATAGACCGCCCGGGACCAGTCCAGCACAATATCTCGGAGGATTAGCCGCTTTTCGCGGCTTAAATCCCAAGCATCAACAAGAGACTCCGCACAGTAAGCGAAGAGGGCAGCTCCTAATGGAGCATGTGGCGGTCCCTTCTCGCGGCTGCCACGGATGTAATCTTGCCAGTCCGCGTGCGCCTTAGCTGCATCGTGTAGAAGACCCGCCAAGAATGCGATGCGCTCCTCGTAGCTTCCCTTGTCAGAGCCACATGCAGTGGCTACCGCTACAAGATGATCTCGAAGAAGGTGCTTTCCGCCGTCCTCGTCGTCTGGTCGGGCAATGCACTGGTCAAAAGGGATTACCACAGGCACACGATCCCCTCGTCCGGTAGGTCCAGAAACGCCCATCTGTCCGTATCCGAAGCCTTGACGGGCGCAAACGTAATTGCCCCCCCACGCACTTCATAGATAAGGCTAATCGATCCCTCGAAACGGCGATTCCCAAGATGTTCGTACAGAACCCCTCCCACGCGGGCATATTCGTCTTCCGTTTGAGGCATTAGCCGGGAGACCGCCTTACTCGGAACTACAGATACGCAAGTCGTATCCTCATGCTCGCCTAGCTTCAATGACTTAACTGCGGTATCTGGATAGGCGGCATAAAAAACAGGAAATGTCAAACAATACGCACTTCCCAGATATGTGTGATAGTGGCTGTGTCCTTCTTGGAGTCGGCTTTCCAGTTCCTCCTGTAAAGGTCCCTGATAATAGACTCGGTAATGAGGAGTTACCACAATCTCAATGGCCGTAGGTCGGTTGAAGTTCTGCTGCCCACCGTCGATCCAGCCCTTTCCAAGCATACTCATTTCGTGTGCTACCGTGCGGACCGGCCGCAGAAGCCGGATACCACAGCGCGGAGATTCTGGCAACGACTCAAGTCCGAGAATCGAAGCAATCAGACCGTGAAGTGCCGTCCGCGTGATAAAGGGGTAGCTAGCGTGCGTTCCGAGGGTATCTGGACGGCGGAAATGGGCTATATCGCTGCGTAATTCAAACGCCAGCACACTTACTTCTGACATATTGGACACTCCTACATGTTCATCGTTTCGCCAGGGAGGTCTCCAATACCTTGAAGCCCAGGATGCTGCCAGCGTCGAATACGCTCGATCTTACCCTCGTTTGCATTCAACGTCTCAGCCAACTTTTCTACATTCAGCTTAATTTCTTCCAACGAAGACGGAGGTCTTTCTCCTAGCCAAGCATCTCGTCCAGGCTCAATCTGTACCCTTTCTTCCAGAAATCCTATCCGGTCAAAAGGATCCTTATACTCAACGTGTAGCAAAAACAAAGGCTGCTGGATACCCCGTCCACGAGCCTGTCGGTGGACTGTGCCCTTCCATAGTCCTTCAAGCAGAACCCCAACATCTTCTTGGCTCATTTTCGTATCGCCTGCGATCTGTGCATTTATCACACCAGGCATTGCAAAAGTAGCAAATGGCAGAGTATAAGTCGTCCAGATCGTACCTTGGCTCTTACCCTCTTCTTCGCCTTCGTCGGTCATTTCGGTATCCTTTGACGGCATAACGACGGTTCCTTGGACGTACTTAGTTTCTACTGGATGGAGGGAGTGTGCCCAACCGAACTGGACGGGACCCACCTGATGAAAGCTCTTCTTTTTCACGCTGAAAACCGCCCCAAAAACGCGCATATCGAAGGCCGAGGTAAGCAACGCATCCCGAAGGTCTTCCTCCTCTTCACGTTCTGCCCTTCCGAGGATAGTTGTTGCCAGCTTCTCTCTGCCTAGCAACCTGTTTCCATCCGTCCGCTCCTCCCGGCAGAAAACAAACATCGAATTGTTATCACCGCCGTCAGGGTAGCGAGCCAAAACATAATCCCTCACATCCCGCTTGATACTGACATCCGACAACGAAATCCGCCCGTCTTCCTCACCGAATATCCGGCGTGCGTCGCTGTCGCGCAGGGGATCGCGATTGGGAATGCCGTCTTTCACGCATTTTACGAAGAGGATTTCGCCGCTTCGAATCGAATTTCCGTTCATTTTTCATATCTCCTTTGAGTTTTGTTCAGACTGATTTGCCGTTTCGGTCTGCCTTTCGCCTCTGGGTCTGTCGTATCCCTGAAGACTGTGGCCTGCCCAAAAAGACGCCATAAATTCGTCTTTACTTTTCTCCGTATCCTGCTTCAGGCGGTCATATTCCGTTAGCACGACGCCCAATCTCTGGAGAAAATCTTCGCCTAGCCTCAGTTTTTCATATCTCGGTACTACTTCAAAAATCTGCTTGAGTCCTTGTCTCCACACTTTCTCGGGCGTGAGGTCGCTTCCAAATGTCAACACCCTCTGCTTGAGGTAATCTTGCTTGGTCACGGCATAATATTGCCTGCTGAATTGCTGCATTACAGCACCGCAAGCAAAGCCGAGTTCCGCCGAAGATTCAAGCTGTACTTGCTCGACAGGATGCTCGAAAACGATCTGAAGCAACACCTTCCAAGGCCGCATCGCCATATTCTGCTCTCCTTTTGAAAGTTTAAGCTGATATTGCGTCCAGAATTCAAGAAATGTCAGGTAAAAGATTACTTCCTCGCGTATTTCATTACGCGAATTTGGGTATCGCGGCGTAATGCTCCGCAGCCGTTCCGCTACATTCCGGATGGGTCGCCGCAAGCCGAGGGACTGTCGGTGAAGGGCGGCCTGAAGTTGGTCCCACACGTATGGGCCGCCGTATCCTCTGGCTAACATAAAGGGCAAGGAGCGATACCGGGTGTGATAATATGCCTTTTGACTTTCACTAGCTTCAGGGAGAAAAACTTGGAGCAGTTGGATAACCATATCAGAAACATGATTGGCTACCTTCTGCAAGCCAGTTACTGTAGATGGAATAACATCCTCAATATAGGCACGGAGATGAATATCACCCCTACCTGGATCACCTGAGTAGTAAATGAGACTGAGACGGTAATCATCTGTCTCGACTTTCTCAGGCAGAAAGCATTCAAAGCCGGTTACGGAATCTATATGCCTATCTAACATCGAACCCGTTCTTGAAGGCGGCTTGAGCATTGCTTCGATATTTTCCGCGAACTCTTCTCTGACTTCATCATCTTCAAAAACCCGATCCAAGATGGGAAGAAGCAACCCGCTTCCTCGAATCGTCGGAAAGTCGCTTAGACTCTTGTGTGCAGTCAGGCGAATACCCTCGCGGTTGGAAACAGGCGAGTAAATTTCTCGGGTTAGTAAAGCTTGGACAGGTCGAGTAAAGTTTTCAAAAAGACAGGCTCCGTATACTAGGGCTTTGTAACACTCGGTACAGCTTCCGATGCCTTCGACCATCATCTTTTCGTTACCCCCCTGGGGAAGAGGGCAGGTCCACGTAGGCAAATACCAAGGCCAAGCCTTGCAGTAGATTGTAACCAAAGGGGCATCTTTCCCACAGAATGTGCAAACTCCTTTACGCTCTCCCTTTTCTGAACCCTCCTGCAATTTGGCCTCCCAGAAAAGCTCCAGAACTCGGCTGTGGTCAGGCTGGATGAACTTGTCGGGAAAAAGGTGGCTGTGGCCGATATGGCTTTCCGAGTAATTTTCGCTGTACCTATAGGCTGCCTCTTCCCCCCGCATGTCCGACAGGATAAGAATGCCTAGCAGCTTGGTTTTTTCGTTGGTTTGAATCTCTTTCAAAGCAGTTCGATGAACCGAGTTTGCCACCTCCTTAATGAGATCGTCGTCGAGTATTAGGGAGGATGTTTTCTCTAATCGGCCCTTAAGGAAACCGAATACACCTTCTGATGATTCTCTGAATGCCTTCATGTGACGATCGTAGCAGGGATAAGCTGCAACACCGTACACACCCTGCGGATGGATGGGATTACCTCCCTGTGGCAACACAAAAGGGGCTCCCACTGCCCGCTCTCTATCTGGAGCAAAATCGGATTTTTTACCCTCGCTAATTTCCTGTCCCCATACTTGGTAGAAGGCTGCTAATCCTGTATCATCTGAGATTTCAACTACAATGACGTGACGATAAAAATTTTTCACCTTTTCATTCTGTACATCCGAAATCAACTTCAGGATTTCCTTAGCATCCATACCACCTTCCAGCAAAGGCCGCCCCATTCGAATCAAATCTTCGACAATCATAACTGTGCCCCATTAGAGTTCCGTTTATTCTGACATGCGTATGACAGTACCGAATCCACGGGAGACTGACTTCCCTATACCCACTCTGTCCGGTAGAAGAAAGTTTACACTAAACAGACCTGTAAACCCCTGCATCGCAACACCTTTTAAACGAATGTTCCCTGGAATCAACCTGGAACAATCGGCCTTTAATCTTAATGTTACATTGTGTCGAAATGACTTGGCGAAGGAGAGACAATTTCCCACAAGAATTCGCTCAAGTAGACGAAAACGATTTATGGCCTTGGGCATCGTGCGATAGCGGCGAGCATTTTCTTGATTCAGTGCTAACCATGGCGACAAAAGACGGTACGTCACCATACTATTGGATTCTCCGATTTCAAATCTCCGTTTTTGAACCGTCGATTCTTGAACTGAAAGTGTTTCTCCTCCCAGTCTAGTCTGATCTACTTCTAGCCACAACTGAGCTAGCAAATCACTACCCTCTTCAAGTCCAACTAAAACTGCTTGGCGATTCAGGATTTTAAACTGAATACGGGGATAATTGTAGATTAAAGTCCCATCTTTGTTATGTTGATGTAACAAAACATACTCCATAAACTCGTTTCCGAAAAAACCTCGCAATTGTGGCGTCTCGTTCGGATTTAGTTTGCGAGATAACTTTAGATTGAACTCTGTTATGGATAACGACTTCATCCATATATCCTTGTTTTAATGGAAGTTTTCTTGTTTTAACCCTACTGTGCAAAAAAATAACTAATGTTTCAATCCTTGTTATTCATACTCTTCTTTCATTGCTTGGAATTGCCCCATCGGTTCTGTTTTGATGAATTGAATGTTAAATAAATATCTTATTAATAGATCTCGTCCACTATGTCAACAGTAATTCGACCGGATAGCGTACTAATAAGACCTTATACTGATCTAGGGTACAGCATACTTTGTCTGCTCATACACCACCATTATAGAAGGCGATTTTGACAATCAATTCTCCTTCTCCTTTATGATCAGACGACTTGATCATTTGATTTGCCATACAATCGACTTCAACTTAGTATGAATAGTGATCGAGTGTACTGTAGAAATCTATTTGGCCCCAAACGGCGACAGCCTTTCACCGAATGGTTCCGAGCACTGAGGGTTATTCGAACGCAGGCCCGTGTGGAAAACCGTCTTCGTCGCTTGAATCTGGGACTTTTAGGCGATCACCGTGCGGTAGGTAGCGGAGTCTACGAACTGCGGTTCGACTTTGGGCCAGGATATCGGATTTATTTCGCCCGGTCCGGTAATACGATAACGCTGCTCTGTGGCGGAAGCAAGAATACACAGAAAAGGGATATCGAACGGGCACAGGGATACCTGAGGAATTACAAGGAGCGTACTGAATGACTGCATCCGTTTCCTTCGAGAAACATCATCGTGATTTTCTGCGGGACCCGGAGCGAGCTCGGGCATATCTCGAAGTCGCTCTCGAGGATTACGCCGAAGATAGGAATAGATCTGTTTTGCTGCTTGCGCTCCGGGATATAGCCAATGCGCAAGGCGGTCCGGGGAAATTGGCCCGGAAGACCAGGATGAATCGAAGCCACGTATGCAAAATCCTGTCTGGAGTCGCCAACCCGCGTCTGGTCACGAT
>MKWU01003978.1_pt1 | contig 18261 bp, 11 predicted proteins | sample 809101 | NCBI WGS metagenome assembly MKWU01 (sample SAMN05860141, study PRJNA318959) | sponge metagenome | host: Aplysina aerophoba | place: Slovenia: Piran, Adriatic Sea, Gulf of Piran | collected 2013-05-07
GAAGAGCACCGGGGCATACGGCGGGAGGAGGGCCGCGGGCTGTGGGTGGGCGCGGGCGAGACCCTGAGCGCGGTGGCCCGCCATGAAGGTGTCGGCCGGTGGTTTCCGGCATTGGCGGCCGCGGCCGGCCTGGTGTCGACGCTTCAGCTCCGGAACGCCGGCACCATCGGCGGCAACCTGTTCGTCGATACCCGCTGCAACTACTACGACCAGTCGTTTTTCTGGCGCCAGGCGGTGGGCTTCTGCCTCAAGAAGGACGGGGACATCTGCCTGGTGGCCCCGAAGAGCCGGGTCTGCCTGGCCATCTGTTCCTCGGACACCGCGCCGGTGCTCAGCAGCCTGAACGCGGAAGCCGTTCTCGTCAGCGGCCAGGGCAGCCGCCGGGTGCCGCTGGATACCCTGTACCGGGACGACGGCATCGACTATCTCGCCAAGCGGCCCGATGAATTGTTGCAGGGCGTGTGGATCCCGGAGGCGTCCTTCGGTTGGCGCAACGTCTACCTCAAGCTGCGTCGCAGGGGCTCCTTCGACTTTCCCGTGCTGGGGGTGGCGGCGGCCGTTCGGATCGGCGCGTCGGGAGCCTGCGAGGGCGCCAAGGTGGTGCTCACCGCGGTGGCGTCGGCGCCGAAGGTGGTTGGGGATGCGCCCCGGGTCTTGTGTGGCAAGTCCGTGGATGCGGCTGCCATCGAGGAGGCCGCGGAGTTGGCCATGCGCGTATCCCATCCCCTGGACAATGCCGACATGGATTACTGGTATCGGAAGCGCATGACCCGGGTCTACGTCACGCGCGCGCTGCAGCAACTGGCCGCCGCCGGCCAAACCGCCGGCGCCCCGGATGCGTCCACGCGAGCCGGAAAGGGAAGTCATGGCGGAACCTGCTGAACTGGAAGCGAGGCTCACGAGCCTGGAGAACCACCTTCGTACGGAGAACCCCATTCTCCTGAGCGCGGTCCGGAGTTTCCGGAAACTGGACGCCATCTCGCGCCGGTTGGGGTTCCTGGAGGCCGGCGAGTCCCACGCCACGCGTATCCCGTGGTGGCCCCTGGTGGCCATCCTGGGGACCTATTCGTCGGGCAAGTCGACGTTCATCAATGATTTCCTGGGACAGCCGGTGCAGCCCACGGGGAACCAGGCCGTGGATGACCGGTTCTCGGTGCTGTGTTTCGGCAAGGAGGAGGAGGTGCGCGTGCTTCCGGGGGTGGCCCTGGATGCCGACCCGCGCTTTCCGTTCTACAAGATGAGCCGGGCCATCGAGGAGATCAGCGCCGGCGAGGGAAGCCGCATCGATGCCTACCTCCAGCTCAAGGCGTGCTCCAGCGAGGTGCTTCGAGGCAAGATCTTCATTGACTCGCCGGGCTTCGACGCGGACCAGCAGCGGACCGCGACGTTGCGGGTCACCGACCGCATCATCGACCTGTCGGATCTCGTGCTGGTGTTCTTCGACGCCAGGCACCCCGAGCCCGGTACCATGCAGGATACGCTGCAGCACCTGGTGGCGGAAACCATTCACCGGACCGATTCCAGCAAGTTCCTCTACGTGTTGAACCAGATGGACCACACGGCCCGGGAGAACAACCCGGAGGACATCGTGGGCTCCTGGCAGCGGGCGCTGGCGCAGAAGGGACTCACGGCCGGGCGTTTTTACTGCATCTACAGTCCCGGCGCGGCCATCACCATCGAGGACGAGGCCTTGCGCACACGCTACGAGCAGAAGCGCGATGTCGATCTGGCCGAGATCCACGGACGGATGCGGCAGGTGGAAGTGGACCGGGCCTACCGCGTCATGGGAGTGCTCGAGCACAGCGCCCGGGACATCGAGCTGCGGCTGGTGCCGCGCCTGCTGGAGATGATCTCGGAATGGCGCCGCCGGGTCCGGTGGCTGGACGGCATCGCCTTCGGCTCGCTCTTCCTCGTCGTCCTGGTGTGGACCCTGTGGACCGGGGAATGGAACGGCTTTCAGTTCACGCATCCGTTCTGGTCGGCCTTGGGCAGCCAACCGGCATGGGGCTATACCGTGCTGGCGGTGGGCGCCCTGGTGGCGGGCTATGTCCACCATTCCTTCCGGCGATTCGTCGCCAACCGGGTCCTGAAAGAGGTCGGACGGGAACTGGGAGGCGCCCGTGACGGCGAGGTTATGGCCGCTCTTGCGGCCGGTTTTCGCAAGAACACGCGTCCGTTCCGGAACGTGTTCGCGGGCCGTCCGTCCGGCTGGAACCAGCGCACCCGCCAGCAACTCTCGCAGGTGATCACCGAGGCCAACGGCTACGTCCAGGCGTTGAACGACCGGTTCGCCAATCCCGGCGGGACCATGGACGCTCCGCCGCCGGTGGCCGCGCCGCCCGCGGACGATCCTCCCGCCCAACCCGCGGCGTGAACGCCCTTCGACTTCGCTTCGCTACGCTCAGGACGAACGGTTAGAAGGACTTGCGTCCGTTCGTCCTGAGCGTAGCGAAGCGAAGTCGAAGGGCGCATTCAAACGATCAGACGGCCCTCAGGTTTTTTCCGAAGCAGCCCCCACCACCCGTTGGGGCCGGGCCGGTTGTTCCGGCGGGGTGAATTCCCGGCCGACGATGCCGGACGAGACGACGAACTTGAAGGCTTCCTCCACGTTGTAGTCGGTTTTGATGACCTCGTCCTCCGGAACCAGGACAAGAAAGCCGGAGGTGGGGTTCGGGGTGGTCGGTACGAACACGGACAGCAACGTGTCCGACGAGGAGACGTTGAAGGTGTCGGGCCGGCGGGTTGCCACCAGCCCCATCATCCACACCCCCTGTCTGGGGTACTCCAGCAGCACCACCTGCTGGAAGCTCCGGTGGGGGCCGTGGAGAGTCTCCACCATCTGCTTGACGGCGCCGTAGATGGGGCTCACCAACGGCAGGCGCATGACCAGTTGGTTGAGCGCCGCTATGATGCGCCGGCCCACGATGTTGGTGCCGAACAGCCCTATGCAAAAGATCAGCAGCAGGACGATGAGCAGGTTGATGAACGGGACCAGCGGCATCAGCCAGGAAAGTTCATCCAACTCGAAGAAGGCCAGGAAGCCCACAAGAATGGGGGTGCCCGCGTTGCTGAGCAGGTTGAAAAGGAACGCGATGAGGATATAGGTGACGAACAACGGGATCAGGATCAGGATCCCGGTGATCATCGCGTTTCGTAGAAAATGAGTCTTTCTGGCTTGCATGGCGGGTTGGTGCGAGAGTGATGGGTCAAAGGATACGTCAACCCTCCACCGCTGGCAAGGGGTCCCGGCCCGGCCCTGTCCGTGCTGTTGACATTGGGTTCTAACTCATTTTAAGTTCAGGAAAATCGCTGCCCATTTTCACAGCACAGGAGGGGATGCCTTGACGTTTTTGAACGATGCCACCGACGCTTTGGAATTTTCCCCGCCGCCCCCCGAAGCCCGCAACGGCAATGGCCGGAACGAGACCGTGGCCGGACTGGAAGAACATCGGCCGGAGGCATGCTTCGGCCTTGCCGACTACGAGGCGGTCATCGGCAGGTCACGGGTGGACGAGCTCAGGCGTCTGGCCGAGCCGCTGACGGGTCACGGTTGGGTGAATGTGAACTCCACGGCGGTAGGCGGCGGCGTGGCCGAGATGCTCCGTAGCGCCGTGCCCCTGGCCCGGCTGTTGGGGGTCGATGCCCGGTGGTGCACCATTCGCGGCAACCGCGAGTTCTTCCAGGTTACCAAGAAGTTCCACAATCTGCTTCAGGGAGCCGGGTCGCCCATTTCTCTTGACGAGATCTTCGGCGCCTACCTCGATACCATCGACGAGAACGCCTGCAACACCTTCATCGCCGCGGACCTTACCGTCATCCACGATCCGCAGCCCGCGGCCATGATCATGAACGCGCCGATTCTCGGCAACGTGATCTGGCGCTGTCATATCGATACGTCGGCTCCCGACAGGACCGTTTGGCGGTTCCTGCTGCCCTACATCAACCACTGTGATGGGGCGGTCTTCACCATGCCCGAGTTCGTGGGGCCCGGCCTCAAGATTCCGGTGTACGAGATCATGCCGTGCATCGACCCGCTGGCGGCGAAGAACCGGCACTACACCCGGACCGAAGCACTGGATGTCCTGGACCCGTTGTTCAAGGCCCACGATGTGGATCCCGAACGGCCCATCTTCGCGGCCATCTCCCGTTACGACCGCCACAAGAACCAGGGCACGATACTGAAGGCCTTCCAGCGCCTGGTCGAGGCCCGACATTGGGACCCGAAACCCTACCTCGTGTTCATCGGGAATACCGCCTCCGACGACCCGGAGGGGGATGAGGTGTTGAACGAGTTGAAGCAGCAGGCCGACGGCGACCCGGATGTTCGTTTCTGGGTCAACGTCGAGGACAACGACCGCGTCGTGGGCGCCTTGATGCGCATCGCCCGGGGATTCGTCCACGTGTCCACCCGGGAAGGTTTCGGGTTGGTGGTGACCGAGGCCCTTTGGCAGGGCGCCCCGGTGATCGGATCCCGGGCAGGCGGCATCAAGCGCCAGATCATCGACGGCGTGACCGGGTACCTCGTGGATCCGCTGGACACCGACGCCATCGCTGCGCACATGGCGGCGGTGCTGGACGATCCCGACGCGGCCGAGGCCCTGGGCCGGCAGGGACGGGAGCACGTTCGCCGAAATTTCCTGTTGCCGGAGCTGGTCAAACGGTATCTGATCCTCATGCGGTACCACTCCCGGGTCAGCTCTGAGCTGCCTTCGTTCCGGCATGACGATCTTACCCATAGCGATATCATTCATGCGTTTCGCAGGCCTCATCCACGGCTACCCGATTGGCGCAGGTCCCCCGATAGGGCATAGACGGTCGATTGGGCGCGGTTTTTTCTTTACAATCCGGTAAAGCTCGATTATTATTATTGATAATTGTGGTACTTGCGCCCAGTCAAACAAATGGGCATGGAAAGGGAGAGGCATGGCAGCAACGAAGATGACTCAGGCTCAGATCGTGACGGATCTGGCAGCCAAGTGCGACCTCAACAAACGCGTCGCGAAGGATTTTCTGGACAACCTGGCGGCGCTCGCCGTCAAAGAGGTAAAGAAGAGCGGGGTCTTCATCGTGCCGGGCATTGGCCGGCTCGTGAAGACCAACAGGAAAGCCCGCATGGGGCGCAATCCCGCTACCGGGCAGGCGATCAAGATACCCGCGAAAAGGGTGGTCAAGTTTCGCATCGCCAAGGCCTGCAAGGACGCCATCGTCCCGCCCAAGAAACCTCGAACCACCACCTGAGGAGCGTAGGGTTGGAGGCCGTGGGGGGAGCGGCCTCCAACCCCCGCCACGGCAGCCTGCCGGACTTGGTGTAGGCTCGAAGGATGGGGGGCGAGTCCGAACGGGGCAGGGTGATGGCGGTCTATCACCTGAAGGGCGGTGTCGGCAAGACGGCCACCACCGTCAATCTGGCCTATCTCAGCGCGGCGTCAGGACTCAGGACGCTGGTTTGCGATCTGGACCCGCAGAGTTCGGCGACCTACTACTTTCGCGTCAAGCCCAGGCTTAAAAACGCCAGGAAAGTCTACCTCAAGGGGCGCGCGAGGATCTCCGACAACATCAAGGGAACCGACTACGACCGTCTCGACCTGTTGCCGGCGGACTGGTCGCACCGGCATCTTGCGTCCGCTTTGGGTCAGGTGAAGCGCTCCAGGAAACGGTTGCGGGAGATTCTCGCCCCGTTCCGGGACGAGTACGACCTGATCCTGCTGGACAGCCCTGCTACCGCCGCCTTGCTGGCCGAGAGTATCTTCGTGGCGGCGGACCTGCTGCTGGTGCCGGTGGTGCCGTCGACGCTGGCGGCCCGCGCCTATACCAACCTGCGGGTCTTCATCCGGCGCAAGGCTTACGACGAAGACAAGGTCTTGGCGTTCTTCTCCATGGTGGAAGCGCGCAAGAAGATGCACCGGACGACCATGGCCGCCATGAAGGTCGAGTTCCCGAGGTGGTTGAGGACCACCATCCCTTACGCCGCGGACGTCGAGAGCATGGGGCTGGCGCGGGCGCCGTTGCCGGCCTTCCAGCCCGCCGGCCGGGCGACAAAGCGCTATCGGGAGTTGTGGGAGGAGTTGGCCGGGTTGATGCGTGACCGAAGCGAGTAGATCTGTAGACGGATGACGACGCATTCACAGACACCGGAGATCCCGGAGCTGACGTTCGATGTGCCCCAGGGTCGGGCCGGTCAGCGGTTGGTGCATGAGCTGTGCCAAGCCTACGAGCTTCATGAAGGCCCCCGGCACAGCCGGGAAACCGTCTATCTCGACACCTTCGACGGGCGCCTCTTCGCCCAATCGCGGGCTCTGTGGAGCTCCGGGGGAATGCTTCATCTCCAATCCCTGGACCGGCCCGACCCGCCGGACCGCGTCGGCCTCGAAGGGCTTCCGGTGTTCGCGGAGAGGCTGCCGCCCGGGGGGCTGAGGGACGGGCTGCTCCCGCTCACCAGGAACCGGGCGCTGCTCAGGCTCTTTTCGGTACGGTCGGAGGTCAGCACCTGGAGCCGGTGGAATCGCGACCAAAAGACGATTCTGCGGGTCTCGGTGAGTGACGACGAAGCGTCGGACGGGAAGCAGACGGCACCGCTGGGACGCTGTGTCGTGGTCCGGCAGGTCCGGGGCTACAAGAAGATCTTCCGGGAAGTCCTTGAGTGGTGGGAGAAGCGGGTTGCACGGGTGGACGTCGCCGCCCGCTATCGACGGGCGATCGAGACCCTGGGCCTGGACCCCCTGCGCACCTCGGCCATGCCCAGGGTGAGGATCGACGCCGCCATGACCGCCGCCGATGCCGTACGCTCCATGATTCGCGGCCAGTACCTGGTGGCTCGCGGCAACCAGGAGGGTATCCTCAACGATACCGACGCCGAGTTTCTGCACGATTTCCGGGTGGCTGTCCGGCGCGCCCGGTCCTTTCTGGGACAACTCCGGGACGTGTTCGAGCCGGAGCCCGCGGCCAGGCTCAGGAAGGGTCTTTCATGGCTGGGCAAGTCCACCAATGTGCCGAGGGACCTGGACGTGTATCTGCTCGAGCAGGACGACTACCGGCGCATGCTCTCGGGAGCCTTGGCGGAGGACATCATCCCGCTGTTCGATTTCGCCGCGCGGGAGCGGGAAGCGGCTCATCGCGTGTTGGTCGAGGTCATGGCGTCCGGTGGCTATGACCGCGCGATGCGGCGTTGGCGCTCGGGCTTCGAGGACGAACCCGGCCTCGGCGTGGGCGCGCGAGGCTCGGAGCCCGTCCTGTCACTGGTGGGAGCACGCGTGGCCCGGAAATGCCGGGCGGTCCTGGAGCAGGGGTTCCGGCTCCGGGACCAAACGGACCCCGACGCCTTCCACTCCCTCCGCATCGAGTGCAAGCAGCTCCGCTACCTGATGGAGATTCTGGCGGATTTGGTGCCCGAGGCCAAGAGCGTGGTCCAGCGGTTGAAGAAGCTCCAGGACGCGCTGGGCAGGATCCAGGATCTCACGGTGCACGAGGCCCGGACCCAGGAGTTCGCCCAGGCCATGACCGCCGCCGGGGACGGCCGCGTGCTGCCTGCCGTCGAGGTGCTGGTGTCACGCATGCGGGTGGAGAGGGATCGGGCATGCGCCAGGGTGCCGCGGTTGTTTGCCCGGTTCAGCCAAAGCCTCCGGGAAACCGAACCCCCTTACGCGATCCTGTTGCCGTGGTTGCGGCGAATGCAGGACAATCAAGCCTGAGGGAACAAGGCCGCGCCGATGATGCCGGCGGCGTTGCCCATGCGTGCGGCTTCCACCCGGCAGCCCACGCCCTGGAGGTAGGGGAAGAATTTCTCCGGTTTCTTGCTGACCCCTCCACCAATGATGAACAGGTCGACTCCGAGCAGGTATTCCACGTGGACGAGGTAGTCGTTGAGCCGTGCCGCCCATTTCTTCCAGCTCAGGCCGCGGTTCGTGCGTACGCTGGCGGCGGCCCGTTTTTCCGACACCTTGCCGCGCATTTCGAGATGGCCGAGCTCGGTGTCGGGCAGGAGGACGCCGTCACGGAAGACGGCCGATCCGATGCCGGTTCCCAGGGTGATGACCAATACGGTTCCGGTCACGTCCCGCCCGGCGCCGAACCGGAACTCCGCCAGTCCCGCGGCGTCGGCGTCGTTGCCGATGGCCACCCGCGCCACTCCCAGTTGAGCCCGGAGCTGGCCCGCCAGGTCGTAGCCGACCCAGGATGAATCGAGGTTCGGGGCCCGTTGAACCCGGCCGCTCTTGACCAGCCCGGGGAAGCCGCAACCCACCGGTCCTTGCCATTGCAGTTGCCGCTGCAGCTCCTGGATAGCTTTCATGACGGCCGCCGGCGTCGCCGGTTGGGGCGTGGGCAGCCGTATGCGTTCCGTCGTCATGGCTCCGCTTTGGGTGTCCACCAGCGCTGCCTTGACCCCGGTGCCGCCGATGTCGATGCCCATGACCCTGTTTTCGTCGCTCATCGTCTCCCCGGTTGCCGCGCGCCGCCGCGGCTATTCATGAAGTTCTTAATCGTCTATCATCATGGAAGCACAGGTAGAATTCAACACCCGGCCCGCGGCTCCTGGACGCGCATGCTCAACGTTCTCACCAGTCTCGTGACCGTCCTGGCCCTTACCGTGGCCACGGTTTTCACCTTCCACAAGCTGAGGCTCCCCACGGTCATCGGGTTTCTGGCGGTGGGTGTCATCATGGGCCCTCACGGCTTCACCGTGATCGGGCACGGCGCCGAGATCGAGATCCTGGCGGAAATCGGCATCGTCCTGCTGCTGTTCTCCATCGGGCTGGAATTTTCCTTCGAGCGGTTCCTTTCGGTGAAGGGGCTGATCATCGCGGGGGGGCTGCTGCAGGTGGGCCTCACCGTCCTGATCGTGACCGCGGCCGGCCTCTACCTGGGGTATCCGCCGGGCCTCAGCTTCTTCTTCGGCATGCTCGCCTCCCTCAGCAGCACCGCCATCGTGCTCAAGATCTATAGCGACCGCGACGAACTGTCGGCCCTCCACGGCCGGCTCGCCATCGGCGTCCTGCTGCTCCAGGACATCATCGCCGTGCCCATGATGCTGTCGGTGCCGGTGCTTGGGGAAACCGAGGCGTTTTCCCTCCAGGTGGTGGGTCTCACGCTGGGCAAAGCCGTGTTGGCGGTGGCCCTGATCTTCACCGCGTCGCGCTTCATCGTGCCGTGGTTCCTGCACCAGGTGGCCCGCCTGCGGAACCCGGAGATCTTCCTCCTGTGCGTGCTGCTCATCTGTCTGGGCACCGCATGGCTGGCTTTCCAGTCCGGCATCTCCCTGGCCCTGGGGGCATTCGTCGCCGGTCTCCTGATCTCCGATTCGGAGTACAGCCACCAGGTGATCGCCGACATCCGTCCGCTGAGGGACAGTTTCGCGGGGATCTTTTTCATTTCCCTGGGAATGCAGGTGGAAGTCGGTTTCGTGGGCGAGGAACTTTCCCTCATCGCCACCGCATGGCTGCTGCTGGTGCTGATCAAGGGCGGCCTCATCGTCGCGATTTTCTCGTTTCTGCAGCGTTCGTTCCGCCTCGGGCTGCTGTTGGGTCTCACGCTGGCCCAGGTCGGCGAGTTCTCGCTCATCCTCGCCCGCATGGGCGGGGCGTTCCAACTCCTCTCACCGGACCAGGAACAGCTCTTTCTCGCCACCTCGATTCTCAGCATGCTGGTAACCCCCCTGCTGATCCTTGGCGGAGGCCGGCTGGGATTCGCGTTGCAGCGCGGCGATACGGCCGAAACGCCGTCCGCCGGCGACCTCACCGGGCACGTCATGATCGTGGGCTACGGGCTCAACGGGCGCAATCTGGCCCGGGTCCTGCGGGAGGTGGACATCCCTCACAGGATCCTGGACCTGAACCCCCAGGTGGCGAGCGATGCCCGGGACCAGGGGGAAAAGATCGACTTCGGCGACGCCACCCGTCCCTCGGTCCTCAGCGGAACGGGGGTGGAGCGCGCGCGTGTGCTGGTGGTGGCCATCAGCGACCCCACGGCGACGTCGCGCATCGTTTGGCACGCGCGGCGGTTGAATCCCGACATCTACATCATCGTCCGGACACGATACGTGGCCGAGATCCCGCGGCTTACCCGCCTGGGCGCCAACGAGGTCATACCGGAGGAGTTCGAGACTTCGGTGGAGATCTTCGCGCGGGTGCTGCAGGAGTACCACGTACCGCGCAACGTCATTACCTTGCAGGTGGAACTCGTGCGCCGGGAAGGCTACGGCATGTTGCGCGGCTTGAGGCTGGAAGGGAAGAGTCTGGCCCGGTTCAACCAGTTTCTCACCGGCGCTACCGCCGATACCTTCCTGGTGCAGGAGGATGCCCCGGGCGTGCACTATACCATCGGGGAGTTGAAGGACCACTTCCAGGGCAGGACCAGCGTCCTGGCGCTGGTCCGGGACGGGGTGTCGGTGGAGAGCCCGCCCATGGACTACGGATTGCGGCCAAGAGACATCCTGGTGCTGCTCGGGAGCCATGCCGACCTGGACCGGGCGGTGCAGCTTCTCACCGCGCCGGCCCTGGATGAGGATGAAGGCTAGGAGCCTGTGGGATGTTTGTGCCCTTCGACTTCGCTTCGCTACGCTCAGGGCGAACGGTTAAGTTAAGGGAATCCTGACAAGACCCCGTTCGCCCTGAGCCCTTCGACAAGCTCAGGACAGGCTTCGCGAAGCGAAGTCGAAGGGCGCCGACCGCTCTTAGATGTCGTAGTACAGGGCGAACTCGTAGGGGTGGGGCCTGAGCTTCATGGGTTCCACCTCGCTGGTCCGCTTGTAGTTCAGCCATGACGCAATCACGTCCTTGGTGAAGACGTCGCCCTTGGTGAGAAAGGCGTTGTCCCGCTCAAGGGCGTCCAGCGACTCCTCGAGGCTGCCGGGCAACGATTCCACCTGGGCCGCTTCCTCCGGCTCGAGGTCGTAGAGGTTCTTGTCCAGCGGCTTGGGCGGCTCGATCTTGTTGGCGACGCCGTCGAGCCCGGCCATCAGCATGGCGGAGAAGGCATAGTAGGGGTTGCAGCTCGGATCCGGACTGCGGAACTCGAGGCGCCGGGCCTTCTCGCTCGTGGAGTAGGTCGGGATGCGCACGGCCGCGCTCCGGTTGCGCTGGGAGTACATGAGGTTGATGGGGGCTTCGTAGCCCGGCACCAGCCGGCGGTAGGAGTTGGTGGTGGGAGCGATGAACGCGCACAGCGCCGCCGCGTGCTTCAGGAGTCCGCCGATATAGTACCGCGCGGTGTCGCTCAGCAACGCGTAGTTCTTGGCGTCGTAGAACACGTTCTTCTTGTTCTTCCACAGGCTCTGGTGGGTGTGCATGCCCGAGCCGTTGTCCTGGAAGATCGGCTTCGGCATCATGGTGACGGACTTGCCGTTGCGCATCCCGACGTTCTTGACGATGTACTTGTACTTGAGCACCTGGTCGGCCATGGCGGTCAGGGTGGTGAAGCGCATGTCGATTTCCGACTGGCCGGCGGTTCCCACCTCGTGGTGGTGGACCTCGCAAATGATGCCGCACGACTCCAGCGTCTTGACCATCTCGGAACGGATGTCCTGCAGACTGTCCATGGGCGGGACCGGGAAGTAGCCTTCCTTGTAGCGCGGCTTGTAGCCGAGGTTCTTCTTGTCGCCGTTACCCGAGTTCCAGGCGCCCTCGTCGGAATCGATGTAGTAGAAGCCGTAGTTGTAGCTCTGGTCGAAGCGCACGTTGTCCAGGACGTAGAACTCGATCTCCGGGCCCCAGAAGCTCGTGTCCGCGATGCCGGTGGACTTGAGGTACAACTCGGCCTTCTGGGCCACGTAACGCGGGTCCCTGCTGTAGGGTTGGCCGGTCAGGGGATCCTTGATGTTGCACACCAGGTTCAACGTGGGCAGCGACGTGAAGGGATCCATGAAGGCGGTGTCGGGATCCGGGAACAGCAGCATGTCGGATTCGTCGATGGTCTGGAAACCGCGGATGCTGGAACCGTCGAAGCCGATGCCGTTCTGGAACAGGCCGGCGTCGAACTCGTTGGTGGATATGGAGAAATGCTGCCACAATCCGGGCAGGTCGGTGAACCGCAGGTCCACGATCTCCGCGTTGTTCTTCTTGGCAAATTCGAGCACTTGTTTCGCTGTCATGGCATGTGTCCTTTCGAAGCGCTTATTGGGGACTGTTTGGATACAGGCCTTGAAGGAGCAATCTTCATGCCAAAACCGGAAGCGCCGATTTGTGCCGTAAAGACCGCCCGCGCCGGCGTGGCAGCGCACGAAGGTCCCTTGGTTGCACAAGATTGAATCAGTCAGTGCTCAACGATTGAGCACCCCGGTGATGCGGGCCATCCCGCATGACGGAAGGCCGCGGTGTGTCAGGACTCCGGTTCGGCAGGCTGTGGCTGTGAGAAGCGGCCGGAGCCGGTGAAGCTCAGGCTGAGGGCGATGACCGGGGCCAGACCCGCGATCACGATGAAGAGGGCCGCGACGGCGGCCTGCTCGAATGCTTCGTAAGAGGCGTATTCGTAAACGTGGGTCGCCAGCGTGCTGAAGTTGAAGGGCCGCAGGATCAGCGTCATCGGCAGCTCCTTCATGGCGTCTACGAAGACCAGCATGGCGCCGGTCAGGAGACTGCCCCGCAGCAAGGGAAAGTGGATCCGCGCCAGAACTCCACCGGGACGGTGTCCCAGGGACCGGGCGGCGGCGTCCATGTTGGGGGTGATCTTGGTCAGGCCGGCTTCCAGCGAGCCGAAGGACAGGGCCAGGAAGCGCACGGCGCAGGCGAAGACCAGGGCATAGAGGGTGCCGCTGAAAATCAACCCTGTCGAGGTGTTGAAGTGGGACCTCATGAACCCGTCGATGGCGTTGTCCAGCGCGGCCGCGGGTATCAGGACCCCCACCGCCAGCACCACTCCCGGAACGGTGTAGCCCATGCTCGCGACGCGGGCGGCGCCTTTGACCAGGGCGGTGCCGGACAAGCGGGAGCCGTAGGCGAGGAAGAGCCCGCCGCACAGGCAGACCAGCGCCGCCATGCCGGCTACCGCGAGGCTGTTGAAGGCGAGGCGCAGCGTGTCCACGCCGGTCGCGGATCCGTAGCTCCCCACCGCGGAGGCGGCCATGAGCGTGGCGGGGATGACAAAGCCCAGGGTCAAGGGCGTGGCGCAGGTGAGCAGCGCCAGCAGCCCGCGGACGCCGTGGAGCCGTGCCAAGGGGTGTCGTCGGGGTGCGTTGTGGTTGAACTGGTAGCGTCGCCGTCCCCGGGCGATCCGTTCCAGCGCGGCCATCACCAGCACCAGTGCCAGCACCATGGATGCCAACTGTGCCGCGGCCGGCGCGTTGTTCATGCCGAACCAGACGCGATAGACCCCCACCGTCAACGTCTGCACCGCGAAGTAGTCGACCGTTCCGAAATCGTTCAGCGTCTCCATCAAGGCCAGCAGCACGCCTATGGCAATGGCCGGCCGGGCCAGCGGCAGACCCACTCTAATGAAGCATTTCCAGGTGCCGAGCCCGAGCCCGCGGGCCGCGTCCCACAAGCTCTGGGACTGTTCGACGAAAGCCGCCCGGGCGAGCAGGTAGACGTAGGGGTAAAGCACCAGCGACATGAAGGTCACGGCGCCGCCGAGGGAGCGAATCTCGGGAAACCAGTAGTCGCCGGGGCGTTGCCAGCCGAACAGCTCACGCAGGCCGGTCTGTACCGGACCGGCGAACTCGAGCACGTCGGTGTAGGTGTACGCCGCGATGTAGGCGGGCATGGCCAGCGGCAGCAACAGCGCCCATTGCAGGACGGACCGTCCGGGGAACTCGAACATGGTGACCAGCCAGGCGGTGGCGACGCCGAGGATCAGGACGCCGGCGCCGACGCCGAGGATGAGGCGGAAGGTCTGGTCGATATAGGTGCCGAGGACGGTGGAACTGAGATGGGCCCAGGCGCCGCCGCTGCTTTCAAGGGCGATTCCCAGCACCGCCAGGATCGGGCTGGTGGCCAGTGCCGCCAACCCGATGACGCCCAGGGTCCAGCCGTCGACCCGGGGAAGTCGAACGGGGGCGGACATTACCGGGATCCGGGGCACCGCGGGTGTCGCGCTTGCGGGGCTGGTCTGCATGTCCTGCATCGGTTCGGATGCCCTTCGTCACACCTTGGCGGCGCGCGAAGATGGGCGGGTTTGGAACCCGCCCCTTGCACCGGATGCAGGAACCCTAGCACACGAGTTCCTGTTGCTCAAACCATGAATGTTCGATTGTAGAAACTTCTCAGGAACCGCTTGCCGAACGCACCTGTTTTGCCCCGCTCGATGCCATGGCCGTGGCGCCGCGGGGCTTTCCCAGGGCCGGGTCGACCTCGCCCGAGGCGGCCTTCGCCGCCTCGGCGGTGTGCCGGTCCAGGTAGGTGCCGCCGGTGAGGACCCGGGTCATGATCCGTTCCAGACGGGATGGAGGCGAGTCGGGTTGCCCCGGGCGGGGCAGGGCGTGGAGCTCTCCGGGAACGTGCGCCTGGACGAGATCGCCGAAGCCCCACCGCGTCAGCATGTCCGCGCAGGTGTCGGGCTTGCGCACGTCGAGGATCTCCATGACGTTGTCGCCGTCCGTTTCCACCGTGACCTCCGCCGGCCGGCCGAAGAGGTTGTGGTCGCTGCTGAGGGCCTCCTGGTAGGCGCCCAGGAACAGGATCGCCAGGGTGTAGGAGTCGTCCCAGGGCAAGGCGTGGAGCTCGAAGGTGGAGCGGGGCTCCTGGGGATGCGAGAACTTGTCGATCACGCCGTCCGAGTCACAGGTCAGGTCGGCCAGGATGGCCTTGATGGTGGGCTTTTCCTTGAGCCGGCAGGTGGGCATGATGGGAAACAGCATGTCCAGGACCCAACTGTCCGGCAGCGACTTGAAGATCGAGAAATTGAAGGCATGCAACCGGGCCGCGATGCGTTCCAGGGCCGCCTTGTCCTCGCCGTCGAAGCGTCCGTGGCGCGAGTAACGGCTCGCCAGCTCCACGATCCGGGAGAACGATGATTCCGCCTGGGCCCTTTGCTTCAGGGACAGGAAACCCAGGGAAAAGGCCGAGAGCATCTCGTCCTTCTTCTGGTAGGCGTCGTGCAGGTATTCGCGCCAGTTCTTGCTGTTGATCTCCACCACCATGTCGTCGAGCTCGTTGACGGCGTCCACGTTGGACGCCCGGCCCCGCGTGCGGCTCGGTTTCGGAGTCAACCGCGGCTGTTCCAGAGGATCCACGAGCAGCGCCACGTGGTGGGTGACGAGGAACCGGCCGGCTTCGGTGATGATGCGCGGCTCCGCGATGCGCGCCCGGTCCAGCACTTCCTTGGTGGTGTAGATGATGTCGTTGGCGTATTCCTGGACATTGTAGTTCACGCTGGAATCCGCCGAGCTGTTGCTGCCGTCGTAGTCCACGCCAAGGCCGCCGCCGACGTCCAGGGTGTCGAGCGGGACCCCCAGCTCCTTGAGCTCGACGTAGAACCGAAGCGCTTCCTGCAACGCCTGCTTGAAGTTGCGGATGTTGGTGATCTGGGAGCCCAGATGGAAGTGGAGCAGGCGGAGGCGGTCCAGCAGCTTGCATTCCTTCAGCAGCCGGGTGGCGTCCAGCAGGTCGGATGCGGTGAGACCGAACTTGGACAGGTCTCCGGACGACTCTTCCCAGCGGCCCATGCCGCTGGCGTTGAGCTTCACCCGCGCGCCGAGCCTGGGGCACGTCAGTCCCCTGGCACGCAGCTCGCTCACCAGCTCGTACTCTCGCGGCCGTTCGAACACCACGACGACGTTGTAGCCCGCTTCGCTCGCCGCGGCCGCCAGCTCGATGTAGTCGGTGTCCTTGTAGCCGTTGCAGATGATCGGGCCCCGGCTGTTGCCGAGCATCGACAGCGCCAGGCACAGCTCGGCCTTGGTGCCCACCTCCAGGCCGGCGCCGTAGGGACGCCCGGCCTCGCAGATGCGCGACACCGTGGCCCTGCGGCTGTTGACCTTGAGCGGATAAACGGACGTGTAGGAGCCGCGGTAGTTGAAGGTCTCCGTGGCGGTCTTGAACGCGCGTTGGAGGGTTTCCATCTGCCGGTCGATGAGCTGCGGAAAGCGTACCAGTACCGGCGGGTGTATCCCTTGCCGCTGCAACCGGGTCACGAGCTCGTCCAGATCGACGCGACCGCGCTTGGCCGGCTGGGTGATGATCTCGAGATGTCCGGCGTCGTTGACGTTGGCGAACCCTTCACCCCAGGACCGCCATGTAAAAGGCTCGCCGGCTCCCAATGGCAGCTTCTTCATCTTCCTGGCTTTCCCTCCCTGTCTACTCTCTCCCAAGGTGGTACAGAACCCTGGTTTCTCGGGTTTCCCGCGAGAAATCCACTCTCATCTTAGCACAGTTTCCGGCTATTTTATCGGGCTGCCCGCCGCTCATCGCGCCAGGCGCAGCGGCACGCCGGCCTTCGGGCTGGGCGTGTGGAGTTCTTTCAGGTAGGCGTAGATGGCTTCCTGGGCATGCGTTCGCTTGCCGCCGGCAACGGTCCTGTACCTGTTCTTCAGATCCTTGTCCAGCACTCTCGCCTTGACGTTGTCGTTCCACAGGATGGTCAGTACGTCCGTGAGCTGTTTCTTGAGGGACGGGTCGTAAATGGGACAGGCGACTTCCACGCGGTGGTCGACGTTGCGTTCCATCCAGTCACCGGAGGCGATGTACAGCTTTTCCGCGCCGCCGTTGGCAAAGGCCATGACCCGGGAGTGCTCGAGGAAGCGGTCGAGAATGGCGGTGGCCTCGATGCGCTCGCTGACCTCCTTGACTCCCGGCACCAGCGAGAACATCCCCCGCACCATGAGCCTGACCTCGACCCCGGCCCGGCTGGCCTCGTAGAGCTTCCGGATCAGGCCCGGGTCCTCGAGGTTGTTGATCTTGAGGATGATGTAGGCGGGCCGGCCCTTGCCGGCGTTTTTGATCTCGGTATCGATGAGTTTCGTGAGCTTGCGCCGGGTGTCGTAGGGCGAGACCATCAGGTGCTTGAACGTCGCCCGCCGATAGTTGCTCTCGAGGAAGCCGAACACCCGGCTCACCTCGCCGGTGATCCGCTCGTCGGCGGTGAAGAGACTGTCGTCCGTGTACACCCGCGCGGTGGTTTCGTTGAAGTTGCCGGTGCCGATGTTGGCGTACAGGATGGTCCTTCGATGCGACACCCGGGTGATGAGGATGAGCTTGGCATGCACCTTGAGTCCCGGCACGCCGTTGATGACCCGGACGCCTTCTTCCTGGAGGCGCTCCGCCCAGTAGACGTTGTCGGCTTCGTCGAAACGCGCCTGCAACTCCATGACGACCGTCACCTGTTTGCCGTTGCGGCTGGCGTTGATCAGGGCATTGACGATCTTCGAGTTGTGGGCCACCCGGTACAGCGTCATTTTGATGGAACGCACCTTGGGGTCGATGGCCGCCTGGCGCAGGAACTCGATGACGTAGTCGAAGCTCTGATACGGGTAGTGCAGCAGGACGTCCCGGCGCCGGATGGCCTTGAAGAACGTGGCACCCGCGTCGATGTCCTTGTGGGCCAGCGGCGGCAGCGGCGCCGCCGACAACTTCTTGGGCCCGATGCGCGGAAATCCCATGAAGTCCTTGAAGTTGTGGTACCGTCCACCGGGAATGAACGGGCCGGACTCCGAATCGAGGCCCATCTTGCGCTGCAGCAGCTTGAGCAGCGGCCGGGGAATCTGGCTGTCGTAGATGAAACGGACGGGGGCTCCGGACCGTCGCTGTTTGAGGCCCTTGGAGATTTTCTCGATGTAGCTCCCGTACAGGTCGTCATCGAGGTCGAGTTGCGCGTCCCGTGTCAGCTTGATGGTGAAAGCCTCGAAACGATCGAACGGAAAGATGGAGAAAATGTCCCTCAGGCAGTAACGGATGACGTCGTCCAGCAGGATCACGTACTGCCGGTCTTCGTCGTTGGGCAGGATGACGAAACGCGACAGCACGTCCGTGGGGATTTCGATCAACGCGTATTCCGACCGGCGGGAGCCGCTGTTGTAGAGGCAGATGGCGAGATAGATCGCCTGGTCCTTCAACTGCGGAAATTCCGTCAGGTGATTGATCATCAACGGGATCAGGGTGGGCCGAAGCTTCTGCTGATAGAACTCCTTGATGAAGGCTTCCTGGGCCGGGCTGAGCTCACTTTCCTTGATGATGGAGATGCCGTGCTCTTCAAGCTCCTGGAGAATGCTGCGGTACGTGCTCTCGAACAGCGCCTGCTGTTTCAGGACGACGCCGTGGATTTCCTTCAGGACCGCGGCCGGGTCCTCGCCCATCAACCGCCGCGCGCCCGCGCCGAACTGCTCGAGACGCGGGAGGTGGC
>MKWU01003979.1_pt1 | contig 18259 bp, 16 predicted proteins | sample 809101 | NCBI WGS metagenome assembly MKWU01 (sample SAMN05860141, study PRJNA318959) | sponge metagenome | host: Aplysina aerophoba | place: Slovenia: Piran, Adriatic Sea, Gulf of Piran | collected 2013-05-07
GGGATGCTGACGCCCTCGGTGGAGATAGGGTTCAGGAACGATTCGGGGGACGCGGAGACGGGCGGGGGCGTCGAGGCGGGCGGTTCGCTTCGCTACGCCTCGGGGGACCTCTCGGTGGAGGTGAGGGGGCGCAGCCTGCTCGCCCACGGCGAGAGCGAATACGAGGAGTGGGGCGCGAGCGCTTCGGTGGAATACGCTCCCGGCGGTGACGGACGCGGTCTCACGCTGCGCGCGGGTTCGGCCTGGGGGACGGCCTCGGGCGGGGCGGAGCGCCTGTGGTCGCAGGCGGCGGGTCTCGCGCCGGGCGCGGAATCAGATGCGGGCGCGGGGCGCTTCGAGGCCGAGGCGGCCTACGGCGTGTTGCTCCGGCGGGGTTTGCTGACGCCCTATACGGGCGTGGCGGTCTCAGAGAGCGGGGAGACGTGGCGCGCGGGGGCGCGATGGAAGCCCGGTCCCGCATACGAGGTGAGCCTCGAGGCGAGCCTCACCGACCCCGCGGGCGTGAAGAAGCCCGGGGGCGGCGTCCTGCTGCGCGGCGCGAGGAGGTGGTAGGCCATCCTCCGGGAGGGGGACGCGTCCCTCCCCCGGGAGCCGCGTACGCGGCAATCTCCCGCGTCAAACGCCCGTTTACAGACGGTGGGGAGTTTCCGGCGGGGATGAAATTCCGTTATCCCGTTGGAATCATTGCATATATTTGTTTTTTCGAATCTCGTACGGAATTAGATTTTCTGCAATTCGTAATCAACTCGGAAGCGGGCCAATTACAACTCCTGCGTATCCTAGCGAGTCCCTGTCGGCCCGTTCTTGTATGCGTTCGGTGGTAGGGTGTGATGAGCATCAAGAATTCACCGGCCCAAACCTAATACGCCGTGCTATACCAATAACTGCCTTCGGGACCTCCACCATTATGACCCCACCAGCGAATGTTTACTCGTTCTTCAAAGTCCGACAAGCAGCAGCTTGATTGCGGTCATGCTTCGACGCTTTATGAAAGTGCCCGAATCGCGCGCGGCGGTACAGATCGTTCGAAGTCGTTGGGGTTAATGTAGCCTAGGCAGAGTGCCAACGTATCGGGTGGTAATGGCCTTCGATAAATTCGAAAATCACTATGCGTGTCTCGTATTGAGCATGAGGCAAACACAGATCGATGAATTCGTATTCCAGCGTAGTGAAAAGACTACAAACTGCTCTGGGTGCAGATGGGCGCCCTGAGAAGGGAACTGAACCCGATTTACGAAGCTGAAAACGGCCTCGGTCAGCACTCAGCCGATGTGCGCCAAAAAATTATCCAGCATTCACCGGACTTGACCACTGAGCCGAGACTAAGTGAAATGGACATTTGACTAAAGCAAAGAATGTTTCCTGCCAACGTCAGAATATTTTCTGATATCAATATGCAAGGGGAGGATTGGTTTAATGAGAAAATCATGCATTTTTATCTTGTTGCTGTCCGTTTTCTTGCAAGGATGCGCTAATCTCGATACTATTGACCGCATAACAACATTGCCTAGCAGCCTGTCGGACTTGGCCTGCCGAGAGGGTCGAAGCGACGTCGTGGGAGCGATTCCCGGGGCTCACGATCATCGACTCGCCTTGACCGGCGATTCGGCGCCAGGAGTCATGATCGGCCCTCACCAGCCCGGTGGGAGTCGTAATGGCCGCCAACAGGCCGCGGGACGAGGCGTTTTATCGCCCGATCACGCCAGCGTCAGGTTGTGCAGGCGTTTGCAGTTGTAAGCCAACATCACCAGGACCCACTCGCCCTCCACCTTGTCGAGACCACGCAAGAGGAACTGCCGGAAGCCCATCGCCTGCTTGACGATGCCGAACACCGGCTCCACCGTCTGCCGGCGCAGGCGATAACGGGCGCGCTCTTCAGGCAGCGCCATCTTCGCGCGCATCGCCGCTATCCAGTCCGCCCGAACCGCCGGACCCGGCCGGGGCGCCACCGGGGGCCGGAAGTCGTGCCGACGGCGTCGCCCTTCGGCTTGCGTGGACACCAGCACCTCGGCGCCCCGTTCCTCGAGTCGTTCCACCTCGTTGCCGCTCGCGTAGCCGCTGTCCGCCAGCACCCGGGCTGGCGCGCCAACCCCGCTCGGAATCGCATCCACGTCCGCCACCAATTCCCGGCGGTCGCTCGCGTTGTTGCTCACCCGCGCACCCAACACCAACTGGCTGCCCCCGGCATCCACCACCGCCTGCGCGTTGTACGCCTGACGGTACTCGTGCCGCTTGCTCTTGCGCATCAAGGCGCTGTCCCCATCCGTCAGGTTGATCTGCTGCCCCTCATCGGGCTCCTCACGCGGAGGCTTGATGCGCGGACCCTTCCTCCGCCCTCTGCGACGCTCCCGGGACGCCACCTTGCGATCATGTTCCGCCCGACCCGCATCGGCTGCCGTTCTTGCCCGGCGCTCCAACTCCGCGCACGCCTCGTCCAGCTTTGACTTCAACTCTTCGCGACGCGCCAACTCCTCCGGCAGCGCCTGCGAATCCGCCACCTCCTGCGCATCTTCGCTCTCCGCCCGCTCCAGCAACTCCTCGATCTCTGCGCGCAATTGCTCCCGCAACGCCTGCGCACGATCATACCGGATGCTGTTGCGCTTGTTCGCGTTCGCGTCCACCTTCGTCCCGTCCACACTCACCATCCCCACTCGCAACAGCTTCAACTCCTTCGCCAACAGCAGAACCTGCTCGAACGTCTCCGCTACCGCCTCGAAGTTCTTCCGGCGGAACGCGCAGATCGTGTCGTGGTCCGGGTGAGTGTTCGACGCCACGTACCGAACCCCGATATCCCGGTACGTCGCGCGCTCGATGCGACGCGAACCGAATATCCCGTTCGCATAGCAGTAAATCAGCAGCGCAAGCATCATCCGAGGATGATACTGCGCCGAACCCGTGCCGCGCTCGTTCACATGGAATGACCTCATCGGCACCCGTTCCACCGCCTCAACTACGAAGTGCGCCAGATCGTCCTCCGGAAGCCAATCCCGCATGTCCACAGGCAGCAGATACAACTGCGACTGATCTCTTTCCACAAACTTCGCCACCGCAAGACCCTCCATAGATATATGGAGCGATTATAGAAGACAGGGCCTATGTCCGACAGGCTGCTAGTAAAAAGAATGAACAAGTTGGGGTCGCTATTCATCTAGACGCCAAACAACGACTCGTTATTTCCAAAGCTTTCGGTGTTGTCTGTGCGGAGCCGAGCCCGGATGCATTGAGTGCTTTTGCAGCATCGTTAGGCGGAAGCTTTTCAAATCCCAACAAGGATGTGGCTTCATCTTTCTCGACGGCTTTTCAGTCGACGGTCGGCAGCATCGGACTGCGCACGCAAAGTATCACTTTGATGCGTGATGCGCTCTACAGGATTTGCGAAGCCTACTACGGAAGGGCGCTTACCGGACCGGCAGTGATGACTTTGCTTGCTCAAAGCCAGAACCTGACCGCCGCCATCTTGGCGATAGAACAAATAACAGGACCTGTTGTCGCAAATCAGGTCGTTCTTCAGGGCGAGGCCATCGCCAGAAGTTCTGCAAGCATATTGCAAGTACAAAAGCTCTTGGATGCTGCCCGCAAAGACGAGGAACAAAAGAAAACGAAACTCGATGAAGCAAAGATCGACTTGGACAAGGCAACAGCTGAACACCAACAAAAAGAAGAAGCGCTCAAAGCCAAGGAAGCGGAGATAGAGGAGGCCGAAGTCAATGGGAAACTGCCACCTGACATGCAGTATTTAGAGACTGAACGAAAAAAATTAAAGGGCGAGCTTGCTCTTCTTAGCCAGAAAAAAACAATGGCCGAGATGGAATTTCAGAAGGCCAAAAAATTTTACAAAGAAGCGCAGGAGAATCGGAAGAAACTGGAAGCCGATCGGGCCGCAGTATTTGTTCAGTCATCGGCAACTACCAAAGGAAAGGGAAAGTTCGCCGAAACTGCACGAAATCCAGCCCTCGAACTGGAAGTGAAAAAGGAAGTCGTAAAGGCGGTGAAGTCGATAGTAGGAAAAGTGTTAAAGAAAACTTATGTAGTAGAGAGTTGCATCGCACTTATGGCTGACAATCCACCAAGACGCTCATCCTTTAAGCGCAAGGATGATAAAGATACTGAGAAAGAAGAAAAGTATTACCAAGATGCGATAGAAGCCTGGAAGGAGGCGAGAAAATTCTGCGCATCATATTTGGAATCCAAGAAACCCGACTAATAACGAATGACCAAAATTTATAAAAATAGGATGGTAGCGCGCGAAGGAGTAGAGGCATGTCTCGATTGCTGAGCATCGGACTTGGCTTTATGTTAGCGGTCAGTTTTGGATTTGAGGCTTCGGCTGAAAAACTTTCAATCGCCACGTGGAATCTGGAGGGGCCTGCAGGCTTACAAAACCGTGATTCGGATATTCGAAGGCTCGGCGAATTCGTGCAAAATGTGGATTTCCTGATTCTCCAGGAAGCGTTGGGAAAATCGCAAGTCAAGAACTTCCTGGAAGCTGCTGGTCATTCCCAGTGGCATCACGCCGTCTCTGATTTCGCTGATGACGCAATAAGTAACCCGTACCACAAACTGGAAGTATCGGTCGTTTCGCCCCATGCTATCACCCGAGTCTATGAAGCCGACCCTTATGCGAAAGATGATTCCGCAGAAGCGAAAAGCCATGACCACGATGTCAAGGTGCCGGACTATATTCCATCGGGTCAACGGAAAATGCGCATTTATCGTGGTTGGCTATGGGTAGAATTCGGGAGCCTGAAGATTGCTGTCGTGGCTGTTCACTTGAAATCTTCGGGCGGCAGGACCGGCAAAAAAGATGAGCAGAACAGTTTCAAACGTGAAGCAATAGTAGCGGCGTTAATAGAAACAATCAAAGCGCATGCGAGAAAACACGAGGACTGGTCATATGTAGTGGCTGGGGATTTCAACGTTGCGCCAGGTGACATCAATAAAATAGGAACGAATTTGAATCTGAGGTGTCTGCAACCTCGGTGCAACGGATACGACCAGACGCATGCTTTGTTCGGCGCGGGGCTCGTGGACGGTTTTGCGATGCGAAACCTCGTCTTAGGACTCGGCACCAGCTACGCGAAAGGAAATTACGCGAAGAGTCCTATCGACAATATTTATGTGATGGGGCCGCGATTCGATAAGACGACGACAGTCGTTTCAGAGCGGGGAGAAACTTTCGGCTCGGACCACTATGCGATTCGTGTCATGGTTTTGGATGAGTAGAGAACATCTGGAGCATGGACGGAGATAGTGTCAAATCTGGTGTATGAACGTCATGAATCATTCAGCATTCCTGCATAAGATTTGAGAGGTAACTACCAATAAAATTTTGGATATTAGGAATCAGGCGACAAAATCAATTCTTTGTTGGCAACCGCGATGGTCATTACATATTGAGCTTGTCTCCGAATAACTGACTACAGAGGAATTTATCATGCGAATTAAATTTTACGGCGTGATAGTCTATTTATTGATGGCGTTTGTTTTTACCGTTTCTGCTTCCGCTGCGAAATTCAAACCGATTGTTCTTGACGGTAAATACGATCATGACCGCTTTAAGACTCTTGTCACGGGTTCTGCCGGTGAAGACAATCACGTTTATAAATTTCGTGCTTATGTTTCGATATTCGACGGTGCCGATGATGATGATGGTGACGGTACGCCAGATTTTCTTGGTATCCCCCATTTTGTTGCCTATGAGATCAAGCGTTATCAAGGTAGATTAAAGAAAGGTCCTGACAGGCCGGGTACTTGGATTACAGATATGGCGCTACGTAAACTCGGATTGGCACCGACTGACTCCACTTATAAATACTCACGCGCATTCCGCAGTAATCACTCGAACTGGTATGTGCGTGGACACCTCTGTATGAAACAGCATGCTTGGCGTTTAGGAGAAAACGCTGACTGGAACACCCACACCGTTCTCAATGCGGTACCCCAACGCGAAATATTCAATAATGGTATCTGGCTCGATCTAGAAAAATTAACGGCGAAATGGGCAGACGAGTATGGTAGCGTCTGGGTAATAACTGGGCCTGTATTTGAGCCACAGTCTAACAAGCCAACAGACTGGCTTGGCGAGCCCGAGAAGGGCGAAATGTCAATTGCCATCCCGGACGCACTTTTCAAGATCGTGGTCCGCAATACCGATGACCCAAATCGACCGGCGGTGCTCGCATTTATATATCCTCAAGATGTAAAGGGGAATTCACCCTATGATCATACTCCTTATATGAAGTCTGTTGAAATCATAGAACAAAAAACTGGTCTCGACTTTTTTACGAGCTTGGACGATTCTATTCAAAAGGAAATCGAACAGAAAATAACAAAAGTTCTTTGGTCGCACTAAAGCTTACAGGGAGAATCAGATTATGCCAGCTGATTTCGATGCTTTAACCTTCCGTATACTGTATGGACTTTTTCAGTTGGTAATTATTGCAATCCTTCTCGAACGAGCTCTTTATTTTATTTTTGACTATAGATATTTACGCAAAGGACTTGAAGGAAAAGGCATAAAAGCGCCAATTGCTCTATGCGCTGCTTGGTTCGTTTGTTGGCACCACGACTTCGATATTGTGGCACGCACCATTGACCCCGGCTCCGAGACTCAAATCGGGATTTTGATCACATCCTCCATAATAGCCGGGGGCAGTTCCACGGCAATGATGCTCTTCCAGGACGTTCTTAAGCTCACACGTTCGGCGCGAGATGGAGTGCGCGCCCAAAAGAAAACTTGATCTGAAATGTATTTTAATAATTTGGATTGAATGCACTTCCAAACAAGATAAGTGAGGATGGCGCAAGAACAAGATAATATGTATTTTTTTCGCTATAATCAATGAGACTAGAGTTTGCCAACCCCAACTGATATTTCCTGAAGAATCTTTCCTCTGCCTATGCCCGTTTAGAGGTAGTGGAAGATTTCCGGCGGGGGTGAAGTCCTTGTAGTTTGTTGAAACTGTTGCGGATATTTGTTTTGAGAAATTCGTTGAGGATTTGATTATCTGCGATACGTAATCAAATCGGAAGTGGGCGGATTATAACTCCCGCGCAGATCGGAGCACCTCTGTCCGGCCGGGTAGGAGAGGCTCGGAAACGACCACTCCTACCCAGTCCTCTGTTCTCTGTGTCCAAGAATATATCTTCCTTTTGTTTTATTATATTGTATGCTGGTTTTCTGGGCTGTCCGCCAAATACAATTACGGCCAAACCGAAATAGGCGGGGATTCCCTCGGTTCCGCGATGGCCGCCTAAAGAGAGAGTGCGTGGGTGAGGTATTCGGTCAGGGCGGCCCCCATGCCTCGGTCGAAGGCGCGGGGTTTTTCCAGAAGCCGTTCGAAGTCTTCCGCACTATCCCTCAGACGGAAGGATTCCAGCATGATGGGTCGGCCCGACCGCTCAGAGCAGGTTGGCCAGCGCCGGATAGTAGGATCGCTCGCTCGTCGCCCCGCCAGATGCGCGGATTCGCGCAAGGTCAGAGAAATAAACCTCCACCGCTCCCGTCAAGTTTCAGTTGACTGGACTCATGCGTTATCTTTTCACCCATTGCGCAAGGATGCGCAAGGGCATTACTCAATTGGAAGAGAGATTGTATTTTCGGATGAGGCGGATGATCCTCCGTAGGTAGGACATATATGTAAGCAACCCCTACGAATTCGAAACCCCAAGAAAGCAGGCGCGATATATAATAAAACGGATTGACAGGGACTATCGGTTTCTTCATCGTTTGCCACACCTCTATCGTCCATGAGTACGTGGAGGAAAGACACCGAAACACCATTAGGAGACGATTGCGTGAAACTAGACACGGACCTCGTCAGGAAAATTCTCCTGCACATAGAAGCGAACGAGGAAGGAGAGATAAGTCTCGTTCTTCCCGGTTACTCACAAGATGAAGTTTACCTGCATGTTGCACTGATGCAGGAAGCGGGTTTCGTCGATGCCGATGTCGTTCCTTCGGGTGATGGTACCGAACACGAGATACTGTATTGTGAAGTGCACAAGTTGACGTGGGAGGGGCACGCCTTCCTCAAAAACGCGCGCAACCCCAAACTTTTGGAACGGGCAAGAAAACTATGCTTGGAACAGACGGGAGTCCTCTCGCTCGATTTGCTCAAGGATATTCTTATTCAACTCGCAAAGCGCGGATTGGAATGAGAGGCGTAAATCAGAGCAAGGGGCCGACATTCCCGCCCAAGACGCCATCAAAACTAAGCTGCCGCCCAGGAAGCAAGATTGGCATATGACGGTATAGCTGGGGCGACGGATTCTCGCGACCGATGAATCGTACGAGCGAACACGGGGTGGTATTGTGGGTGAGAACCTTTTGTTGGTTGGAAAGCTTATCGGCCATCGTGGGCTGTTACGACAAGACCCCTCATATTGCAGGCTCAGAGACATCAATTACACAAACCGAAATCTTGAGCCTCTCGTCGGCAGATTGTGTGCTTCGCAGACGCTTTTCGATTACGGCGGCGCTCTTCGGTGGTGCTCCCACTCCAGGCGTTGGACGACAACGCTCCGTGTCTCCGAACCAGAATACCAGGTAGATTCCATATCCATCCGAACCTGGATCCCGGGTATAGTTGGCAATCAATTGCTTTTTGATCGCGCTCCAAAGATCGCGATGACAACTTTTCTTGATCTCCACCGGAACGTTGAAGCCGCCAAAGAAAAGACGGATGTCCGACCGCTTGTCATCGGCGTAAATGCCCTCGGGTTGCACATCTACGCCCAAGGGGTCCATCTTGAGTTTCAGATCGGACAAAAGGGCATCGCGGCACGCATTTTCCGGTTTCGGCTCTACAGGACGGTTGTATGAGTCTACATTCCAATACTGACGCCAGTCCGACGTGTTGCCGTGACGAATCGCTTGAGCGAACTCGCGCAGATAATCAAACGTCAGCGCGGCCAGATCGGCGGCGTTCGCCGGCTTGCGCTTATCGAGCGTCTCGAGCACTTGGCCGATGCCACAATGGTGAAAGCCGGCTTCGCGCCGGAGCGAATTTTGCCGGTATGCCGCGTCGATGAGATAGGAACGCCAAGGACGCAGGCCGGTATCCGTCAACAGCGTTTCAAAGACCTCCGTTGCGTCTGAGGACGGTACGGAGGCCATCTTGTCGATGAATCCTCGGATGCGCTCCCCCATCGATTCCCAATTAGAAGGTTTATATGCCGGGCCGAGCAGCCGAATCAAAAGCTTCAACTCCGCGACCCCCAGGCGGTCGAGCAACGCTGCAGGGAGGTTATCCCGGCATAGGACATGCGCCAGATGTCGCAATCGGCGCCCATCTCCTCCAGCGACATATTCTTCCAGCCTATCTCGATACGAGGCGGGCGAAACCAGGAATCCGGTGGCAAGCCAGCAGATTCGCTGGGCCACGTTCATGCTGCGATGAGCGAGTTTCTTGTGAATCAGTTCCAGGAGCGGCGCTTCCTCGCAATGGAGAAGCGCGGTTTTGAACAAATAAGCGAGTACTTCAAGTTGCGGCGTCGTGCAACGCACGGGGAACGATTCCAGCAAGGGAAGGACCGCCAGGCGGGCGATCTCCTTGCTGTCATCAAGACGATACACGCCGGAGAAAGAGCTGTTGCCGCTTCGCATTTCCGCCCGGATTGCTCGAACAAGAACATCGGCCGCCGCCTCCGGGTTGGATATCGACGCCTGCTCATACCAGCGTGAAGTCAGAGCCTGAGGTTCGGCGTACAGGAAGGCGAAGGCTTGACGCATCTGCTTATCGTCGAGCGGGAGGTCGCCTTCCGGCGTGGCCCCGGCGATCTCTTCCAGTCCGGCCAGGAACGGAAGAGCCAGGTAGTGGCGCTGGTTCCCGGTCTCAAGGCGTATGATCTCGGCATCGTCCGGAACGTCGCTCCTCCCTACCGAACCACGCAAGCCTTCCAGGACGGCTTCGATCAAGCGCTCGTCGTCGCCCAAGATATCTTGAAGCCGGTCCAAAGGGCTACTGCCCTCAACGTCAATGAACCGGCCGAAATAGACCTGCGCCAATTCATACAGCAGCACCGGCATGGCACGATTTTCTCGCAAGGCCGCTTCGTGTTCCTTCACACGCTCTTGCCATTGTCTCTGGCGTTGCGTCTTTTCGCTTTTATGTTCCTCTTGAAAATCTTTTTCCCGCGCATGGACCTCTCCACGGTCGGACATCATTTCGGTGAACATGCCCAGAAGGCTGGCGTGATCCGCGATGCGTCGCTCGATTATTTCTGGGGATAGTCCTTCGTCGAAACGACGGTGATACACGGATTGCACGACCTTCCGCATGAACCAGGCTGTCTTGTCGTGGTTTTTGGAAGCAATGGCCTGCTCAAGGCACCAAGACCCGAAATCCGGCGGTAGTACGGCCCCAAAGAACCGACGCTCCACCATGTACATGCGAGCGTGAAAATCCTCCGAGTCGGTGCAATGCTTCAAACCCATTAGGATCAGTTCCTTCAGCACGCCGGGATTGCTGGTCAACCACTGGCGAAAAAATGCAACGTTTTCCCCCAAAGTCCGCAATTCGAGCTCCGAAACAACCCCGAGCCAATCGAAGAGGCGATCCGGAGAAATTCGCTCTGACGATGTTTCGAGAAAGCGCTTCAGCCAGACACCCGGCGCCCTACCCAGAAAATTGATTTGCCCAGCAGAACCTGCGAACATCGGGCGCAACCGGTCGAATTGCTCGACGAACAAATCAAGAAGCTCGACGAGTTGGGCGCTTGTCGAATTCTTCGGAATCCAGCTGGTCCAGAATAATTCGTATATCCCGCCATACGATAGGTTTCGGGGTGTCCGTAGATATTGCAATATCTCGGGCGCGGACAGACTCGCAGGAAAAAGTTCTCTCAAAAGGCAGCCCAGCAAGTCGTCGTCGGGATCCGGCACCCGTCCGGCATATATATCCGCGGTCAACTGTTCGAACCCGGCTAAAGCATTCCCCCTGTCTTGCATGTGGCGGTCAAATGCCTTCACGGCACGGTACCTGATTCTGGGCCACCATGTGTCGTCTCTTAGTATCTTCATTATGAATTCGGGAATTTCCGGAAGGGGCCGCGCATGTCTGAGCGATTCAATCAAAATGAGAACAAAGGATTGGCGCGCGTCGTCTCGCGCCGGGTCAAGCAATATTTCTTTGAATTTGGTTCCCAGATCGGTGGAAATCATATCCCCTAGTCGGGGACCCATTTGGATTGTTCTGACAAGCAAGGGGTTCCTTTTCGCCTCCCGCTCCAGACAATCCAGCACCTGGTGTTTCTCCTCAGTGGAAAATTCTCGAGTATCGCCATAGAGAACTGTTCCGATGGGGTCGCGCTCGATGATCTCGCCCCGGCTGGCCTTGCTTTGCGCCGCGAGCCAGGCGGACAGGCCGCGCAACTCAGAAACAACAACGCCGTCGTGGCCCGTCATCAGGGCGAGCGCCCGTCTGGTCGGCAGACCGTTGTAAATGATCTTCGCGAGGTATCTTGCAGCAAGGAACTCGGCAATCTGCCGATGAACCGGGGTTGCACGTCCCGTTACACGTTTCTCCGACGGAGCCTCGAACAACTTGGTGCCCAGTGCGTGGCGAAGAACTTGCCGAGCATTGCCGGGTATCCGTTCCAGCCCGGGAAAATCTTCATCGCCCTCGTGGCCGGGAATGGTGTACCCTGCGCTGCCGATCAGGAGTTGTATTGCGCAAAGCCGCCCGGCGGCGTCCATCAGAACGGGAATGTCAGCATAGACGGGCTCTGCTATCCGGTGCTCTTGATTATGATCGATGATCAATGTTTGGCAGACCATCTCGAACGTCTGCTTCCTTGTATCGGGCCAAGTACCGTTATCCGTGACCGCAGTCGTCAACATCTTCAGGCTTTGGGGATTTGCAAGCAGGCCGTCGATTCCCCTTTCACGGGCCGACGCGATGAACGAGTCCACGTCTTCGATCCCGGACTTGAGGAGAATCTCGCGTATATCTCCATCGGACAACGGGTCGAGGCGCAGCACCGTGACCTCGCCATCGCGCGATACGGTCTTGAGACGATCCCTGTCGTTGGCTCCGAACCAGTCCGCCTCGCGGCAGGAAAGGCGAAACCGAGGGTGTCCCAGGCGGTCAAGCTTCGCACGGATGCTATCGAGCGGAGTTCGTCCATCGGTTGCTCCCGCCCGGGTTTCATCGAGTCCATCGATGTACAGCACCGAATCCCTCCATTCCGGCTTGTCGTCTAACGTCATGAAGTCTCGCGCGGTAACGTAAATTCCGCCTGCACACTCGGATTCGTGCTCGAACGCTCTTGTCTTGCCCGCGCCGGGAGCACCGAGCAGCACAAAGGCACCCACCTCTCGAAAATTCTCCAGGGGTTGGGAGGAACTTTCAGAGTGAAACCGAGAATCGTCTTTTGGAACCTCGGTGCATGTGCGCGTGACGAAATGTTTCATGAGCTTTCGAACCACTCTCCAGCCGGGACCGACAGAAACTCCGGAAGAGCAACACCGCCCTCGCCGACGACGATAGAGGCCATGACGTCGAACCGCTCTCCGAATAGTCTGAGTCCACTCACGTTCGACTTGCGTACGCCGCTTTTCACCTCGAAGGCGACGAGTCTCCGGCCGCGCTCCAGAACGAAATCCACTTCATGGTTTCTGTCCCGCCAGAAATGAAGGCGAACCTCGGGTGTTTTCGTGTTGAACAGATGTGCGCCGACCGCGCTTTCGACCAGGCGTCCCCAGAAACTCCGATCGGCTCGGGCTTCTTCGAACGTGTAGCCCGACTGAGACGACATGAGCGCGGTGTTGAGCACGTTGAGCTTAGGGCTCGAAGCCCTGCGCCGGTGGGCGCCGCGGGCGTATCCGGAGAGACCCGCGAGTAGACCGGCGTCAGACAGAAGCTCCAGATAGCGCGCCAGGGTCGTCGTATTACCGGCATCCTGAAGCTGGCCGAGCATCTTGTTGTAGGACAGAATCTGCCCGGAATACTCGGCGCCGAGTTCGAACAACCGCTTGAGCAGCGCGGGCTTGTCCACTCGTTGCATGGCGAGAATATCACGCTCGATGTTCGGTTCTATCAGCGAACCGACGATGTATTCGCGCCAGCGGTGATAGTCGCGAACGAGCGAGGCTGCACCTGGATAGCCTCCGAAATATATATAATGAGCAAAGTCGAAATCGAACGCCGCCGACATTTCGGCGAACGACCAATGGGTGAGGTGGATGGTTTCATACCGGCCGGCCAGGCTTTCGCTCATCCCCTTCTGCATGAGCAGAGGGGCCGAACCAAGCAGTACCACGTGGAGAGGGTAGGCATGACGCCTGTCCGCGTCCCAAAGCCCCTTGACTGTTTCCGACCAGTTCGGGATTTTCTGGACTTCGTCGATCACCAGGACAAATCCCCGCTCCGAACGGCCGGCATCCACCCGGGCCTGTTCCCATTGACGCACCAGCCACCGCGTATCCCTTACTTCTGAGAAGGAGACAGCGGCCTGATCCGATAACGTGGCCGTGTCATTTTCAAAGCCGGGAACGGGGGGGAGTGTAACCCGATCGGGTTCGTCGACAGGCAGATAACGAGACTGTTGGTCGATTTGATCCAGAACCTGCCGGACAAGTGTGGTCTTGCCCGTCTGGCGTGGTCCGGTGACGACGATCAGTCGTTGGGGATCCTCATCCAGGCGTTGGAGAATCGTCGATTTCTGTGCGCGCTCATAGACTTTCATGTATGCATGATACATTCATGAGCAATTTTACTCAATAGCTGAATTAAGGGTTTCTACGTTTCCGCAGTTTCACTCCTTAGTATCATATTTCGCCTTACTTTTTCACACAATCCGATATCTTCCATTTCGAGTGCTTTAATCCCTTCATCGGTGATTTCCCAAAATGTTCTTTTGTTCCCTCTTGTTTACGACTTTTCAAAAAACTAGAGAATTAACAAAAAAATGGACTACTAATGAGCGATAATTCAGCATCTAAAATCAACATATATGCCACTATTTAGAATAGATGACGAAACAGAACTATTAGAAAAAGAGCACCTTAAGATTTACGGCCACGGGGATGGATGCCTTGGAGTCGAGGATTTCGAGATCGCAGGCGATTCGGACCCAACGCATGTATCCACCAGCTTCGCGGAGCGCCAGAAACGCACCATGCGAATGTGCATAGTGCGCCGTGGAAAGGCGCTATTCCCTGGCGGGTGCGAATCCCGCCCGGCAACTGTCGCTCCAGCCGGTAGCAATCGGGGCGGGTGATGGAGGCAACGACATGGCCTGAAGCACTCCGATGGAAAAGGGCCGCCACGGGCGGCTCAGCGACCATGCGGGCCGCAACGCGAGTGAACGCCGAGCAGGCCTCGAAAATGCATGATGCGAGTGCCGACCCGCCTATGCAACGGGGAAGGCTGGCACCGGCCGGGAAGCGAGCGACACGAGCACCGGCCGGTCTCGCCGGGGTAGTGGCGGCGGCACGCATGGAAGATGGGAATGGCAGCAACACGGGAAGCCCTGCCGGTGGAGCGCACACTCCAACCGGAACCTCGCGAGGGGCAGGCCGGGCCGGCAGGGTGGCGGATGGGCTCGTAGTACCTGAGAAGCCGGGTAACGCCGGCGGAGGAAAGGAGCCCTGGTTCGGGAGCGATGCGGAAAGGGAGGAAGGGCATGACCACTGGCGAGAGCCTATCAGGGTCGGAAAAGGCTCGGAAACTCCAGACCGTGTTACATGCGAAAGCCAAGGAAGAACCCGGACGGCGCTTCCACGCGCTGATAGACAAGGTGTGGCGCGAAGACTTTCTGGCCGAAGCCTGGAGGCGGGTCCGCCGCAATCGCGGGGCCGCCGGGATGGACGGGGAGACGTTCGCGGACATCGAGTCGTACGGCGTGGGACGCTGGCTCGGGGAACTGGCGCGGGAACTGAAGGATGGGGTATACGCACCGAAGCCTGTGCGACAAGTCCTCATCCCGAAGAAACAGCCCGGCAAGTTCCGGCCTCTGGGCATCCCCTGCATAAGGGACCGGGTGGCGCAGACGTCGGCCCTGCTCGTGCTTGAGCCGATATTCGAAGCGGACCTGCAACCGGAGCAGTACGCCTACAGGCCGGAACGAAGCGCCCACGACGCGGTGAAACGTGTCTGGCGTCTCCTGCACAGGGGACACAACGAGGTGGTCGATTGCGACATGTCCAACTACTTCGGCGAGATTCCGCATGCCGAGCTTCTGAAGAGCTTCGCGCGGCGCATCAGCGACGGGCGGATGCTCAAGCTCATCAAGGCGTGGCTGGAAATGCCGGTGGAGGAGGAGGACGGCAAGGGCGGCAAGCGCCGCACGAACCGGGCGCGCAAGGAGCGGAAAGGAACCCCGCAAGGGGCGCCGATATCCCCGCTGGCCAGCAACCTCTACATGCGGCGCTTCGTACTGGGCTGGAAGGTGCTGGGCCATGCCCGGCGCTTCCGTTCGGAAATCGTGGTTTACGCCGACGACCTCTGTGTGCTCGGCAAGGCCCCGGCGGCGGAGATGCTGGCGGCGGTCGAGCGGCTCATGGGGGGACTGAAGCTGACGGTCAATGAACGGAAAACCCGATGTCTGCGGTGCCCGGAGGAGGCGTTCGAATTCCTCGGATACCGCATCGGACGCAACTATCGCTACAGCGGGAAGGGGTCTTACATCGGTACCCGGCCCAGCAAGGCGAGCGTTCAGGGCATCTGCCGCAAGGTCAGTGACATGACGGCGAAAGGGCACGGCTGGCTGCCGCCGGAGGTAATGGTGGAGCGCCTGAACCGGACGATAACGGGATGGGCGAACTACTTCAGCCTTGGGCAGGTCAGCCCGGCCTACCGCGCGGTCGAAGACCACACGGCCCGGCGGCTGCACCGGTGGCTCTGTCTGAAGCACAAGGTGAAAACCGGGAGGTCTGTGCGCTTCCCGGTCGAGCGGCTGTACGACCAATACGGCCTCTCTCACCTCTCGCGGACGGCAATGAGCCTTCCGAGCGCGAAGGCATGATCCCGTCCGAAAGCCGGATGCGGGAAATCCGCACGTCCGGTTTGATGAGCGGGGACTGGAAACGTGACCACGGGAGCCGGACTGAGGCCCGGAGCGAAAGCGACGGAATAGCCACCGGACCCTAACGTTGGCGCGCCAGTCCTCGACTCTACCGTCGGTTCACCCGCAAGACCAACGACTTCTGAAATTTCCTCGGGAAACATATCCGGATACTCTCCATCTACATTTTCCACTACAACTGGTACTGGGTTCATAAGACGCTCGGCACAACGCCAGTGGTGGTCGCGGGGCTCGCTCTCGCGCCCTTGACGTTTCTGCACCTTAGCAAAGTGATGGATACGCATGCGCCGCAACTGAATAGGCCGAAGAAGTACAAGAAGAGGAAGAAAACAAGAAATCATTGACAGGAGAGGACGTGTAAAGTACGTTTCTATTTGAAAGAGAATAGCTTCGATTGGGCAGGGGACTTATCGGGGTATTTCACGGACATAACGAATGTTCCTGGTTATCTCCTTTCTGAATTTTTTGTCAATAGACTGCGCAGGAGAAGTGCGGCCGCCTTTTCAATTTTAGTGAGACGAAAAATGAATCCATTGCCCCAGACGCTCGACCCCGAAGAAGGCTTATGTGGCGCGATTAAAAACAGGCAAATGGTTACGATTGTATACCGAGGAGAAGAAGCTAAAGTAGAACCTCACGCTTATGGCTTAGATGAGAGCGGAAATAAAATGCTATTGCTTTGGAGTGATAATTGGCCTCTTATGGTTCAAAATCCAACGGTTCATGACTATTGGAATCTCATTCTCTTTGATCCATCAAAACAGAAATTCACTGTTCATTCAGACCCATCCTCTGCACCAAGACCAGAGTATTATCCCTCTGTTTTGAAAGAAATTATATGTGCTGTGCCTGAAGATAAAACAGATCGTAGGCTAACTAAAATCGAATTGTTGCCACCATTTAATGCCGATAATATAGGCGCTTCGATATGCTTCGAGATAATTCATAAGGGTGACACAATTCAGATTGAAAAGGACGATCTGCCGAAACTCTCTGTGGACACACCAATTTCTGATTTAATCAAAATGGCGGAATCCAAGATTCGAGGAGGATGACACACGTTCAGTAAAATCAAGAGGCGGCATCAGATAACACCGATGTACTAGTGAAGAATTGTGTGCAGAATACTCTTTGATTCGTGACGCACATAGCACTCTAATTTTGCTAGATGAAGGCGCACCCGAGAGTGTTCTACTAAAAAAATCCGACTAGACCAGGTATCTATTCGAGAAACGTCCGACCCAATTCCCAAGGTTGCCCCTTGCTTCGATTTGAGAGATCAGTTCTCGTATAGTATCTTCCCACTGGAAAACTGCTTCTGGACTATCTATAACCTTGTAATGGTGGTTGCCCTTGTAGGTATCGGTGGCTTTACTCACGCATTCTCACTTACCGAATTCCCCAAATCCCGCTGATTTTTCGTTGATTTACTCGGCAATTCCGGCTTGACTCCAGAGATTTTTCTGCTGATTTACTGAATTTCCTCTTCGAGTCCCGCCTACTCCATGTCGCGGATGATGGTCTGTACGGCGAACTTGGCCGATTGCAACAGGTGGATTTCCACCTTCATACGCGGCCATTTCTGTGCTTGAATTGCCTTGAGCGCCGCCGAAATCATCAACCTGCTTTGGGAAATCCCCCTCCTTTGAGCCTCTTTTTCGACGCGTTTCCATTGTTCGGACGTGAAACGGATGTTCTTCTGTGCCGTCTGCGCCATTCGTTTTGTTCCTCCTTTCGTGAAGATTTTCATCGATTCCGGTCCAGAACGATCGGAAAATTCTGCTTTTCTTTCACCGAACACGCTCGTCGCGAACCGGAAAGGTCTCGAATCGATGCCGGAATCCGTCAATACCAAATCGGTATCTATCATAGCGCAGCGCACCTCCGTCCGTATGCTGATCGCCATTCGCGCAGGAAATCTTCGTATTACGTCGTAATACAATGAGCATGCGCCATTTTTAAGTGCAGTGATTTCAAAAGGTTAGTTTGATACCATGCTGGTATTACTCTTTTCGGCATGAAGGAGGCGATATTCGGCGCCGTTTGAGCAAGGGACTGCATGCCGGGGGCGCGCCTGTCCTGCAGCTGCACCGTGGTGCGTCCGGTGTACTGAAAGAAACGCCGAAGGGCGGCTAGCGCAGGGATCTTTTGGAACGCGAGTCGAGGGAATTTTTGCCGGTGAGAATGGCGAGCGGGAGCCGCCGCGGCGATTGAGCGCGAGGAGCAATGC
>MKWU01003980.1_pt1 | contig 18249 bp, 16 predicted proteins | sample 809101 | NCBI WGS metagenome assembly MKWU01 (sample SAMN05860141, study PRJNA318959) | sponge metagenome | host: Aplysina aerophoba | place: Slovenia: Piran, Adriatic Sea, Gulf of Piran | collected 2013-05-07
GCGACGCTTCGACCGGAAACGTGACCTTCTTGGATTCGGACACTCGTTGGTTCCTCGCAGGTCCTGGGCCGCGCGGGCCGAAGGCGGTCCGCGACGGCGCAATTATCGGTGGAATGTGGCGGGGGTGCAACCCTGATCCGGACCGGGACCCGGGAAGCCCGGTGGCGGCGCCGCGCGGGCCGCTAGCCGAAGAGCTCCCGGAAGCGTCCCACGCAGGCGCGGAATCCGTCCTCGAAGGTGCCGCCGTCCGGGCGGTAGACCGCCTCGAGGGAGATCGCGCCCGCGTAGCCGACCTGTCCGAGCCACTCCGCCATCGGTTCGAGCGAGGACGCGAGCTGGCCGGACCCGAGCTCGCACACGCGAAGGTGCGCGGCCGGCATGTCCGCCACCACGTCCTTGACGTGCAGGTGCCCCAGGGCGGCTCCGTCGCCGAGGGCCTCGATCCCGAGCGGGTGGGGCGGCTCGCTCGCGAACATGCAGTTGGCGGGATCCCAGAGCACCTTGAGGCGCTCCGAGCCGATCTCGTCGACCAGGCGACGGCCGGTCCGGGCCGAGCAGATCGTTCCCCCGTTCCCGGTCTCGACGACCAGGGTGACCCCCTCGCGCTCCGCCATCTCGACCGCCGGCAGCACCAGCGCCTTGAGGCCGTCCCAGGCCCCGTGCGCGACGTTCCACTGGTCCGCTCCGTTCTCCCCGAAGAGGATCATCTCGCGGCGTCCGGACATGATTCGGACAAACCCGCAGTCGAGCCGGTGGGCGAGGTCGATGCAGCTCGCGAGCTTGTCGAGGTGCGCTCGATGCTCGTCTCCGCCGGGCTCGGTCTCGCGCACGAGGAGACCGCCGAAGATGTGCCGGGAGACGCACGAGACCGGCATCTTCGCCTCGCGGACCAGGGAGACGACCCTTTCGGTCTCGTCCGCGTCCAGGTCCCCGACCTCCCGGTCCCATACGTATTGGAGCTCGATCTCGTCGAGCCCCGCGTCGCGGGCGACCCGGAGCGCGTGCCCGAGGTCGCGGCTGATTCCGTCCGAGATGACGCCGAGGCGGCTCATGCTTCTGTCCTCGCTCTCGGGTCCGCGATTCGGACCGATCCCGGAGAGGCTATCACGATACGATCGCGGTCATGGGTGCAGGGGTCCGACAGCCGTATCGCGACGTGGTGGTCACCGTCCCGGTGACCATTGCGTACGAGCGCTATTCCATTCGCAGCGCTCACTGGTATCTCGGCCGTTCGCTTGCCGAGCTGCTTTCCGGTTCGGGTCTTGCGAAGGCCGAGGTCGACGGCGTGTGCGTTTCGAGCTTCACCCTGCCGCCCGACAACGCGATCGGCCTCATGCAGTACCTCGGCATGTCGCCCCGCTGGCTCGACGCAATCAACCTCGGGGGGGCGTGCGGGGTGGTGGCGCTCAGGCGCGCGGCGCGCGCGGTGCAGGCCGGGGACGCTCGGGTCGTCGCGTGCATCGCGGGCGATACCAACCACGTGTATTCGTTCCGCCACAACGTCTCGAACTTCAGCCAGTTCGCGCGCGATGCGGTGTATCCCTACGGCTCCGGCGGGCCGAACGCGAGCTTCGCCTTTCTCACCGACTACTACATGCGGCACTTCGGGGCGACCCGGGAGGACTTCGGGAGACTCTGCATCGCGCAGCGCGAGAACGCCCTTCGCTTCCCCCACGCACTGATGAAGCGCCCGCTCACGATGGACCAGTACCTCGGCGCGCGTCTCATTGCGGAGCCGCTCCGGCTCTTCGACTGCGTCATGCCTTGCGCGGGCGGGGAGGGCTTCCTCGTCATGCGCCGGCAGCAGGCGGAGGACCTGGGACTTGGCCACGCCCGCATCCTCGGCACCATCGAACGTCACAACGCGTTCCCGGACGACCCCATCCAGATGCGGGGCGGCTGGGCGCTCGATCGGGACGACCTCTACGCGATGGCGGGGGTCGGGCCGGCGGACATCGACGTTCTCGAGACCTACGACGACTATCCCGTCATCTCCCTCATGCAGATCGAGGATCTCGGCTTTTGCGGGAAGGGGGATGGGCCGGAGTTCGTCCGGGAGCGGACGTTCACGGCGGACGGGGACTTCCCGGTGAACACCTCCGGCGGCCAGCTCTCGGTGGGGCAGGCCGGCATCGCGGGGGGCTACCTCGGCCTCGTGGAAGCGGTGCGGCAGGTTACGGGGGAGACGCTCGGCGCCGCGGTGCCGAATGCGAAGGTCGCGCTCGTCTCCGGGTTCGGAATGATCAACTACGACCGGGGGCTCTGCTCGGCGGCCGCGATCCTCGCCGCCGCCTGAATCGGTGGGGCTCGCGTCCACCCGCGCCGGGGCCGGAGGAAGACGCTCGGCAGTGGCGCCCGGCCCGTCGGACGACGGACCGGGCGCTTCGTTCTCGTCAGCCGGCGGACGTCCCGCCCGCCGGGCCGCTCAGTCTCCCTGCGTCTTGCTCAAGGTTCCGGCCTTGAGCCGCTGCTCCTGATCGGCGAGGGACTGGTTCTCGTTGCCGAGCTGTCGCACGTGCCAGACGATCCAGTACACGACGCCGATCAGCACGAACAGCCATTCCGCACCTACGAAGGGGTAGATCGGACCGATTTCGGCGATGTTGCCGGCCCAGTTCTCGAAGCTTCCGGTTGACATGGTCGGGTCCTCCTCCGCGCGCGCCTACGTGAGACGGGCCGCGCTCTCGTTCTCGGCATCGACGATTGCCTGCTCGTCCGCCTCCACTTCCGCGCGAACCGCGGAATCGAGGCCGGCGATCTCCACCGCCTCCGGGATTCGCAGGATGCCGGAGGCATGGAGGATGCGGGCGATGATCCACCCCGGCAGGAAGCCGAGCACGCCGAACATGATGATCGCGCCCGCGATCTGGCCGAGCGGGTTGATGCTCGTGTACGACGGGTCCGGCGACGAGGGGTAGCCCCAGAGCACGAAGCCGGCGATGACCACGCCGAAGACGCCGGCGTAGCCGTGCACCGCGACCGCCCCCACCGCGTCGTCGACCCGGAACCGGCGCTCCACCCAGCCATGCATCTTGTACATGAAGATGACCCCGACGATGGCGATGATCATCGCCTGGATCGGGTGGTAGAGGTCGTTCCCGGCCGATGCGGCGATGATGCCCGCGAGGCCCGAGGAATAAGTCCAGAACGGGTCGCCCTTCGATATCCAGTATCCCGCCAGCAGGCCGCCCGCCAGCGACATCAGGAAGTTGAAGGTGATAGCGCTCAGGGTGGTCGGCCCCAGGTAGATGTTGGTGGCCGAATAGAACACGCCGTCGCCGGACTGGACGTCCCAGATGGGAATGTTGCACGCCACGTAGAAGCCCCAGAAGCCGGTATAGATCAGGAACAGTCCGATCGCGACCAGCCAGGGATTTCGGGGATGGATGTTGCGTGGCGTGCCGTCGGCCGCGAACTTGCCGATCCGTGGGCCGAGGACCACCAGGATGCCGAGCGCGAATCCGCCCGCGATTGCGTGGATCACTCCGGAGGCGTAGGCATCATGGTAGCCGAGGAGCTGGACCATCCAGCCCTCCGCGTGCCAGCCCCAGGCCGCGTCGATGATCCAGAACACCGAGCCGATGGCGACGGCAAGGATCCAGAACGCGCCGGATCGGATGCGTTCGATCACCGAGCCCGAAACGATGGATGCGGCGGTCCAGGAGAACAGCAGGAACGCGGCCCAGAACACGCCGTTGATGCGCGCCCAGCCGTTTTCCGCGTCGTCCGCGCCGCCCATGTGCGCCCCCATCACGTTGCTCCAGGGAACCGCGTGGGGTGCCTCCACCAGGCCGCCGGTGAAACCCGGGCCGTTGGGGAGAGCGAAGTAGATCCACCACCCGAAGAAGAAAAACGTTATCGTCACCAGCGGGATCAGCATGGTGTTCTTCATCAGGGTGTGCATGTGATTCTTGTGCCGGGATGCACCTACTTCGTACATGCAGAACCCGACGTGAATCAGGAACATGATCACGACCGTGAGCCAGTAGTAGAACTCCGTGAAGATCGTGACCAGGGCAGACAGTTGGTCGGTCATCTCTCACCTCGCGTCAGTGCAAAGCCGAGTCGTCACTTCCTGTTCAATTTCCCTCTCGCCCTTTTCAACCCTTCGAGTATGGCCCAAGATTGGTGTTCGGGCAAATCTCCTTCGCAATCAACCGTCGACCAAGAGTGCAACGCGTAGTGTCGGCGAACCTCGGAAGCGACGGAATCGGAGCGCGCGAAATTCCCCCGAAACGGCGGCACGACGTTCCCGAGATTCCTTGCCATTTCGATCGAATTCTTGCAGAACGAAGAATCTCGCGTACCGTGAACAATAATTTCAATTGCTTCGCGAATGAATCGATTGTCCATGTTCATCAATTGATTGCGAAGAACGGGGCCGGCTTCGAAGGTTCCTTCACCGCACCGGCACGTCCGGGGGAGGACGATTCGTCGAGCTGATGAACGACCATGAACCGCCCGCTACGAAACTGCGAGAACGCAATACGACGCGCGGCTCCGGAGTATCGGTTGCGACGGGTTTTCCGGCATTCGCGTCGTGCGGGCAATCGGACAGCTCCGAGTCGACCGGCGCGCGAAGGGCGCCGTTTGCATCGCCCGGACGGTGCCCGCGTTCGCATCGGCCCCGGCGAGGGTTCGTGTCCGTCCTCGTCCGGCCCCGATCTCGGGCTTCGCATCGGCTCCGCGCCGCGCGGCGATACACTGTCGGCATGACCACTCCGCTCCCCCGGCCGAAGCGCAAGGACCCGATCAAGCGCACCCGGCTCCCGGCCCTGCCGCCCGCGCCGCGCAGTCGCGAGGCGCTCGGTCTTACCGCGGTCGCGGCCGAGGGGCGGTTCGCGCTCCAGCGCTGCGAGGAATGCGGCCGTGTCCAGTACCCGCCACGGCAGCTTTGCGGAGGGTGCCTCTCGGCGGAGCTCGCGTGGCGGGACGTTCCGGACCACGGCACCCTGATCGCCGGCACCACCTTGCACCACAGCAACGACGTGTACTTCCGCGAGCGCCTTCCCTGGCGGCTCGGACTGGTCGGACTCGACTGCGGTCCCGCCATCGTCGCGCACGTGATGGAGGACTGCCGCATCGGCGACCGGGTGCGGATGTCGGTGCGCCTCGACCGGAGTGGCCGCGCGGTCATGCTCGCCATGCCCCCCGGAGATGAGGTCCCGAACATGGAAGACGATCTCGAGCTTCGCGAGACCACGTGCCACCCCCGGCACCGCCGGGTGCTCGTGACCAACGGCAAGACCCCGGCCGGTCAGGCCCTCGTGCGCGCGGTGGCCGCGACGGGCGCGCGCGAGGTGTACGTGGGAAACCCGGAGCCCTGGCACGCGAGCCCCCCGCTCGCGGCCCTCGCCGAGATCCCGGCGGTCACGGTCTTCCCGCTCGACGTGACGGACTCGCAGTCCGTGCACGAGCTCGCGGGCCGGATCGGGGCCAAGGTCGAGATCCTCGTCAACAATGGCTATCACCTGCGCCCGGGCGGGATCCGGGGCCGCCGGGACATCAACAACCCGCGTGCGGAAATGGACGTCACCTACTTCGGGCTGCTGCGCCTTGCCCGGGAGTTCGGCCCGGTGCTGCGCGAGCGAGGCGCCGACGGGCCGTTCGGGGCCTGCGCGTGGGTCAACGTGCTGTCGGTCTACGCCCTCGTGAACAACCCCGCGTTCGCCACCTGGTCCGCCTCCCTCGCCGCCGCCCATTCCCTTTCGCAGTGTCTGCGAACCGATCTCCTGGAAGGCGGGGTGAAGGTCGTCAACGTGTACCCGGGCCCCCTCGAGGACGAGTGGCAGCAGCTTCTCCCGCCCCCGAAGCTCACCCCGGAAGCGCTCGCGAACGCGGTGGTGAAGGCGCTCGTGGACGGCGTGGAGGAGGTGTACCCGGGAGCGGTCGCGCAGGAGATCCACGCGCGCATGCGCGAGAATCCGAAGGAGGTCGAACGGGAGCTGTCGCTGTGAGCACGATTGCCGAAGCCGCCACGGGGGCCGTGGCTCGGGACCCGGAGGCCGCGAGGACCCTCGCCCGGTTCCTCGCCGATCTCCTCGCCGGCCGGATCCGGGTCGTGGACCTCACCGAGACCCTGGAGCCCGGGTTTCCGACCATCATCCTGCCCCCCGAGCTCGGGCAGTGCTGGCCGTTCCGCTCCGAGGAGATTTCGCGTTACGACGAACGCGGCCCCGGCTGGTACTGGAACAACTTCTCCTGTGGAGAGCATACCGGGACCCACTTCGACGCTCCGATTCACTGGGTTTCGGGCAAGGACCTGCCGAACAACGCCACGGACACCATCCCGGTCGAGAACTTCATTGCGGAGGCCTGCGTGCTCGACTGCTCGCGCGAGTGCGAGGACGATCCCGACTTCCTCCTCACCATCGACTTCGTCGAGGCGTGGGAGGCGGAGCACGGAACGATCCCGCCGCGCGCGTGGGTGTTCATGCGCTCCGACTGGTCGAAGCGGCGCGACCCCGCCGCCTACCTCAACATGCTGGAGGACGGCCAGCACACCCCGGGACCGGACGAGGAGGTGGTGCCGTGGCTCATCGCCATGCGCGACGTGCACGGCTTCGGCACCGAGTCGGTCGGGACGGACGCGGGGCAGGCCATCCACTTCTCCGAGCCCTTCCCGTGCCACTACTACATGCACCGCAACAACCGATACGGGCTTCAGTGCATGACCAACCTCGACCTGCTCCCCGCGCGAGGGGCGGTGATCCTGAGCGCGCCGCTCAAGATCGAGCAGGGCTCGGGCAGCCCGACCCGCGTGCTCGCCCTGGTTCCCGCGCCGGCGGGCTGACCGTCCGGCCCTTGGCTCGCCGGAGTCAGAAGGCCTGGCGCCAGCCGGCGAGGAGGGCGAGGCTCGGGTCCGCGGCGGCGCGGTGGCCGGGCTCATGGGTCCAGACCGCGCCGAGGCGAAGCTCGCCCGCGTCCTTCCACCGCCGGTGCCAGCGGGCCGCTACGTCGATCTGCCGTCCGGTGGGTGCAAGGTCGGCGCTCACCGGGTGGCGGAGAACCTCGCCGCCCTTGGTGCGGCCCGCGGGAACGGAGAGCGTCGCCTCCCCGGACTCGACCCGGAGCGGTTGCGCGACCGAAAGGCTGAATCCGCGGTCGGTTCCGAGGGGTCGGGTCGCCCGGAGCGCGAACGCGCTCGTCGTCAACGGCGTGAGGTCGGCGATGAGTCCAACGCTCTGCTCGGCAGTGACCGTGCCGAGCTCGGCGCCGCCGAACAGCCGCCAGCCGCCGATGCCTGCTTCGGCGTCGATGCCGGCGAAGACGGCGTCGGCCGAAAGGCCGCCGAACGCGCCTTGCGCCGTGGTTCCTAGCAAAGCCTCGCGCTCTCCCAGCCAGCCGGCCCGAAGGGCGAATGGGGTGCCCCGCGCGCGCCACGACAGCAGGCCGCCGGTAGCGGGCGGCACGCCGTCCGTTCCTTCGGTCGAGAAGGCGGTCGCGAGGAGGCCGCCCGGGCCGCCCAGGCTGAGGGTCAGGGCGTGCTCGGCGAGCCCGAGATGCCCACCCGTGGCGCCGGCCGGAGTATCCAGGAGCCCGAGCTGCAATCCGCCCCGATACTCGTTCGCGGGGACCCACGTGCCGTGCTCGTGACGAAGTGAGAGAACCGGCCGCGCGCCAAGGCCGTCCAGCCCCGGGGTCGGGGCCATGAAGTTGCGAAGCGGCGAGGCCGTCGAAGGTACGGTCCGTTCGGATGCGAAGTCGCCGAGGTCGAACCAGAACGGCGCGCCGAGAGAGTCGAAGGCGGCAACCTCGTGCCCTGCGAACGAGTGGGAGAAGCCGTCGCCGAGGGCGCCGCCGGAGGTGAGGCCGGTCGACGACAACGGGGTGCCGCCGCCTTCCACCGTGCCCGAGAGCGCGATCTCGGTCGTTCCGACCGGCGAGGTGGCGGTGCCGAGGTCCATCAGCCCCTGGCCGTAGACCACCGCGTCCGCATAGATGCCGGTCCGATCGGCGGTTTCCAGGAGACGCACCGCGAGGTCGGTGTTCGGGAGCTGGTCCCGGAAGTAGTGCTTCAGCACCGCGAGCCCGCCGGTCACCATCGGCGCCGCGAACGAAGTACCGGAAAAGCGGCCCAGCCACCGTTCTCCCGGGGTGCCGTCGTTCGCCGGTCCGAAATAGGCGGTCAGAACCCGGGCGCCCGGTGCCGCGAGGCACCACTTGGCGGCGCTGCCGCAGCGATTGGAGAAGTTGGCGATGCTGCCGTCCAGGCCTATGGCGACGACGGCGAGGCTGTGCCCTCGCATCTCCTCGAAGTACACCGGGAGACCGGCGGTGATTCCGGGCGAGGACGCGTCGACCGTGCCCTCTCCGTCCGTCCTCTCGACGCACCAGGCTTCATCCTGGGTGCACTTGCGGCCATGCGCGTTGCCGGCGGCCCACACGAGGATGGTCTTCTCGTCGACGTCCCCTTGCGCCAGCACACCGATCGTCTCGCCGTAGCTGGACCGAAGCTCGGCTTCGGGGTAGATGTCGACGAGGCTGGAGTATCCCAGGCTGAGATTGAGGAAGTCGAGCCGTCCTCGGTCGTCCTCCCACTCGAAGATGTGCCGGTACAGGTCCGCGTCCGCGGAGTCCACGGTCGCAAGCGCCTCGACGGTGACGGGGTTGAAGTACTCCGGCGCGGTTCCGAGCGGAATCGCGAAGACCGCGAGATCGGCGCCCCAGGCCACCCCGTGCGGGAGCAGGTCCAATCCGGGAACACGTCTGGCGGCGATGACCCCCGCCACCGCCGTGCCATGCGAGTACTCGTCGCCAATCTCGTCCTCGGCGTCTTCCAGAAACTCCTCGGTGATCTTCGCCCCGCGGAGCAGCAGGTGCTCGGGGTCGATCCCGGTGTCGAGGACGCCGATGGTTTGGCCCGCGCCCGGCTCCACGTCGCCGCCTTCGACGAGCGCGAGACGCCCGTACGCCTCGTAGGCGTTGATCATCGTGGCGAATGGCCACTGACTGGAGAGGGCCGATTCGTTACGTAGATTCTCCGCGAGAGCGGTCGACTTCTCCTCGAACTCCTCGGCGGAAAGGCAACCTTCTTCGTGGGTGGCAATGCAATCGGGCGAGGCGTACTTGCTACCGCCGGCGCAGGCCGAAAGGAGCAGGGCCGCGGCCAGCATTCCGGCCAGGGTTCCGGCGGGACCGTGAAAGGCCGCGCGGATGGCGACGAGGGTGGCGTGTTGTCGATTCATGAATGGTTTCCGATCCGTGCCGCGCTCAAAACTCATACTCTACTCGAAGAACGAGTCAATTGACCGAGGGAGGAGGCGAGCCGCCGCGACGGTCGTGCCGGCAACCGGTCGTGAACGGCCGGGGCCGAACTGACGCACCCGGGCGCCGGCCATCCCGCGACCGTCCTGCCCCCTTGCCCGGCCGGCCGCTTGGCGCGCGGGGAAGGATGGCGGGACGCGGTGCGGAAGTGATATAAGCGCACGCTGGCAGGGGAGAGGCCACGCGCCCTCATGTGCGGAATCGTCGGACTCTACGCAAAGAACCCCGAGCTCCGCCCGCGGCTCGGTGAGCTCGTGTCGCCGATGCTGGTCGAGCTCGGCGACCGCGGCCCGGACAGCGCCGGGATCGCCTTCTACCGGCGGCCCGTGGCGGGCGGCGGCTCCAAGATCACCGTGCATCACGTGGACCCCGGGTACGAATGGGGCTCGCTCCGCGACGCGTTTGCGGCGCGGTGCGGCGCGGACGTGGAGATGGAAGTGCGGGGGAGCCACGCGACGCTTGCGAGCCCGCTGCCCCCGGCCGACGTCGAGCGATGGTTCGGCGAGCGGCATCCCGAGCTCCGGGTGATGAGCGTGGGCGACACCATCGAGCTCTACAAGGAGAAGGGGCTTCCGGTGGACGTGGTGGACCGCTTCGGGTTCCGGGACATCGACGGCAGCCATGCCCTCGGCCACACCCGGATGGCGACCGAGAGCGCAGTCACCACCGAGCACTCGCATCCCTTCTCGACCGGTCTCGATCTCTGCCTCGTGCACAACGGATCGCTCTCGAACCACAACCGCCTGCGCCGGAATCTGCGCCGCGAGGGAATTGCGTTCCAGACCGACAACGACACCGAGGTCGCCGCGGGCTATCTCACCTGGCGGCTCCGCGAGGGCGACTCCCTCGACGAAGCGCTCGAGGCGGCCAACGACGATCTCGACGGCTTCTACACCTTCGCGGTCGCGACCCGGGACGGCTTCGCGGTGCTCCGCGATCCCATCGCCTGCAAGCCCGCGGTGCTCGCGGAGACCGAGGACTGGGTGGCGATGGGGTCGGAGTTCCGGGCCATCGCGCCCCTGCCGGGTGCCGATCGGGCCGAGATCTGGGAACCGACCCCGGGACGGGTGTACCACTGGGGCGGCGCCACGACGTGAGCAACCTTCCGGAGCCCGTGGACTTCGATCTCGCGGGCGGCGACCGGCGCTCCCTCAACCGTTCGCTCCATGCGCTCGCAGGCGACGGGGCCGGCGCGCGCTGGAACATCCGCAATCCCGGCGGCCGTCACGCCCTTTGCGTCGGCATGGCGGCCGAGGCCGAGCTCGCCATCCACGGGCACGTCGGCTACTACTGCGCCGGCATGAACCGGTCGGCGAACATCGTGATTCACGGAAACGCCGGCCCCGGGGTGGCGGAGAACATGATGTCGGGATCGGTGCGGGTGAAGGGCAACGCCTCGCAGTCCGCCGGCGCGTCCGGACGCGGCGGACTGCTCGTGATCGAAGGAAACGCGAGCGCCCGCTGCGGCATCTCCATGAAGGGGATCGACATCGTGGTGGCGGGCTCGGTCGGGCACATGAGCGCGTTCATGGCCCAGGCCGGACACCTCGTGGTGTGTGGGGAGGCGGGAGCCGATCTCGGCGACTCGATCTACGAAGCGGTGCTGTACGTGCGGGGCCCGGTCGCGTCGCTCGGGGCGGATTGCGTCGAGAAGGAGATGACCGATGCGCACCGCGAGCGGGTCGGCGGGCTGCTCGCGGCGGCCGGAGTCGAGGCCGATCCCGGCTCGTTCCGGCGCTACGGATCGGCCCGGCGGCTCTACAACTTCAACGTGGACCGGGCCGATGAATACTGAGCCGCGCCGCGCCGGTCGCGGATGTCGTCCGGCGTGCTCCGGCGCCGCCGGCACCTCGCGGGCCCGCGCCGGGGTGACCGCCAACCGGCCGCCGCGCTGCATGCGTGCGGGGCTCCACCGCGGCACGAGGTACCGGACACCGTGAGCGGCGCACCGCCCGATCGGCGCTGGCTCCGGGCCTCCGCCTCCTTCCCCGCCCCCGTCATCGCGGAGATCCATCGCGCGGCGGACGAGGGGGTGTACGACATCCGGGGCTTCGGCGCGAAGCGCCACCTCCCGACCTTCGACGATCTCCTGCTGCTCGGCGCCTCGATGTCGCGCTACCCCCTCGAGGGCTACCGCGAGAGGTGCGAGACCTCCGTCACCATCGGCACCCGCTTCGCCCGCCGTCCGCCCGCCGTCCGCTCGAGCTCGCGATCCCGATCACGATCGCGGGGATGAGCTTCGGGGCCCTCGGCGCGAACGCGAAGCGGGCGATCGGGATGGCGGCGAGCGCGATGGGCACGAGCACCACCACCGGCGACGGCGGCATGTCGCCGGAAGAGCGCGAGGCTTCGAAGCTGCTCGTCTACCAGGTTCTGCCGTCTCGCTACGGCCTCGACCCCGATCATCTTCGGGCCTGCGACGCGATCGAGGTGGTGGTCGGGCAGGGCGCCAAGCCGGGCGGCGGAGGGATGCTGCTCGGGCAGAAGATCACGGAGCGCATCGCGGGGATGCGGGACCTCCCGGTCGGCATCGACCAGCGAAGCGCCTGCCGCCATCCCGACTGGACGGGGCCCGACGACCTCGAGATCAAGATCCAGGAGCTGCGCGAGATCACCGACTGGGAGCTTCCGGTCTACGTCAAGGTCGGCGCCGCTCGAGTGGGCTTCGACGTCGCCCTCGCGGTCAAGGCGGGGGCGGACGCGGTGGTCGTCGACGGCATGCAGGGGGGGACCGCGGCCACCCAGGACATCTTCATCGAGCACGCCGGGGTCCCCACCCTGCCCGCCGTCCGCCAGGCGGTCGAGGCGCTCCAGGAGCTCGGCATGCACCGCAAGGTGCAGCTCATCGTCTCGGGCGGCATCCGCCACGGGGCGGACGTCGCGAAGGCGCTCGCCCTCGGGGCGGACGCGGTATCGCTCGGGACCGCATCGCTCATCGCCCTCGGCTGCAACCGGCCGGACTACGTCGAGGACTACCACGCGCTCGGGACCGAGCCCGGCTTCTGCCACCACTGCCATACCGGACGGTGCCCGGTCGGGATTACCACCCAGGATGCCGACCTCGAGACGCGGCTCCACCCCGAGCAGGGCGCGCGGCGGCTGCGCAACTACCTCACCACCATGACCCTCGAGCTCCAGACCCTCGCGCGGGCGTGCGGCAAGAGCCATGTGCTCAACCTCGAGCCCGAGGACCTTGCGGCGGTCACCGTGGAGGCGGCGGCGATGGCCCAGGTGCCCCTCGCCGGCACCAACTGGATACCGGGCCGGTAGCGCGCGCGGGCGAACGACCCCGGCGCCGGTCGGCGGCCGCCCCGCGTCCGGGGTGGCGTGGCGGCCCGGACCGGAACACGAAGAAGACTCTCGGAGGCTGAAATCATGACGACGGATCTCGCTCGAGTCGCGAAGGACGAAGGAATTCGCTACTTCCTCATCTGCTTCGCCGACCTCTTCGGAACGCTTCGCTCCAAGCTCGTGCCGGCGCGCGCGATCGGCGACATGCAGCGCGACGGGGCGGGCTTCGCCGGCTTCGCGGCGTGGCTCGACATGACCCCGGCCGACCCCGACATGTTCGCGATGCCGGACGCGGAGAGCCTCGTCCGCCTGCCCTGGCGGCCCGAGGTCGCATGGCTCCCGGCGGATCTCCGGATGAACGGGAAGGAGGTCGAGGCATCGCCCCGCGTCGTCCTCAAGCGCCAGGTCGAGGCGGCGGCGAAGCGGGGCTTCCGGCTGCGGACGGGGGTCGAGTGCGAGTTCTTCCTCGTCAACGCGGACGGCACCGCGATCTCCGACGGACGGGACACCCAGGAGAAGCCCTGCTACGACCAGGGCGCGCTCATGCGCCGCTACGACGTAATCAGCGAGATCTGCGACTACATGGTGGAGCTCGGCTGGAACCCGTACCAGAACGACCACGAGGATGCGAACGGGCAGTTCGAGATGAACTGGGAGTACACCGACTGCCTCGGCACCGCGGATCGCCATGCCTTCTTCCGGTTCATGGTGAAGTCGGTGGCGGAGAAGCACGGACTCAGGGCCACGTTCATGCCGAAGCCGTTCCTCGACCTCACCGGCAACGGGTGCCATGCGCACGTGTCGCTCTGGGACGCGGCGGGGGAGCGGAACCTCTTCCTCGACGAGAGCGACGAGATGGGGCTCTCACGGACCGCATACCACTTTCTCGGCGGGGTCCTCCACCAGGCGGACGCCCTGTGCTCCGTGTTCAACCCGACGGTCAACAGCTACAAGCGGATCAACGCCCCGGTGACCTCGTCGGGCGCCACCTGGTCGCCGAACGCGGTGAGCTGGTCCGGCAACAACCGCACCCACATGGTGCGGATCCCGGAGGCGGGGCGGTTCGAGCTGAGGTTGATGGACGGGGCGGTGAACCCCTACCTCCTGCAGGCGGGGCTCCTCGCGGCGGGCCTCGACGGGATCGCGGCGGAGCGTGATCCCGGGCGGCGCCTCGACATCAACATGTACGAGGAAGGCGGCCGGCTGAGGGGTGTCAAACGGCTGCCGCTCAACCTCCTCGACGCCATCCGCCTCACGCAGAAGAGCCGGACCCTGCGCGCGGCGCTCGGGGCCGAGTTCGTCGACAGCTACGCAAAGCTCAAGCTCGCGGAGTGGGACAGCTACACCCGGCACCTCACCCAGTGGGAGCGCGACCACACCCTGGACGTGTAACCCCTTCGCTTTCTCGATCGACGAGGACGGGACCGATGCGCGGCGCCTCGGGGTGAGGACCTGGATCCGGAACCCCCTCGCCATCCTCGCCGATGAGGACGCGGCGGGCGGGTTCGTCGTCGACGGCGCGCGCATCGCCGAATGCCTGCCTGCGGGGGCGGTGCCGGTCGCGCCCTGCGAACGGGTCTTCGACGCTTCGGAGCACGTGGTGCTGCCGGGGCTCGTCAACACCCATCACCATTTCTACCAGACCCTGACCCGCGCCCACGGCCCCGCCCTCGGCAAGGAGCTCTTCGACTGGTTGAAGGCGCTCTACCCGGTTTGGGCCGGATTGACGGCGGACCGTCTCGACGCGGCGACGCGTCTCGCCCTCGCCGAGCTGCTGCTCTCCGGCTGCACCACCGCCGCGGACCATCACTACGTGTTCCCGGCCGGGCTCGAGCACGCGATCGACGTCCAGGCCGCGGCTGCCCGCGACCTGGGAGTCCGGGTGACCCTGACCCGGGGCTCCATGAATCTCTCGGTCGCGGACGGCGGCCTTCCGCCGGAATCGGTGGTGCAGGACGCGGACACCATCTTCGCCGACAGCGAGCGGGTGATCGACGCCTTCCACGAGCCCGGGGACGGCGCCTTCGTGCAGATCGCGCTCGCGCCGTGCTCGCCGTTCTCGGTGACCCCCGGGATCATGCGGGACACGGCCCGGCTTGCGGCGCAAAGGGGGGTCCGCCTCCACACCCATCTCGGGGAGACGAGGGACGAGAACGCGTTCTGCGAGGGGCGCTTCGGGTGCCGGCCCCTCGACTACCTCGAGGAGGCGGGGTGGCTCACGGATCGGACCTGGCTCGCCCACGGCATCCACTTCACCGCGGAGGAGATCGCGCGTCTGGGGCGGGCGGGAACGGCGGTTGCCCACTGTCCGGGTTCCAACATGGTGCTCGCCTCGGGACTCTGTCCGGCGATGGATCTCGCCGCGGCGCGCGTGCCGGTCGGAATCGGGGTCGACGGTTCGGCGTCCGAGGATGCGTCGAACCTGATGCAGGAGGTGCGCCAGGCGCTCCAGGTGCAGCGCCTTCGCTACGGCGCGGCCCGGGTCGGGCACCTGGACGTGCTGCGCTGGGCCACGGCCGGGTCCGCGGCCTGCCTCGGGCGCGACGACATCGGCCGGATCGCGCCCGGCAAGCAGGCGGATCTCGCGCTCTTCAAGCTCGACGAGCCCCGCTTCTCGGGGGCGGGGGACCCGCTCGCCGCGCTGGTCCTTTGCGGCGCGCACCGGGCCGATCGGGTGATGGTCGGCGGCGCGTGGCGCGTGCGGGACGGAGAGGTCGTCGATCTCGACCTCGAGGCGCTGATGGTCCGCCACCGCGAGGCGGCCCGTTCCCTGGCCCTCGCCGCCTGACCGGCGTCCTCGCACCCGTTCGGGGCGTTCCGGTTCGCGCGTGCAGCGGGGTTTATGATGGCGGCGATCATGCGCCATCGGGGGGGATCCAATGTCCGCATTCATCTCCAGGTTCGCAATCGCGGCCGTGTTGATGCACGCGGCTTCGGCGGCGTTCGCGAACGACATAGTCGGCCGGTGGGAGACCGGCGAGAGCCGGGTGGACATCTATGCCTGCGGCGACCTCCTGTGCGGTCGGATCGCGGAGCTCGACGAGCCGCTCGACGAGAACGGCAAGCCGAAGCTCGACGTGAACAACCCCGATACGGCCCTCCGGTCGCGTCCCATCCTCGGCATGGATCTCATCGCCGGGTTCTCCCGCGCGGGGAAGAGGAAGTGGGAGGACGGCACCATATACGACCCCCGTGACGGCAAGACCTACAAGTGCGTCATCAAGCTCCAGCGGAACGGGTCGCTCAAGGTGCGGGGCTACGTCGGGATTCCCCTTCTCGGAAAGACGGTGGTCTGGACCCGCGCCGAGTAGCGCCGGCGGCCGCGGGCGCTACTCGGCGCCGGTCCGCGTCAGCCCGCCGCGGGCGCGGGGGCCCCCGCGGCGACGCGCCCGCGGCCCCCGGCGCGGGCGCGGCGCCCGGGGACCCCGGGGCGACGCTCCGTCGGGTTCCAGCGGTCGCGGCGGCGCGCGCGGCGGCCCGCGGCCGCTTCCGGTCCGTAGGTGACCGCCGCCCCCGCTCGTTCATGGTGCGCGGTTGCGCGGAGGTTCAGGGTCGAGAGGCCGCCCACGTCTTCTTCCTCGGCATACGCTCCGATGTAGACCCCGCAGCCGCCGCACACCAGGAACTGCGCCGTGCGAAGCCCGAACCGGTAACGGATCAGCCGGTCGGGGTCGGCGACGAACACCGTGGCGTTGCCGGCCGGGTCCGATACGCAGCGGGTCGCGTGCGCGCGGCAGAACGAGCAGTCGCACTCCCTCGGTCCGATGGTCTCCCAGGTCCGTTCGGTCTCCAACTCGAAACCGAGGTTGCCGCAGTGGCATCGCCCCTCGATCCGCATCGCACGACTCCTCATCCGGTCAATTCACAAGGACTGCCGCGAGTATAGGGGAGGCGGCGCGCGGCGCTGCCCGGCCATGTCTTGGCGACCTTCCCGCTCCGGCCGACGAACGAGGTTGACTGCGGTCCCCGCCGATGCGGCGGCGTCGAGTCGGCACGCTCTTTCGTTCGTCCTTCGTGCGCCGGGAAACGGAGCCGGGCGGTGAACGGGGCGGCGCGCCGTGGGGAGTCGCGGCAGCCGGTTCGTTATGCTTGTCGCTTTCCCGCCGGTCCGTCCGGCGGGAGCATTCGGTCCGCGACGGCGTCGGAGAGACATGAGCGAGGCGAGCGCAGGAGCGCGACGAAAGCTGACCCTGGCGGCGTGCTGCGCGACGCACAGCGTGCAGGACGGCCTCACCGCCTCGATCTACATTCTGCTCCCGATACTCGCCCAGGCATTCGGTCTCAGCTTCGCCCAGGTCGGACTGGTGCGCGCCGCGCACAGCGGCGCGATGGGGCTGCTCGAGCTTCCGGCCGGCGTGCTTTCCGAGCGGTTGGGGCAGCGCCGGCTGCTTGCGTTCGGACTCCTTTGCGCCGGCACCGGCTACGTCACGGTCTCGATGTCGGGCGGGTTCACCGGGCTCCTCATCGGGCTGTGCATCGCGGGGAGCGGAGCCGCGTTCCAGCACGCGCTCTCTTCGTCGCTCGTCAGCGCCACCTTCTCGGGCCCGGACCGGCGTACCGCGCTCGGTGCGTACAACTCGAGTGGCGACGCCGGAAAGCTCCTGTTCACGGGTCTTCTCACCACCTTGCTCGGCGCCGGGGCGGCCTGGCCGCAGGTCGCGGCCGGGTACGGGTCGCTCGCCATCGCGGCGGGAATCGTTCTCTTTCTCCTGCTTCGCACGCTCCGGGTCGGCGGTCCGGCGGCCGTTGCGGAACGGCGGTCCCCGCTTGGTGGCGCGGATTGGGGCATCCGCAATCGCAGGGGGTTCGCGACTCTCGCCGCAATCGTGCTGCTCGACCTCGCGGTGCAGGACGCATTCCTGGTCTTCATCGCCTTTCTGATGGTGGCCAAGCAGGTACCCGTCGGACTCGCGGGATTCGCGGTCGTGCTGACCCTCGCCGGCGGGATCGCGGGAAAGTTCGGGTGCGGGCTGCTGGCCGCGCGAGTGGGGCCGGTACGCGCCCTCGTCGCGGTCGAGATCGTGAGCGCGGCCGCGATCCTGGCCGTCCTGGCCGCACCCGCCATGGTCGCGCTGTGCCTGTTGCCGCTCGCCGGGCTCGTGCTGCAGGGCTCGTCCTCCATCACTTACGGGACGGTGGGCGACCTCGTCGACGAACGTCGGCAGTCGCGGGGGTTCGCCCTCGTCTACACGCTCTCGAGCGTGGCATCCATCGTCGGTCCGGTCGGATTCGGGCTCGTCAGCGACCGCTTCGGCCTCGAGGCCGCAATGCTGGTCATGGCCTTCGTCGTCGTGCTGCCGGCGCCGCTCGCCCTGCTGCTGCGCGGGCCGCTTCGCCAGGTCCGGCTTTCGCAGGCGAGCACCGCCTGAGCGCTCGCCCGCCCGCCCCGAGGCCGCCCGGGAGGCGGGCACTCCCGCGCGCCGGCGGAACGCGCGAACCGGAACTTCGGCCCGGAAGGGGCGGGTTCGGGCGGTGAGGGAGCGTCGGCGATAATGGGCGGCATGGACCGGGACACCGCCGAGGATTCCTGCGAGCGTGTCTCGGGGCGCGGTCGGTCGGGCGGGCGCCCGCCGGCCGCGAAGGGCACTCTCCCGGTCAGCCTTCGCGGGGTGCTCTGGATGCTGCTCGGGATGTCGTGCATCGGCATCCTCGACGGCGCCGCGAAGTATCTCGGACTGCGCCTCAACGGAC
>MKWU01003982.1_pt1 | contig 18247 bp, 16 predicted proteins | sample 809101 | NCBI WGS metagenome assembly MKWU01 (sample SAMN05860141, study PRJNA318959) | sponge metagenome | host: Aplysina aerophoba | place: Slovenia: Piran, Adriatic Sea, Gulf of Piran | collected 2013-05-07
AGCACAGCTGTCCGCAGGCGCGGCAGGGGTGCGACTGGAAAGGGACAGCCAGTGCGCTGCGGTTGCACGAGCCGGACTGCGCGTGGGTGCCGAAGGTCTGCTCTCACCCTGGATGCCAGGAGAGCGTGTTCAGTGGCACGCAGAAGGCACACGAAGAGACCTGTGGCCGTAGGCCGGTCAGCCTGGGCGCGCTGATGACCACGGCCGATGAGGCACAACGCTTCCGTGAGCTGAACCAGTTTTACCGGCACAAAGCCAGTGCGCTGGAACAGTTGACACCTTCTCAGCTGCGCGAGCGTGTGCAGCAATCAGCAGAACTCGTGCCCCTGTTGTATGACGCCGTAGAAGCCGCTGTACCCGTTGATATTATGGAAAGCTGTCCCTGGGGCTGTGGGTTCAGTAGTCCCCGCAGCCTGATGGAGGGGCACTACCCCCACTGCCAGAAGCTTCCGGTTGACTGTAATTTCTGTGCAGTGAAAATTGCGCGCGAGATGTTGGAGATCCATGCTGGCATCTGTGATAAACGCCTTGTGCCCTGCCCACGCGGTTGTAACGAGAGAGGCGTGCGCTTTCTGGATATGGAAAGCGGCTTGCACGAGCGCACCTGCCCGGAGGCACGGATGCAATGCCCGGACTGCTACACCGATATGCAGCGGCGGGATCTGGACCTGCACCAGCAGGTCTGCGTGTACCGTCGTACTCCCTGTGGCTGGTGTATGGGGACCCACGCCGCTACCACCTTTCAGACCGTGTCTCAAGGCTGCCGTTCTCATGCGCCCTCCCGTCCCCAAATCGATAACTGCATATTGGATACGGCCACCCTTGCCAGCGGTGCTGTGTATATCAAGGTGAGTTATTCTTACGACCCTGTGTACGTGTATCTTCCTGCCCCTGTTCTGCGACGGGAGCTGGGTGCCGATGTGACGGGACGCAATCTGACAGAGGGCGTGAGTTTCATGTGGCGAAAAACAGCGAATACCAAAGTCGCTGTCCGCTATGTGCCGGGGGGGAAATATTTTTCGGTGAGTGTCAGTACGACTCTTGGGATCGATACCGGCATGAAGTTCGAGGCGAAGCTGTATACCCGCCAGGCGTTCGAGGTAGAGGCGCTGGGGGAGGTTACGGGCCCTGGCAGGAGGCCATACATAGAGATGCGGCCTGGTGAAACCGTCGGAGAAGGGCGCATTGTCGCCTACAACCGGATCGCTTCCGGCGTGGATGAAGGCTACTTTCTGCAGCTGGGGCCTGTGCAGTTCAACAGGTGATGGCGGCATTTTGGGATGACCGCTGTGCGGGGAGCTGTGCCGGCGCCGTCGAGCAGGCCAGCAGGGTTCCTCTGCCGGACGGCCCAGGTCAGGCTTTATCCTGCACCCTCGTTCGCTCGGCTCTCTGGCCGTTGAGGCTCTTGGCTACGTCCACGCAGAGGGATTTGACAGGAGAACCTGCCTCTGTATTTGGGTTTCTTTGAGTGTGTTCACAACATCAGGCGCCGGGGAAAAGCGGCCATCTCTGGATTGCTTTCGTTGTTTTTGCGCTAGCTCCCCGGAATCCATAAAGAGCCAAATTCTATTACTGGCACTGTGTGCTCAGAGGTGCTCAGCCTGCGAAAATACCCGCCACCTCGGTGGCCAGCTGCTGGGTGAGTGCCGGGCGGGCCTCATCGAACTCAAGATTCATTTTGTTGGCGACCGAGGCAATCCGGGTACGGTAGCGCAGCCAGTTGTCTTCCTGGTCGTAGTGCTGCTCTGTGCTGCCACTACTGCCCTGGCTCATGTTGGCCTGGCTGCTGTGCTTCACCTTGCCCTTGGTGTGTGTGGATATCTGAACATCGGTGATGACCGAATAGGTGACGTTCTTGACCATCTGATCCGCAACCCAGGAGCCGGCACCCACAAGCAATCCGGCACCCAGGCCATTGCCGACGTTGTTTTTGTGACTGGCCATGGCCAACCCGGCCAGTCCGCCGAGGGCCAGCGAGCTGCCGTAGCCGCCGGTCAGGCCGTCCCATACGGATTCCGGGCTGTCGGCTTCCCCGGCCTGCAGCACATTGACCTGGACCATGTCGTGGGCCTGGTCCAGGTCATCGACGACCCGCCAGCCCTCGTTGACCAGCTCGGCTTTGAGCGACTCTTTCAGGGCCGGCATTTTTTCCGAGGTGGTGTTGCGTACCTGGACATAGATGGTTTTTTTGTCCCTGGGCACAGGATCGAGAAAGATGCTTTCTGACATCTTGCTGGAGACTTCCAGGTCACGGTTGTTGATGGCGGTGCTCATGGCCCCGCAGCCGGACAGCGTCAGGGTGGCGGCCAGAGCTATGGCCAGGACGGTTTTGTTCATGCGTTTTATCCCAGAATGCGAATGCGCCGGAATGGCGGGGATATGATACAGTGACCCAGTTTTTTTGTCTCCAGGCGGGCCCGTCTGACGCAAGAGGAGGGTGTATGGACGACGTCCATAACAGTTCGATTGGCTCCGGTATTGACGACAGTGGCACGTCGGGAACGGGCTTTGATCACCATGGTACGTCCGGCTTGGGCATGGACTACAGCAGCAGTACGTTCGGCTCCGGCATGGGCTCGGGCTTTGATAACAGCAGCGCACTGGGCTCCGGCATGGGCTCGGGCTTTGATAACAGCAGCGCACTGGGCTCAGGCAGCATGCACAGTGATGTGCCGAGCGCCAGTTCCCATTATGAAAGCCCGTTCAATTTGAGTCTGGCCGACCCTCGCAATCCCCACTACTGGACTCCTGCAGGTATAAACAGCGCCCACCTCCATCATGCCTCAGACCCGGGCACGCGCTGGTATCAGGAGGACGACAGGCGTTCAGAAACAGGCTATGGCACCTCTATGGGTGCTGGCGGCGGCAGCCGCAGCGACGAGCACGGGCGGCATCACACAGCCCCGGATCTTGGCAAAAACTTCTACAACGGTGACTATTTCTTCACACATCCGCAGGAAATTATGCAGGCCAGGTCCCTGTTGAAGGAGGGTTTCTCCGGCGAGGATGTTGACCGTCTCATGATGGACAGAGAAAGGAGGGTGGAAATCTTTTCTACTTTTTTTATTTCTGTCATTGCTCTCGGAGTAACGACAGCTTTCTTCTCGGTATTTATCGATAAATGGAAGCTCAGCAAGCTGTTTTTCCATACTTCCTGGTCTGTGGCGATGATCACAGGGGTCGGTTTTTTCTTCTACAACAGCCTGGCGCCTTGGCTTCTGAAGAAGAAAAAGGTGCGCTCTATCCGCTCTTCCATGAAAATATGATGGTGTTGCTGGCTACCATCAGGGACGGACGCTTGAGCCTCCACGCTCTGCTCCTTCATCACTGAATTGCTGGTGTTTTTCTTTGAGTCCTTCTTCTTTTCCGTCAAGGTCACTGGCTATCTCTGACTGCTCCAGGGTGAGATTACCCTTGGCGTTCTCCCACTCTTCCTTGCTGAAAAGTGTGTCTTTTTTGGCAGCGTCATCCTTCTTGGCGCCGAACCTCTGCTTATTGATGTCGCCGGACTGAGCGTATAGCCGTTGCTGCTGCTCCTCCGTGAAGGTCAGCCCATCCGCATTCCGCTTTTGCATAGTATGAATGTCCTGGTCTGTCGGCATAAGGTTCGGTCTCTCGATGGCATCGCGCATGGAGCCATCGTAGTGCGCGTATTTTTCTTCCATGAACATCCTGAAATACTCTTGCCGGTTCTGGCGGTTTTCATCGGAGGTGCCATACATAATCTCTTCCACTCCTCTGACGTCCATACCCTCCATGTATTCCTGAAACTGCTGATTGAGGTTTTCGTTCATTCCCAGAGTGTGATTCTGGGAGTCCTGCAAGGCTTGGGTCAGTGAGTGCTCCTTGTTCTCGTTGGCTGAAACCGTCTGGGCAAGCTCCTCTGTTTGCCGGAAGCTGTTGCCCAGGCTGCTGAGCTGGCGGGAGTCTTCCGAAGAGGAGGCGCTGGTTGAGAGTTTGCTGGAGACATTGCGCATTGTATCAATCGACTGAGTGAACTGCTCCTGCCGACTGGAGCTGTTTTCATCGGTGCGGGTATCGGTGTCCTTGTCGGACGACCCTGAATCCCGGTTTTGTTTCGCGCTAACCCCGAAATCACCACTGATTCCAAGAAATTTCTTTGCGGCCTTTCCCAAGGGGTTTTGTGAGAAATCCCAATTTCCACTCTTTTCAGTGGTTACGGAATGGAGAGCGCTGGCGGCCTTCTCATGGCTGACGCCCTGGCTTTGGGCGAAGCTCTCCACAATACCGTTGTAGATGTTGGATGCCTTTCTGACGGAGGCGGCTTGCTCGGCACTGACTCCCTCACCTTGCCTGAAGTTGCGTCCGGTACTGCTGGTGAAGTTGTACGTCTCCTCGCCGGTGTGGGCCAGACTCTCCGACAGGCGGTGTTGACTGCTGAGCGTGGCTGAATGGGCTGCACTCGCTCCCCAGGTCAGGGCTCGGGTTTGAGCCTCGTGGCTGTTGATATCGAAATCTGTTTTTGAGAGCGCCTCGCTCGAGTTGTATACCTGCTTCCCATTGGGCAAAGAGGTAGTCAGGGTGCCGTCTCGATTCTGCTGGGTGTAGCCGTACTGCCTGTTCACCCAGCTGGAGTCAGACTTGTTGGCACTGGTCATGTTCCAGCTGTGATTGCCGAACTGGGTATTGCCCTGGCTGATGTCGCCGCTGGCCACAGCCGCCGAGGTGCGGGTGTTGACCCCGCTGATCGAGGCGCTGAACTGGTTGGCCAGGCTGCCCATCACCGCCCCGCCGCCTTGCACCAGAAAGTGGACAATAAACGGAATCGACATCATCAGAAAGCCGGTCATGCTGGCGTAGCGGTGGTGCATCTCGGTGAGGGCATCCAGATTGGAAAGGCTCAGCCCGCCGTAGAGGTCGGCCAGCTCGCTGCTCCCCAGCGACAGCCTGGTGGTCATAATGAAATTAAGCAGGGCAAACAACACCGGCCAGGTGCCCAGATTGATAAAGCCCTTCAGGTAGGCAAACAGCACCTTCAGCGTCAACCCCGGCAGCATGGCCAGCGCCAGTACCAGAATGCTGGCGCTGGAGAACAGCAGAAACAGAATCGACTGCATCATCGGCAGGTAGTCGCGGGCCTGCAGCGCCATGCCGGCCCACATACTGGTGGTCTGCATGCGGTTCTGGGTGTAGGCGTAGTTCATGGCCGCAGCCGAGGCATTGGCCCGCGCGGCGTTGTCCATCAGGCCGTTGCGCAGGGCGTTGGTAGTCATGTTCTGCAGCATGATCTGGGAGGCGGTCCGGCTGATCCCCAGGTACTGCCGGGCGCTGCTGACCAAGGCTGTTTGCAGAAATGCCTGGCTCTGGCTGGCCCGTTCACCGTAGAGCACCTTGCCCAGGGTCGTCAGATGGTTGCCCGCCTCGGTCTCGAAGCGCTTTTTCAGCTCCGGCAGGGCCGCCTGACAGGTAGGAAATTCTTCCCCGTTCAGGTCCATGTGGATCCGGCGCAGCGGGGACGGTTTGTGGCTGGCGAGAAAGGCCCAGATGTCGTTGCTGCCTTTGAGTTCCTCCCATGTGTATTTCTGGTTGAGCGTAATATCGCCGTAGATACAGCTTCTTATGTACTGGGCCCAGAGGCCCTTGAGTTCCGCCTCGGCCACGCCGGGCTGGCTGCTGAGCCGGTACAGGGTGGAGCCGAACAACATGCCGGTCCGGGTGTATTGGGCATCGTTGGGAGCGTGAAATACCGACTCCACCGCCCGGGTCACCCCGTACATATAAGTGGACGCCAGGTGGGTCGGCAGGGCCACGCCCAGAGGCACCCGGCTGACGTGGTACACCGCCATAGGGTTGCTGGCATCGATGATCTGGACGTCGGCTTTGGTCTGGATCAGCAGTAGGGGAACCAGCAGGTAGACGGCGGCCCAGCGGCCAATGTGGCGCGGATCCTGGGAAAAGAAAAACCGCATGGCGGTCATAGCCACAGCAATAATGGCGCAGATGGCCAGCATGTTGGCAAAGTCGTTGCCGCCGAGGAAGGTGGTGATGGCTTCAAGGACTTTTTTGGCCACATCACCGTTGCTGAAGGTGTAGACAGCCAGGGTGTCGCTCATGGCGTGAACCTCAGGTTGGCACTGGCCTGGGCTGACAGGGCTCCTTCAAGCTGTTGCTCAATTTTGCGGCTGTTGTTGATCAGTTCTTGCTGCGCCAGAATTCTCTGGCGGGCGTCGTCGGCGAGTCCACTGAGGAAGTGCTGGGCATCGCGAACACCCTGGGCCAGCCGATCCCGGTCGGTCGGGTCCAGCTGACTGCCGTTCAGCGACTGATTGATAACGAACAGAGCCCGGTCCAGATACCTCCCGACCAGGGTCACAGCAATCACTCTGGCGTATTGTGGAATGGGTGGTTCCTGCCCTATTTCCATGCTGTCCTTGAGCAGCACCAGGGCCGGCATACCGGCGTATTCCAGGAAGTCCTTGTCCTGGTTCGACAGCGCCCGGTCCTGGTTGATTTTCTCGACCAGTTTTCCGAGTATCTTCTCAACCCGCGTCTGCAGTGCCTTGCTTGAGTCAATCTGCAGATTTTGCTGGGAAATATGGAGGCAGCCGTCCTGGCTGGTGTCGTCACATTCGTAGATGCGCACCGCCTGCTTTTGCCCGGCTTTCCGGTTTCCACTCAGCAGCGCGTCGATCAGGTTGTTGTTGTCGGACAGCAGGCCGTTGTAGGTGATCGGGTTGCCGTCCTTGTCGTAGATGATGGTGCCGGACAGGCTCTGGAAGAATTCTGCCAGTTGGGTGTCCTCCGCCAGAAAGGAGTTTTTCAGCAGAACGCCCCAGATCAGGTTGTGGTTTTTCCTGACCATGTCCTTCAGGGCCGGATCCTTGCGCGCCTGGTCCAGCTGGGTGTCGGCCTGGCCGCCAGCGCCGCATTCCTGTTGGGCCTCGACCCAGTCGGAGAAGGTATTGTTCTGGGTACCCATGACTGAACAGATATATTTCTGGCTGCCGACCCCGGCAAACCCGGCCAGGGCCGAGATCCCGGCTTGGGCCGCCTCGCAGGAGTTCACTGACTGATTCAGGTACTTGTCAGCAACCGCTTGCAGGTTGTCCCGGATTGACTTGATCTGGGGTGCCCAGGTCTGCAGCGCCAGATCAACACCAAAGGGGATGGCATCGGCAATGATTGATTTGGCCATGGCGACCAACTGGTCGGAGTTGATGTGTGAAAAGCCGCCCAGAAACATGTCGATGCCGCCACAGCCGGCGCTGATGTCGGGCAGGGTGAACTGGGTCGGGGTGACGTCGAGCACGCCGGAGCGCAGGAACAGACTGCCGCCGGAGTAGTAGTTGGCAGCCTGGCCCTTGTAGGCCGTTGGGTTGGAGACGTGGGTGTTGTAATCCAGGTCATTGAAGAAGGCGTCCAGAGAGCCCTCGACGCTGGCTTGTGCCGGAGACAAGACCAGCAGGGCGGCGGACGCTACACCGGCCAGTAGTGTCTGTGAAAATGGTGCTTTTTTGATGCTCATATCCCGGCCCCTTCATCACTTTCAGCATCCAGCCGGGCCAGCAGGGCCTTGTCGTTTTTGATCTGCTCCAGAGTTTTTTGCAGATCTTCAGCGCGGACCATCCCTTCCGCAATTCGTATGAAGCGGCGGTTGTGGACGTTCACAAGATAGGTGGCCGGCACGACCCGGGGAGAGAACAGACTGGTGATGGCAGGTGTTGCCCGCAGTGGCTGGGAAAAAGGGGGCAGACCGGCCCCGTCCAGAGAAAAGGGGTAGATGAAAAACTTGTTTTCCTCACCAAACTGCTTCAGTACGGGGGCAAACTGGTGGCAGAACGGACAGTCCGAGCGGAAAAAAAAGGCCAGGGCGTGATCGTCGTTGAATGAAGCGGCGGCCCGGCCGGTCGCGGTCAGCAGCAGTGCCAGCCCCAGCAGAACGGGCAAGAGAAGGGGGGCTGCTTTTATTGTTGCTTTCATTGTGCAGGAATCCGTTCAGAAATTCGTTCAGAAATCGGGTGTGAAGTTGGTGGCAGCGTTCAAAAACCGGCCCAGAAGCGCATCCTGGGCAATAAAGCCGTAGGCCAGCGGCTTCATGTCACCGGTTTTGGGGTTGACCAGAACCAGTGCCGGGTCGTGTTCTACGACCAGTCGGCCCTGGTTGGGCCGGTTGTTACGGATGGCCCCGTTCTGGCTCTGGTCCAGGGTGATGCCCAGAAGATCAATGCCATAGCGGTCGGCGAAGTCCTGGATGGAGGGGGCCAGCTGGCCAGCTATGGGGTCCTCTCCCCGGTAGACAAAAAACAGCCCGTAGCCCTGCTGGGCCAGGGTGCGGACGGCGGCTGTCTTTTGCTGGCGCAGTCCGGCCAGGTAGGTCTTGCGGGCGGCTTGCTCGGTCGGGTGGGAGCGGGTGTAGGACAGTGATGGATCATCAAGCAGCGCCTTTTTCATGGTCATGCCATAGGCACCGGATTGTTCTGCCACAAACTGGTTCAGGGCCATGGCCCGCTCGACTTTTTCCAGGTCTGTCGGGTTCAGTACGGCGTCATTGGTGACGTCCTGGTGAAACCGGTGGAACCAGTCCATCTGCTGGGTCGGGGTCAGGGTCCGGGTCACAGTGACCGACGGTTTTTCCTCAACCTCAGGGTCGGGTTGCGGAGCGGCCACGGGCGGCGGCTCGTTGTACCAGCGCCAGCCCGGTGCGGTGAGCGCGGCCAGGGCAGGGGCCGCCAGCGTGGCCAGTACGCTATGAATTACCAGCGGGACGAGAATTCTGCTGCAGGCTGTCCTCATCTACTGCCCTCCGGGACCTGGTTTTGGACCTGGTTCTGGATATCTCCAGGATTCGGCAGCTGGTTGTTGTCTTCCATGTCTCCATAGAATTCGCTGAAATCTATTTTTGAGAAATCTATTTGTTGCAGCTCTTCCGGCGTCAGGCCGCGGCAGTCGGGATGCTCGCCGGAGCCCATGCTGATGCCCAACTGGTCCCGGCGGCCCTGGGCCTGGATGATACGCGACAGCTTGCTGTTGAACATGCAGGCTCCTTCTTTCTTGCGGATACAAACGCCGAGTACGTCCTCGGCGCAGTATTCACCGAGCTTGATAACCAGCCCTTTTTCCTTGGCGGCACCGAGCTCTTTTTCCTCGTCGCTACAGCGGTCGAGCCCGAGGCCCTGCCCCCACCCCGAGTCCTGGCAGCAGTTGGAAAATCCCAGCGGTTTTTTGTCGCACTGACGCCCCGCGCCGGTGAAGGTGGTTATGGGCTCGGGCGTCATCTCGGACCCGGCCTGGCTGGCTCCGGCCAGGGCGCTGCCGGCCTCTCCGAATTCATCGTTCTGGGTGGGTTCCGGCTGGTAACAGTCGCCATTCAGGCAAAAGGATTGCTCGCCACAGATCAGACTTTCCGGGCTGCAGGACTGTTGCTCGCACTGGTAGGTGTTGTCGAATGCCTCACACCAGCCATCCGGAGCCTGTCGGGCGCAATCGCTGGTTATCAGCGCGCAAGTGTTCTCGAAGGGAGTGCAGCTGTTGGGCCCGTCGGCACCGCACTGGATATCCTGACGCTCCTTCCAGCAGGGCAGGGTAACGGGTTTACCCTGGATATAGCGGGTCTCGTTTTCTCCCTCTTCACAGCCTTTTTTGTAACCCGGCAGTGAGAAGACAGTTCGCCACAGGTGTTGCGGTATTCAATGTTGGCAATGTCCCGCTGCCAGGTGATAGCGAAGTCTGCCAGGTGGATTTTGCGATCAAAGAGCAGCTCAAGGCTGTCGCCCTCAACAAGGGTATTGACCGGCAGGTCGGCACTGTGCAGCCCGCCGAGCTGCATGTCGATGTTCTGGTTTCCGGTCAGGCCGATGAGGTGCGCGGCGGAGAAGGTGTTCAGGTGGCTGCTGTCCTGGCAGCTGTTGGCAATTTTCAGATGCTTGATGGTCAGCCCCTTGTAGGGCAGTTTGACAGTGAACCGGGAGAACCACTTGTCCGATTTTCCCAGGTGGGATGTGCCTTCCTCTGATTCAAAGCCCCGTACCACTGGCATCACCAGACACTGCATGGCTTTGACGTTGGGAGCCTGGCACTGCTGTTCGGTTGTGGTTGTGGTGCACTGTTCACCCTGGCCGGTGCAGTCGGTATAGGGGTTGGGCAGGCCGTGGCTGATCTCGTAGGCGTTGTCCATAATTTTTGTCGCCCGCTGCAGCGAGGGTGGGACGCCCTGGTCAAGGTCGATGTGGGGGGCGTTGTAGTAGTGGTGCTGTACCGAGCCACTGATCGGGTCCTGGCCCATAGCCTGGGCGGCGGCCGGGCCTATAGTGCTGTCGTCATACTCGCTGGCATCCGGGTGGGCCAGTTGCTGGCGGCAAGCTTCATCCTGGCAGTAGGCCTCTGGATCGAACCCGCTGAAGCCGGGCCGGTTATGGACCTGATCCGGTATGCCTTTGGCCCAGTCCACGGCCTCTTCATACTGGCTGCCGGGGTCGGTGGCGGCCCAGCACGGCAGGGACGCCAGGGCCCAGACAAGCAGATACGGGAAAAAGCAGCGGGAGCCGGGCATCAGGTGCTTTGCCCCCGATCTAGCGCCTGGCGGGCCGGTTCCGGGTTTTCGCCCTGGTTGGCCAGAATGTGCAGAGCCGACGGCAGTGACATATTGCCGTAGAGCACATCGAAGTCGTGTGCGGTGCAGGGCTGCTTCGGGGCACAGGCTCCGGAGCGGACACTGACAAAGGCCGGTACCTGTTTGATGCTGAAGGTGCGGAACCAGAGCGGATCTATGCCCATGCCGCCGGTCAGCGCTTCACCCTTCGCCAGTGGCGTGTCCGGGCTGGAATCCAATAATTGCTGGATGACTAACACCGTGGCCCTGAACCCCTGGGGCAGCACGCCGCGGAGCATGACCGGCACCTGGTGGCGTTGAGCCTGGTGCAGCAGGGCCCGCAGGGACTCCCTGGGCATGCCCAGGGAAGCGAAGGCCAATACCCCACGGGGTGCCGCTGCCGGGTTGTCCGCTGGACTGCCCATGGCGGCTGGCGCCTTTTCCTTGCCCATCAACAGGGCTTCAGCCGCCTCGGTCTTGTGGCCCCGGGCCGCCTGCCGGGCCTCCGCCCGCCTGGGTCTTGGGCCCCGGGCCCCCCGGCCGGCCCTGCCCCAGGGCCTGCCGCAGACTGGGTGGCAGTAGCGCCTTGTCCGCAGCTGTTTCCAGCTCCTGTTCGCTGTAGCCCAGCGCTGTGGGCTGGAGTGTATTCCCAGCCTGGACAGTCAGGGCCGGACCCATGGCCAGGATCGAGATCAGCAGGGCGACAAAGGGCTTCATGGGGAGTTTTTCCTTAACAGCCCATTGTGAATCATCCACTGTCTGGTTGCCTCCTGAAACCAGCGCTCGAATTCCGCTCTGTTCCATCTGTTGCGCTCCGCAACCACCACGTAACTATTTAGATTACTCATGTTTTTATTATGCCTTTCAGTGCGTTTTAAGCGCCACTTTTCCTTTTCTTGCAGGTCGGCCATCGAATCTTCACGCCAAAGAATATCGCTCCCATTTTTAAGAAGCTTGTCCAAAATGTCCTGTTTCTGTTTTTTGTAATCCGGGGCACTTGTGTTCAGCTTTTTCAAGTCTGCCAGCAGACGGCGTACAGCTGCCTGAAACTGCTTCATGTAGTTCTTATCTGTGCTGTATGTCAGTCCATTCGCAGCCAGCTCTTGAACAACCTCGTCCAGTGTGTTAAACCCGGAGAGGTCTGCACGACCTTGGCCAAGGGTCTGGCTCGAGACCAGCAGTGCCAACAGCAGGGTGATGCTATGTTTCGCCGGATGTCTCACAGGGTGTCCTCTTTGAATTCAGCCATAAATTGCTCGAAGTAAGCCTGTAGCTTTCTTTTATTCTCAGGAGTATTGGCGTACAGGATGCTGTTCGCCCGTCGTGAGTTGGTGTAGTTAAAATAGGCCTCTTCGCTTTTGGTCATGATGCCCTTGGCTTTGACCGCGACCTTCTGACTCACATAGTCCCTGAAGTTGAACATGAGATTTTCGTTCAGGCCCAGGATGTCCCGCTGCATCTCTTCCTCAACTTTGGCGATGGCGAGTTCCTGTTCATGGGTGTTGGTTGATGTACTGGCGTGTTTCCGCAGTGTATCAACTGTCCGGTTGACCTCTTCCTGTATTTCAGCCTTGGTAAGCTCCTTGGCTTGCGGTTGTGGACTGTTGTCGGCATGTGCAGTCAGGGCCTGGCCAATGGTCAGGCTTGCGGCCAGCAGGGCTATGAGCAGTCTGGCGCGGTGTTTCATGGGGCTGTTGTTCATAGGGTCATGCATAGAAGATCCTCCCTGACTACAGGAATACACAGTTGCGTTTGCGGAAGTTGACGAAGCCGAAGTTGTCGCCGGTTACCGGGTTATCGTGTCCCATCTCCCAGATGGCGGTGGTCGTGCCATAGGGATGACACCAGAGTGAGTCCGGAATAATGCGCGACAGCTGGTAGCGGTATCGGGACTTGGGCAGGATCGGCATAGGGTGCTGATAGCAGACAGCCCCGTCAACCCCCAGACTTTCCCAGACAATGCCTTGCCGGTGCAGTTTGTAGTTCATCCGCTCCATAATCAGTGTGGCGGCCTGTGTTGGTGTGTCCCTGTAACCGGTTGTTCCGGTCAGCGGATAGGCGGAACCCTGGGAACCCAGACACCAGAACAGGGGATCGAAGGGCAGCACCAGGTTGGTACTGGTGGCCATGGCCTCGGTCGCGCAGGCCAGTTGGGCGACCGGGTTGCCGAACAAAATGGCCTCCGGATTGAGGATGAAGGCCAGCTCGTCGTTGTCCCAGAGCGGATCAAGCTCGGTCACATAGGCCAGATCAAAGTTGTCGGTGGCCATACAGGCCAGGCTCTCCATCAGCTGCAGCCAGAAGATGACCGGATACTTGTACCAGTGGGCGTGATAGAAGCCGTCGCGTACACCGTCGTCGGGATCCTTGCGGCCCCCACCGCCTACCTGCTGGATATTGGGACCTGCCAGCTGCATCCCCATGTTCACCATGCACCAGGGCATCTTGGTTACATCGGTAAGGGCGTAGGGCTCCCAGTAGCCGATGTTAAGACCGATCTGCACAAAGAGGGGTGGCGGTTTCGGACAGATGGAAACAGGTAGAGTCGGGTTCGGGGTATCCGGGTAGGGTCCGGGCATAACTGGTACCGAGCCCAGGGTGATCGGGAAGATGCAGCTCCAGCAGATATCCGTTATCGGGTTGATGAACACCGATTTACAGGCCGGTCCGACCGCCTGCAGCGGCGTGACCGGGCCGGCCAGCAGGGCCAGCGCCAGCAGGATTCCGGGGATGCGTTTCATTTCTCATCCCCTTCCGGTTCCAGCGGCAGGGGGGACAGGGTGCTGACATCGACTTCCCGCACGCGCCAGTGTGTATCTTCCCGCTCGACCCGGGAGGGAACATGCCGCAACTGCAGGCGGCGACTCAGGTTGCCCTGCTGGTCGAAATAGACCCGGCCGCCCAGGGTGCGCTGCAATGCGCCGGGCTCGCCACCGACCAGGACGACCTTGGCTTTTGTGCCCAATTCCGCTTTCTGCTGCTGCAGCCAGCGCCGTTGCTGGCCATCATCGGCATCCACAAACAGCAGCACCTGGCTGAACTTCCAGTCCGGCATCCGGGCTCCCTGCGGCCAGGTGGTGGTATCAAAGGGGTTGATGCGCAGCCCTTTGGGATACAGGATCTTCCCGTTCTGATCGGTAATGGGCTCTTTCAGGGTCAGGGTGGGATCCACAGTAAAGGTGTCTTCCCTGGTGGCGCGCGTCAGCCCCGGCACCGGCTCAGGCCGCTTCACCCGGGCCCGGACCCGGTCCTGCATGTCCTTCTGCATTTTTGCCAGTTCACCATTGGCTTCCATGCCCCGGAGCCGCTGGTCGATCCAGGCCAGCATGTCGAGCTCGGCGATGGGAAACACCGTGCCCTGGATTCCAAGATTTTTTGCCACAACCGGTCCGGACAGCAGGCCGACCAGCACCCAGGCAGGTAGCGCGCTATGGACAGGTTTCATGGCGCGGACGGCTCCTGTGCTGTTTTCTGCGGCACCTGTTGCTGCCGGCTCAGTTGGTCCAGGATCTCCCGCTGGATCGCTGTGGTCACATCATCGGCGCCGCTGATCACGGCGGGCGCTACCACCAGGATGACGTTGTTGCTCCGGCTGTACCCGACGGTTACCTGCTCCATGGTGGCCGTGAACCGGCGAATGGCGGCCTGCTGTTCAATGTCTGACAGCCCCTTCGCAGCCAGCTGCTGGCTGAACAGCTTCAGGGTTCCCTTCATGTCGAACCGGGCCAGACCGGGCTGATCCATTGTTCTGAACAGGGCCAGTGATGACAACACAAAAGCCAGTACGATGCCGACGGCATGCAGTCTCCGCCGGGTGTTGTGCGGGCGCTCAGGCATGGTCAGGCTCCGTTTCCCGGTCGGACAATCCGGCTCTGAGAGACTCCAGGGTGTTCCACTCGTCGGCGTAGAAGTGTTTTGCGGTCGCGGTCACTGCGTCCTGCAGGGGCGTGCCCTGTTTTACCAGGGTGTCGCAGAACTCAAACTCATTGGGCTCAGTGGACAGCAGGGCCCGCGTCCAGACGTCGGCGAACAGGCGATGGAAGGACACCACACCTCCAGCCGACAGCATGCAGCAGCTGTATCCAGCCGCGCTGGAGCGGGGAAACGAACGGATCATTTCTATTTCCGTCGGCAAGAAGTGCCCGGGGTAGGCCTTGGTAAATTTATCGAAGCCGCCACCCTGGCGCAGAGTAATGCGAATATCAGAGTTGCTGTAGGCCGCCTCGGACTCCGGCGAGGCAAAGAAGTCGCCGACACTCTGGGTGACTGTGCAGAAACTGCCGCCGAACTTACGGGCGGTCCGGTAGCCCTGCTCGATAAACTGGCGAGACTGGCGGTTGGATCCGGACATCAGTGCCCAGGCTTCTTCTATCAGGCACACCTTGGGTGTGAACCGGCTGCCGGACAGGTACATTTGCTGGTTGATCGACACCATCAACGCAAAGACCACAGGCCTGAGCACGTCGCCGGTAAAGCCATCCAACTCCAGGGTGGTGATGTCGATGGTGGGATCAAGCTGTGACGGGCGGTTGAAGATATCGCCATAAATGCCGTTGCGGCAATATCTGTTGAGCTGGTCGGCCAGATCGTACAGCCGCCTGTCCTCGTCTCTTTCCTTGGCCAGGGTTCGGAATGCCTCCTGAACGTGATCCATGAGGGTGTCGGCACCGTGGGCCTCCCAGGCCATGATAATGGCGTCGCCTATGGCGGCGACCTGATAGTCATCCAAATCCGTATTGGGGGCGGCCATGGTGGCGATCAGGCCGGTAATATCCCCAAGCACCGCCTTGAGCGGCCCTGCTTCGTCCGCACCACCCTCGTCATCCCCGGCGCTGATCGAGCCAAGGTGGGTAAAGGGGTTAAGGAAAATCTGCCGGTGATTCATGTAGACCCCACCAAACTGGCGGGTCAGTTTCTGGTAGCTGTCGCCCTTGTCCAGGATCCAGACCTTGCCGCCCCGGGCAAACACTGATTTGATCAGCGACTGCATCAGAAAGGACTTGCCGGCACCAGAACCGCCGGATACGGCCATGTTGTAGTTTTCACTGCCGCAGTTGAACGGATCAAAAAAACTGATCTGGTGGCGCAGGGTGGGCAGCAGTAAACCGGGCGAAAGTCGTTTGAGCTCGGCCACGACCGGGAAGAAGTTGACCAGATTGGAGGTTTTCAGGGTGCGCACCCGGCCCGCGCGCTGGCAGTCCCTCCAGTAGCCCTCGGTCATCTGGAACGGCATCACAGACAGCAGACTCTGTGCCTGGAACATTGGCGTGACGCAGATATCCAGCCCGCCCTGGCTGCTGGAGGTCTGAAATGTTGATGTAGCTTTGGCCACATCATCCTTGTGGTGGTGCTCGTTGGTGTACAGGGTGAGATTCAGGACCATGCCTGCCACCTTGAACTCATGGGCGTGCAGGCCTCGTTGCAGCCCCCGGCGATCAACCAACTCATCACCGGCGAAGGGAGCCATCAGTCGCATGGGCGAATTGACTATCTTGGTCAGGGCACCGATCTTGCGCTCGTTGGCGGTGATTTCCCCTGCTGTCTCCTGAAGCCGGAAATTGATGCTGATCCGGTGCGGACAGCGCAGGCTACGCGCCGGTCGGAGCATGGAGGCCAGTAGATTGGGCACCTGGCCCAAGCTCATATTGGAGGGCAGACGTTTAAGGCCAAGACTGACGAGGCGGGTGTGAGCTTTGTTATCCCCATCACGGCGGCTGAAGCGGGTGTCCACGTACTGCTTGTGAATACGGAACTCGGCGTCCGGGGTCACCATCTGTTGGCTCAGAGGCTCGAATTCGTTGTAGTCCGGTTGTTCTGGCCGGTCCATGGCGCCATCGAAATTCAGGTGGCCGTGGATGTGGGCGATCATTCCTTTGGCATCTACTGGTTCATGGTGAAATCCGGCCTGGGTCAGCTCGGACTCCAGTGTCGCCTTGACGTCAAGCAATCGCTCTTCGCTGTCCCGAGTACTGACAAACAGCCAAGCGTTGTAGTCCTTGAGGTCGTAGTGATGGTTGCTGTAGTTGCTGGCAAACCCCTGGCGGGCGCTGTGCTGGGCGTAAAGGGTCTCGTTTCTGGCGCAGGCGGCCATGATGCCGCCGCGCATCGACAGGGCTTTTTTATTAGCCTCCAGCAGGTGACCTACCTGATTGGTGCCGGTGAGCACAAACTGGTAATCCCAGCGGTCACCTTCTGGCAGGTTGCAGACCAGAGCATTGAGCGCCTGGACCAGCTCCATGCTGGCGCCGCCAAGGACCGCCAGACTCTTGCCGAACCCGAGACAGTTGGTGTTGTGAAACAGTGTGGTCTTTGCGTCATAGACCCGATATGGCAGTTCGCTGTGGAGGTGGCGAACCTTGGGGAGGGCTGCCCGGAAGAATGCGGCCAAACTGGCATAACCGGCGTGTGTCATGTGGTGTCTTCGCCAACATGGGCTGGGTTATTTTTCCAGCGGGGAGGTTCTACCAAAACGTAAATGACGCTGGTGTCGTGGTAGGTCTGGGCGTCGTCCACATAGGGAAAAACCACCAACTTCTGTACCCGCTCGGTTGTGCGCTGGGGCGGTGGTGATGCCTTTTGTGGTTGACGCACGTCAAAAACAGGCGCACTGGTTTGGTCTTCTTTATTCCTGTCCAGCCTGGGGCGGCCTGCGTGTGCAGACGTTCTTCTTTGAGCAGGGATGCGTCCCTGGTCGATCCGGGCGTGGATGTCGGTCATGGTGGCACACCCCTTCACTCCACCAACCTGGTTGCAGGCAAAGCTTTCATTGAAGCCCGCAGCGCAGCCGCCCAGGGCGCAGGCTATAGCCAGTCCAGCCAGCAGGCGGATAATCCGAAGAAAGGGGGCTGTTGTTGTCACGGTGCATCTCCTGGACCGGCGGTGCTTCCTGTCAGCGGCCGGACCGCCTGCCAGGCTTGGGCGCGTACAGCCGGGGGCAGCCGCTCAATCAGGGGGTTTGTCACAGATTCAACCATCTGGGCCGCCTTGCTGGCCGGGGAGCCAGCAGACTCCTGCGCCAGTTGCTGTTCGTAGGATGCAGCCGCGCCAGGGTCCAGGGGGAAACCATCCAGGAATACGATGTTGACGACGTTGCCTGGATTGAGCTCAACAATGGGGTGGTACTGCTCAGCCAGACCGATGTAGTAGTCCGCCAGCTTGGAGCCGATGCTCTTCAGGGCGCTGCCGCCGAGGTTCTGTAGCGCCTTGCTGGGGTCCACCGTCGAGGTGGTACCCAACGGGCTTTCGCTGATGGTACGGGACATCGCCTGGGCGGTGTCCCCTAGTCCGGTAAAAAAGCCAGAGATCCCGGCCATCTGGATAATCTTGCCGTTGCGCATCACTGTGGTTCCGCGAATGCCGTTGCGACCAAAGTTGAAAGCCGTTCCCCGAACCGGGATATCGAGGATCTGTCCGGACTTGAATATGCAGCTGAGCTTGTCGGTGCGGACAATGCCCCGGCTGCTGGACACCTCGCCGTAGGTGCTGGCAGTAATGATGCAGTCCTTGAGGTGGGACTGGTGACCATTGGGAAGGAAGCCCTTGTTGGTCGCTCTGAAGATGATCGGGGCGGTGTCGCCCTCCGGGAAGCCAATACAGGTCGAGCTTGAAGGCCGTGTCTGGAGTCTGGACGCGCGACTTGAACAACTCGTGCGGCCGTGTCTGGTTTGTGACTGGCATCTGGGACGACATACCCTGTGC
>MKWU01003984.1_pt1 | contig 18241 bp, 13 predicted proteins | sample 809101 | NCBI WGS metagenome assembly MKWU01 (sample SAMN05860141, study PRJNA318959) | sponge metagenome | host: Aplysina aerophoba | place: Slovenia: Piran, Adriatic Sea, Gulf of Piran | collected 2013-05-07
ATACCGCATATCGCGGGAAGGAGCGCGTCTTTTTTTTGCCGAGCGGTCGCGAAACCGCGCCGGAAGCCGACAAAGCCTCAAAAGTTTGTCACCTCACCCCGAATTTCGTGCAATCCGGCGCATTGAAATCGACTGAATAATCACGTAATATCAATAACTTAACAATTTACCATACGAGACTTACACCCAGTCGGAGCTACCTGGGGGATGCTCTTCACAGCGAATTCGGCGGTGCCGTGGCTGATACCGACATTCATCCGGCCGATGTGGTTGGCAATGAAAATTGCCGGAGGACGATGCCTTGCCCAGCTTTTTGTTCATGTATGTAATCGTGCAGACTCACATCCTCCGACGGCCCCCGCCTCAGCAAACTGCGCCCACCGTTCTTGAAGTTCCAGACATTCCCCCTTTTCTTGATGGCGACAGACACATCCGGCTGACCTGCGGTCATGATCATGCCACCCTTCTGGCCGAATTGCTTGAACTACGCATCCCGGCCCGGATACAAGACGCCCTGCAGCATCTCCGCTATAGGGATGGGACACTTTGAATACCTTCGCTTAGGGATCGGCATTTAGTTTGCGGTAACTCACTTGCACCTCTACAGCGGATGCCTCCTGGGCAACGCGATTTGCAGGTTCGGACTGCGAAATCAACACCTCCGCTCAGACGGCGAACCCGGACGGCGCCTGCCGACTCTGAACTTCCCACCAACTCCCGCAGCCCACGACCCGTGGTTTTGAGGGCGATTCCCACCGCCTCCGAGACCGTCTCGATTCCGCCGCGGCTAAAGCAGCTGGATTCCATCGCTGCGCAAATCCGCCGGACCTGCTCTTCGAGATACGGCGAAATGCGTTGGAATTTGATTTTGCCAAAGTCCAATGAATTGCTTAAGTCTCCTATGCGGCGATTCGAGTGCATCGAGCCGGAAAAGGGAATCGCCGCCTTGGCACACATCTCCCGCGTAAGCCGAAGTCGATTCGATTTTTCTGGACCACCCATTGGTTCGGCTACGACGACCACCCGCGATATCAGATTTATGCTTGCAACCGCGGAACGGAACTAGATCAAGATTTACCAAGCTGCGCAACGCCCTTCGGAATAGAAAAAAGTTGCCAATGTTGCCATTCTAGTGTGATGGACGGAACGAAAGGCGAAACTGACCAAGGATTCCGTTACGCCTAACGCCAGCCCAAACTACTGAGGCGATTCCCAGGCTACCAAACTATTCGGCATCTCTGTCGTCGCTGGAAGTCAGCATATCGGTTGCGCCGTGCCACCGATATCTTGCAAATCTCCGACAAAGGGCAACGCTCAACGCCATTTGTCGGCGACAAAGAAAGACACGAAGAAATGACGCAAACTCCAGACTCACTGGGCAAACCGGTAGCAAGCATACCTGTCGAGCTAAGCACGCGTTTCTTGGAACACTTTAGCGAGCAGCTCTATTCGTCACCCCAAAAGGCGTTCGAGGAGTTGATTTCGAATGGTTGGGATGCGGGCGCCAACATTGTGGACGTGCGCGTGGCGACCGATTTGCACGCAAGAAACGCTACCATGGCCGTGTTCGATAACGGGGCTTCAATGGATTTGGCTGGGCTCCGCGCGTTGTGGCACATCGCATTTTCTCCAAAGGAAGGTCTTAAGTCAGAGCGCGGTCGACCGCTGATCGGGAAATTCGGGATAGGAAAGCTAGCCACATACGTACTTGCGGAAAAACTCACTTACATCTGCAAGGCGGAAGACGGTAGGATCAGAAGCGTTACGATGAATTATGGCGAAGTCGACACTCAAAAGAGTTCTCGCAGTGATCGCCTGATCAATAATTTCGAATTGGACGTTTTTGAACTAAATACCGACGAGCTATCCGAAGCTCTGGACCCTGTTTACGGCGGAAAAGAAATTTTCCAATTGATTAAAAGCTCGGCCGAAACCGCACCTCGGAAGTGCAGCTCCTTTGAACCGGCGGCGACAGTCAGTCAGGATGAATTTGGAGGAGAGCCGTCAAAATTGAATCGCTTGGAGACCGACACATGGACGCTAGTAGTGTTGTCGGAACTCAAGCAGGTAGGTCGGGAAATGAAAATCAGTATCCTGCGTAGAATGCTAGCGGCCGCGCTGCCCTTCGGATCCGAGATGGCAATAAATCTGAACGGAGATAGACTGCGCTCCGCAAAGGTGGGAGCCTCGGTGGTTGAGAAGTGGGTCGTCGGACCATCACTCGGAATAGAATATGTCGAATTCGATGAGATGGAAACAAGTTCGGACATTGATGAAGGAAATGCATCGGATGACGATGCTAGCCACGACAAAAAATCAAGCGTGACGCAAATTCCTGTTAAATCCGGAGCAGACCCTTACCCGTACATTGAAATTCCCGACCTAGGCCGCATTACCGGCACGATCCAACTGTTCGATGAAAAGATTGGCGGAGGTAAGATTGACAAACGCGGTTCGTCAAACGGATTTCACGTTAACGTTCTCGGCAGAGTAGTAAATCAACACGATTCAAGCTTCGGCGAAGAGAACCTTAATCACGCGGCTTGGGCGCGGTTCCGCATGACTGTTCGCGCCGATGGCTTGAATGAGTATCTGACGACGAATCGGGAGCAATTTAAAGAGCGTCGCGAGGTCAAGATTTTTCGTGCCTTCCTGCGAAAGTCGTTCAACAAAGCAAGGAGCGCTTACGATAGCGATAGCAACTCAATGATATCTGACGGACGCGACGTTCTCGTGCGGTCGCTTGGCTTAGTTTCGCTGAATCCACTACGCAGCGTAGTGTCGGAAACGCTTCGCACGCACCCCCCCGTAATCGGTCTGTTTGATGAAACCGGAATAGATGATCGCGAGGAGAAGAGACGATCCTGGCGGGAAGAAACAGCGGACAACATCAAGAACGCACTCGGAAAAGTTATTTATGAAAGACTAGATGACGATAGTTTTGCGAAGTTTAGGCTAAGCGACGGTGCCATAGTGGTGAACAAGGGGCATCCTTTTGTCGCTGAACATTCTCGCAGCAAGGCGCAGAAGGAACTGATCAGGACCGTCGCAATGATCGATCTACTGGCAGATGTGTACGCGCTCGACATTGGAGTTGATTCAGCGTTGCTAAGTCGAGTGCGCGACTACAGGGACGGGCTTATGCGAATTCGAGCAATTCAAAGCCGTCAATCGGGCGTACTAATCGCGCGGATATTGAAAGAAAGTCAGCACGATAGCGAGAATAGTAAACGATTGGAGGCTGCTGTATCGGATGCTCTCCGATATCTCGATTTCGACGTTCAACAACTGGGACAATCGGGTGAACCTGAGGGGATCGCACGAGCGTTCACGACTCCAACCAACAGCCAGCCCGCTGCTGAAATTCCCCGGATGCCATTATACAGTTTCACATTCGACGCAAAATCGTCGAAGCACAGCGTCGCGAAGACAGGGAACATCGCACTTGATGCCATTGTGGAACATCGCGACCGATATAAAGCGAATCACGCCTTGGTCATCGCTCCAGGATTTAGCAACGGAGCTTTAGCGATTCGATGCGAACAGCAAGAAGTTACACCAATGACGGCAGGCAACCTTGGGAAGCTGCTTGAGTATACCGTAGAGTACGGAGCTATTCCCGTTACAACGATTCGGGATGTCTTCCGGTACTTCACTCCCGAAGAGGTTTCAAATTGGGTGGAATCTCTTGCCGGCCGCTTGGAAACGAATCGGAAGCTGACGATTGACGTATTCATCAATGCTCTGGAGGAATTAAAAGGCAAGGTGCCGGAAACTTTGTCCGCCTCTATGGTTGCGTTTATATGTCGAGAGAACCTAGGCGTGCTCGAGGTGAAGGAAAAGGACGTGATTTTGCTCGCGAAGGGCCTCCAAGTTTTGGTACCTGACCTAGTCGGTGTCGATGACGACAAAATCGTTGTCAACGCCAGTGCTTCCAGCGTCGCTGAAGCAGTCGATACCCAATTAGAAAAACTGCATAGAGGAGACGGTTAAGGTGGCTCCTAGCTCCGCCCGAAAGGCGTTGAAGCCGACCCACCCATTTCCGGCAAGAATGGCTCCCGATTTAGTACTAGAGAGGTTGGGTGAAATCGAAAACTGCAGCCGCGTGCTTGATCCGATGGCCGGATCGGTGGTCGTGCTGAGGCATGCAACCGAGCTTGGGCACCAAGCGATTGGTTTCGATCTAGACCCCTTGCGGTGTAAATGGCGCGTGTTTGGACGACGCCAATTTTGCAGGAGAACTTGGGGAAATGGCCAACTTGCGTAGTTGAAGAGGCACGAAGCACAAATGCGGATCATGTTAGCCTGGAATGGATGGATGCCGATGATGAAACGCGTTCATTCGTGGACTTCTGGTTCAGTCCTATGCAACGCGCTAGCCTAAAACAGATATCCTTTTTACTGAATAGGATTCGGCAAGGAGATTGCGAGGAAGACAAATCCTCGCTCGATCGCACGCGTTCGGTCCGGCGGTGACGATCCGTGTTGTCCGACTGCCGCCGATGTCCTGGACGCTGCCGTGAACGGTTGTCGGGAGCGTCCGTCGCGCAGACTGCGCAATTGTGCCGGGGTTCCCCAAATACCGTGAACGAGGGAACCGCCAATTGCTTCATTTAATTTGGTCGCTCATAGCGAGAACCTGAGGGGGTCGCACGAGCGTTCACGACTCGAACCAATAGCCAACCCACTGCTGAAATTCCACGGCCGCCATTATACAATTTCACATTCGAGGCCCCAGCGCTGCCGGATGCAGCGCCAGCATCGGACGGGCCCGAGGACGGAGTACAGTCCGACGAGCCGAGCCCCGGGGGAAATCAGCTCAAGGGATTCCAACCGCCCGGGTGCCCCGCCCGCGCTCGCCGCGATCCAAAAGAATCCGCAGTCGCCGGACCGGGCAAATCCGGTCGACGAAGCAGGGCGGCCTCCCCAGCCTGCCGGCCTCGACTGGCAGTGACGCTGCCTTCCACTCACCGTTCGGAGATTTGGCGGGTGGCACGCGGCGCTTTTCGGACACCCCGCATGTATTGCTATCGGCGCAGGCCTCTTCCAGTGGCAGGCACTCCCACGCAAGCGATTCCACCCGTGTTAGTAATCGAGGTGGGCATCCTCGCCTGCAACCAATGCCGCCAAGGCGCCTGCTCACACCGGTCCTGCGCAATGCCGCAGGCGCTGGGGCAGAGCGATTCATCGTCGAGTTCTACAGGCCGGCAACACCGGCCACAGACGCTTTCCCCGCTCGCGCCACGCTGCTATTGTGTCGTCAGCCAATTTGGCCAAAATGGATCGGGCATTGGTGGCGAGTCGCATGAAGACCCTGAGCGCAAAAGACACGAAGTTCGGCTTCGGCTGGCTAATCGACTTGGCCCGCGCAGAACCGGTGGCGGTTGCCAAGCATGGTCGGCCGGTCGTGGTGGTGATGACGGTGGAATAGTACGAGCGACTCAAGTTTCTTGAGGCAGACCACGCCGATGGCTGCCCAAGCACGCCCCGGGAAGGCAGAATGATGGAGCAAGTCATCCACAAAAAGATGCTCTCCTTCGTTCCTGGCATAGGGGCCAACCTCGTATCGTGTTCGCATTTGGCACCAGACAGGCGAGCTCGATCATCAATCGCCGAAAGGAGTGAACCTCCGCGATGGCGATGACTAGCCCCGAACGCGAACTTGAAGAGTCGCTGATCGAAAAGCTACGGGACCTGAAGTACGAGTATCGCCCCGACATTCGCGATCGAGCAGCGCTTGAAGAAAACTTCAGGGAAAAGTTCGAAGCCCTGAATCGCGTCACCTTAACCGATGGAGAGTTTCGGCGACTCCTCGAGGAGATTGTTACGCCGGACGTGTACCAAGCCGCCCGATCCCTCCGAAACCGGGAGACGTTCACTCGCGACGACGGCACACCGCTCAACTACACCCTCGTCAACATCAAGGACTGGTGCAAGAACACTTTCGAGGTCGTCAATCAGCTCCGCATCAATACCGACTACAGCCATCACCGCTACGACGTAGTGATCCTTATCAATAGCATCCCTGTCGTTCAGGTCGAGCTGAAGTCACTTGGGATCAGCCCCCGGCGGGCGATGGAGCAGATTTTCGACTACAAGTACGACCCGGATAACGGATACACTAGGACGCTGCTCTGCTTCGTCCAGCTCTTCATCGTCAGCAACCGCACGGATACGCAGTACTTCGCCAACAACAACGAGCGGCACTTCGCCTTCGACGCGGACGAGCGGTTCCTTCCGATCTACCGGTTCGCGGACGAGGACAACACCAAGATCGCCCACCTAGACGATTTCGCCGACCGGTTCCTCGCCAAGTGCACGCTCAGCGAGATGATCAGCAAGTACATGGTTCTTATCGCGAGCGAGCGGAGGCTCCTGATGATGCGCCCGTACCAGATCTACGCCGTCAAGGCCATCGTCGACTGCATCGATCAGAACTGCGGCAACGGATATATCTGGCATACGACCGGCTCGGGAAAAACGCTTACCTCCTTCAAGGCCTCGACGCTGCTCAAGAGCAACGATAGCATCCACAAGTGCCTCTTCGTCGTTGATCGCAAGGACCTTGACCGGCAGACCCGAGAGGAGTTCAACCGGTTCCAGGAAAACTGCGTCGAGGAAAACACCAACACGGCGTCGCTCGTCCGACGCCTCCTGTCCGACGACTACGCCGACAAGGTCATCGTGACGACCATCCAGAAGCTCGGGATTGCTCTCGACGAGAGCAGCAAGCACAACAAGCGGAACACCGCTCGGGGGCGGTCGACGTTCAAGCAGCGGCTCGACGAGCTCCGCGACAGGCGCATGGTCTTCATCTTCGACGAATGCCACCGCTCGCAGTTCGGCGAGAACCACCGAGCCATTAGGGAGTTCTTCCCGAACTCCCAGCTCTTCGGCTTCACCGGCACCCCGATCTTCGAGGACAACGCGACCGTCCGGCGGACCGAGGGAGACGCCGCCACCCTTGGAACCACCAGGGACCTCTTCGAGAAACAGCTCCACGCCTACACCATCACCCACGCGATCGAGGACGGGAACGTCCTCCGCTTCCACGTCGATTACTACAAGCCCAAAGACGCCCCGGCTCGAAAGGGCGGTCAACCTCTCGCCAAGCGGGCGGTCGCCGAGGCCATTCTGGACAAGCACAATGCCGCAACCGGCGACCGACGTTTCAATGCATTGCTCGCAACTGCCTCGATCAACGACGCCATCGAGTACTATGACGTTTTCAAGGAGCTTCAGGCTAAGCGTCAGGGGGCTGATCCAGAGTTCATCCCTCTCAAGGTCGCCGCCGTCTTCTCGCCGCCCGCCGAGGGCAACAGGGATGTCCAGCAGATCCAGGAGGACCTCCCTCAGGAGAAGGAGGACAACCAGCACGATCCCGAGGGCAAGAAGACCGCGCTCAAGGCCATCGTCGCCGACTACAACGGGCGGTACGGAACCAACCACGACATCAACAACTTCGACCTCTACTACCAGGACGTCCAGCAGCGCATCAAGGATCAGCGGTTCCCCAACCGCGACCTGCCCGGCAAGGGCGAGGAAAAGATCGACTTCGCCATCGTTGTCGACATGCTGCTCACCGGCTTCGATGCCGCGTTCCTCAACACGCTATACGTGGACAAGAACCTCAGGTACCATGGGCTAATCCAGGCCTTCTCCCGCACTAACCGCGTCCTCAACGCGACCAAGCCCTACGGCCACATCCTCGACTTCCGCCAACAGCAGGACGGCGTCGAAGCCGCCTTCGCTCTCTTCTCCGGCGCTCAGCCTGACACGGCCCGCGAAATCTGGCTGGTGGACAAGGCGCCTGTCGTCATCGACAAATTCAAGCAGGCTGTCGCCGCCCTCGGCGACTTCATGCAGTCGCAGGGCCTCGAAGCCAAGCCCGATCAGGTGAACGACCTCATGGGCGACGACGCCCGCGTCCAGTTCATCAAGCGGTTCAAAGAGGTGCAACGCCTCCAGACCCAGCTCGATCAATACGCCGACCTCACCGACGAACAGCGGGAGCAGATTGAGCAAGTTATCCCCAAAGACGATCTCCTCGCTTTCCGCGGCGCCTACCTCGAAACCGCCCGACGGCTCAAGGAGCAGCAGGGCACGCCCGGCGGTGGCGGCGAGCCGACCGACCTCGAGGTGCACGAGCTTGACTTCGAGTTCGTCCTTTTCGCCTCTGCCGATATCGACTACGACTACATCATGAAGCTGATCGCCAAGTACTCGGGTCAGGACCCGAAGAAGCTGATGATCAGCCGCGAGCAACTCATTGGGCTGATCCAGTCCGACGCCAAGTTCCTCGACGAGCGGGATGAGATCACGGAGTACGTCCTCTCACTCAAGGAGGGCGAAGGCATCGACGAGGCCGCTGTTCGTGCCGGCTACGAGCAATTCAAGGCTGAGAAGCAGGCAAAAGAGATCGCCGATCTCGCCCGGAACCACGGGCTGACGACCGAGTCGCTCTCGGCGTTCGTCGACACCATCCTCCAGCGCATGATCTTCGACGGTGAGCAGCTCACCGACCTGATGGAGCCGCTAGACCTCGGCTGGCGCGAGCGCCGCGAGCGGGAACTCGCGTTGATGGCCGACCTCGTTCCGCTCCTGAACAAGCGGGCGGACGGCCGGGCCATCTCGGGCCTTAACGCATACGAGGACGGGCGCGCGCGATGATGGCCGACAAGCCATTGCAGCTTGTGCCGAAGCTGAGGTTTCCGGAGTTTCGAGACGGCGGGGAGTGGAACACAAGGAAATTTCGGGATGTTGTTTCAAGGGGCAAAGAGACGGTTGACCCACAGAAGAGCAGCGACATTCCGAATTTGATCGAACTTGAAAATATCGAATCTAAAACTGGACGGATACCCAGCATCGATGAACCCAAGAATCAAATTAGCCTCAAGTCAAGGTTCCAAGCCGGGGACGTCTTATTCGGCAAACTGGGTCCGTATCTACAGAAGTTCGCGCGACCTGATTCCCACGGTGTCTGCACATCGGAAGTTTGGGTTCCGCGAAGTAAAGCAGTTTCAAGCGCCTTCTTGTTATATTTGGTACAAACGAAACGTTTTGTCCAATTGGCAAACATCTCATCGGGTTCAAGAATGCCTCGCGCCGAATGGAATTATCTTGCAAATGCAGATTTCGCCATCCCCCATCCCGACGAGCAGTGGAAGATCGCCGACTTCCTCGGCTCGCTGGACGACCTGATCGCCGCGAAAGGCCGGAAGCTCGAAGCCCTGCGGCAGCATAAGCAAGGACTGATGCAGCAGCTCTTTCCCCAGGCCGGAGAGACCGTGCCCCGCTTGCGGTTTCCGGATTTTCGGGACGGGCCAAGATGGGATTTTCTAACTCTGGCATCCGCCAGCGATGTGAACCCATCAAACGATGGGCTTCCAGAGTTGTTCATTTATATCGACCGCGAGTCTGTCAAGAGCAGCATGCTTATCGAACGCAAAGAAGTCACTCGAGGCGCTGCGCCGAGTCGTGCTCAGCGTCTCCTAAGTCGTAAAGACATCATCCTTCAAACTGTTCGGCCCTATCAACGCAATAACTTCTTCTTCGACATTAGCGACGGGTACAAGTATGTGGCTTCATCGAGCTATGCACAGATTCGAGCACACGAATGTCCAGAGTTCTTGTATCAGCTACTTCACACGGACTCGTTTGTGAACAGCGTCTTAGCCCGATGTACAGGCTCCAATTATCCTGTATTCAATCCCTCGCTTCTTGCATCTATTCGGGTGGCGCTCCCGCGGATACCAGAGCAGAAGAAGATCGCCGACTGCCTCAGTTCGCTAGACGACCTGATCGCGGCGGAGGATCAGAAACTCGAAGCCCTGCGGCAGCACAAACAAGGGCTCATGCCGCAGATGTTTCCTGATCTGGAGATGAAATGACAACCATTGAAGACATTGCTCTAGAACTGCGCGACGACGATGCCACTGTTCATCTACTTTACGCATTCAACTCGGTGGGGAAAACGCGACTGTCAATCGCGCACAAGAATGCAACTAAAAACGAGGACGGAACGCACACGGGCATCTACTACAACGCATACAGCGAGGACCTTTTCGTCTGGAATAATGACATCGAGAACGCCGAGGCCAACATCCGACTCACCGTCCTCCCGAGCAATCTCAACAGGCTTCACGCCGAAATCAACGAATCCGAAGTCCGCGCGAAGCTGAAACCGTACAGACCAAGCTACGATTACCGCTTCGACATGCACCAAGATCCCCAGATGGGAATCGAATCGATCTCGTTCTTCCCTGCCGATACGCAGCCGGGCGATGTCCCACCCATCAAAATCTCCCGAGGCGAGGAACGAATTTTCGTCTGGTGCTTCTTTCTGGCGATGACGGAAGTGGAAGGATGGGCGGATACTCAGACCCGCCATATATTCGTCGACGACCCGGTCTCAAGCCTCGACGACCACAATATCTTCGTAACCGCCTCGACGCTGTACGACATGATCGAGAAGCACTTCGATCAACGGAAGATCATCATTGCCACCCACCATGTCGGGATGTTTTCCATCCTGTTCGATTGGTTGATGAAGGGCGAGAAGAGCAACAAGTACAAGCCGAAGTCAAATGCGAGTATCTTAAGTGGCAAGAACGGTGAGGTCTCGTTGAAAACCCATCGCGAAGGCGTTTTCCTCTATCACCTTCAGGTCCTTCAAGTTCTGGAGCGGGCGCGAAGGGAGGACGATGTCCGAACGCATCATTTTGCCCTGCTCCGTCAGTTGCTGGAGAGTATCTCGTCGTTCCTTGGCGTCGGTCGTATCGGCTACACACTTGAACGCATCGGTTTCGAGGATGCTGACGAAATTGCCCGAATCGTGAACGTCCTTGCCCATAAGAATGTTTACTACTTTGAAACTGATCGTCTGGTGCCGGACAACCTAGACCTGTTTGAAAAGATCTACGAGAAGCTAAACACACAGTACGCTTTCGTTTTCCGCTCGAGTTGAACCATGACAGAACAAGACCAGAAGCAGCTCGGCAACACGCTTTGGGGCATCGCCGATCAGCTCCGCGGGGCGATGAACGCGGACGACCTTCGCGACTACATGCTCGCGTTCCTGTTTCTCCGCTACCTCTCGGACAACTACGAGCAGGCCGCTAGGAAGGAACTCGGGCGCGACTACCCCGACCCGAAGGCTATCAGCAATGACGGGCGGTCCTCCCTGTCCGTCTGGTACGATCAGAACCCCGACGATGTGCCGGCATTCGAGGCGCAGATGCGGCTTAAGGTGCATTATGTAATCCACCCCGATCACCTTTGGGCCAGCATCGCCCACATGGCCCGGACCCAGGATGGCGAGCTGCTCGACACGCTGCAGGCAGGCTTCAAATACATTGAGAACGAGTCGTTCCAAAGTACGTTCTTAGGTCTGTTCTCGGAAATCAATCTCGGCTCCGACAAGCTCGGAAGGACCTACGCGAACCGGAACGCGAAGCTCTGCACGATCATCACTAGGATAGCCGAGGGCCTAGCGGAGTTCTCCACGGACGGCGATGCCCTGGGCGACGCCTACGAGTATCTGATCGGCCAATTCGCCGCGCGATCGGGGAAGAAGGCAGGCGAGTTCTACACGCCGCAGCGGATTTCGGACATTCTCTCCGCGATCGTCGCTCTTAACAGCCGGGAGCCAAAAACCGGCAAACGCAAGCACCTCGGCAGCGTGATGGACTTCGCCTGCGGCTCGGGTTCGCTGCTGCTGAATGTACGCAAGCGCATGGGCCCGCACGGCATCGGCCGGATTTTCGGGCAGGAGATGAACGTCACCACCTATAACCTCGCGCGCATGAACATGCTGATGCACGGTGTAAAGAACTCGGAGTTCGAGATTTATCATGGCGACACGCTGAGCAATGACTGGGACATGCTCCGCGAGGTGAACCCGGCTCGGATGACCCGGTTCGACGCCGTGGTCGCCAACCCGCCATTCAGCTACCGCTGGAATTCGAACGAGGCATTGGGGGAGGACGTACGCTTCAAGAACTACGGGCTGGCCCCGAAGTCGGGGGCGGACTTCGCGTTCCTGCTGCACGGTTTTCACTACCTCAAGGATGACGGTGCGATGGCGATCATCCTGCCGCACGGCGTGCTGTTCCGCGGGGGCGCGGAGGCGAAGATCCGCCGCAAGCTCATCAACGACGGGCACATCGACACCGTCATAGGCCTGCCGGCGAATCTGTTCTACTCTACCGGCATCCCGGTCTGCATCCTCGTTTTGAAAAAGTGCAATAAGCCCGATGATGTCCTGTTCATCAACGCGTTCGATCGTTTCGAAAAGGGCAAGCGGCAGAATTTCCTTACAGACGAGCATATCGATGAGATCATCGACACATACCGGGAGCGTCCGGAGAGCGTCGAGCGGTATGCCAGACGCGTCGAGATGGACGAGATTGAGGCCAACGACTACAACCTGAACATCTCGCGCTATGTCAGCACTGCCAAGCCAGAGGTCCCGGTCGATCTGGCGGCGACGCACAATGACTTGGTCGAAATCGAGAAGCAGATTCGTGAATCTACGGCGAAGCACAACGCGTTTCTCAAGGAGCTTGGCCTATCCACATTGCCAGCACCCGATTGCTAGCGTTCGGTCGAGTGGTGACGACAGTCCGTCGCGGCGTCATTTCGGTTTTTGCGAAATTAGTACTGATAACCAGGAATCCGGCGTGCTATTGCTCTGCGCATGGAGATTCGCATCGAGATTATCGGGATGCCGCCCGTTCCGTGCGTCGCCGACGACGGGCAGTTGTCGGAGGAGTCGGCTCCAGGTCCCGTCGACTGGAAATGCCTTTGCGAGCGCGAGCGGGTCCGAGCCGAGGACGCGGAGGCGCACTGCGAGTATGAGCAACCACATTAAATGAAGCAATTGGCGGTTCCCGCGTTCACGGTATTTGGGGAGCCCCGGCACGATTGCGCAGTTCGCGCAGCGCGCGCTCCGGACAACCGCTCACGGCAGCGTCCAGGGCGTCGGCGGCAGTCGGACACACGGATCGCCACCGCTGGAACGAACGCTTACAATTACGAAATGCCGGGAAATTGCCCCTATTTCTTCACCATACGGGACTCGCACCCGGCGCACGTCGCTCCGCGTGTTCCAACTCGGGGCTATCAGCGCGGGAGATATCGGTCGCCTAGGCATCATGGTCCTCGGCATGGCGGCCAACACTGAGCTTGAGTTCATCCGCGATTGCCAGTACGATGGGGTCGACGAGGCAATGAATAAAGACGTACACATGGGCCTGCAAAAGCGGGTCGACGATTAGAAGATCAGGAAGCTCGCGACTGAGAACACCCAAAAAGCGCGGATCGCCTGCGATCTCAAGTTATAGCGAGTTAGCGTCTATCGTGACCTGAAACAAGGATACGGGTCGAGCGCGAAGGCCTATTGCACGAGATTTCATCCCGATGGCGGCAGCGGCGCGAGCGCACCGCCAATGCGAGAATTCTAGCACTCACTGAAGTTTTGCGGAAAACGACAGCTAGCCTGATCGCAAATCAATAACTGAACTTTTTTACCACAATGCAGTAGCTACCAACAACTCGATCACGGAGAGTAATCCATGCCTGCTAAATTGTTTCTTCCGTCACTCACCATAGAGGGTTTCCGTGGATTGAGATTTCTCGAACTTCCATCTTTTGGTCGCGTTACCCTATTGGCCGGGAAGAACAGCAGCGGCAAGACTACAATTCTCGAGGCTGTTCGACTATTCGCCTCCAGAGGCGATAATCGGTCCCTCTTAGATCTTTTTGAGACTCGAGAGGAACTCGTCCTTGGATACAGCGAAGACGGCGACGAAATGCTTTTCCCGGACTTTTCGTCCTTGTTTTACGAATCTGACAATGAAGCTAACGATCCTCCAAACATCATGATAGGCGTTAAGGGCACGCCACAAACACTCTCTCTTCAACTTGTTGAGGATTCCAGAGGCTCGGAGATGCCATCTTTGTTTTCTAGACACATACAACAAACCAAAGCTCTTCGCGTGTCTTTCGGCAAGCAACCTCGCACCCTTTCCCTCGACGCGATAGACTACAATAAACACTTCAGAAGACGATTTGCCGCAATGCAACTACTGAGGGAACCAGTTCAAGAAGAATGGCCTGATCCCATCTTGAACCAATCCTTGGGACCCGGGCTGCCCGACAATAACACTGTCACGCGCCTTTGGGATGGTATCACACTGACTAGCGGCGAAGATTTTGTGACCGAAACGCTCCGCTTGATTGTAGGCAATAACCTCGAGCGGCTTGCTGTCGTCGGAGATTCTACCGGACCACTTCGATCCAGAAGTCGCCGCGTTGTCGCCAAGCTCAATTCCTTTGCAAAACCGATTCCTTTGAAACGTTTGGGCAATGGCGCACTGCGCCTACTGGGGATTGCTGTAGCACTCGCTAACTGCAGAAACGGTATTCTTATCATCGACGAGGTCGAAAACGGTATTCACTACTCACTACAATCGAAACTTTGGCAGATGATCTTCAAGGCAGCAGACGAAGGCAACGTCCAGGTGATCGCGGCCACCCACAGTTGGGACTGTATTGCCAGCTTCGCAGCTGCGGCAAGCGAAACAAGCGCAGTCGGAACTTTGTATCGACTGGAGCGTTTTGAACGTGATGTGTGCGCAGTTCAATACTCGGAAGATGACCTGACCGTGGCTGCGCAACAAAGAATTGAAGTCCGTTAGTCCATATGACGTTGATGCCAAACCCCAAATCACTTCTGGTTGAAGGCAAGCAAGATGAATACGTCGTCTTGAACTTATTAAATCGTTACGTAGGCCCACCATCGTTTGACATTTAACCAAAGGAAGGATTCGCGGAACTCCGCAAATCAATCCCCAGTAAAGTAAAAATTTCCGGGCGCAGTGTGCTGGGTATCCTCGCAGATGCCATTGAAAAGATCAGCAATTCCCGGTAAGATTTTTTATTGTTTATTTTCAGTAAGTTGCGAAGTTTCCGCGCTTTCCTTTTCGCAGAGTTTTGGTGCCAAATCGGCTATATTCCACCAAACGCCCCAAGCGGTTTTTGCCATGTTTTCAACTGTTCCACGCTGAAATGGCTGCCTGTTGGCGGGGATCGGACTTAGCGGGAATTGCTGTGAAAAGATCGCTGGTCGTTGGCAATCAATTACTGATCAATTAAACTTGCCTTCATCCCGGGCGTCGAGCCTGGCCACCATCCTCTCCGCCATGCTTTCCAGTTCCCGGATGCGGGCGCGGCGACGGTCTGACCGCTCTTCGGCTCGCCCAGGGTCATGCGCGACAATCAGGCGATGGCCGACCGGTGTAGACCGTGAAGTTGTCAGGCTGGGCGCTGACGCCCGGTGGCTGGCAAAGGGTAAAGACCCTTACGGATGCCTGGAAACTCAGCGACATCTCTGGTGCGGAGCTCGCCGGCATGGTGCTCGGTGCGAGCCATGCCCACCACAACGCGACGGCGGAACAGGCAGCCGAACTCGTCTGGACCGGCCCGTCAACAACTTCAAGGCAACTGCCGTCAAGAGCGGCATAGTCACCGCGCTTTGCCTCCTTCGCGATCGAAATACCGTGCGTGTCCGGGTGTGTCCCCAGCAGATTCAGATTGAATAGGGTATGCAGGTCTGCCCTGAGCAGCAGCCCGTTGCTCGGATGATTGTCTTTGGGCCCGCGGTAGGACAGATGTGCGCGGCCTCCAAGACATCACGAAGGTCACACGCGGAAACCACGCATTTTCCTCCGTATCGCCTTACAAGTTTATTTCGGAAGGAAGCCTGCCCCCGTCTTTCCTTGATTGCTCGAAGCACACTCGTTCGGTTGTCGGAGAAGGAAGGTGTGAATTGGTTCTCTCCGGTGAGATCTTCATTGGGATCGGCATCGTCAGCCACGACCGAAATTGACTGAACGAATTCGGTCAACAGCGTTTCCGACTCGGGAAACGAATTCATCAGAAGCCCTTCGAGCTTTCCGGGATCCACCTCCTGGATGGATAGCTGACCACTCGGACGCATTTCGATTTTTCGTATCTCGGCGGCCGAAATTTGGCCATCGGCCGGAAGAAACGTCCTTCCGTAGTGAGCTTCGAAGAGTTCGACGGCAATCTCTTCCTCGCGAGCTTCGGCAAATGTGTGGCGATTGTAACATCTCCACCGGGGGGGCCCTGTGCCTTTCCTTGAGCTTTGCAACATTGCAGACAGGGCACCGAAGTCGTTTCCTGGATCCGGAAACTATTCGTTCGACCAGACCCACTCCCAAGAATGTCTCCCTGTCGCGGAGTAGAACAAGATCTCCCTGGGACACCCAACGACTGTTCGGAACGGCGCTGTCGTACCTGTATGTGCTGGCAGGGTCGTCATCATACCCGGGCTTCCCGGCGTAATGAAGGCGATCCGGAATGGCTAGCAGCAACCACGCTTTCGAACCTGTGCTCATTGGGATTCATCCGGGATGTTCGGCTTCAACGGGCGTTTCCGGGATTGGTGGTTCAAGAGTGGCTTCGTGTCAACGGCTTCCGCGTCATGTGCCCATGCAACGGCACAGAAAATTACCGAATTTCCTGGGGTTAGGCCGGCACGCGGATTTCCGGTTCAGGTAGCATCCTGGAGACGAACTTTGCACACATGCAATCCAATGGCACACAAGATGCAGCTCTCAAGATAGCCTGTGGATGAGCCGACCAATAATTTTGGTCTGCGCGAGCGGCGCGCATCCTCCGCCGCGAAAGATCTGACTACGCAGCGGCCCGAAACCGTTCGAATCGTTCGGCCAGTCGATCCCTGTCGGGATAGTTTCTGGCTTCTTTCGGCAAATGCAACTTGCGGTCTTGTAATTGTTTCATGGCTTCCAGTACCGGTCCGTCGCGCTGGTCAAGCAGGTGTTCAGAGACATGCACGGAAAAGTCCGGATCGATCCCGATCAGGTCGGCGTCGAACGCGGCATGATGGAGCTTGGACAGGGGCATGCCGTTCACGACGACGGGTTGACCAAGCAATTCGTCCTTGTCGGACACGATGTGCGCCGCATCAAGGAGGCGGGGTTCTCCCAGACGGGACAGCGCACAGCGACCCCCATAAGCATCGATGACCATCTCCCGAAATGTCGCCTGGTGCAGGCGCTGCTTCACGGTCTGAAGGGCGTAGCGCCGTTCATTCGCGGATTGCGGCGGTGACAACATGGACTGGTCAGGCAGGCCGAATTCGAGACTGACCTTGCGCAGCACCGGGTCCCAGTTCGCAATGTAGGTGGGCATCAGGGCGTGATACAACGCGGGCGCGACACCGAGAAAGTAGATGACTGGAAACTGTTGTTCCCAGGCCACACGCAATCTGAGATTGTTGCCCGTGTTTGGGGCGCCGGGCGCGAAGGAATATTCGACCGTTTCGTCTTGGTCATAGATCTGGCGGTGCACGTTACGCTGGTCGTCGTGCCAGACCTTCCGGCCTTTTCGTGGGACTCCCGTTCGGACCGACAGCACGGTTCCCATCTCCTTTGGCTTGAATATGCCGAGCGCTCGACTGAGGAGGTGGATGCGCGACCCCTTGAATTCGAATCCCTTCTCAAGCGACGCGGCGCTCAAAGGAGATTCGAATTCGGCAAGCTGTCGCACATGCTCGAATGCAGCTGTACGAATCTGGATATCTTCGTCTGCTGGGAAACCGACGATTCCTGACATCATCGCTCCTGTTTGCGCACCGTTCACGAATGGTAGCCATGTATTCCCTTTGTCTCAATCATGCCAGGGGAGAAACAACCTGGTGCCGACATGGGGAGGCACGGATGGACGACCCTCCCGACGAAACTGACCGGTCACTTGTGGAGAAGGCGATGTGTCGATTGCAGCGCGAAATCGCTGCCCGGATCCAGTGTCCGTCGCGGTCGGTCGCCGCGGCTTCCGTGCGAGGGCGCGAAGAACCAGTCCGGTTCGTCCGGAGTTGGACAAAGGCATCGCGCAGGTATGTGGACTGCAGAAGCGCGATCCGGATGGCGGTCAAGAGGCTTGAAACCGGCCATGGAGATCGTCGCACAGATCCTGCTTGGGTTCCGTTCGCCGTCCCGATGTGAGCGTGGGCAGGCTCTCTGTTAATCTGATCTTCATTTAGGAGTCAGACAGGAATCCTCCGCAAATAAAGGGTCCGGCGGCGGATTCCCGGGGTTTCAACCTGCCACCTACATGGCAACATACTTGGCGGGGTCGATCTCCAGCAGCTCGAAGGCCCGGGCCTGCAGCTCGGTTGGCTGCGCCAGCAGCGGGA
>MKWU01003985.1_pt1 | contig 18240 bp, 18 predicted proteins | sample 809101 | NCBI WGS metagenome assembly MKWU01 (sample SAMN05860141, study PRJNA318959) | sponge metagenome | host: Aplysina aerophoba | place: Slovenia: Piran, Adriatic Sea, Gulf of Piran | collected 2013-05-07
ACCACTACGCCCAAATTGTCTTCGATAGCCACCGTACCGGGTCTCCTGCGAGCGAGTTTATATAGACCTTAAATGTAATTAAGGGACGTAATATTGTCAATCAGGTGGTAGGAACGGTGACTCCGTTAATCCCAGGTGTGGCACTCAGGCACCGGGCTGGCGGGACCGAACACTCCCCGCCGGCCCTCGGTGCCTGAGAGCTTAATCCCCGGGCTGACGCAGCGCCGTGACCATCGCCTTTTCAGAACCAACACCTGGTTTCAAACCTGTGATAAGGAGTTATCCGTTATGACACGATTCGCGAGATTGACTCTGCTGCTCATCGTGGCTGGCGCGCTGGCGCTGGCCGGATGCGGCGGGGACGACAACGGCGGACTGTCGGCCGAAGATCAGGCGCGCATTTCGGCGGCTGAAGACGCCGCTGCGATGGCGCAGACCGAGGCTGATGCGGCCCAAGCTGCTGCCGACGCGGCAAAAGCCGAGGCCGAAGCGGCCCAGATGGAGGCCGAAACCGCAGACCCGGCGATCGAGGCTTTGACAGCCGCCGTCGATAGGCTGGCCGCTGCTGAAGCCGCACGTCAGGCTGCTGCCGACAAGGCCGAGATGGATGCGCAGGCCGCTGCGGACAAGGCTGCTGCCGACAAGGCCGCCGCTGATGCCGACGCTGCTGCCAAGAAAGAGGTTGCGGATGTTGTCGTGGAAGTCTTGGAGCAAGCCGGGCTTGTCAAGACTCAGGCCGAAATGGACGCGGAGGCTGCCAAGGCCGCCAATGACGCTGCCGCCGCTGCCAAGGCTGCCGCCGATGCTGCTGCTGCCGACGCCATACTCATGGCCGCATGGGAGTCCCTCGCCGGGTCAGCTATCGAAGAGGCTCTCGCGATGGCGGTCGGAACGGGTCCGTCCAGTTATACGGCTTTGATGAATGCCATCACGTCAGTCGCAACGATGTACGGGGCGGATTCGACTTCGGCACTTGCGCTTCTGAAAGAGACATACGGCAGCCAGGAGTCGATTAATGCCGCATCAGCGCAGGCGTTCCTCATGGCGCTCCACGAAGGGGGCCACTTGGCCGCGACGCGGGATTCTGTCGCCGCTGTGTTGGAGGGACCGCCAGGGCCGCCGGTTGACCAGGACGCCGTTGTCCTCACGACACTTGATATGGCGTGGGAGGCTATCGCCGGTGATGCGATCGCGGTTGATCTTGCGGGAAGAATAGCTGCGATCCCTCGTCAAATCGGGGGCAGCGTACCGGCTTCGGGCGTGAGAGCCGCGATCCGGGCAACCGCCGCCACGTTCGGCTTGGAAATGGGCGCGGCGGACGCTGCAATTGCGCTTTTGGATGAGTTGTATCCGATTGCCGACCTCGAGCCTGAAGTGGTAGTCAACTTCCTCGGCGCATTACATGCTGGCAATTACCTGCCAGCCACGCAGGCATCAGCTGCCGTCGTGCTGGAGGGACCGGAAGGTGACACTGATGCTGGTGAAGTTCTGAACATGGCATGGCAGGAAATCGCTGGCCCTGCCATTCGAAATGACCTGATGACGCGAGTCAACGCGGCTCGCGATGCTAACAGGTCCATCACTTATACGCGATTGCAAGCCGCAATTAGGGCGACGGGTACGAGGTACGGTTTAACCGCAGCTTCGGTGCAAGCCGTGATCGATGCTTTGGATATGGCGAATCCGAACTTCGAGACAATCCGAGGTGTCGAGGTAGATAACCTCTTGGTGGTACTCGGAAACCAATTGGCGGCATTGGCAACACGGGATTCGGCCGTGGTGGTGCTGGCCGCCGCGGGTGGTCCTGGCCCCGGCCCTGGTCCTGGCCCCGGCCCTGGTCCTGGCCCCGGCCCTGGTCCTGAGGAAGACACCCTCGCGGCACTGCTTGCGAATGAGGACGCGGTAGTCGATGGCGACGACGCCAGCCGCGACGCAATGGACTTCATGTTGCCGGACGATTTTGACGATTTTGATAGCGAAGGCGGTGGCATCGAATCATTCGATGCACGGGTATCCGGCGGATTTGGTGATTATGATGACAACACCTACAAAACCATGGGCCTTTGGGCCGACGGTGTTGCGGGATTTGTCACCTTGAGCGGTACGCCTGGAACGTCTTCAGGCTTCATGGTCTATACCGCCACTGTGGGTGTTCCCGCAGATGACGTCCCGATGGATCAGGAAGGCACTGCTAGTTGGAACGGGCACTTCACCGGTATTCACACGAGAGAACCAGGGGCTGCATTTGATGCGTCTGGCTTGGATCCCGACGCCGCCGCTCGTATGAAGCTGAACCAATCAGTAACCGGAGATGTCAAGCTTACCGTCACGTTCGACGAGGATGGCGAGGGAACAATGATGACCGCCACCTTTGACAACTTCGTCGAACAAGTCAAAACGTATGCGCACACTTTCGGTATTGGTGAAGATGTGGAAATGGTCGAGATCACGCGTCGCGGCTTTCGTGATACAGTTGAGACTACCGCAGCTGTCGCGGGTGGCGAAATCGACGGCAGGTTTTATCAGGCTGCCGATGGGCTGAATGCAGGTGGTACTATGATGCTTATAAATGGTGTCCCTGGCGATACCGAAATACTTCCGGTAAAAATCAGCGATGACTTTGACGCAACCGCAGCCAACAGCGGCTACAAAATCGACGGCATCTTCGTTGCCACCGATTAACCCCCTAACCCCCGCCGCCCCGTAATCCCGGCGGCAACCCTTGGGGCAGGCACCTCACGACTCCGGGTGCCTGCCCGAACACAACCCATACCCGTACGGCCCGGCTCTTGATTGGCCGGGCCGTTTTTTTGTGTCGGATGCCAGAGGCGTGAGTAACCAACTTGGTACAAGCGGCGATGATGGACACCTGGCGCGAATGGCTCGACGTCCTGGTCGGCGCTGCGGTAACCGCGTGGAACGGCCTGTTTGCTGGCGCGTCGGCCGCGTGGGGAAGCGTGGTCGAAGCGGCCGTAACGTTTCGTTTTACCCCGGCGGTCGAAAACGCGCTGATCGCGTGGTGCATCGTGTCAGGCGTCGGCATGTTCGTTGCGGCGGGGCTGGCGGCTCGTCAGGGCGGACGCAAATGAACTCACTCCCCTTGCGTAGAAAGCCTTAAGCCCATGACCCCCCTTCGCCTTATCGCCTTGTTGTTCTGTGCCCTTGCCCTCCTGTACCCCACCCTGGCCCCTGCCCAGACCGATGCCTGCCGCCAGTACCTGATGCAACATGACGCCCTGCGTCAGCTTTATGCCAGGGGAGACGGCATGAGCGTCCGGGTGTCGCCGGTGCCGCAGTTGTTCCGCAACCTGACGGCTGCCCACGTGCACGAGGTTGCGGCGCGCAAGCTGCGCTCGAGCGGTCTGTACGACCCCGACGCTGCGCAGTGGCTGGAGGTCAGCGTCAACCTCGACACCGAACAGTTCGCCATCCTTTTGAGCCTCAGGCGCTGGACGGACGACCTGGGCTACGGCCTGCCGGGCGAAAGCACGGTGTGGGGCCTGGGTGGAGGCGGACGGCACCTCGAAAGCCCCGGCCGGATCGTGACTCAGGTGGCGCAGCACATGGACGAATTCATCATGCTGTACGAGCAGGCGCAGCGGTCCTGTACGATGTAGCGACGGAGCGCATGGCAGGACGCGAGGCTCCGCGTCTCCCTTCATGCGCGGTGTTTCCTGCCATAGCGTAGGCTCCGGGGGAATCGTGGACGACGCCCCCGGAGCCGCGTTCCCCAATCCTTGATGCCGCAATCCCGAAACGAGGAACCGATGCGAATGTTGCTGGCCGCCGTGGTGGCGTGCCTTGTGTTGACGACGATTGCCGCTGCCCAGGAGGACCTGAACGCCGAGGACGAGCGCACCGCCCGGCTGTTCGACCTGGGTATGACGGCGCTGGAGATAGCCGAGCGAACCGACGGCGAGAGCGCCCGGAGCGAACTCTACGACAAGGCGATCGAGGCCTTCCGGACGATCCTGGTGAACCGCCCGGACCTGGTGCGGGTGCGCCTGGAGCTGGCGCGTGCGTTCTTTCTAAACGGCCAGGACGGGCTGGCGCGGCGTCATTTCGAGGCCGTGCTGGCCGGTGGAGTCCCACGGCCCGTAGCGGCCAACATCCGGCAGTTCCTGGCCATCATGCAGTCGCGCAAGCGCCTGACGGGCTACTTCGGCATGGCGGTAGCACCGGACTCGAACCTCAATGCGGCGTCCGAGAGCGAGATCATCTACATCGACACGGTGTTCGGGCGTCTGCCGTTCACGCGCGAGGGCGACGTGGGCGCCGAGTCCGGCTTCGGCCTGTCGGTGTGGGGTGGCGGCGAGTATCAACAGCCGCTGAGCGATCGGTTCAGTCTGCGCGTCGGCTCCGACGTTGCGGTGCGGGAATACCCCGGCGGCGACTTCGATCAGCATTTCCTGGCGGCGCACGTCGGGCCGCGCTGGCTGGCGAGTCCGATTACTGAAATCAGCCTCCTGGCCACGGCGCAGCGCCAGTGGCTGGGCAGCATCCCGTATTCGGACGAGTTTGGCGCCCGCCTGGAACTCGACCGCCGGCTGGGGCCGACCGTATGGGCACAAGGCACGGCGGCGTACCGCGGGCGGGACTTCCTGAGCCGCGACTTTCTCGACGGCCCGGCGGTGGACTTTACCGCCACACTCGCCTGGGTGCCGGCGCCGGTCCTGCGCGTCCAGTTCACCGCCGGGTACACGCGCGAACACGCGGCCCTGGAACACTGGCGCAACCTCAGCCGCTGGGTGCGGGTAGGGACGTCCCTGGCCCTGCCGCTGGGCTTCACCCTGGGAACCAGCGTCCAGGCGCGGCGCACGTACTACGACGGCGCCGGGCAGCCGCACCTGACGCTTGACGGCCGGCCGCGCCGCGACCGCATCCGCTCGTTCAGCCTTTCGGTGCTGAACCGCGCCGTCACCCTGTACGGCTTCAGCCCGCAACTGGTACTCATCCACGACGTTCGCCTGACCAACGCTCAGGCGCAGGACTACGACCGCAACCGTGCCGAGCTGCGCTTCGTGCGGCAGTTCTGAGGGGAGGTTTGTATGTGGAGACGGAAACGCCTGAGCTGCCGTGAAGCAGGCGGCGAGTGCGAGTTCAACGTTGAGCACGGCCAGGTCTACAACAGCCCGGACGGCAAGGTGTTCCGGGTACAACGCCTGGCGTGCACCAGGTGCGGCGAGCGCGCGGTCGTGGCGAAGGAGCAGGAGAACACCTTTGTGCCACCGGCGTGGTGGCGGGACGCCGCCGTGGAGGCGAACTTTTGAAGGGGAGAGAAATGAAGCGATGCGGTATGCTGCTATGCGTCCTGCTGCTGGCATTGACCGGCTGCGAAGGGGGTGATGACGGGGAGTCCCTCGCGGCGCCCGAGTACGACCTCACGGGTTGCTGGGAGGTCAGGGAACAGCCGTTTTGCGAGGCCAACGTGTTGCCCGCTGCCGAGCTGCGCGGTTCGGGGATCGACTTCGTGGATCCCTTTACCGAAGAGGAACTGGAAGAAGTGGAGATGGGCTTCGTGGATGCCGATCCGCTCAGGCTGCAGCAGGATGACAATGACCTGGCCATTACCGAGACCGACAGCGGCCACCGGATCTACGGCAGTGTTTCGGGGGACCAGGTGAGCTTCCGCGACCGCGAAGACCTGCTCGATTTCCAGACGGTGTGGGAAGCCAAGGGCACGGCCCTGTCCAAGGACATTGTGGCGCTGACCGTCACGTACGAATTCGCGTCGGAGGAAGTAGAGGGCGTTCTGGCTTGCGAGATGCGCCAGGCGCGCATGATTGATGCCCCTGCCGGGTGCATCGAGGCGGTGGCCGGCGAGCCCGAGCCGTGAGACAAGCCTTGACCGGCTCCTCCCCTCCCGAAGGGCGCTTTCCTCCATTCGGCGCCCTTTGTCCCACCGGGCTGGCGGCAATGCGGCCTTCGCGCCGGTTTCGGTGGGACGCCCGCGCCGTGCTGGCCGGCGGTTTTGCGCATGGGTGCCAAACGGCCAGTAGCGGCGCGGGTCTCGGAGGGCGGTGGCAAAGTTGACGGAATGTGTCGTGGCGGAGGTCTTGGTGGAAAACGCCTGGCTTCGCGGCCGAGACAGATTCATGTTTACACGAGCTGAACTGATAACGGGGAAGTCTCTGTTGCGATCAAAATTGCACGCAACTATCCTTGACTGTCGCCGGTGCTGTCTGACACGATAGTGGCATGAACGGTCGGCAGTTCATCGCGAGAGTTCGCAAATGGGCGAAAGGCCGGGATCTGGAGGTTCGCTTCGTGGCGTCGGAAGGTTCTGGTTCACACGGGACGCTCTATGCGGGCGACCGCAAGACGACCATCAAGGACCGAAAAAAGGAGGCGGGCAAGGGACTGCTTGCCAAGATGCCCACTGACTTCGAAATCGACAAGGACGATCTTTAGTCGGTGAAACGTCGGAATCGTCCCTAAGATGGAGAGCCGAACCCTATGTCAGACACCTACAACTATCCAGTCGAGTTTGAACGCGATGAGGATGGCCGTTACGTTGTCGCATTCCCTGATTTTGGGTGGGGGGCGACAGACGGCGCCACCCTGGACGAAGCGCTGGCTGAAGCCAGGGATCTGCTGCGGGAACTGATTGCAGCAACGATGCGGGAGGGCGAGAACCTCCCCAAGCCATCGCGTGTGACCAGGCGGCGGCCCCTCGTTGTCCCGCCTGTACCGATCGCGTTGAAGGCGGCCCTTTACGAAGCGTTCCGTAAGGCCAACATGTCACAACGTCGTTTCGCCCGTGATCTTGATATTACCGAGAGCGAGGTACGACGCATGCTGAATCCAGACCATGCCACCAAAGCGGCAACAATCGACCGCGCACTGAGCCGGTTGGGCAAGCATGTCAGTGTGACCGTCGGCGAGGCGGCCTGATGCATTCCCGAATACCTCGAACCGGCGCCAGATCAAGAGCTACTGGAAGACATCGAGACCGACTACCCGGACGTGGAGGCGCCATCGTTGCATCACCGTCTCGTTCTCTTTCGTTCGGTCTCAGGCCGTCGTTTCAACTCCGGCCCGTCAGCCCTTCTGCCGCGCCTGGGATAGTAAACGCGGTCCATCTCCTGGCGGACCTGTTCCTCGCTTCTGACGGCCCACTGCAGCATGCCGTTTCCAATGAGGGAGGCACAAGAAATTGGGGGGCAATCGGCCAGCGAGCCGGGTAGTTTCGATTGTTTAATCTTCTGCGTTGCCTGTTCCGTTTTCTTCGGATTGATTTTCCGACATCGAGCGTCACTCTCTCTGCACGGCCCGGCGTACCACAGGCTGCTTTTGTGCGTGAAGCGCGGCCTTCAGGGGAGCTCAGCATCGTCAATCAGGAACCATATCCGTGAAGACACTCGTAATGGGTATGCTGTCCGCTTTCCTTGCCCTGTCGGCTGCACCCTCCCTTGCTCACGAAACCGACCACGAAGCCATCCATGATGAGCTTGCTGCCTTGCAGGCTCATGTGCAACAAATCGAGAAGACGCTTTCTGACTTGTGGGCCTATTTGACCGGCGGTGATGACGAGGGGCCGCTCGTCGCGCCCGATTACGATCTGACGGGCTGCTGGGAGGTCAGGGAACAGCCGTTTTGCGAGGCCAACGTGTTGCCCGCTGCCGAGCTGCGCGGTTCGGGGATCGACTTCGTGGATCCCTTTACCGATGAGGAACTGGAAGAAGTGGAGAGGGGCTTCGTGGCCGCCGATCCGCTCAGGCTGCAGCAGGATGACAATGACCTGGCCATTACCGAGACCGACAGCGGCCACCGGATCTACGGCACCGTCTCCGGGGACCAGGTGAGCTTCAGCGACCGCGACGACTTGCTCGATTTCCAGACGGTGTGGGAAGCCCGGGGCACGGCCCTGTCCAAGGACATTGTGGCGCTGACCGTCACGTACGAATTCTCGTCGGAGGAAGTGGAGGGCGTTCTGGTTTGCGAGATGCGCCAGGCGCGCATGATAGACGCCCCTGCCGGGTGCATCGAGGCGGTGGCCGGCGAACCCGTCCCGTGAGACGCGAGCCCTGACCGGCTCCGTCCCCCCTCCCGAAGGGCGCTTTCCTCCTCCATTCGGCGCCCTTTGTCCCACCGTGCTGGCGGCAATGCGGCCTTCGCGCCGGCTCCGGTGGGACGCCCGCGCTGTGCTGGTCGGCGGTTTCGCGCATGGGTACCGGACGGCCAGTAGCGGCGCGGGTTTCGGAGTGCTTCCAGAGACGGTGGCGAAGTTGACGCAGTGTGTCGCATTGGAACAAGACGCGGAGGTCTTGGTGGAAAACGCCTGGCTGCGCGACCGCGACCGGTTTATGCCCCGGCGAGTGGCCGTCCTGTGGGCCTTTGTCCTCACGCTGTCGTTCGGCTGCGTGGCAGCCTGGTCCGATTCTTCTGACGGCCGGCCGTCGCCGTCGCCCCGCACCTTCGTTCCTTCGTGTGGCGCCGAGACCTCCTGCGAGGCGGGCTACTGGGCGTTTCGGGCGCCCGATTGCGAGTACCGCGGTGTATCGCATCCGCCCGGAACAGTCGTGCTGTTCGAGGACGAGACGACCCTGCAATGCCGCTGTCGCCTCACGTGGCTCCGGACGAAACCGGGTGAACCGCCCGCTGCCAAGGTGATGTGCCGGTGGACCGACGTGGACAAGGCGAGAGAGGAAGAGGAGAGGAGTGGGTAGAAAGAGTCCGTGCGTCGCCTTCCCTCAGCTCAACCATCAGCAGGCCGCCCATGGCGGCCAGACTCTTGAGGAAGTCGATCAGCACACCACAGCCGCGGCGGAGCCGACCTCGAGCAGTCAGAAGGTCAATGTGTCGCGCTTTGGGCGAGCGCCCTCGACGATACGTTGAGTTCCGTGAAGGCGCTGACTGACCTCGGACTTTTTTTGGCGGGCAAACTCCCAGGATCGCCAGGCATTGATTCCTGACGTCCTGGGCGTCCTTCAGGCGATCGTCTTCATGGCGTGGCCGTCCTGGGGGAGTTGCCCTTGTGCTGGCACCAGTTTCCTATCAGTATGGGTGGATTCATCCCGAGTCTTTTCTCCCAGCATAGCCGTTCGCAGCAGGAACCGTTCGTTACCATCGGATACCCATCAAGGCAAAGAGGAAGGAAAAAGCGATGCGAAGCAAGTGGGTTTGCTTGATCGGATTGGTTTGTCTGGTGGCGTCGGCCACCTTCGCCATAGCTGCCGGCCACGACGGGTATGGCACTCCCGACAATGCGCGGGCGATGCGCTGGTGGAATGCCCTGAACGCCGAGCAGATGGTGGCAGCGCTGTATGGGGATGAGGCGACAGCGGAACAGATGGCGGCGGCGCAGAGGATGTACGCCGACCTGGACGACGACACGAAAGCGCTCGTGAATGCTATAACGGATGAGTTGTTGTACGGGGGCGTGGAAATGTGGTGGGTGTCCCTGCTGTATGGGGACGAGGCGACAGCAGAACAGATGGCGACGGCGCGGAGATTGTACGCTGACCTGGACGATGACACGAAAGCACTCCTGAACAGCGGGATTAGCGGTTTTGACAGCGTGGGGGAATGGTGGGAAACCCTGGACTGCCGCTTGATGCGGATCGCGGCGGGTGACGGAAACATGGCGGACCCGATGAGCCCGTACTGCGCTCACTACCCGGGGTCGGGCGCGGCGAAGATTCTGTCCGATGATGCCACGGCGCATGTGGATCAGGTCGGGATGGCACTGCTGGACCTCGACGAGCCTGGCCTGTTCGCGCCGGACAATGCGCGGGCGATGCGCTGGTGGAACGCCTTGGACGCCGAGCAGATGGTGGCAGCGCTATATGGGGATGAGGCGACAGCGGCACAGACGGCGGCGGCACAGAAGATGTATGCCGACCTGGACGACGACACGAAAGCGCTCGTGAACGTCACGGCGGATGAGTTGTACGGGATGGGCTACCACGACAGCGTGGGGGATTGGTGGGAGACTCTGGACTGCCGTCTGATGCGGGTTGCGGCGGGCGACGGCAACGCGGCGAACCCGATGAGCCCGTACTGCGCGCACTATCCGGGATCGGGCGCGGCGAAGATCCTGTCCGATTATGCCAAGGCACACGTGGACTATGTCGGCATGGCCCTGCTGTATCGCGACGATCCGGGCCTGTTCGTGCCATATGTCGGCCGGGGCAGGCACGGCATCGGCACCACGCTGGAGTACGTCACGACGCACGAGGATGGTACTGCCACGCAGATATCCTTCGAGTACACGGAATACGGGATGTACCGGGGCCGCGACGTGCTGGTGGTGCAAGACAGCCAGCCCGGTTCAGCATCTCCCACCGAATACTGGGACTTGGCAACCGGCAACTGGACGGTCTCTTTCGACGCCGACGGGGAAGTTGTCGAGGAACAAATTCCCCACACCGGCATATATGCGTTTCCCATGATGGAAGGGACGCGGCCGCAGTTTGTATTCACGTATTGCACGGGCGAATGCCCCCCGGACGCCGGAACTCTCTGGCATGAATTCACGGTGGAGGCATGCGGCATCGAGCTGGAGGTGCCAGCCGGCACATTCACCGTCTGCCGCATTACCGCCACCGACGCCAGTTGGCTTGAGGGCGCCGGCATCGGCATCGAGGACGTCGAATTTACATACTGGTACGACCCTGAAAACGATCTGGAGGTTAAGTCTCACTATGCAGACCCTTGGGTCGATCTGGGTGTGAGAGAGTTGTCGGCTTACGAGTTGGTGGAATAGCTCACTTCATGCCGTGCTAAACAGCATGTCAGGTTTTAACAGAGCCCTGCATCCGTCTACCTGGATGCGGGGCTTTTCTGTGTCCGGAGACCTGTCTTTCGAGGCACCGCAGACAGGCACTCAAGAGTCTGGCTGACGGGCCTTGTATGGCCTCATCGCAAGGTTTGTGTATAGAGAGTCGGCAACTGGCGCGGCGGCGGTAGGGGGCAGCTGTTGCCGGCGACATTCGCGATCCCGGTGCCCACAGTCACAGACTCTCCGCTCCCGGAGCAGTCGCTCCAAAACAGCCCCTCGTGCATCCCCATGAACATCATGTCGGCTTCATACAGGTAGGCCTCAGGGTCATCCAGGTCCCACCAACTCGTCAAACGCCGTCATGTCGGGAGGAGGCGGCAGCGATGCCATCTTTACCCGGCGGATACCCAAGTAGACATATCCCCGACTGGTCATATAATATGTCCATTATTATGGAGGATCGCTGTGAAAATGATTGGTGCGGCCAAGTTCAAGGAGCAATGCCTGGCACTGCTGGGTCAGCTGGATGCAGAGGGTTTGGTTGTCACCAAGCATGGCAAACCCGTTGCGCGTGTGATTCCTTACGACCATCGGTGCGCCGACCTGATCGGCAGCCTGCGGCACAAGGTCGATATCCGGGGGGACATTTTTACGACCGGCCTTCACTGGAACGCAGATGCTCAATCTTGATACACACATTCTCATTTTTGCTGTCCGTGGCGAGCTTCAGCAGGGTGAGGAGGCCCTTTTGGCGCAAAACCAGTGGTCTGTGTCGGCTATCGTGCTGTGGGAGTTGGCCAAGCTTGTCCAGCTCGGCCGCGTGGACATGGACCTTGACGACCGGGAGGTCGTGCGCGTAATGACCCGCTTGCACGTCTGGGCCATTGATCTCGTTGTGGCGCGTGCGTCGACCCGGCTCGATTTCAACAGTGACCCCGCAGACGAGATTATTGCCGCGACCAGCGTCGTCCATCATGTCCCACTGCTCACGCGCGACCATATCATTCGGGGCTCGAAGGTTGTCCCTCTAGCCGTGCTGTGACGAATATGTGAAAGCCGATGAAACTGCGGGGTAATCTTCCACAAGCCCCCGACCTTTCGTGCTTCCCACGTAGGTGATGACGGAGCGGGGTACATCAATCGGATAGGGCAAGAAGGTGCCGTACGGTGCCAAGCTGGATCGCAAATCCAACAGACGATTGTGAGCCCCGCGTTTACGTGCGATCAGGCCATGGCGCTGCTAAAGGAGACGCGATGACGCCTCAGAGCAACTTTGCATTCCAATGATCGTCACGGCCCGGGGCAGCGTTGATGTCAACGAATCGGCAGCAACTCCGACATGCCAGCGATTATGCTTGCCATGCCTTGCTGCCCTGCGCTTGTTGGTGTCGGGCAGGGCGCTGGCGCGCGCACCTTTAGGCGGAGGGTTTCCGGTCTCGCCCTTTCGATTGCGAAGCGGGTTCACATTTCCGCCTTCGGCCACGTTTCCAGCCGCCTTCCCTAAAATTCCGTGCGTCGGGTTTTCCCCAGCACGGCTTCAAGCATCAGGCACCCAACAGTTCAGTACGGAGGCCTTCCGCAGCATCGTCGAGGTCAAGGCAGATCCAGCCATACCCCCGATCGGATAACGCGTTTGCTCCGCCCTTCGACAAGGCTACGTTCCAAAGAGCCGCACCGAGCGTAAACGGCAACAACGTACCTGACCCGGTCGTATTGGAGGTTATTTTGCCACGGCAGTAGTGACCGTTGTGAAACCCATCAACGAGGGGCTTGACCGCCGCTTGTGGCGGTTGGGGAGAGACGACATGGCATGGATAAGACTGACAATCTTGATGCTGTTGATGCTGGCAGTGGCCGGATGCGGCGGCGATTCGGTTCCTTTGAGATCTGAGACGGCCGCCCAGCAGGCTCAGATGATGGGTGAGGCCGACGTCGACGCAGAGGGGTCGGCTGTGTCGACTGCGGTGCAGGACGACACGGTAATCGAAGAAGACGCGCTTGCAGAAGAGCGCCAGCAGGTCGAACAGGCCATTATGGAGGCCGATACCGCACGCGGGCAGGCTGATGAAAAAATAGCGACCCAGGAAGCCCAACTCAGGGCGACAACCGATTTCGTGCCTTACGTATCGACGAGTGGGCATGCGGAGTTCGACGGCCACGACATCAGGGTGTACCTCCCCATTTATGCCGGCGGGTATCCCGTGGTACTGAACTCGGTGCTGGATGAAGTGGATGGCATGGCCGCCGCGTCGCGCGTTACGGGATATTTGCAGCGTGTCTGGACGCTTTTCGACAACGGACCGCTCGCCACCGTCTCCGTGCGCTGGAACGACCGCGACAACAGCGACTATCTGGCGGGAGGTTGGTGGGTTCGCGAAGCGTTTGGTCGTGACGAACTGGAAGCCGGCTCGTTCGTTGATGGGCCGGAACTGCGAGGGCCTCTCCCAAACAGCATGTCCTTGCCGCTCAGAGGCCAGGCCGTCTATTACGGTGAAGCGGCCGGGCTTTACCAAACTCAAACCAGGGTCCATTGCACCGCCTTTCCGTGCGACATTCCGAGTCCGGACCGACTCGTTGGTGAGTTTGTTGCCGACGCCAAGCTGGTGGCCAATTTTTCCCGCGGCGACATTGAGGGGTGTGTCGGCTGCCAACAGGGCATTCGCTTTACGCGCGCCGCTTATGACCTGAACAGCGGCGACATTGAACGCGGCGGAGCCGTTACCGAGGACTATCTGTTCTGGCTCCACCGCGTGGGCTTTCTCGAATCGCCGCACACCAAGGGCACCTTCGCGGGCGACTTGACAGTTATCCCCCTGGGCGGACGCACTGCGGGCTACGGGTACTGGCAGGGGCGATTTTCCAATCTTTCGGACAGTGCGGGTAGTCCGCGCCTGCTCGGCGCCACGCTGCACGGACAGTTTGAAGACGAATCCACCGCAACCCGGTTTACCGGTATGCTGAGCGCCGAAAGCGAGACGTTCGGCGGAGGCGGTCGATGAGGGCCTGATATCACGGAGGCGGCCTTCATCAATCCGAGAAAACTCCTGCCGGCATGCCTGGTTACTTGCGCTGATCGTTCTCTTGGCAATACTGGGCGATCAGCATCCTGCGCCGCCGGTTCCAACCGGACGTGATTTGTACGCGTTGCCCATTACGGAGTTTCAGTCCTACGTAGCGGCATCCACGACGGGCACAAGCCGCGCTGGCCAACGCCATCGGTATCCGGCCGGTCGTGTGTCTCGTGTACATGACGCGCAACGACTTGGCGAGCCCCGTCCTGCACGCGCTTCCGAAACTGCACGAGAAGCTCATGGACCTGCCGGCCAATGATGTCGTGCAGGGGTCTGATCGAGAATGTCCACCGTCCGGACATGACGTGGAAGCTTCGGGGGCAGCGAAGAGCTGTTGATAGAGATGGCCTGACAACTGGAAGGCTGAGGAATTCGTCACGTGTTCAACATCTTGACCGAACCCCTGATTCAAGCTCGTACGGGACAGGACATGCGTGTGGTATCCCTCCCTGGGGTCTACGCGGCATTGGCTGTTCGAGGACGAGACGATCTTGCAACGCCGCTGTCGCCTCACGTGGCTTCGGACGAAACCGGGCGAACCACCCGCTGCCAAGGTAACCTGCCGGTGGATCGACGTGGACAAGGCGAGAGAGGAGAGGATGGAACAGAGAGAGTCCGTCGAGATGCGTGCCGGGGCTGCTTGGCTTTGTCGCCAGTGTTGTGGCTGGTGCCGTGGCTACGTTGATCGTGTGGCTCATCGTTTTGTAGATGGCACCGTTGCAAGGTTTGTATTCAGAATTCGCTGGGCCACGTAGCCCGGCCTCACGGTTTCAGCAGAGCGCCCTGGCAGTCCGGATGCCCGTTTGACAAGCCGTTACATAACAGCTTACGGTGTGATCATGGGGCTCAGCAACGCAGAGAGACAGCGTCGCTTCTGCGAACGCCGCAAGGAGTAGTTGCCACGTATTCACTACCGGCGGCCGCAAGAGCGCCGTAGCCGGCCGCAGCGCTGGCGCGATGCCGTGCAGGCGCTCGTGGACCTGCAGACCGAGTATCAGGGCTGGCTGGACAGCCTGCCCGATAGCCTCCAGGCTACCCCCCTTGCCGAGCGCCTGGAGGCGATCGGCGAACATGACTTCAGCGACCTGGAAATCCCTGGAGCCACCGCTCGGCTATGGGCGCGACTGGGCAGGAGGGCCGCATGGACTGGAAAACAGTCGGTAACTACGTGCTGTTGATAGGCATGTTCGTGGGCATGGTGACCATGTTCAACCAGGTCAACGGACGGCTGGACACCCTGAACGGGCGCATCGACGCCATGCAGATCGAGAACAACCGACGCTTCGACGCCATGCAGATCGAGAACAGCCGACGCTTTGACACCATGCAGGGAGAGCTGAACCAGATACGAACGGAGAGCAACCGCCGATTCGACGAGGCACAAGCGGAGGTGAATCGACGCTTCGACGAGGCACAGGCGGAGGTGAATCGCCGGTTCGATCGAATGGATCAAAGATTCGACCAGATATTCGAGGCGCTGCGCGTCTTTGAGGGCCGTGTCACACGGCTCGAGGAAAAAGCCGGCATTGGCCCCGACGCCGAATGAAAAGCAGTATCCATTCACCCCCAGGACCCCTGTCATGCCCAACCGCCGCCTGACCGACGACGACATTGCCGAGCTCTATCGCCGCTCGTCGCTCAACCCCGGCCGCTTCACCGCGCGGTTCTACGAGGGTCTGGATTACGTCACGTCCCGCCGTTTTGCCCTGCGCCTCGGCCTTGTCGCACTCGGCCTCGTGGCGGTCCTGACCGTAAATTGGCTGCGCAGACGGCTGACGAGCGAAGGGCATTGATAACGAGCACCGGCCCACATGCGAACATCGTCGGCGGGTGTACCCGTTCCTGTGGCGACAGAAACTCGACGATCAGGTATGGTGCGGGTTTGCGCCGAGGGGAGCGGCCGTTTGCTTATTGGAGGCTCGACCCCGTGTGCAACGTGGTCCAAGGACGCCTGCGGACTTGCAAGTGGTGACGCCTGCTGCGATCCCGTGTAGGAAAGTTCTCGTTCCGCCGTCCTGCCCCTCGGCGCCACCCCATGAGGAGGTAGGTACCGATGGCACCACGCAGGAAGACCAAGGGACGGCACGCACGAGGCCGCTTCTCAACCATTCATTCCGATGCGGCCGGCATCGATGTGGGCTCACGGTTTCACGTGGTGGCCGTAGCGCCCGACCGCGACGCCGAGCCTGTACGGACCTTTCAGAGCTTCACTCAGGATCTGCATCGACTGGCGGACTGGCTGAAGACTGTCGGGATCACGACCGTGGCGATGGAGTCGACAGGCGTGTACTGGATTCCGGTGTTCGAGATTCTCGAGGCGCAAGGCTTCGAGGTGCTGCTGGTCAACGCCAGAGACGTGAAGCAGGTTCCAGGCCGGAAGACGGACGTCAACGACGCCCAGTGGCTCCAGCAGCTTCATCAGTTCGGTCTCCTGCGCGGGAGCTTCCGTCCGCATCAGGACGTGGTGACGCTACGCGCGTATCTGCGTCAGCGGGAGCGGCTGGTCGGGTATGCAGCCGCACACATTCAGCACATGCAGAAGGCCTTGATGGATATGAACGTCCAGTTGCATCACGTCGTGACCGACATCGCGGGGGAGACGGGGATGCGCATCGTGCGCGCGATTGTCGCGGGGGACCGCGACCCGATGCAGTTGGCCCAGCACCGCGACCCCCGCTGCAAGGGCGAGCATCGAGACGATCAGGGACGCGCTGGCCGGCAACTATCGGGAAGAGCACGTCTTCGCGCTCACCCAGGCGCTGGAGCTCTACGACAGATACCAGGAGGCCACCCAGCAGTGTGATCAGGCCATCGAGGGCGCGTTGAAGCACCTTTGCGCAACGAGCACGCCGCCGCCAGCCCCCTTGCCGGCCCCGCGACGCAACGGGCGCGGATCCAACGCGTTGGCGTTCGACGTGCGTCCGATGCTCTACACGCTGCTCGGCGTAGACCTGACTCAGATCCACGGCCTCGGACCGTACAACGCGCTGAAGCTGGTCAGCGAATGCGGCACGGACATGTCTCGGTGGCCGACCTGCAAGCACTTCACGTCGTGGTTGTCGTTGGCTCCGGGCAACAACGGAAGCACTAAAAAGCGTGGGGCAATCAGGCAGCCTGCGGTTCGGCTTCAGCCGGTCTGTCGCCGGTCTTCAGGCCCGGGTACCACTGCTCGAACTTCCCTCTGAGCGTGCCATCGAGGGTTCGCGTCCGGGTTTGAAGGAGGAGATGTGCGCCAGGCTTTGACCATTGCATCTGTTGGCGCTTGCCAAAGCGCTTGCCAACGACTGTGTTGATGGCACTCTCCACGAACCCGGTGGAAACGCGTTCGCCGTAGCGCCGCCGCTCGGCATAGTTGGGAATCATCCAGGCGTTGTTACGGATGTAGACCTCGAATTCGCCGGCAGCCTTCCTCAGCGCCTTGATGCTCGGGTAGTTGGTCTGGGTGCATTCCAGGTCCATGACCAATTCCTCGATCACACGATGGCCGTCATGGATGTTACCGTTCCACAGGTAGCCCTTGATCTGGCGCAGAAGACGGTCCAGCTTTCGTCCTTCATCTGGATCATGATGACTCAATCCCTTGACATACTGGCGCATGACGGTGATGCGCATGGTGATGTGGAACCAGTCGAGCAGGTGCTCGGATGCCGGCGCCATGTACAGCGCCATGTTCTGGACTGTATCGCCGCCGTCAGTCAGGAAGGTGACGGGCTGGTTTTCCTGCCATCCCTGTTCCTTCAGGACCTCGTGCAGGCGCCGCTTGGGCTTCGTGTCGTGGGTGTGAACAAGGCCGAGATAGCGGTTCGGGCGATCGGTGGGCATGGACTTGGCGACCATGACCTCGAAATGCGGTTGCCTCTTGTCCCGCGAGCGCACGTAGCCGCCGTCGATTCCAACCGTAATCCGTCCTTCCGGCAGTGGCATGGCGGCGCGGTCCCGCGGGTATGTTTCGATGAAGAAGACCTGTTCACCCCCCAGCTCGTTTTCCATGCGTCTGGCGGCCTTGTGAAGATGATTGCGCACGGTTATGGCGTTCAGGCTCTCACCGATCGGCAGGACATCCTTGAGAAGGCGGGCCGAGACCCCGAACGAGAGCAGCGAAGCCCATCTGGTTTCCAGCCACAGGAGCTCCGGCGCCGTGTGGTCCGGAAGCAACTCGGTCAGGGGGCTAAAAGTCTTTGAACGACGGGTCTTGCACCAACAGCGATAGTACCGCGGGCTGGTGACGGGAATATCGCCGAAGACGGTCCGGTAGCGGATGGTGCAGCGGCCCTTTTTGCGAAGCCGCCGTCTGCAACCCTGGCACTCGGACTTCGAGTCGCAGAACGCCTCGGCCTGGGCCTCGACGATCTTTTCCTGCAGGGCCTTTAGCAGCGCTTTGCCTTCGTCGATTGACAGGCCGATGTCTTCATGCCGATCATGCCCCTTGTCGAGCACGATGACTTC
>MKWU01003986.1_pt1 | contig 18239 bp, 16 predicted proteins | sample 809101 | NCBI WGS metagenome assembly MKWU01 (sample SAMN05860141, study PRJNA318959) | sponge metagenome | host: Aplysina aerophoba | place: Slovenia: Piran, Adriatic Sea, Gulf of Piran | collected 2013-05-07
AGGACGTCTGGCTCCGGCCCCTTCGACGGGACTGGCAACGCACCCTCAATCGTTAGAATCTTCCCCCGGCCCGAGTATGCGTGCCACGAGCCGGACGACCTTCTCCACGGCCTGAACGAACGCTTACCAGACCAGCACGGCCTGACGGAACGTTTACCCGGCCAGTGGCGGAAGCCCGACCGGAATCCTTGCGTGACCGCAAGTAGGAAGTCCGGTATCCACGCTGTACAAACGGATAAAAACGTTGTTAAATCAGTGGGCTGGATGTAGTTTGCCGCGGACAAGATGCCCGCGCTCCCGGGAACCCGCAAGAATCCGGCTCGATCGCCAAGGTCATCGCATCCCGAGGAATCCGGTGCACGGAGCCGCGGATCACACCGCACCACGGCCGCGAATCATGTCGGCCGCCTTCTCCGCAATCATGATGACGGGAGAAGCCGTATTCCCCGAGACGATCCGCGGCATGACGGACGCGTCCACGACCCGCAGCCCCTCCAGCCCGTGAACGCGCAGGTCGGCGCCGACGACCGCCCCCGGGTCCTGACCCATTCTGCAGGTCCCCACCGGGTGGAAGATCGTCGTCGCGATGTTGCCGACCGCCTCCACCAGCTCGTCCTCGGACTGCACCTCGGCGCCGGGCAGGAACTCCTCCGGCGCGTACCGCCTCAGCACCCCCGCGGTCATGATCTCGCGGGCCTGCCGCACCGAGATCACCGCGACCCGGCGGTCGTGGTCGGTCGAGAGGTAGTTCGGCCGGATCTCCGGGTGACGGTCGGGGTCGGCGCTGGTCACGTGGCAGCTCCCGCGGCTCTCGGGGCGGAGATTGCACACCGACATCGTGATTGCCGGGAACGGATGCAGCGGATCGCCCAGCCGATCGGTCGAGAGCGGCTGGACGTGGTACTCCAGGTCCGGGGTCGCGCGCGCCGGGTCCGATTTCGTGAACATCCCGAACTGGCTGGGCGCCATCGACATCGGCCCGCTGCGCCGCAGCGCGTACTCCAGCACGATGCGCAGCTTGCCCCACGCGCTGTTCGCCATCGTGTTCAGGGTCCTGGCGCCGTGAACCCTGAACACGGTGCGGATCTGCAGGTGGTCCTGCAGGTTCTCGCCCACGCCGGGGCTCTCGTGGACCACGCCAATGCCGAGCCCGGCCAGGCGCTCGGGCTGGCCGATGCCGGAGAGCTCCAGGATCTTGGGCGAGTGGGTGGACCCCGCCGCAAGCAGCACCTCGGCCCGGGCGAGCGCCTGCCGCCGCTGCCCCCGGTGCCGGCAGACCACGCCGCGGACCTCGCGGCCTTCGACGACCAGCCGCTCGGTCTCGGCCCCGACGACCACCCGCAGGTTGGGCCGCTTCATCGCCGGGCGCAGGAAGCCGTCGGCGGTGTTCCAGCGCACGCCCCGGTGCTGGTTCACCTCGAACAGGCCCGAGCCCTCGTTGTCACCGTCGTTGAAGTCGGCGCGGGGCTCGATGCCGAACTCCCTCGCACCCTCCTGCACCGCGTCGAGGATCTCCCAGCGAAGCCGCTGCTTCGAGACCTTCCAGCCGCCGCCGGCCGCATGCATGGGGCTTGCGCCGGCGTGGTGGTCCTCGGACTTCAGGAAGTACGGAAGGACGTCGTCCCACGACCAGCCGACGTTGCCGAGCTGGCGCCAGTGGTCGTAGTCCGCCGCCTGCCCCCGCATGTAGATCATGCCGTTGATGGACGAGCACCCGCCAAGCACCTTGCCGCGCGGGTAGGCGAGGCTGCGCCCGTTGAGGCCGGGCTCCGGCGCGGTGCTCATCATCCAGTCCGTGCGCGGGTTGCCCATGCAGTACAGGTACCCCACCGGGATCCGGACCCAGTGGTAGCGGTCGCTCCGCCCGGCTTCGAGCAGGAGCACGCGGGTGCGGGGGTCCTCGGTCAGGCGGTTCGCCAGCACGCAGCCGGCGGTGCCGGCGCCGACGATGATGTAGTCGTAGTCGCCGTCGAGGGTCGGAAGGCTCGGCATGCGGTGGATCCTCCTTGTCCGGTGGGCCGTGGGACCGATCGGCGCCCGCGGCCGGCGCCGGGTGTCAGCCCGGCTCGATCCGCGACCGGGCACAATCGCCTGCGCCGGGTTGCCCGCGACGGTTGCATCGCATCGAGCGGCCACCGATGCATCCTGCAGCGATGACCGCAATGCTCGCGCATCGCCGTCACGGGTTCAAAAGCTCGGCCGTCCCGGACTGGCTCGGCTCGAGCAGGCGGGGCAGCAATTCTCGTTTTGGCGCACGCCGTGAATGCAGGCGGTGAAACCTGCACGACATCGCCATGGCGGCGCTGCCGGTGTTCCTCACGCAATCCCTCGCGCTTCGCGCGCCCGCGCCGACACGTCCAGCGTGTCGGAGCCCCCCCTGGGAGCACGGGAGTCGGACCGTGCGTTCCCCGTCACATTGGATCAGAATCGGAGACGACCGGCACGGAGGCGGCAGCGCCGCATGCCCGGTGATCCCCTGGCCGGGCACATGCCGGACGCCTTGCGAGGCCGACATCCATCGTCACGAGGACAACGAGCTGCGATGAACGAACCGGTTCTCACCATCGACGACGGTGGCGTCTGCGTCATCACCCTCAACCGTCCGGCGCGGCTCAACGCCATCAATCCGGCCCTGCTCGACGGCCTGAACGCGGCGCTCGCGCGGGCGGGGGACGACGAGCGCATCGGCGCCATCGTCCTCACCGGCGCGGGGCGCGCGTTCTGCGCCGGTGACGACCTCGTGGAGCAGCGGTCGATGCGCGACGCGGACGAGGCGACCATCGCCCGATTCGTGGACGACATCCAGCAGGTCACGCGCCACCTGATGTTCGGCGACACGCCGGTGGTCGCGGCGGTGCGGGGCTGGGCGGTCGGCGGCGCGTTCTCGTGGCCGGTCAACTGCGACTTCTCGGTGTGGTCGGAGGACGCGCGCGGGTTCTTTCCGGAGCTGAAGATCGGCCTCTACCCGAGCGGCGCGGTCACCTTCCTGCTCCCCCTTCAGGTGGGACCGGCGCGCGCGCGGGAGATGCTCTACACCTCTCGCAAGTACACCGCGGCCGAGCTGCTCGCGTGCGGACTGGCGAACGAGGTCGTCCCTGGGGACCGGCTGCTTGACACGGCGATCGCGCGGGCCCAGGCGCTGGCCGCATTGCCCCCGCAGGCCCGGCGTGCCCTGAAGCGCGGGCTCGTCGAGCCGCACCGCGCTGCGATCGAGGCGACGCTCGAGGCCGAGGCGGCGGCGGTGATCGCAACCATGCGGAATCCGGACACCTACGCGCGGATTGAGCGCGAGTCGGAGCGCGGGCGGTCTCGGCCTTCGGGAACCGCACAGGAAGGGGTGCGTTCCACCTGATGCGGTGCCGAATGGCCGCATTCCACGGGCCGGAATGTCGGGGGCCGGACGCGGGGCGGTCTGCCGCAGTGTGGCCATGACCTCCCGCGATACGGCACGCGACCTTCCCGCGGAGGCGGTCCTCGACCTCCTGACCGCGCTGGGCCGCGCCGCCGCGCGCTGGCCAAACCGCACCGCGCTCGTGTTCGACGAGACCGGCGAGACCCTCACCTTCTCCACTCTCGCCGCACGCGTGGACCGCGTCGCCGTGGTGCTCGCAGGCGCCGGAATCGAGAGCGGCGACCGCGTCGCAATCATGCTGCCGAACCGGGTGGAGTGGGCCCTCGCGTGGCTCGGGCTCGTCCGGATCGGCGCGGTCATGGTGCCCGTCAACACCGCCTACCGGAGCGCCGATACCGGCTTCGTGCTCCGGCACGCCGGAATTCGCGCGGTCGTCACTCTGCGTGAGCTCGTGCCGCTGCTGCTCGAAGTGCGTGCGGACATCGGCACCGCGTTCGCGATTCTCTGCGTCGACGGCGACGCGGACGGCGAAGCCGTCGACCTCGTCGCACGCATCAAGGCGCACGCAGCGGATGCGCCGCCCACCGTCGAAATCGACTCGCACACGCTGGTCAACGTCCAGTACACGTCGGGCACCACCGGCGAGCCCAAGGGCTGCATGCTCCCGCACTCGTGGTTCATGCGCTTCGCGTGGCGGGTCACGACGCTGCACGACGGGCTCGACGAGAACGACGCCATCCTGACCTCGCAGCCCTTCCACTACGTCGATCCGCAGTGGAACCTCGCGGTGGCGCTGCTCTCGGGCGCGACGCTCGTGGTGCTCGACCGCTTCCACCCGTCGACGTTCTGGGACAGGGTTCGCGACCATCGGGTGACGTGGTTCTACTGCCTCGGGGTGATGCCGAAGCTGATGCTCAACACGCCACCCTCCCCGCTCGACCGCGAGCATTCGGTGCGGCGCGTCATCTGCTCGGCCATCCCGCGGGCCGACCACGCGGCGATCGAGGCGCGCTGGGGCGTCCCGTGGTTCGAAGCCTTCGGCATGACCGAGTCCGGTCTGGACGTCGCGGTAGAGCTCGCCGACCACGACGAGGCCGTCGGCACCGGCTGCATCGGCACCCCGATGCCGGGACGCGAGGCCCGCGTGGTGGATACGGACGACCGGCCCGTGCCGGCGGGAACGGCCGGGGAGCTCGTGCTGCGCGGCGTCGGGCTGATGGACGGCTACTACCGCAACCCGTCCGCGACCGCCGGCGCGTTCAGGAACGGCTGGCTGCACACCGGCGACGTGGTGCGCTGCGACGAGCGGGGGCGGTTCTTCTACCTGACCCGCATGAAGGACATGATTCGCCGCGGCGGAGAGAACATCGCGGCCGCGGAGGTGGAAGAGGTCGTCATGCGCCACCCCGGCGTGCGGCTCGCCGCGGTGCTGGCGGTCGACGACGACCTTCGGGGCGAAGAAGTGCTGGCGTACGTCGTGCCAGGCGACGGCGTATCGAGGAATGAAGTGGGCCCGGCAGCCCTGAGCGCCTTCTGTGCCGAACGACTGGCCCGGTTCAAGGTGCCGCGCTACTGGAAGTACCGCGACGACCTGCCGCGCACCCCGTCGGAGCGCATCCGCAAGGAGGCGCTGCGGGAAGAGCACGAGGACCCGAGGACGGGGGCCTGGGACCGAGTGGAGAACCGCTGGCGCTGACCGCACTGCGGAATCCGCACCTTCCATCCACGACCGCGCACATTCGTGTTCGGATAGCGCCGTTCCGTGGCTCCGTAGGTCGGATTGGCCGAAGGCGCAATCCGACACCCCACCCGAGCAGCTCTTGAACCGCACCGGCGATCAGGATCTGCAAGCGGCTGCCCGCCGCGTTGCCGCCAAGATCGCCGGCGTTCTGCCCGAGATGCGCGCGGACGAGCTGGACGACGGCCGGTTCGTGGTCTCGGAGTTCGGCACACCGGCGGCGGCCGACATGGGGATGCTGCGATCCGCGATTCGCGACAACCGCCGCCTCGCCCTCGTCTACCGCGACGAGCGGGAGCGACTGACCGAACGCACCTGCCTGCCGCTTGCCGTCATCTACTACATCGAGGTCACGGTGCTGGCGGCCTGGTGTGAGCTGCGCGACGACTTTCGCCACTTTCGCGCCGACCGCATCGTCGCCTGCCACGAGACGGGCGACAGCTTCGCCGACATGGCCCCGCGGTTGCGACGAGACTGGCGTGCCCGGCGAGGCATGCCTCGTCAGGACCAGGACGGCGGATAGCGCGCCAGCGTCGCGCCCACCGGCACCGTCGACCGCTGTCTGAAGCGCAGCGCCGGCGGAGCAACGACGACACGCCCGACCCTCACTCCCCGCGTGGAGGCAGGCGGCGAACGGCTGCGATCAGATCGCTGAAGCGCCACGCGATCAGGACTCCGAGCAGTGCCGGTGGCACGAATGCGCCGAACAACCATAGCGCCGCCGTCCTGAACTCCTCGGGGTGCGTCATCCGCTCGAAGCCGAGCACGTTGGCGATGATGCCGGTCAGCGCAGCGCCGAGCGCGTACGCGGTCTGCTGCGCGCTCGGTAGAAGCGCGCTGGCCCGCTCCCGATCCTCGCGATGGGCATTTGCCACCACCTCCTTGATGACGTAGCCCCAAATCATGCCGAAACCGGCGTTGCCGATGAACGCCGAGACCACGACGAGCCCGAGCGGACCCTGGGGAACGAACCATGCCTGCGCGGCGATACCGGCGAGCAGCATGACGCTTCCGAGCCGAATCAGCCGGCCTTCCAGTGACGGCGCAAGTCCGGACAGAAAGAACGCTCCGGCACCCCAGCCGAGCGATTCGGTCACGACGACGAAGCCGGCCTCGAGCGGCGTCAAGCCATACAGCCGGATCAACAGGAGCGGGCCATACACGCAGAACGACATCATGCAAAGACCGAGCATGAACGTCATCGCAATGCCGCAGCCGACCGGATGGGCGAGATCGGTCGCATGGCCGGGAAGCAGCCGCGACCGGCGGGAGCCGGCGGCATCGCGCGCGGCAAACAACCACAGGCACATGCACCCCGCCAGCACGAGCACGCAAGCGCCGGCCGTCGAGTCGATTGCACCTGCCAACGAGAACGCGAGGATCGCTCCGGCGACGAACGCCAGCCGCGCGAGCGGGAGCCGCCGCGCCTGCAACGCCGAATCGTGTCCCGCACGGGCGAGCAGCGGATGCACGAGCACCGCGAGCACCAGGCCCTGCAGCGCGAACGACCAGAAGGCGAAGCGCCACAGGCCGGCGGTGGCGAACGCGCCGCCGATGAGCGGCCCGCACAGGGCCGAGGCCGTCCACACCACCGAAAGGCACGCGACGATCCGCGGCACCAGCCGATTCGGAAAGAAGCGATCCTGGGTGATGAAGACCAGCGCGACGAGCGCACCGCCGCCGAGCCCCTGCACCGTGCGTCCCGCGAGCAGCACCGGCATCGCCGGCGCAGCGGCGCATACCGCGCATCCGAGGGTGTAGACCAGGGTCGAGACCAGCATGGTACGACGCAAGCCCGCGCTCGCCACGTACGCGCTCACTGCTGTCGCGGCCACGATCGAACCCATCAGATACAGGGCGAACGCCCAACTGATGAGCCGCAGACCGCCAATGTCGCCCACGGCCTCCGGCATCGTCGTCGCCGCCAGCAACGTGTTGGCGGCATGCAGCCAGATCGCCAGGCACAGCACGAGGAGCCGGGGCAGGTGCTCGCGCGTGAGCACTTCGCGCCAGCCGACGTGCGGCACGCCCGGCGATCCGGGCGTGATCGTCTGTGCGTGCTCAGGCATGAGAGATCTCCGTGGCTGCCAGCGTGTGTTGCACTGCGTCCGGGAGGCATGCTAGAACTTCTAGTAAGGTTGAAGTCAAGACCATGAAAACACGGCCGCGTCAGAAATTCAGCCTCTCGATCGGCGACGTCGCCCGCCGCACGGGGCTCGCCACGTCGGCACTTCGCTTCTACGAGGAAAAGGCGCTGATCGGGTCGCTGCGCACGCCAGGCAACCAGCGGTGCTACACCCGCGACGTCATTCGCCGGGTCTCGTTCATCCGAGCCGCCCAGCGGGTCGGCCTCTCGCTGGAGGAGATTCGCGCGGTGCTCGACGACCTGCCCGCGGGCCGTGCTCCGACCCGCGAGGATTGGCACGAGCTCGCGAGGCGATGGAAGCCGTGGCTCGACGAACGGATCGCGGCACTGGAGCGCCTGCGGGATCAGCTCTCGTCGTGCATCGGTTGCGGTTGCCTGTCGCTCGACAGGTGCGCCCTCTACAACCCTGACGATGCGGCCGGCAGTCTGGGTACCGGTCCACGCTACCTTCTGGGGGACTCTCCTCCGGATCTACGGCTCCAGCGGTGACCGGCAGCGTTCGCCGCAGGGATCTCCCGGGCCGCTGACGGCGAGCGCCGCGGGGCGACCGTCAGATAGCCTCCGTTCATCAGGAACTGGATCGTCCTGTCCGGCACCGGTGCCGTGCGCGATACGGTCAGAGCCGTTGTCGATTGGCTCGAATCCGAAGCCGCCACACTCGATGCACACGGCGGTGACGAATGGCGCGAGCGAACCGCGCCGGGAATTCCGGCGACCGTCTTGCTCAAGTCGATTCGACGGACGCCAGCGTCGATCGCTTTCAGGGCGGGCCGTCAACAGCGTGCCCGCACCCACCCCGTCATCACTTCGCGCTCGGCAGGATGTCGCCCCGAAGTTCGTCACCGACATACAGGCCGAAGCTCTGGTTCCGGAACTCGGACTCGAACCGGCTCAGCATCGAATGTACCGCCGGATCGGGCACCGCCAAGGCGCTCAGCCCGACGATGGGTTTCGCCACGAGCCGCGTCGCCGGGGCCGTCAGTCGGGCGCGAAAGACCAGCCGCCGCGTGCCATGCCCTTCGTCGTAGATGGCATAGACGACGCCCGGCTCGGCGGCGATTCCCTGCGCCGCAAGATAGATCCGCAGCGCCGCCAGCGAATCGTTGTCGGGCGGCACCTCGACCGTGGGAAGATCTCCGCCCTCGGTGAGATGGACACAGTGCCCGTCATCGAGCAGGACACTGGCGCGGGTGCGGGAGGCTGTCGCGGACATCGCCTCGCGCTCCCTGGCAAGACCGAAATAACCCGAGGGCCCGTACCCCAGCCCTTGCGTATCCGAACGGTCGAAGGCCTCGATCCGCCCGACAAGGATCAGGGGATCGCCCGCCTCGACCCGATCATGCGCCGCGCAGACAAAGCCCGCCGCCCGGCCCGCGATGAGCGGGACGCCATGCGCGCCCCCCTCCCAGTCGCACAGTGAAAACCGGTCGCCCGCGCCGCCGGCGAAGAGGTTCGATACCTCCTCCTGCCCTTCCGCCAGAACGCTGACGCCGAAATGCGCAGTGCTCCGGAACACCGGAAAGCTCGACAGATGCCGGCCTGGGCACACCAGAAGAAGCGGCGGGTCGAGCGACACCGAGGTGAAGGAATTGGCGGTGAACCCTACCGGCGCGTCGCGTGCGTCCCGGGCGGTCACCACCGTGACCCCGGTCATGTAGCGGCCAAAGGCGGCTCGCAGCTCCCTGGGGTCGAGGTCGGTCATGGAACCTCGCCTCGGGGGATCATCCCGGCAAGCTCTCGCGTGATCCGCGTTGCAAGGATCACGGGGGTCAAAGGCCGCACATCTTCGAACGTGACGGCGCATCCCCTGCCGGCAAGCGCGGCCAACGAGAGATCCACACGACCTCCAAAGTACGGCGTGACCTACCCGGCGAGAATTCTGAGAGGTTTCGGCGTATCGAACAACTCGGCCGACGGCATCGATGACGATCTGGCCGCCGCCGAGTTGCTGAACGCCAAACCAAACCGATTGCCGCCACCGTTATCGGACTGTCCGAAGATCGAGAAAGCCCGTCGGCGACAGTATCGGAATGTTCTGGAACGGAGACATCTCGAGAAGGTCCCGGTCTCCCGTGACCAGGCAGTCCGCCGCGCCCATCATCGCCGTCTCCAGCAGCTTGTCGTCATCGGGATCCCGGCACCCGAGTTTCGCGCCGACGATCGGAACCCATTCGGAGACCGCTTCGAGCTGGGCCACGTAGACGGCCCTCCCCTCCCGGCTGACATAGCGATCGAACTTCGGGAGAAGCAACCGCGTTCGCAACTCATCGAACGTCTCGTCGCAGAACAGCAGCACGCCGCGCTCCTCCCGCACGGCGTCGACGACCGCGCGTGGCCGCCCATCACGGCGAAGCGCCGCACTGATCAGGACGTTGGCATCCAGAACGACACGCTCAGCTTTCATCCGCCAGAAGCGCTTCGAGTCGGGCCTTGGTCAAGCCTTTCGCGGAGGCTTCCTCGCCCAGGACGTCCATCGTCGCGGTCAGACGCTCCCACGCGGCGCCCCGAAGCCGCTCATACTGCTGCACCGACATCATCACGCCCACCGCGCGGCCCTTCCTGGTCACGCGCACGGGCGCGCTCTGCGCGGCGTCGAGCAGGTAGCCGAAGCGATTCTTGGCTTCTCTGGCAGCTACTTCCTTCATGTAGCCACAATAGCCACAATGACTTCCTTTCGCAATCGCTCCTTGACCTGCCCCACCGACTGGTCCACTTCGAAAGTTGGTGCATTGATGGTCTATCGGTCATCGGTAGACGCTCCATGTGGAACCGTTGCGAATCGGCATCGACCGTGCGTAGCCTCCCGGTCAGGCGTGTCCGCCTCGTGGCGAGGCGTTGCAGCGGTTCGCCTGTGGATTATTTCCGACACTTGCGGTACCGCAATGCCCGATTGAAGGGCAGAATCCGGCAAGCCTGAATTCTGAACCCATCACCGCCAGAGCGAGACTCACGCGATGGACGAGCGGAAACACTTCTTCGACGACCCCGGCAACGTGAAGAAGGTGCTGCGGGTCTTCTACGTCGTCTGCGCCGTGCTGCTGCTCGCGGACTTCGTCGTCCACCGCCACGTCTACCACGAGTGGGAGGGGCTGTGGGGCTTCTACGCGGGCTACGGCTTCGTCGCCTGCGTCCTGCTCGTGCTCATCGCCAAGGAGATGCGCAAGGTCCTCATGCGCCGCGAGGACTACTACGACGATGAGTAGCCTGCCGCCGTTCGCGCCGTTCTTCCTCGCCGCGGCGCTCGCACTCGTGCTGCCGGGGCGCGCCCGGGCGCTCGTGCTCGTGGCGCTGCCGATCCTGGGCGCGCTCAACCTGTACCACCTCCCCGACGGAACGCTCTGGCAGCTCTCGTTCCTGAGCAACGAGCTGGAGCCGGTGCGGGTGGACCGCCTGAGCCGGCTGTTCGGCTACCTGTTCCACATCGGGGCGCTGCTCGGGATCATCTTCGCCCTGCATCTCCGCGACCGGTTCGAGCTCGTCGCGGCCCTCGTCTACGCGGGCTCCGCCCTCGGGGCGGTGTTCGCGGGGGATCTCGTCACGCTGTTCGTGTTCTGGGAGCTGATGGCGGTGAGCTCTGTGTGCCTGGTGTGGGCGCGGCGGACCGAGCGCGCGATGCGCTCCGGGTTCCGCTATCTCGTCATCCAGGTGCTGTCGGGCGTGCTGCTGCTCGGCGGGGCGGCGGCGCATGCACTGGAGCACGGCACGCTCGCGTTCACCTACATCGGCCTGAACGGCGTCGCGGGCTGGCTCATCTTCCTCGCGTTCGGCATCAAGTGTGCCTTCCCGTTCCTGCACAACTGGCTGACGGACGCCTACCCGGAAGCGACTCCGACCGGAACCGTGTTCCTGACCGCGTTCACGACCAAGGTGGCGGTCTACGCGCTCGCGCGCGGCTTCCCCGGTACGGAGATGCTGGTCTGGATCGGTGCCGCGATGACCTGCTTCCCGATCTTCTACGCGGTGATCGAGAACGATCTCCGGCGCGTGCTCGCCTACAGCATGATCAACCAGATCGGGTTCATGGTGTGCGGCATCGGCATCGGCACCGAGCTCGCGGTGAACGGCGCGGTCGCGCACGCGTTCAACGACGTCATCTTCAAGGGGCTGCTGATGATGTCGATGGGCGCGGTCCTGCACATGACCGGGCGCATCAACGGCTCCGACCTAGGCGGCCTGTACAAGAGCATGCCGATCACGACCGTGCTGTGCATCGTGGGGGCCGCATCGATCTCCGCGTTCCCGCTGTTCAGCGGCTTCGTCAGCAAGTCGATGGTGATGAGCGCGGCGCTGTCGGAGGGTTACCACGGGGTCTGGCTCGCGCTGCTGTTCGCCTCCGCCGGGGTGTTCCATCATGCGGGGATCAAGATCCCCTTCTTCGCGTTCTTCGCGCACGACTCGGGCATTCGGACCACCGAGCCGCCCGTTAACATGCTGGTCGCGATGGCGATCGCCGCCTGCCTGTGTGTGCTCATCGGCACTTACCCGCGCCTGCTCTACGACTTGCTGCCGTTCGCCACCGACTACACCGCGTACGACACCACCCATGTGCTCGCGCAGCTCCAGATCCTCTTCTTCTCGGCGCTCGCGTTCGCGTGGCTGAAGCTCTCGGGGCTCTATCCGCCGGAGCTGCCGTCGGTGAACATCGACGTCGAGTGGGTCTACCGCCGGGGAGGGTGGCGGGCCGCGCTCGGCGTGAGGTCGTTCGCCGGCGCCGTCCGTGCGGGGCTTGGCCGCGCCGGTGCCCGGGTCAGATGCGGGATCGGGGCCTGGGCGCGACGCAGCTTCGGTCCCGGGGGGAGGCTCGCCGAGTCCTGGGACACCAGCCGGATGGCCATCGTGATGATCATCGTGCTGTGCGTGTTCCTGGTGTCTCTTTGAACATCCGGTCGAATTCGTCGACCTCGTCCCGCTCTTCGTGCGGGATCCAGTTCAAACCGACCACTCACTTCGAAACGAATATCGGTCCTTGTGATACCTGACCGTACCTCTCAGCCCTGCGTCCCAGGAGGTACTCAGCGGAACGATTCGCCGACGGCAACAATTTCGGTCAAGACCCAATCAGCCGCGGCAGCGTCAACGAGATCGCCGGAATGAAGGTAATCATCATCAGCGCGGCGAAAATCGCCAGATAGAACGGCCAGATCGTCCGAACCGCCTCCTCGATCGGCAGCTTGCCCACGGCGCAGCCGACGAACAGGCACGATCCCACCGGCGGCGTGCACAGACCCAGGCCCAGGTTCACCATCAGCATCATGCCGAATTGCAGCGGGTCCATGCCGAGGCTGTTGGCGACCGGCAGGAAGATCGGGGTGCAGATGAGGATAAGGGCGGCCATGTCCATGATCATCCCGAGCACCAGCAGGACGGCGTTGATCATCAGCAGGATCATGAGCGGGTTGTCGGTAATCCCGGTCAGCAACTCCACCATCCTGTCCGGCACCCTGTAGAACGTCAGCATGTATGCGAATGCACCGGCGCAGGCGATCAGGATCATCACCATTGCCGTCGTCCGGACCGCCTGCCTGACGGCGATGCGGAAGTTCTCCCAGCTCAGGCTGCGATAGACCAGCACCGTCACGAGGAATGCGTAGATCGTCCCGAAGGCCCCGGACTCGGTCACTGTGAACACCCCGGAAAGCACGCCTCCGACAATGATGACGGCGGTCATCAGGCCGGCAATCGTGCTGACGAAGCTGAGGGCGAGCGCGGTCCAGCCGGGGAACCGTTCGGCGGGGTAGCCGCGCCGAACCGCCACGAGATACGCCGCCACCGCGAGGCACAGACACATCAGTACGCCGGGCACGACCCCGGCAAGGAACAGCTTGGAGATCGAGACGCCCCCGCCCGCGGCGATGGCGAAGATGATCATGTTGTGGCTTGGCGGGATGATGATTCCGGCGATCGACGAGGTGACGGTGACGTTGACGGCGTAGTCGGCGTCGTACCCCTTCTCCTTCATCACCGGGACCAGGATCGAACCCAGCGCCGAAATGTCGGCCACCGCCGACCCGGAGATGCCGCCAAACAGCATGGACGAAAAGACGTTGACGATACCGAGCCCGCCCCGGACGGCCCCGACGGCGGCCGACGCGAACTTGACCAGTCGCATGGCAATGCCGCCGTGGAACATCAGCTCTCCGGCGAAGATGAAGAACGGGATCGCCATCAGCGAGAAAACATTGATTCCGCTGACGATTCTCTGAAACCCGATCATCAGCGGCAGTCCCTCGTTCCAGAACGCCGCTATGGCCGATATGCCGAGGGCGAATGCGACCGGCACGCCGATGACGACGCAGAGCGCAAACAGGCCGAGAAGAAAGAGCAGCCCCATCGGGATTGCTTACTGCGTGATGTCGCTGCGCAAGTCGCGCCCCAGCGCGAGTCGCAGGAGATGGCCCAGCGAGAAGAGGAGGATCAACCCGCCGCCGACGGTCAGGGGCAGCGACCGCAGGCCCTCGGGCAACTGGATCAGCGGGATACGCGAACTCCACTTGAAGATCGTGAGCTGCGCCCCGTACAGCAGCATCAGTATTCCGAAACCCGCCAGCAACAGGTCGGTCATGGCCACGAAGACCAATCGCACGCGCGGCGCCACCGATCTTCTCAGCATGGTCACGGAAAGATGCGAGTGCTCGTGGATGCCGACGGCCGCACCTATGAAGGCGATGACCATGATCAGCAGCAGAGCGGCCTGCTCGACCCAGGTCGGCGTCGCGTTCAGGACGTAGCGACCGAACACGAGCCAACTGAAGATGACGGTGAGAACAACCAGGGACACGCCGGCCAGTAGACGGCATGTCGCGGCGATACCGTCCAGAACAGCGTCCATGACCCCGATGAAGGATGACGAGTGCCGGTGGACTTGCTGTTCGGTCACGCCGATCCTTCCAATGAGTTGCGCCCGGCGTCAGACCGGGCGCAACGGTGCCAACCTTGACAATCTTAGTCGGTCGCCTGGATCAACTCCACGAGTGGCCGCAGATCGGGGTTCTCCGACAGATAGGCTTCGTAGACCGGCGCCATCGCCTCCTGGAAGGGCGCCTTGTCCGCGACCTCGTTGGTGACGATGCCGGCTGCCTCCACCTTCTTGCGGCTCGCGGTTTCGCGCGCGGTCCAGAGCTCGCGCTGCAACTGCGCAGATTCGACAGCCGCCTCCGTCACCGCCGCTTTCATCTCGTCCGACAGCCCGTTGTAGACATCGGTGTTGATGCAGAGGCATTCGGGGATGATCAGGTGCTGGCTGAGCGAGTAGTGCCCGGCCACCTCGTAATGTCCGGTCGATTCATACGACGGCCAGTTGTTCTCCGCGCCGTCGACCACACCGGTCTTCAGCGCCTGGTAGACCTCGGCGAAGGCCATCGGGGACGGATTGCCTCCGAGCTGAGAGATCATGCCCGAGTAGAGGTCGTTGTTCATGACCCGCACCTTCATTCCGGCCACATCCGCCGGCACGTTGATCGGCTTTTCGGCATTGTAGAAGGAGCGCGCCCCGGCGTCGTACCAGGCCAGCACCACGAGGCCCTTGGCCGCCATGCCGTCGGCGATCATCTTGCCGCCTTCGCCTTCGAGAACACGGAACATGTGCGGCACGTCCTTGAAGATGAAGGGAAGCGAAACGACGTTCGCCTCCGCTGCAATCGGGCCGACCGGGCCGAGGTTGAAGTTGCCGATCTCCAGCCCGCCCAGACGCACCTGTTCGATCGCGTCGGGCTGGCTGCCGAGGGTGCCGCCGTGGAACATCTGCAGGGTGATCTCACCGCCGGTCTTCTCGGCCAGCAGCTCGGCGAACTTGTCCATCGCGATGGTGTTCGGATAGCCCTCGACATGGATGTTCCATCCCCGCCATTCTGCCGCCGTGGCGGCGCCACTCAACAGCGACACGGCCGCTACCGCGCCAAGCGCCAGCTTGGAAAAATTCCTGTACATGCTGTTCTCCTTTCGTGGATTGGATCGGTGACACTTGGGAAGGCCGGTCAGGAAAAGACCAAGCCTCCGTTGATGTCGATGTTGGCGCCGGTGATGAACGCCGCCTCGTCCGACGCCAGATAGGCAATCAGGTTCGCCACGTCCTGTGGAGTGCCCTCGCGTTTCAGCGGCGTGATGTTCGCAACATGGCTGCGCACCTCGGGCTTGGTGAAGGTGTTGTGGAAGTCGGTGTCGATCATTCCGGGGCAGACGGAGTTGACGCGGATGTCCGGTCCCAGCTCCTTGGCCAGTCCGCGGGTCATCGTCATCACCGCGCCTTTCGAGGCGGCGTAGGCAATCGCTCCCGGCCCGCCTCCGTCGCGCCCGGCCTGGCTCGCCAGCCCGACGATCGAGCCCCCGTTCCCGATATGCGGAAGGACGGCCTTGATCGCACGCACGAAGGACGTGGCGTTCAGGTCCATCACGCGATTCCAGTGGTCGATGTCCATCTCGGCCATCGTCCTGCGAGCCATCAGCCCTCCCGTCACGTGGACGAGGATGTCGATTGTCTCGCCAAATGTCCCCACGGTTTCGGCGGCGAGCGCCGACACGTCGTCGTCGGAAGTCATGTCGCCCTGTATCGCAAGCGCCCGGCCGCCCCTGGCAACGATCTCGTCGACGGCACTGTCGGCCCCCGCCTTGGAGCTGTGATAGTTGATCGCGACCGCCGCTTCGGCCGAGGCCAGCCGCAAGACACAGGCCCGGCCGATATCGCGACCGCCGCCGGTGACGATGGCGACCTTGCCAGCCAGCGTGGGCGCGGCGTCGTCTCTGGCCGATTCAGTCATCGCTTCCCTCTTTCCGTTCCGGCGTCGCCCGATGGCGCTCTTGGAACCGTGATGCTCGATTCAAGCTGACAGGGGATACTAGTATGCTAGTATTGTCAACCCCTCAACCATCGCACGGCATGCGTCACGCTCGCGACAAAGGCGAATTCGCCGTCGACGAGACGAGCACTGAGGGCCGTTTACACGTCCTCCGGGTTTGGTGAGAATGGCCGAAACATGAAAGTCAGAGATGCTGGAAACCGCTGACATACTTGAACGCCACACGACCACGGACAAGGTGTTCGAGCGGCTGCACGAAGAAATCGTGACGCTGGAGCTTCTGCCGGGCACCAAGCTGTCGGAGGTCGAGGTCGCCCGCCGCTTCGGCGTCTCGCGCCAGCCCGTCCGCGACGCGTTCAACCGGCTGAGCAATCTGGAACTGCTTCTGATCCGACCCCAGAAAGCCACCAAGGTGCGCGGCTTTTCGATTGAGCGTATCGCCCATGCACGGTTCGTGCGGCTCGCGGTTGAGTTGGAAGTCATCCGGCGCGCCTGTGCAGTGTGGGACGACCATTGCGTGCAGGTTCTGGAGCGGAACCTGGACCGGCAGCAGCGGGCGATCGACGCCGGCCGGCTCGAAGAGTTCCACGCTCTGGACTACGAGTTCCACGAACTGCTCTGCGACCTCGGCGGCTGTCCGTTGATTGTCGAGACGATCAGGGGGTGCAAGCAGAAGGTCGATCGCCTTTGCACGCTCGGCTTCAGCAGGGAGGGCGAGGCGGCGACCCTTCTGGAAGATCACCGCAAACTGGCGGGTGCCCTGAGCGAAGGGTCTGCTGAAGCGGCCACGGCCATCGCCCGAGAACACCTGGACCGCCTGGACGACACCATCGCCGAGATTCAGCGCACTCACTCGGAGTATTTCGAATAGCCATCCATGGCTGTCTCGGATTCCGGCCCAGGTGTCGACGGCGGAGAGACACCAGACCAACGGGCGGAGGAAAACACTGGTACCGCGGCCATGGAGGTGAGGGAGTACGCAAGAGTCGGGATTTCGCTCCGAGCTCCCGGGGCCGGAAACGCAGGGAGGGCGTAGCCCGACCGGAGTTTCCGGCTGACGCCGGTGTGCCGATCAGGCTGAAGCAGCCTTTTTCCGTGCGCGTCTGTGGTTGAGGCGTACGAGCCTCGCCTCGCGGCAGTACCGAATTAGCGAAAGCCCCGCGCACGAGGCGGGGCTTTCGGTCCTGCTCTTCGAGGCGCGGGCGCCCTACATCATCCCGTCCATCCCGCCCATGCCTCCGGGCGGCATCGCCGGGCCGTTCTCCTTCTTCGGCTTCTCCGCCACCGTCGCCTCGGTGGTGATCAGCAACCCCGCGATCGACGACGCGTTCTGAAGCGCCGTGCGCACCACCTTCGTCGGATCCAGGATCCCCATCTTCACCAGGTCCCCGTACTCCTCGGTCTGGGCGTTGAAGCCGAAATTGCCCTTGCCGTCCATCACCTTGTTCAGCACCACCGAGGGCTCGGCACCGGCGTTGGCCACGATCTGGCGCAGCGGCTCGTGAATCGCACGGCGCGCGATCGCGATCCCCATCGTCTGGTCCTCGTTGTCGCCCTCCAGCCCCTTGAGCTTGTTCAACGCACGCACCAGCGCCACGCCGCCTCCGGGCACCACGCCCTCCTCCACCGCCGCGCGCGTCGAATGCAGCGCATCCTCCACCCGCGCCTTCTTCTCCTTCATCTCCACTTCCGTCGCCGCACCGACCTTGATCACCGCAACTCCGCCGGCGAGCTTCGCCACACGCTCCTGCAGCTTCTCACGGTCGTAGTCCGACGTCGTCTCCTCGATCTGCTGCTGGATCTGCTGCACCCGTGCCTTGATGTCCGACGCCTTCCCCGCACCGTCGATCAGCGTCGTGTTCTCCTTGCCCACCTGCACACGCTTCGCCCGGCCCAGGTCGTCCACCGTCGCCTTCTCCAGCGACAGCCCTACCTCCTCGCTGATCACCTGGCCACCGGTCAGAATCGCCATGTCCTGCAGCATCGCCTTGCGACGGTCGCCGAACCCCGGCGCCTTCACCGCCGCCACCTTCACGATCCCGCGAATGGTGTTCACCACCAGCGTCGCCAGCGCCTCGCCTTCCACGTCCTCCGAGATCACCAGCAACGGCTTGCCCGACTTCGCCACCCCTTCGAGCACCGGAAGCAGGTCGCGGATGTTCGACACCTTCTTGTCGTGCAGCAAGATGTACGGGTCCTCGAGCTCCGCCG
>MKWU01003987.1_pt1 | contig 18237 bp, 16 predicted proteins | sample 809101 | NCBI WGS metagenome assembly MKWU01 (sample SAMN05860141, study PRJNA318959) | sponge metagenome | host: Aplysina aerophoba | place: Slovenia: Piran, Adriatic Sea, Gulf of Piran | collected 2013-05-07
GAATTCCTTATCAATGGCATAAGTATGATCTAGCTAGCTATGAGGCTTGGTATGCTAGCTTGCTTTATATGGGCTTCCGTCTTCTTGATGTGGATTTGCGTGTTGAAGAATCTAGCAGTCACGGCCGATATGGTGTTGTTGGAGGAAAAACAGGCTTTTGTTTTTGAATTCAAAGTGGTCAATAGTGCTGCAGGCAAAGATAAAGCGGTAACAGCAGCAATAAAACAGATTAAAGAAAAGGGCTATGCCAAGAAGTATATGGAGCAAGAGCAAGATCAGAAGATTGAAGCAGTTTATGCGATAGCTCTGGTGTTTGGTAAAAAAGAGAAAAATGTGGTGGGATGGAAGGCAAAGGCTCTTTTATCATGAGATCAGACATGAAGCATGCAAGAAATATCTTTTTCTCCATGGTAGTTTGAGATCTTACCTTTTTCAAACTTACTCCTAGGTTTATTAAGACTTCTTAAACTTGAACACTGAGTAAGCTTTAACGATAGCGCACTCACCATATATGCCAACTAAGACGAGATAACCGACGTTACCATCAGATATATTAATCACCTCTTCAATTTTACTTCCCAAACTCTAGCTCTATCTTTATACCAAACCCATTTCCTCAGAGTCTCTGACCAAGACCTACTCCCTTTAGCAGAAGACCACTCTGCATCAAGGTTAACACACCTTGCAGCAAGACTTTCACCTTCCCCACTACCCGATGGCGATTCTAATTCTATGGGTAAGCATTGTAGATATTTTTTTGGATCATCACCATCCCCACTATTTGATAGTTCAGAGGATGACAAACCCAATCGTTTACTTAAGGGGACAAGAATTTGCTTAGGAGATTTAGAAATAACCGTTACATGAGATGGCAACCCACTCAAAACACCAAGTTCCTTGTGATCACTGCTCACTGTAAGAATATCAATTTTATAATCGGAACAATCACTCGCAATACTCTTTATAAAGCTCGATAAATCAGCATCCAAAACCACTTTACCACCACCAACTCCTCCTTTGTCTTGCAATGATTTTGCACATCTTTCTGCACTACTGGACGTAACATCAGAACCTTTATGCACAAAAACTAAAGCCGAAACACGCACTCCCACATCTATGGCCTTACCCACCACAAATGCGGCACGCTCAAAAAGTGTACTATAACTTGGATCACCTAAATTGCGATGCATAAAAGGCCACAACGATACAGTACCTTTTGCTGGCATGACAAATACTTGCCCAGCACCATCTGGACCTGGAGCACCAGCTGACCCATCCTTTGGAGAAGACACACTGGAGGGCCCCGGGCCTCCTCCTGAGTACCTACGATCACAAGGACTGGCACAATCACTATACTCTGTTACAACACAAACTGAGGCACAGGGTCCCTTAAAACGATCATCATCCAACCCATCATCAGCAGAAGGTACAGCTAAATAACCTCCCACAAACTGTAAAGCTTTATTTCCTGCTAAAAACGCGGGCACACAGAAGTTATTGTAAACCTCTATCTTGTTGCCACTTGGCATAGATGAACGTAAACACACATTCAATCGTGCATGAAGACCAGAAAATCGTTTAGCATCATCGAATGGTGCCACATCTTTATGAGTATTTCGATCTCCTTTCATCAACATCACTAACTCATAATCACTGTTTGGAGTCCTCGACGATCCATCGGCCAAGTTAAATTTAGTATTGTTATCATCTTCAGTTTTCCTATCTAATGCTCCTTTATCTTCAGATTTCTCACCCTCTTCCTTACATCCAACAAACACACCAAAGCACAGTACTGTTAAGGGCAAAAAACACCACATCTGAAAAAAGACCATAGAGATAACCTTCCGCTTTGTTTACACACATCCGCTTTGTTTACACACATTCCCTCATCGGCTATCTACTCGATTTATTGATCACACATATAACCAAGCATATTGCTATTTGTAAACTGCTTGGACAACATTTATCCCATAGCATCACAATGCCCATGAAGTAGATTCCATAATGTCTCTTTATAGGTATGAAGTGCTTTTTGCAATTATGAACTTAAACAAATAGAAATACCATTGCTTGATTTAAACCAACTATTAAAGCCCAACACATTCATGTGCTGGGCTTTAATCATCAAAAAAACTTTTTGCTTCTTTCATCTTGGCTTTTGAGCTTAGATATCTCTAATATATATCTAATATATTATATTGAAGGCTTGCTCTTTGCTCTCTATTACATGATTACAAGATGTTCCATTTTTAGCAACAAAAAGCTGAAACCCTTTACTTATTAATACCTTCTACGACTTTTACGTTCTCTTGAACATTTCACAACAACTCCATACTCTTCATTTTCTGTTACACGCCCTCTTCTTTTGCCCTTCTTTTTCTTATAATACTCTTCTGTGATATGCCATCCGTCTATTTCACAATCTCTAAGATCTTTACGCGATTTACGTAATCTTCTCCGATCCCGGTCTTCATAGCGATCATCTTCTTCATCTTCTTCTTCAAAAATTTCATCTACCACTTCATCAACGATTTCCTCCACAACAGCTCTGACTACATTTTCCCACAATCCTGAGCCTCCTGCGAGCAATAAAGCTTCATCTTCTGTTAATGGGATGAAAAGAGATACCGAATCTTTATCCAGAGATTCTGAAGATTTCGCATTCACTGGTGCTGGATAATAGATGATGCACAAAGTGAAAATAAGTATGTAAAAAAAATGTTGCATAGACCCTCCTTTATGCTCATGACATCCTAGATCTTTTGGTTTCTGATAACGCTCTATCGCTTATATGGCTTATATTATTTATTATTATTCATTATTATTCATTATTATTCATATTACTTAACTTATATCACTAGTATGTCTGCCATATTCTCACTAAGAAGTCACAAAAATAACTCTTAAAAGCCGTTTAAGATATCTTAACAATTACACCTTGTCAAGTGACCTCTTCGACTCAGAACACAAGACTCTCTTTACTGATGATGTTTCCAAACATATCGTCTTTGATGCTCAGAAACATAGCTGATATGTAAACTGTGCGTGGGCTGGATCAAAGGATGATTTTGAGCTCTTGTGGGCCATTCAATCATAAAACCAGCATAGACCTGATCATCTAAAAAAAGAGAGCTCATATCGTGATCTTTCAATCTATAGAGATCCAAATGAGCCACCATACCCTGAGGTGTGGGATATGAATGCATGAGAGAAAAAGTAGGGGAAGCAATGGCTATATCTTGCGGTGTGCCAAGAGCGTACAACATCTGCCTGGCAAAAGCCGTTTTACCACTACCAAGCTCTCCTATCAACCAAACACAAAAAGGAGAATGCTTTTCTATGCCCGCTGCCACAGATTGTGCGTAGGAAGGAAGATCATCAATATGAACAAGAGTTATCATGGTGGATGAAAAGACTCTTCTGATATGTGAGTGGCTTGATGGATAGCTTTAAGGCTCATTGTTTTCAGTTCCTGGGCCAGTGCCTGGATATTCTGAGAACCTTCCTCATAAGGACCTTCCACAAGAATACGAAGTTTTTTTTCCGTCCCTGAATAACGCCAAATAAGACGCCCCTTAAAAGTGTTTTGAATATATTCTATATGCTCTTTTAAAGTTGGCATCTCTTCTAATGATATCTTTTGAGGAATATCAAAAGATATCTCACAACAAGGCCATAAAGGTATTCTACGAGAACACTGTGACCAACAAAAGTGAGAATCCCATACCCATTGTTCTAGGCTATAAAGAATAACATTGAGACCAGCAAGCAAGCCATCACCCGTAACAGAAAAATCAGCAAATATCAGATGCCCTGAAGGCTCACCACCAAAAGAGGCACCATGTTTTTTCATGTCCTCCCACAAATACCTATCTCCTACCGCACTACGAACCAGCGAAATACCATGACCATGAAGAGTGTTTTCAATACCACCATTAGCCATGATGGTACTGACAAAAATAGAATGAGCCAATTTTTGGTGCCCATGAAGCCATATAGCTAACTGAGTCATAAGCACAGAGCCTGGAATCACCTCCCCTTTGCCATCCACGCAAACCATGCGATCACCATCACCATCTAAAGCTATACCCAGATGAGCTTCCTTCTCCCTCACAACAGTTTGCAAAGACTGCAGCGAAGTGGCACCACAGCCACGATTGATGTTATCTTGCCCAGGAGATGTATGAATACACGAAAATGTCAGTTTAGCTGAAGAGATCTTTGCTAACACATTGGGAGCTAATAAAGATGCAGCTCCATGAGCACAATCCACAATAATATGCTTGCTAAAAGTAGCTGGTAACTGATCTAAAAGCCGTTTAGCTCTTAAGAAAAAATACTCTTGCAACGCACTACCATACATATCTATCTTACGACAATCTGCATACAACCTTATTGAAGAGATATTTTGATCCCTAAAAAGAGCAAAGGATAAAGAAGAAGTAGGAGAGGCAACAAGACTATGAAGAATAGCTTCCAGCGATGACTGCTGCCCATCAGAGAGCTTTTCACCACTATGGGTGAAAATTTTAAAACCATTATCACTAGCAGGATTATGGGAAGCTGAAACAACCACTGCCCACTGTAAGGATAAGCGAGAACAAAGATAAGAAGCTACAGGTGTGGGAGCAAGACCAAGCATGATGGTGGATCCTTTTCTATCTTGGATCCCTTGAGCTATAGCTTCAACTAGCTTGATTCCACTGGACCTACCATCATAGCAAAGCATGATGGTAGGTGAAATCTGTGGATAATAACTCTTTGAAAACATCACCAAAGCTTTCCCTAAAAGAAAAGCACATTCATCGGTGATAGGAAACGTGCCATAAGGGCCACGAATTCCATCTGTGCCAAAGTATCGATATGGAGATAATGGAAATAAAGTCATCGTCATACACACATATACACAAATACACATATGTTATCAAGTGTGTTATCAAGGCAGCTCTTTATCTTCCCATAAAGTCACAGAGACCTTAGCAGGTATGGTTTCAATAAGAGTTGTTCCTTGGGGAATTTGAACTTGTACATCTAACTCATAATGCCCTGGAAGCAACTCTCCTGCCTGTATAAAGGCTCGAAGCTGATCTGTTTCAATGCTCTCAAGCACCAAGGAATTGCTCTGTAATATAACACTTACCGTTTCTGGAATAGGACGAGAAAGAAGAGAGCTTTCTTGAACTTCTATGGGAATCATGGAAAAAAGCTGATTGATTTTTTCTAATCCCACACGAACACTCACAAACGTTTTGTTTTCTGAGAACATGGTTCGTACATGACTGGGAATATTGAGCAGGACCTCTTGAGTGATATCAGAAGCAATATTATCCACATAAATCGGCTGTGTGGCAATATGATCCAATGACTGGATATAGCTTGCTGCACCCGATATGGTCACATTGCTAGGACGAGCTTCAATCTTTTCCACCAGATACCCATCTTTAGGAGATCCTTGAATAATCACCTTCACAGGGAGTGTTTTAGAGATCATCTCTTCAATATTCACACTGATATAAGGCTCATGAATCTGCACCGATACCTGAGGATCCCATTTTTCATCCAAGTAACGTCTTTCAATACGAAAACGATGAGGCCCCGTATTTTTAGGCAGCACGTAAGTACCACGGATCATTTTATTTTGAAAATGCTCCACAGAAGATCGACTACCACGTATGGTGATATCTCGCGTGATCACACTCGCTCCTCTGGTGGTTAAACCTGGACTTGCAAGCAAAGAAAGATGGGCTTTTGTATCCACTTCAAGGGTCTCTTTACCTTGTACAAACATCCACAATACAACCGCTAACACCAAAGAGGTGATTTTTAGCCAGAAACGAGAAAATATCCAAGATATCATGATGGTGTCCGTAAGCTATATCCGTAAGCTAAATCCTCGATATGTTGCCACACATACATTGTCTATATCATCAAGACCGGTTAGATGGCCATAACCGTTTCAGCCAAGAATGTGTACGTGATGTCAGACCTTGAGAAGGGCTATGATGAGCAAAATTCATCCGCAATGACTCTTTATGAAGATCGGCAGCAAAATGTGCAAACAAGCGTTGTTTAAGATCCGTTGCTGAAAGATTGATTTCAATACGACCATCATAAACCAAATTGATCTGTCCTCGCTCTTCAGAAATAAGAATAACCACCGCATCTGTTTGCTCGCTAATTCCAAAAGCAGCACGATGACGTGTTCCCATATGCAACTCAAGCCGTAAAGATTGCGATAATGGCAAAAAACATCCAGCCACTAATACACGCCCATTTTTTATCACCACAGCACCATCATGAATAGGAGAGGTGGGATGAAAAATAGCAGCAAGAAGTTGATGCGAAATCTCAGCATTTATAGATACCCCCACTTCTATATAACGATCAAGGATGATATTTTTTTCTAAAACAATCAAAGCTCCCACTTTCTGCTCAGCTAAAGAACTCGCTGTTCTTACCAGTTCATCAAGAGAATTGATGGAGGCATTCCAACCTGTACTCATACCATCACTGCTAGAAAGAGGATTTTTTCCTATTTTAGATAGAGCTGCTTTAAGCTCATCTTGGAATAGAATGATCACAATCAACAAGATAGATGCATAAAATTTATTTAAAAGCCAGTGAAAGGTAGAGAGAGGGGCAATAGATGAGATGATAAAAGCCACACACACTACAAGAATACCCACAAGAACTTGTTCAGCACGTGTACCATGGATAAGTTTTACAAACTGATAAATCAACGCCCAAATGACGAGGATGTCCACAAAGGACCAAATATCCATATTGGTAATGAGGTTGATCATAGGCGTCTGTCAGTCACTCAATCTAGGACTTCTCTTTTATAAGATAAAGAGGTGATCATACACACTCTCCGCCCCTTCTCTTGCTTTTCTTTCCTCAGCTATCGTCGGGTATAGGCGGGTATAAAGGAAGCTAGAGAGCAATATAGTTCTATTTAGATCAAAAACTTATGCGTTAAGGTAAGAAAGCAACAATCCTGGAGCGTGAGTTCGGATCAGTTTCACACCACTGCGTATGAGGAAAATCTCCAAGATCTTAGAGGCACTATCACGCTCACAAGGAGCATCGATGGCAAGAAGAGATCCCAGAAAGGATTTACGTGACAAACCATAAGCCAGCGGCATAGAATCAGCAAGCAAAGGAGCTGCTTCTATGAGTTTAAGATTAGCTTTAACCGTTTTGCCAAAACCGATACCACAATCCAAATAGATAGATTCTGGCTTATAACCAGCACCTATCAATAACTCATGATAACCCTTGAGCCTCTCACACACCGCAGCTAACACCTCTTCTTCGCCTAATGGCTGTTGTTGCATAGTAGCTGGACAAGATCCATGCATATGCATAGCCACATAACTCAACCCAGGACAGGCTTTTTTTAAAGCTTTGAGATGATCTATATCCGTTGCACCATAAATACAGTTGATCATCTGTACCTGAGGATAGCTAAGAGCTTTAAGCTGAGTGGCATGATGATACGAATCAATGCTGATAGCAGCTTGACCAAGATCCTTGCTTGCAAGCACATCAAGAGCCCAAGACAGCCTTTGCCACTCCACATGATCACTGATAGGACGTGATTGCGGCCGCGTTGACTCAGCACCCAAATCAATCCATTTCACACCCTGTTGAATCCATTCTCGTACCTGTTGCCAAAGAAGATCTGCAGAACGAGTACCATCAAAACAACCACCATCAGAAAAAGAATCTGGAGTGAGATTGATGATTCCCATCACACTACAGCTATGAGAGGGCCGTTGCATAGGTTCTCTTTAAGCTGGAGCTTCATCACTGGATTTGTCTGAAGCAGATATATCATGGGCAGAGGCTTCCCGAGTAGCCGCTGAAGGATTTTGGTTTTTGGAAGCAGGTGACTGTGTTGTAGGACGCTTTGCCGTAGAATTCTCACCTTTACTGTCATCACTATCCACAGGCTCATCTTGAAAAGTGCCTTCTTTGTCACTAGCAAAAAGAGGCTTTTTGTCTGTTTTTAAACGTTCGTTATATAAGTCCCGTTCTTTTGGAGTGATAACATCTTTTCTGTCAAGTAAGGCCTTAAGATCCTGAGCTAGCAAGGTTTCTTTAATTAATAAAGCCTCTGCCATAGCCTCTAAGGTATCACGATGAGTGGTGAGAATATCGAGAGCTTTAGCATAACCATCACGGAGAAACTTTGAAATCTCACTATCAATTTTTGTATGCATGGCCTCAGATATATGTTGGCTTTGAGAAAAATCTCTACCTAAAAAGACATCTTGGCCATGACGATCGTTAAGAGATTGTGGACCGACAACTTCACTCATTCCCCACTGACAAACCATTTTACGAGCAATATCTGTGGCTTTATTGATGTCATCAGAAGCACCGGTGGTGCGATGGTTAAACACCAACTCTTCTGCAGCACGACCTCCCATCGCATAAGCAATCATATTTTCTGCAAACTGCTTTGTAACCGTCAGACGATCATCTTCAGGCAAAGTGATGGTAACACCGAGAGCCTGTCCACGAGGAATAATGGTAACTTTATGGATAGGATCATGATTGGGCAAATGCAACCCCACCAAAGCATGCCCTGCTTCATGGTAAGAGGTGATCTTTTTTTCACGCTCACGCATGATCATGGAACGTCTCTCAGGGCCCATAAGAATCTTGTCTTTAGCTAACTCAAAATGAGACATATGCAACTTGGTAGCATCACCACGAGCAGCAATAAGGGCAGCTTCATTCACAAGATTTTCTAAATCTGCTCCTGAAAAACCAGGAGTTCCTTGGGCAATTTTCGCAAGATCGGTATTTTTGGTAAGAGGTGATTTTTTGGCATGAACCTGCAAGATCCCTAAACGGCCCTTAACATCTGGCTTAGGCACAATAACACGTCTATCAAAACGCCCCGGTCTGAGCAGGGCTGGATCCAACACGTCCGCACGGTTAGAGGCAGCCACAACAATCACACCTTCATTATCTTCAAAACCATCCATCTCAACAAGGAGTTGGTTAAGAGTTTGTTCTCGCTCATCATGACCTCCACCAAGCCCAGCACCACGTTGCCTTCCCACAGCATCAATTTCGTCAATAAAAATAATGCAAGGTGCATGCTTCTTAGCTTGCTCAAAGAGATCCCTGACCCGTGAGGCTCCAACACCTACAAACATTTCCACAAAGTCTGATCCTGAAATACTGAAAAAAGGCACTCCTGCTTCTCCAGCCACTCCTTTGGCCAGAATAGTTTTTCCCGTACCCGGAGAACCAATCAGTAACACTCCACGAGGAATACGCGCTCCAAGCTTGGTGAACTTTTCAGGATCTTTAAGAAATTCCACAATCTCACCCAGCTCTTCTTTAGCTTCATCGATACCAGCAATATCAGCAAAGGTCACTTTAGGATGGATGTTCATCATCATTCGTGCACGACTTTTACCAAAATTCATAGCTTTACCACCACCCACTTGAATCTGGCGGATAATGAAGATAAATAAGCCTAAAAGAAAGAGTAAAGGAAGGATATCCACAAGAAAGGTTTTCCAATAACTACCGCTATTGAGATGTGCATAATTCACTCGCACACCTTTTTCTTCTAACTGAGAGCGCAAATTGAAATCAGCAATAGGCCCTACTGTCACAAATTTATCACCAGCTTTCTTATACGTTCCGGTGATGGTCTGCCCTTCAATGGTGATCTCTTCTATTCTGCCATCTTCCACATCAGCCATAAACTCAGAGAACTGAATATCTTTGGTACTATTCTGACTTTCCAGTAAAGAATTGATTCCCACAAGAGAGGTGATGATCAGAATAAACAACACAATGTTTTTCATAAATGGAGGAGGCTTAGGAGGCTGATTGGTGGGAGATGGTTGTGACATGAAGATCTCCAAGAGCTTACGAGTGAGTATGAATCGTTATAAAAATAAGGGATAGCGTTGTTTCATCGGATACATGTTCAAAAAGCTTCGTTACAGTTTTGCCTCAAAAGGAGAATATGTACATATGACCGATGATGCACTCAAAGAGAATGCTTGGTGTCTGTAGCTGAAAGGTTGATGGGTCTCCGTAAGTGGTAAGGTAATGTGAGGCGTGCTGATCATTATAGGTTCATCTTGAAGTGAGATAAATAGTATATTCTTGCCCTTCGTGTCAAAAATATGATGGTTTATGGCTGTGTTCATATCTGTGTTCATATAGGTTGTTATATCATAACGACTATCTTTGTAAGGCTCTACGGTAATAGATATCGTTGTATGATCATTTTTCTCAAGTAATGGGTAGTCAAAAAAAAGACAACCACTAGCTAAGTCAACAGTAAGGATCGTTTGCGGAAGAAGCATAAACCACTGTTTTTGATCAAAACAAGCTATAGCTTTCTTTCTTACATATTTCTCTTTCTCTCTTTCTTTCTCTCTTTCTTTCTCTCCTTCCGATTCTTCTGCTTCTCTTACATTGTGTTCATCATCAAATGTATGATCAAACACATCACCGGACTGCTCAGTTGCTGTAAAAAACAACCGGCCACGATGCAAATGTAAGGTTCCTTGAGGAAAAATAAAGGTCTTATGCTGCCGGGCGTTCTTGCTCAAAGCTTTCAAGGTTGTACAAAGTTGTGCGTAGCTCATAGAAAGAGGCCTCTGAGCGAGTGCTTCTAAGGCAAGTCTACACACCGCAGGTTTATTTAAAGGAAGATCTTTGAGAAGCAAAGATGAGTCAGAAAGTTGTTGATAAAAATGATGACGAATAAACCCTGCTAACTCAGAGCTGTGAGCTGCATATTCTAAAACAGCTTTTTTAGCTCCTCCTTGAATGCTCTCTAACTTCCCCGTTACCGTGTGACGGAGCTGATTTCTCGCCCATTTGAGATTCTTATTGGTACTATCTTCTTGCCACAAGAGTTGATGCTGCCGAACGTAGGCCAGAAGATCAGCTTTGTGACAGTTTAGAAGGGGACGAAAACGTGCGCCATTCCAACGCCGCAATCCTGCAAGATTCCAAGGCTCAGAGCCGCGAATAAGACGAAATAAAATGGTCTCATACTGATCATCACAATGATGAGCCAATGCTATGGCATAGCCTCTTTGCTGCCACATGCCATAACACTGTACTGCCACTTGACGGGCCCATAGTTCCTCAGAACCACATCCCGTATTAGGGGCGTAAAGTGGCCACGGATGATAAGGATGAAACGGCAATTGCAGCTTATCTGCACCATCAGCCACAAAAGATTCACAACCATCACATTCTTGCTTGGAACGTAGATGGAAATTGATGTGTATCACCCCTAAAGGCATATTAAGCTGACAGGATTGCACGAGATCATGCAACTCTGCAAGTAAGCATATGGAATCCAAGCCTCCTGAACACGCAACCATAAGACCTCGATACTGGCTAAGGCGCTTGTGATCATGGGCATTGAGGGTGACTAAAGAAGATGGCATGGTTTATGTACTCACTCAGCGCACTCACTCAACGTACCAACTCAGCTCAGCACTAAGCACTAAATGTATAATTTTATGGCTTTTATCATGAATTCTATCGGCCTCTCAAGCAAGATACAATGTGTTATACTTTATCATCGCTTTATACTGTTGTCAGTTGTCATCGCATGAGAGACGCAGTGTTAGAGGCGCAAACAGTATTTGTCCATCACTTATGAAAGTCCTCTATGGCTTTTGCAGACTTTGAAACACGTAGGCTCCACTGTAAAGTGTTGTATTTTGGCCCCCGAGGTGCAGGTAAGACAACTAACTTACGTGCTGTACTCAAGCACTCTTCTGCAGAATGGCAACAAAACAGCAGTGAACTCACCCCCGTGGAATACGAAGATAATCCTTTTTTTGAATTCTTACCTGTAAGCATTGGTTCTGTGAAGGAGCATCATGTAAAGGTACATCTTTACGCCTTCCCCCCACACCGTCTCTATTCCACAGTGTACTCCGTCATGCTCAAAGGCATTGATGGAATGGTCTTTGTTGCCGACTCAGCCATGGATAAATTAGACGACAATCTCATGGCTTGGCAAGAGACACAAGACATATTAGCTCATGAAGGCATCTTAATGTCCCATTTACCTGCCGTTATACAATACAACAAAAGAGATCTCAAAAATGCTCTCCCTACCGAGATCTTAAGAGATCAACTCAACACTCTAGCTCTTCCTGAAATTGAAGCCAATGCTCTAAATGGAACAGGAGTGATGCAGTCTCTTGGCAATGTTGTAGAACGCTTTATGGAACAGCTAGCCTAAGGTTCAGCGCCCAAAGTTCGATAATCATTACTAGTAAAGGAGTGTAAAAAAAGGTTAAGAATATAATGTCAAACCATATAAACACCATAAACAAGCAACTATGTCATATAGTCTTTCTCCTCGTAGGCATAACCATCCTATGTGCATGCAGTGCCGAAGAAGATCTATCAAATACAAATCAGAATAATAAAACCACACAAGATTCAGCAGAAACACAAGATTCAGCAGAAACCAACCCTTTTGATGGTTCATCAGAAGTGAAGTTTTATGGCGAAATCATCGAAAATGGTACTTATGATGATTCTGGCGAACCTCAAAGTCTAGGTACTATTGCTGAAGAATATGAAAAAAACACCAAGAATCCTTTACTCATTGCCTCGATCTTAGAAAAAACCACATGGATCGTAAGCTTTCGAGTGGAACCAACCTCACGTTTTCGCTCTCGTTTGAAACGCTCAAGCAGCGATAGTAAAGTTGTAAAAAGCTTCAAAGAAACTAGCGAAAACACTTATCAACTCACAAAAAAATTTACTAAGCTAGAAAGAAAAAAGACCATTACCTTTGAACTCATTCATATTAATGAATGCCTTTATCTAGGTTATAGAGAAAGTCAATGCTCAGAAGATAAGGACTTTTATCCAGGAGGGCATACAAAAACGGTGAAATTTGATTATATGGTGATCCCCCCTGATCAGCTCGATTGTGCATTGCTTAATCTAGGCCAACAATTCTCGCCCATTAAAGAGCAAAGACCAAAAACCCTGTCTGATATGATTTTTGGCTGGGTCATGGAGGACAACGAGTGTATGATTAGGGGTTAGAGAATAGTCATGTAGCTATAAAAAACCACTTACCCAGTACAAAAATATGTGATGTGATTATCAACAGCCAAACCAGAACTTTTATGCCTTATTTTCCTATAAATAATGATTCAGAAAACCTATCGCTTACCGATATCGCCTTGTCTTTATTATCTTTTGGTAAAGCCGTAACACGTTTCATAGACACTAATACACACTACACGCTCTGAGGTTATCAACAAAAATATGCGTACATGGAATATTTTTATATTTATAGCCATGCTGAGTTCTCTGACAGCTTGTATGACCAATAGAGAAGCAGACAATAACAGGGACTCTGATGATAACAAGTCCCCTCAAAGTGACCAACCGCCTCATGTAGATGGTAATGACGATTCCCCAACTTCTGAACTTGAAAAGAGCATATTAGCAAAATTTCAGGTTCGCATTATACAAAATGGCATACTTCCAAGCTCACATGAACCATCACAATCTAAGATTTTTGTATCCCAAATGAAAGAAATCGGCCAGGCAACACTGCTTGCCGCTAGCAATGTGAGAACAGAGTGGCAAATAGAACTGCAGAATAAAAACCAAGAACGTTTTTATTCAAAATTTGCCGCCACACAAGATATCAATGGAGAGCTGCATCATTCAAAGAATGATAACTCTGAACACACCTACCATATGAATAATTTCTTTACTCATCCTGGAAAAACTGTTGTTTCTTTTAAAATTGTACCGCAAGAAACATGTCACAAAAAACACTCTCAAAACACCTGTAAGAATATTGACTCTGTTCCATCAGATTTGGTTGCAACACTAAAAATACCTATAGAAGTCATAGATATAGGACGTCAACAACCAGCAACGATTACCCTCTGCGATGCTGTAGGTTATGGCTATAATATTGTGGGAGCTTTAACCTCACCAGAGATGACTCATGTAGCAAGCAAGGAACGAACCAAAAGACTAAATGTTAAAAACTCTCGATGTCCATCTCCGTAATATCTCAAACACGGATCATTTCTCACATCCAGGCACTCGCCCATAGAATCTATGGCTTTGGCACCTCTTCACCTCCATCCATAAACAAACACCGTCACTTTGCATACTCCATTTGTTTGCTCCATATTTGCTCCATACAACCAAGCTAAGACTGGAGAGAATAAGAATATTCTACACCTCATAGTCACATATTTTGTTTTCATCTTATGTCAAATTAATCCACCATATCCATCTTGCCTGCTATATTTTACCTGAGAGCGATTTCAGAAAAGTTCCCACTAACCGATGTATCAACGTCTTTTTGCGATCTGTAAGTGCCATATATTTCTGTATGACAGGCACACACAGATGCAAACGGATAAAAAGAACTATTTTTGATGAGGTTGTCCATGCCATTCCTGAAACATATATGTCAATGGGATGCTCTCCTAGTCATAGCTATGCTGAGCATTCAAGTAGCCTGCTTATCAACAAACAACAGAAATCAACCATCACCAAAAAACCCGGACGATGAAACAACAACACCTTCTATTCCCTCTCCTGAAACCATCCTAGCAGACTATCAACCTGTGATCAGAAAGAATGGAACGAGCATAGTCAATGGCGGCGATGAACACCAAGAATTTGAAAAAGACCTTAAAGAGAAAGGTAATAGTACACTACTGGCAGTAACCCACATCGAAACAGTATGGGAGATACAACTGCAGAATAAAAATGGCAAACCTTTCTATTCCAAACTCATCCCACCAACTGTCACAGGAGAAGGACTATCATACGATAAAATAGACTTCCATAATCACGTCTATCAAATGAAAAATTATTTTACAAAAGATGGAGATACCGAGGTTTTATTCACAATAGCAGCCAAAGATATCTGCCAAGAACAATACAATGATAACCGATGTGCACACATCGAAACTATGCCTCATGAGCTAAAAGTAACAATGAAAGTACCTATAAAGGTCATTGACCTAGGATACGAACTACCTGAAGATACTAAAAAAATATGTGATCTTATACAAGCAGGTGGTAGTGTTCTTGGTCTTTTAACAAAACAAGACTCAGTTTCTGGAATTTTAGCAAAAAGTGCAGAAGATATAATGAAACTTAATAATAACTGTCGTTCATCAAGCAGATAACTCAAACAATATAGATTACATGAATACATATCGTAAAAAAGTATTCTCTATAAAAACCCTAAGATCAAATCCATAATTTTAGCAACCAAGTACTTTCTCTAGTTAGCCTCAGACTATTCTCTATTCTATATTCTCTATTCTATACAAGGAGCTTCAACACATCTTAAGTATTATGGCTCAATCCTCCCTAAGCCCGCTCTAAGTTGATATAAACAATGACTTTAGAAAACACTCTTACCTACCGATGTAATGACGTTTTTGTAAGTATCTGTTAGATAGATTAATATGCCACCTACAACTTAGATCTATACATTTATGAACTCATAATCAAAATTATAAAATGATATAACACTTCATAACAAGAACTAAAATTCCACACATCTCTTTTACCCAAAATGACCCATGAGATATATGCGTACATGGAATATTCTGATATTGTTAGGCATTCTGAATATACAGATTGCTTGCAATACCCTAAGAAGTTCTAAAAAATCAAGGCCCGATATACCAACATCTCAAACACCCAAACCTGTCACAGATAAAACAAAGCAAAATATACATAAAAATAACCAGCAACCATCACTGGACCTCACTGATAACAGAAACAGACCTCACACAAGTTCACCCGACCCTTCACAGCAACCATCAGATATAGCACTACCCATCATCCGTGGGCAGCTAACAAGCGATGACTTTACAGTTGTCATCACAAATCTTACACCCATATCAAACAACGATGATGATGAGGAGCTTAACCTCGATCCTCACACATTGCATGGAGCCATCAATACCACCACAAAATGGCAAATAGAACTCAAAGATAATTATAATAGACCTTTTTTCTCTCGACTGATTGTTCCAGTTGTTACCGGAGAGGGGCTGCAGTATAACAAAGTGTTTTCTGTAAATGATAAGCACATCTATCATATGAACAATTACTTTACCTATCCTGGAACAACAAATGTGATTTTTAGAGTGGCTCTAAAAAGTGCCTGCACCAGATGCCATAGCATTCACGATGTTGCCAAAAGTGAAACCACCAAGATAAATGTACCCGTTATCATAGCTAGAGGAGAGAACAAAAGACCAGCTGATATCGTTATATGTCGTTTTCTCACTACCAATCCGCATATTATCGGACCATTAGACACAAACATATCTGATCAAAACAGCTCCAGTTATCTAGTACGACTCAAAAGGCATAAATCTAACTGCCTCTAGTGTCTCATAAAACCTCAAACCTCTCAGCAATACAAGACTTTTCAAAACACATAGCCGTGAATAGTAGATAGAGCCATAGAATGCTGTTATTTCAGAAAATTCTTCTCTTGCCGATATGCTATTGCCTTGTATAAAGTGTAGGATTTAAGCACTGTTTAGATACTACTGGCCAAGAACCTAAGAATTATAGCCGATGTTTACAATAAGTGAGCCATACAAAGAAAACCAAACTTAAAACATTCATTATTTCATAGAGGTTATCCAAAAGTCATATGCGTAAATGGAAACATCTCATATTCATAAGTCTGTTAAGCCTACAGATGGTCTCTTGTGTGGAAAGAAAAGATACAGTTACATCTGATGCCGATCAGCAGCCTACGCCTCAACCGTCAATTCAAACACCGGCACCAACAGAAATCCAAGAACCCCAGAGCGAAGATCAAACCAAAGAAACTCCTCCGCCTAACCCTCCTACCGCTAATCCTAATGCTGAAACCCGTGCTATAAAGTTTAAATATGTTATCAAAAAAAATGGAACCACCACCGAAACAGATAACACCGATAAATACAATACATTTAATGAAAAACTAAAAAATGATGGCGAAACAACATTACTTGCAGTAACTAACATAAAAACAGAGTGGGAAGTAGAGCTTACAAACGAAAATAAAGAGCCTTTTCATTCTAAACTTATCCTCGCACATGTTACAGGAGCAGGTCTAAATCATAGAAAATCAAGTACATCTGATTCTGAGCATACCTACTATATGAAAAATAACTTTACAGTTACTGGAGAAACAGACCTTTATTTTCAAGTAGCTCCCATCGATGTTTGCAAAAAGAAGTACAAAGAAACAAAAGAGAAATGTAGCAACATTGACACTATTCCCGATGACACAAAAAATCTCATAATAGTTCCCATGGAAGTATTTGATATTGGACATCCTACCGCAAGCGAAGGCTAATGCCTACCAACACCATACCATCTCATAGGTGTTGATGCTCATTTGCTCTAACAGCCTCCTTACTTCCTGACTGCCTGACTTTGTGGTTACAATCTTAACAGAAACCCTACATATCGAAAAAGATGGTGAGTTTTGTAAATAATCACTATTTACCTACATTTAGAGTATGTTAGATTATGATAGTTGATTCTAGCAAGCTCTTCTATGTTAGATAAACGATGATATTTTGCAGAAATTATTTGTGATTTTACTTTACCTACAGTGGCACACACCATTTTTATAAACTATGAATTGAGATTATCTCTGAAGCATTACGGGCATGACGTAAATTTTTGCTACTAAAACTCGTAGATTTGCAGTACCGAGCATGCTTTTTAACATGCTATGTTTTGCTCTTTACTTATTTTTTTAATTTCATGATAAAAGAGCCTTTGCCTTCCATCCCACCACATTTTTCTCTTTTTTACCAAACACCAGAGCTATCGCATAAACGGCTTCAACCTTCTGATCTTGCTCTTGATCCATATACTTCTTAGCATAGCCCTTATCTTCAATCTGTTTTATTGCTGCTGTTACCGCTTTATCTTTGCCTGCAGCACTATTAACCACTTTGAATTCAAAAACAAAAGCCTGTTTTTCCTCCAACAACACCATATCACTACGACCATGGCTGCTAGATTCTTCAACACGCAAATCCACATCAAGAAGACGGAAGCCCATATAAAGCAAGCTAGCATACCAAGCCTCATAGCTAGCTAGATCATACTTATGCCATTGATAAGGAATTCCTGTTAAACAAGCATTAAGAGTCACTGCAAAACCCTTAAAGTTGTTTTTTGCAAGCGACG
>MKWU01003989.1_pt1 | contig 18231 bp, 20 predicted proteins | sample 809101 | NCBI WGS metagenome assembly MKWU01 (sample SAMN05860141, study PRJNA318959) | sponge metagenome | host: Aplysina aerophoba | place: Slovenia: Piran, Adriatic Sea, Gulf of Piran | collected 2013-05-07
CCGTCCGCGCCATCCGCCGCGCCGCCTCGTCCGCGCCGCGATAGTCCCCGAGCATCATCGCGGCGTGCATCATGGCGTGGAGGTCGTGGCAGCGCGAGGTGGTGTAGAAGTTGAACGAGCCCATGCGACGCGCGTACTTGTCATCGGCGGTCACCGCCTTCCGGCTCACCTCCAATGCATCCGCATAGCGGCCGCACTGCAGGTAGATATGGGCGGGCATGTGGTTCAGGTGCCCGTTGTCGGGAGAGAGGCCGTTCAACTGGTCGGCGGCGGCGAGGGCGCATTCGGGCACGCGTGACATCTCCATCACGTGGAGATACATGTGCAGCATTCCCGGATGGGACGGCCGGCCCCGGTCGCGCCGTTGCTGCATCGCCTCTTCCAGCACCGCCCTGGCCTCGAGAGTATCGGCGCCGTCCGCCGGCATGCCCGTGTCGAGGTCCCAGAGCTGCCACGGCGTACGGGTGATGAGGGCCTCGGCGAAGAGGGCGGCCACGTCCGGATCGTCCGGGAACCGGCCGCGCACGCCGCGCATCGCGGCCGCGAACGCATCATCCCACTTCGCGAACTCCTCCGCCGGAACCACCGCGTTGCCCTGGTACCGTGCCGGCAGAGCCTCGATGAGGGCCCGCTCCACCGTGGTGGCGCGTTCACGCCGGGCCATGGCCGCCTCGGTGGCGGCGACGCACGTACCCAGCGAAGACCGGCACTCCGCCGCGCCCTGCCACTGCCAGGGCAGGTTGATGAACGGCCCGGCGGCATAGGCTTCGCCCCACCAGGCCATGGCGCAGTCGGGGTCGGCGCGCTGCGCCTCGCGAAAACACCGCACCGCCTCCTCGTGGTTGAAGCCGTAGAGCCACAGAAGGCCCCGGTCGAACCAGTGTTGCGCCTCGCGGTTGCCGGTGTTGACCGGCCGGGAATACGCGCCGAGATCGAAATCGTAGCTCACGTGGTACCGTCCTGGTGTTGCGTTCCGCAAGATTCGCCAACGGATTTACGGAACGCAACACTAGTGTCCTGTCTCACAAATAGCGTTATGAATCTGCGGGTCCTTTTTGCCGTCGGATGCGTTGCTCTTCCTCGCGTGGTGCCCGCCACTGCTCGTCATCGCGCCTTGCCGACAACAAAAATGCCCTCGCATCTTCATAACGCTATTTGTGAGACAGGACACTAGTGGCGCCGCACCCGCGGGTCAAGGGCGTCGCGCAGGCCGTCACCCATGTAGTTCACGCTCAGGACGGTGAGGGAGATGGCCAGGCCGGGCCAGAGTACCCTTGCCGGGGCGATCTCGAGGAACGGGACGCCGTCGAAGAGCAGGCGGCCCCAGGTGGGGAAATCGGAGGGGAAGCCCAGGCCCAGGAAGCTCAAGGCGCTCTCGGTGATGATGGCGTTGGCGATGCCCAGGGTGGCGGCGACGGTAATGGGGCTCACCGCGTTGGGCAGGACGTGGCGCAGGATGATGTAGCGCGGGGGCGCGCCGACGCCGCGGGCGGCGATGACGAACTCCCGCTCCTTGACGGCCAGCACCTCGCCGCGCACCAGCCGGGCGGTCTGCATCCAGCTCGTCAAGCCGATGACCGCCACGATCAGGATGAAGATACCGGCCTCGGGTCCCAGGGCCGCGCGCAACGGATCCCGGAACAGCATGATGCCCACCAGCAGCAGCGGCAGCACCGGCAGCGCCAGGAAGAGGTCGGTGAGGCGCATGAGCGGACCGTCGAGCCCGCGGAAGAACCCGGCCATGACGCCCACGAAGGTGCCGAGGGTCAGCGACAGGACCATGGCGGCGACGCCCACGGCCAAGGAGATTTGCCCGCCCGCCAGCACCCGCGCCAGCGTGTCGCGGCCGAGGTTGTCGGTACCCATGGGGTGCGCCAGGGAGATGCCCTGGTTGCGGGACAGGTAGTCGAGATACTGGGGGTCGACGCCGTAGACCGCGGCACCAAGCAATACCCCCAGCGCGGTCAACGCGAACACGGCGGCGCCGGCCACCGCGCCCTTGTGGCGCCGGAACTGCTGCCACACGCCCTGGGCGGACGGTCGATGTTGCGGCCCCGCGGCCGTGAGATCCGCGGACGCGTCAATCATAGCGAATCCTCGGATCCAGCACGCCATAGACGACATCCGCCAGGAGATTGAACACCACGATCAGCACCGCGAAGATGAAGGTCACGGTCTGGACCGTGGGGATGTCGCCGCCCTCGATGGCGCCGATGAGCAACTGGCCGACGCCGTTGATGCGGAAGATCTGCTCGGTGATGATGGCGCCGGCGAAGGTCGTCGGCAACCCCAGGGCGATGACCGTCACCACCGGGATGAGGCTGTTGCGCAGCACGTGGACCAGAATGACGGCGCGCTCCGCCACCCCCTTGGCGCGGGCGGTGCGCACGTAGTCCTGGTTCAGGTTCTCGAGCACCGCGGAGCGCGTGAAGCGGCTGAGCTGCGCCGCGTTGAAGAGCCCCAGCACCATAACCGGCATCGCCATCTGGCGGACCTGGACGAGAAAGCTTCCCAGGTCCGTCACCCGGTGGGTCGTGTCATAGATGGACGGAAACCAGTCGAGGCCCACGCTGAAGACCACAATGAGGACGGTTCCGGTGAAGAAGGTCGGCACCGAGAACCCCACCATGGTGACGAAGGTGCCCATCTGGTCGAAGACAGAATACTGCCGGCAGGCGGAGAGGACGCCCACCGGAACCGCGATGAGGATCGCGACGATGTAGGAGATGCCGACGACGGTCAGGGTCTGCGGTAGCCGCGACGCGATCAGGTCCACCACAGGGGCGCGGGTGGCCCAGGAGCGCACCCGCAGGCGTCCGGCCGAGTCGCCGATCTCGATGCCCCACGCCCGCTCCAGCAGGTTGAGGGGTTCGTTCACCAGGAACTGATCGAGCCACTTGAGGTAGCGGATGTGGAACGGCTGCCCGAGACCCAGGCTCTCCCGGATAACCTGCCGGGTCTCGGGCGGGATGGTCAGCGGAAGCTGGGCCGTGGGGTCACTGGGGGCGAGGTCCAGCAGCGCGAAAACGATAAAGCTGATGACCAGGAGCGTCGGGACCGCAAAGAGCAGGCGTCTGGCCACATAACGTGACATGGGCGCTCACTCGTGGGCCCTACTTCCGCCGGTGCCACTCCTGGATGTTCCACGGCAACGCGTCCCAGGCGTTGATCCGCACCCCGCCCAGGGACAACGCGTGCGCGCCCACCTCGCCGCGGTGGACCAGCGGGATCAGCGCGCCGTAGTCCATCAGCATGTCGTTCAGGCGCTTGGCGATGGCCGCTCGCTTCTCGATGCCCGCGGTCTTGGCCAACTGCGCCGCGAGTTTCTCGTATTCCGGATCGCAATAGCGCGGCATGTTGTTGCCGATCCACTGGTTGTCGGGCCCGGGGATCTCCTTGCACAGCCAGCCCTGCATGTAGGCCTGGGGATCGGTGCCGTTGAACTGGTTGGCGTACATCTGGATGTCCGCGTAGAACTTCTGGTAGGTGTCCGGGCTGGCCGGGTCGCTGCCGAAGAACACCGACGCGCTGATGTTCTTGAGCTCGGTTTCGACGCCGATCTGCCGCCACATCTGCTTGATCAGCGCCTGGGCGCCCTGGCGCACAGAGTTGGTGGAGGTCTGGTAGAGGATCGAAAGGCGCACGCCGTTCCTGGCGCGTATGCCATCGGGTCCGCGCACCCAGCCGGCTTCGTCCAGCAGCTTGTTGGCGGTGGCGACATCCTGGGTCTTGCACCAGTCGTTGGCCGTGGAGGCGTAGACCGGCGGCGCCGGCAGGACGTTGCAGGTCACCCGGCCCGCCTGACCGTAGCCCGCCTCCACCAGGATGTTCCGGTCGATGGCCAGCGAAAGCGCCCGTCGCACCGCCGGGTCCGAGAGGAAGGGATGGGGGTTCTTGCCGTCCTGGTAGGTCGACCGCTTGTCGCCCAGCGCGGGATCGGGATTGGCGAGCTGCACGATCAGCCGTTCCACCAGGGTGCCGAAGGCCGACACCACCTTCCCCTTGCCCGCCTTTTCCATGGCGGCGAGGATCTCGGGCTCCACCTGGAGGTTCCAGGCGTAGTCGAACTCGCCGGTCTCCAGCACCGCCCGGGCCGCCGACACGGCGTCGCCGCCGCCCTTCACCCGGATCGAGGAGAAGGCCGGCTGGTCCGGGTTGCGGTAGCGCTCGTTCATCTCGTAGCGCACCACGTCGTTGGGCCGAAACTCCTTCACCTTGAAGGGGCCGGTGCCGATGGGGCCGAAATTCTGCTCGGTGCACTCGGGCGCCTTGGCTCCCAGGCAGCCCTCGAACTGCTTCTTCTGGATAACGGGGCAGGTGGAGCCGACGAAGGGCGCGTACGGGAACGGCATTGCGACCTTGAAGGAGATCCGTACCGTGTGGTCGTCCAATGCCTCCACCGCGGTCACGTTCTCAAGCCGGGGCGCGGCGTTGCAGCCTCCGTCCGGATGCATGCAGTAGGCCGCCGTGAAGGCGACGTCGGCGGCGGTGAACGCGGTCCCGTCGGACCAGGTGACGCCCTTCCGGAGCTTCCAGGTGACCGACTTGAGGTCGGCCGCCACGCCGCCGTTCTCGACGGTGGGGATCTCCGCCGCCAGCGCCGGGACCATGTTGGCGTTGTCGTCGTAGCGCGCCAGCGGCTCGATGACGAACGCCGCGGCATGGATGTCCTTGGTTCCCCCGGAAAGGAACGGGTTCAGGACCGACGGCGCCTGCCAGTAGAGCGTCCTGAGCTCGCCGTCGGCGCCGCGTTGCGCCCACGCCGCGGTCACCGAGGCCATCAATACCACGGCCGCCAGGAGCATCATTCCAAGTCTCGACATCATGTGCATCTCCTCTTTGGAACGGGTCACGGTGCCTCCCACACGAGGTCCACAGGGTAACAAATCGGACTCTGCCAAGCTACCGCCACCCGACCCCCCATTCGGCCCCGCCAGCCTGCTTTCCGTGGATCTTGCCAGCTTGCCCGAGCATCGCATCCGGGTTAGTATCTACCATTCACGATACGCGATCTACTGTCCAGCGAGAGGAAGAAGCCATGTCCCAACAACGAATCATCGACGCCGACGGGCACGTGATGGAGCTCGACGAGGAGCTGCGCGACTATATCGGCGGGCCCTACGCGAAACTGGAATGGCATCGTTCATACGGCTTCTGGCCGGGCCTGACCATGGACGGCTACCTTCGTTCGCTGAGGCAGCCGGGCGGCTGGGTCGGCGCCGGCACCGGACCCAACGCCCAGCATTGGCTCGATTTCCTCGACAAGAACGGCATCGAGCTGACCGTGCTGTACCCGACCCAGGGATTGACCCACGCGGCCATCCGGGACCACGAGTGGGCCATCACCATGGCCCGGGCCTACAACGACTGGCTGCACGACCGGTTCATGCGCGTGAGCCCGCGCCTGGTGGGCGTGGCGCTGCTGCCGATCCAGGACATCGACGAGGCCGTGAAGGAGCTGCGCCGTGCGGTGGAGGAGTTGGGGATGGTGGGCGCGGTGCTGCCTTCCGCCACGCCGGCGGGGAAGCTCTTCAGCGGACCCGACTTCCACCCCTTGTGGGAAGAAGCCCAGCGGCTGGACGTGCCGGTGTCGCCCCACGGCGGCATGAGCTTTCCGGATCTCGGCATTGACGACACCCGGAACTTCATGGTGGCGCACACCCTGGAGCACCCGTTCGCGCAGTTCCGGCAAATCGTGGCGATGATCTGCGAAGGCGTGTTCGAGATGTTCCCCAAGCTCCGGTTCGGCGTGCTGGAATGCGGCGCGGGATGGGTCCCCTACATGATGGACCGCCTGGACGAGGAGTACGAGCGGAAGGGACACTACTCGCCGAACTGCAAGCGCAAGCCCAGCGAATACTTCCGGGAAGGCAACATCTACTTCGCCGCGGAGGTGGAGGAGACGCTGTTGCCCGAAACCGCCCGGCTGGTGCCGGAGCATACCCTGCTCTGGGCCTCCGACTATCCCCACGAACGGGATCAACGGGACTTCAGCGAGGACATCCCGTACCTGATGGGGCGCGACGACATGACCGCCGAGCTGAAGCACAAGATCCTGTTCGAGAACCCGTTGCGGTTCTACCCGCGGCTGCATGCGCGGCTGGACGCCACCGCGGTGGCGTCCACGGAGGCCGCCCGGGCACACGGGTAAGAGGCCGGCCCGGAAGAACGAGACCGACCGGGGAAAGGCTGGCTAGCTGAACAGGACCTTGGCCATCTCCGACCGGAACCGGTCGGCCAGCTCGCTCCGTCCCAGCACCTCGAAGATCTGCACCATGGCCTTGCGGGCGCCGTCGTCCTCAAAGGCGCGGTCCTGTTTCAACACCGCCAGGTACTCTTCAAGGGCGGCCTCGTAGCGCTCTTCCGCCGCCAGCGCCTGGGCCAGCCGGAAACGCAGGTCGATACGGTCCGGGGCCGCGGCCAGCTCGCGTTGCAGGGACTCGACGTCGGCGCCGTCCCCCGCGCTCAGGTTGTGACGGGCGATCAGCCGGTCGGCCTCGTTGCGCTCCGGACCGCCCAAGGGAACTCTCTCCAGGATGGAAAGGCCACGCTCCGGGTCGGTGTCGAGCAGCCCCCGCCCCAGGCCCAGGAGCGCGCCGGGATGCTGTGGCGACTCCGTCAGGATGTGCTGGTAGATTTCCGATGCCTTGTCCGCATCCCCCGCGGACCACAGCCCGTCCGCCTCCAGGGCCAGCTCATCCTCGCGCGAGGGCACGACCTGGGCGAGGACCTCGCGGACGGCGGGCTCGGGAAGCGCGCCGGTGAACTCCGTGGCCAGGGCGCCGTCCTTGAAGACCTTGACCGCCGGGATTCCCTGGATGCCGAAGCCGCCGGCCAACTCCTGGTTCTCGTCCACGTTGACCTTGGCCAGCAAGAGCTTGCCCCCGTACTCCTCCGTCACCCGTTCCAGCACCGGCCCCAGGACCCGGCACGGTCCGCACCAGGGCGCCCAGAAGTCCACCACCACCGGGGTTTCCCTCGAACGCTCCAGGACCCGCGTCTCGAACTCGGACTGATCGACGTCAAAAACCAGCGGTTCCATACCCTCGCCCGTCATCCTACTTCTTGCTCGGATCGAAGTCGGCCCCGTTAAGCGTCACCCGGGTCTCCACCGGCGTCGGCTTCATGACCGTCTGCATGATGTAGCAACCCTGCTCCGAGTTGCGGATCACCGCGGCCACGCGTTCCGGAGGCTCGTCGGACTCAACGTCGAGCTTGGTCTCGACGCCCACGCCCTCGGCCTGCACCGTCTCCCGCAACACCGAGCCCTCGTTCTTGAAGCGCGCGGTCACGTGTACGCGCGCCTTGTCGATCTTCACCTTCATCATTTCCCCGTACCGGGAAAGCTGGGTGAGCAGTCAAAATCCGATGGAAAGCGCGAAGTACGCCATGGGGGGAGGCGCCGTGTTGTCGCCGCCGATACGTCCGCCCTCATCGCACATCACCGTGAAGCCGCGCGCCTCGCCGCGCTTCTGCTGCCGCTCCAGCATCTCCGCGTCAGCTTCCATCACAACTTCGCGTTTGACGATCATGTCGTCTGCCATATATCAACCTCCAGTATGCTTATGACGCAAAGGGTAGCCCATCGACCCGACACCGTCAATTTGCGCAGGTCTCCATGCCCAAACGACACCCCGCTCTGATACCGCTGTCCCACGACCATCACCACGGGCTGGCGCTCGCACTGCGCTGCCGCAAGCACGCCCTGGGCCAGCTCAACCCCGGCGACCCCGCGGCCCTCGAAGCCTGCGCGGCGGAAGTTTCGCGCTTCTTCAACAAGAACCTGACGCCGCACTTCGAGGCCGAAGAGACGGTCCTCTTTCCGCTGATGGCGGCCTACGAGGAATGCCGGGAGCTGGTGGCGCAGCTCGAACGCGAGCACCGGGAATTCCGCAGGCTGGCGGCCCGGCTGGGGGAGCCCGGAGCACCGCGGAAGTCGCTGTTCGACTTCGGAGACCTCCTGGAGCAGCACATCCGGAGCGAGGAGCGCAGGCTCTTCGCCGCCTTCGAGATGTTCGTGCCGCCGCCCGACGCCGAGCGCGCCGGGCAGGAAATCAAACGACTGCTGGAGCAAGGTCAGGCCGCCGGGGCCGGCGCCGGAACCGTCACGCCATGAACACCAAGACCGCCATCATCTCCATCGAAGACCTGACCGACACCGCCGTACCGGAGCTGACCGAAGCATTCAACAGCGCTCCCGGCGTCGCCGAGGTGGATTTCTCGGTGGAGCGAATGGTCGCCGTCATCGAGTTCGATCCCGAGGTCACCACCATCGACGCGCTGATGCGGGTGGTGCTGGGCAAGGGGTACAAGGTGCTGTGACCGTCAGCCCGGGACGATGTCGAAGACGATTCTCAGAGCATCGTCAATCTTGCCCATGTCCTCGTCTTCCAACTCCCCACGTAAGCGGACCAATCGAGCGCCGTGATCAACCGGGCGGGTCTGAAGACAATCAGCTACCGACCGCTTGGTCAGGCCGTTGCTCGACGACGGCGCGATTTCCACGTTGGTGACAATGCGTGCCTTTGGTGCACTCCAGGCCGTCAGCGGGACCACCTGGACAACCGGGACGCGCTCATTGTAGGTGTTGTTCGTGACGATCACGCAAGGCCGGACCTTCCCGGTCTCCGACCCCTTTGTGGGATCAAGATTGACGTCTATCACCATTCCTCGAGTTAGCCGGCTCAATCGGGCCACTCCGTCAGCGCCGCCTCCGTCCATTCTTGTGTCTCGGCATCATCGACATAACTCTCCGCATACAGATCAGCCGATTCACGCAGGCGTCGCCGGGCCAGTTCCTTGCGCAAGCGGTCAAGGGCATTCCGGACGACATCACTCTTGTCCTTGAATCCATGGCGCCTGTACTGTGCGAGGAAATCAATGTGCGATTCTTCGAGACTGAATTTGGCTTGAAGCATGACCCCCCCAGTATGGGCCCATATCTAAGCCCCATATTACGCCCCTATAACTAGGCCCTGGTTTCCAACAAGTCAACGGCTGTAAGCCTGCCAAGTCCCTGGAATACGAAGCGTGACAAGGAACCAATCCCGAACCGCGGAAGGCACGGGCACCTGGTCGCTCCAGAACCTGTACAACTGGACGCTCCGCAGCGCCGGGACGCGGCATGCGGCCTGGGCGCTGGCCGCGGTATGTTTTCTCCAGAGTCTGGTCCTGCCGGTGCCGCCGGACCTGCTTCTCATCCCGATGGTGCTGGCGCGGCGCGCCAAGGCGTTGCTGTTCGCCACCATCTCTACCCTGTCATCGACAGCCGGGGGGCTGACCGGGTATGCCATCGGCTACTTTCTCTACGAAGCCGTAGGCGAGCCCCTGCTCGGTCTGTGGGGTTATGGGGGGAAGCTCGAAGTGTTCGAGGCATACCGGCGCGAGTGGGGGGCCTGGATCGTGGTTGCCGGCGCCCTCAGCCCGCTTCCCTACAAGCTGGTTGCCGTCGCATATGGCGCTGCCCGGCTCGACGTCGGCGTCTTCATCCTGGCATCCCTGCTCTCCCGCGGCCTGCGCTTCTACGTCGAAGCCACGCTCCTCTGGTACTTCGGCGCCGCGGCGCGCGCGCTCATCGAGCGCCATCTGGGCGCGGCCACGGTCATCGGTTTGATCCTTGTGGCCGGTGTCTTCCTGTTTGTCCGCTTCCTCACTTAGCACCTACGAGGTGTTACCCAGGATTTGACCAAGATTTCTCAGTGCGTGCTCAACGGGAAGAACCGTGACGTCATCCATGTAAACAGGACTAGGTCCACCGTAGAAGACAAGACACTTGGCCGGAGGATAGTCCTTCTTGAATTCGCGGAGTGCCCTTGTGTCCTTGGGCTGGATCTGGGTCGAGCGCTTGATTTCGATGGCCAGTAGGCCACGCGGCCCGTACAAAACAAAATCGACTTCCAGGCCGTTCCGGGTACGCCAGAAAGAGATCTGGTAGCCGTGGTCATGGTAGTCGTTTACCGCCCTCAGTTCCTGGAGCACGAGCGTCTCAAGGGCGGGACCGTCTATCTCCGCATCGGAGTCCAGCGGCCCCACGGGCCGGATCGCCCGAAACACACCAGCGTCGAAAAAATAGAACTTCTTTTGCGAGACAAGTTTCCGTTTGGCCTTGCGGGAGAACACCGGCAGGCGGACGGCGATGAGCAGGTCTTCGAGGATGGAGAAGTAGTTTTCCGCGACCGACCGCTCAATGTTCGCCTCTCGGGCGACGGCACTGGTATTGGTGGTAGCCCCTTGGGAAAAGCTCGCCACCTCTAGAAAATGCGCGAAGTGCCCGATGTTGCGCGTCAGGCCTTCCTGCATGACCTCTTCTCGCAGGTATGTCTGCACATAGTCCTTGAGATATTTGGCGGGATCGCTCTCGCTGAATCGGGCAGGCAGGTGGCCTAGCTGGACGGAGTCGCGCAGATTGAAGGCTTCCCGCTGTTCCACGGCCGTTACAGGGTGCATGCGATAAGTCAAGGCGCGGCCGGCCAGCAGATTGACCCCGCTTCGCCGAAGGGTCCTGGCACTGGACCCGGTCAGGACAAAGACCAGTCCGCGGGCTTCGATCAGGTCATGGACCTCGTTCAGCAGCGCGGGTATGCGCTGGACCTCGTCGATGACGGTCCAGCCGGTGTGGTCCGGGGGAATGAGTTGCCGCAGGTGCCCGGGATTCGCGGACAGACGATTGTAGTACTCCGACTGGAGCAAGTTGACGAAAAGTGCCTCAGGCAGCCGGTGCTTCAGCCATGTGGTCTTGCCGGTGCCCCTGGGGCCGAAGAGGAAAAAGCTCTTGCGCGATTCCAGAGGTTTCCTGATGAGTCGCTCGAACACAGTGATTCAGCTCCCGATGCCTTTGCATCACTATAGAGTAAAAATGACGCAAAATGCAGTCCAAAACTGAAAATATCCAGCCGAATTCAAGTTTACGACAGGTAAGGCCCTTCAGTGAAGTGGGAAAGGCGACAGTGCGTGGCGTGAGGGTCTTTGATGTGACGGTCACCACAAATCTAAATCATGTCAATTCGATGATCGCATCATCAAAAAGACACGAACCGCCGACCTACTCCCCTGCTACTGTCATGCGCGAGATCTTCACCGTGGGCGCGGCCACGGCGCTTTGCGGGCGGAGGTCGTTGCCGACCATCTCGACCTGGTTGAGCATGTCGTTCAGGTTGCCCGCGATGGTCAGCTCGGCCACGGGATAAGCCAGCTCGCCTTTCTCGATCCAGACCCCGGACGCGCCCCTCGAATAGTCGCCGGTCACGAGGTTGACGCCGAAACCCATCAGCTCGGTGACGTAGAAGCCGTCCTCCACCGAACCGACGATGTCCTCGGGGCTGTGCTCGCCGGGGATGAGGTAGAGGTTCATGGGCGAGACCCCGGAGGCTTGACCCACGCCCCGGGCGGCGTTGCCGGTGGACTTGCCGCCGAGCTTCCGCGCGCTGTAGGCGTCCAGCAGATAGCTCCTCAGGACGCCGGCCTCGACCACGTCCTTGCGCCGGACGCCGACGCCCTCTGAATCGAACGGCCGCGACCCCAGGGCCGCCGGGATGGTGCCGTCGTCGACGATGCGGACGAGGTCGGAAGCCACCCGTTGCCCGAGCCGGTCGCACAGGAACGACGCGCGCTGGTAGAGGGCGTAACCGGAAACGGCCTGGCCCACCTGCCGGACCAGGGTGCCGGCAATGGCCGCATCGAAGACCACCGGCACCTCGCGGGTGCGCACCTTGCGGGCGCCCAGCCGGCGGATCACGCGGCGCCCGGCCTCGCGTCCCACCGCTTCCGGAGCATCCAGCGCGTCGTGGCGCCGCGCCGCCGAGAACCAGTGGGCGCGCTCCATGGAACCGTTGGACGCGGCCACCGGGGCCACCGACAGATGGAAGGTCGAGGTGGAATACTCCCCGGCAAAGCCCTCCGAATTGGCATGGATGACCCGGTTGAACGAGTTGCCGAACTCCGCGCCCTCGGAGTTGGTGATCCGGGCATCGTATTCCAGCGCGTGCTCCTCCGCCACGCGGGCGGCGTCGATGCCGCGCTCGACCGGCAGGCCCCGGGCCTCCTCGTCCAACAGGTCCAGCTCGGGCACTTCCGCGGCCAGCTCCCCGGGTTCGGGCAGGCCGCCGAACTCGTCCTGGGCCGTGACCCGGGCCATGGCGCAGGTCTCGTCCAGCAACCGGTCCAGGGATGCTCTCGAGAGGTCGGAGGTGGAAGTGGCGGCCGAACTCCGGCCGAAGAACAGCCGCAGCCCGAGCCGGGTCTCGTGGGCCTGGCTGACGGTTTCCACCTTCCCGAGCCGCACCTTCACCCCGATGCCCTCGTGCTCCACCACGGTCACGTCTCCCTGGGAGGCGCCCTTCTCCTTCGCCCGTGCCAGCAGGCCGGCGGCCAGCTCTCTATCCGGCGTCAATCGCTCCATCGCCGCATCAACCCTGAAAAGAACCGGAGCCGCGCACGCTGGTGCCGCCCACGACGATCTGGTCCACCCGGATGGTGGGCAGGCCGACGCCCACGGGCACGCCCTGGCCGTCCTTGCCGCAGGTGCCGATGCCGTCGTCCAGCGCCAGATCGGCGCCGACGCGGCTGACACGCGTAAGCACGTCGGGCCCGTTGCCGATGAGCGTGGCATCCCGCACCGGATGGGTCACCCGGCCGCCTTCGATCCGGTAGGCCTCGTTGGCGGAGAAAACGAACTTGCCGCTGGTGATGTCCACCTGGCCGCCGCCGAAGGAGACCGCGTAGAGGCCGTCCTTGACCGAGCGGATGATGTCCCGCGGGTCTTCGTCTCCGGCCAGCATGAAGGTATTGGTCATCCGCGGCATGGGCACATGGGCGTAGCTCTCGCGACGGCCGTTGCCGGTGAGCTCCATGCCCAGGAGGGCCGCGTTCAGGCGGTCGTGCATGTAACCGCGCAGAATGCCGTTTTCGATCAGCACGGTGCGCTGGGTCGGGGTGCCCTCGTCGTCCACGTTGAGGGAGCCGCGCCGCCAGGGGATCGTGCCGTCGTCCACGACGGTGCAATGCTCGGTGGCCACCCGCTCGCCGATGCGGCCCGAGAAGGCCGAGGTCCGGCGCCGGTTGAAGTCGGCCTCCAGCCCGTGGCCGATGGCCTCGTGGAGCAGGATGCCGGGCCAGCCCGGTCCGAGCACCACGTCCATGGGTCCGGCGGGCGCCGCCACCGCCTCGAGGTTGACCAGAGCCCGGCGCACCGCCTCCCGGGCATGGGCCTCGCACTGCTCCGCGCCGGTGCACTCGTCCAGCGACACGCGCCCGCCCCAGCCGAAGTAGCCGGCCTGCCGCTTGCCGTCGTCTTCGACGATGCAGCGGACGTTGCAACGCACCAGGGGCTGCACGTCCCCCAGCACCCAGCCCTGCGACGAGGCGATGAGGACCACCTTGTTCTCCAGCGACAGCGAGGCGAAGACCCCCTTGACCCGGGGATCCGCCTTCCTGGCGAACCGGTCGAGGTCCTGCAACAGAGCGATCTTGCGTTCCAGGGGGACATCCGAGAGCGCCCGCGGCACCGGATAGAGATCGTGCCGCGGGGCGGCCGGCACCGGAACACGCGCCGGCAGATCCGAACCCCGGTCGTGGGCGATGACGTTGGCCGTCCTCACCGCCGAATCCAGGTTCTTGATGGTGACGTCGTCGGTGAACGCGTATCCGGTCTTGTCTTCGGCCAGCACCCGCGCGCCGACACCGTTGGCGGTGGAAACCGAGGCATGCTTGACCAGACCCTCCTCGAGCTGGACCTGGTCGTGGGTCCGGTACTCGAAAAAGAGGTCGGCGTAGTCCGCCTGCCGGGCCATGGCCCGGCCCAGCACCTGATCCAGATCCCGTGCCGAGACGCCGAACTGCTCGTCAAAGAACGCCGCCGGCGAGAACGCGGGGCGGCCCGCAAGGCTCTTGTCCAAAACGCTCCCCTTTTCTTACGCCAGACTAACTTGTATGCTAGGGCGAGAGCCTTCGCGCGCTCGTTTCGCTCTCCCGTCGGTACAGAACAGTGTACCGGCAACGCCTTGAACATGAAAGGACGCGGCGCGCGCCGGCGACAACTTCGAGGAGTTGAATCGATGGACAAGAAGGTCGTTCACGTTGTCGGCACGGGTACCATAGGTGAGCCGCTCATCGGCATCCTGGCGACATTCAGGGAGGCCTTCGGCATCGATGAGGTGACGTTCAACAAGCAGACTCCGCGGCTCACCGACCGCTCCAAGGTCACCGCGCTTCAGGGCAAGGGTGCCCGGCTGAGCGCCCCCAGGGAGCGCCGGGACGAGTTCGCCAAGATGGGCATGGACCCGTCCTTCGACTCGGAAGCGGCCATCGAACGGGCCTCCGTGGTCATCGACTGCACCCCGGTGGGGAACCAGAACAAGGAGAAGTACTACCAGCAGTATGCCGGCAGGAACGGCAAGGGGTTCATCGCCCAGGGCAGCGAGTTCGGGTTCGGCAAGATGTACGCCCGCGGCATCAACGACGCCGCTCTCGAGCGGGAAGAAGACCGCTTCGTCCAGGTGGTGAGCTGCAACACCCACAACCTGGCGGTGCTCATCGACACCCTCGCCCTGGGGCCGGAAAAGGAGGACAACCTTGAGGCCGGAAGGTTCGTCTGCATGCGGCGGGCCAACGACATCAGCCAGGAGGGGGACTTCATTCCCGCGCCCGAGGTGGGACGGCACGACGACGACCGGTTCGGCACGCACCAGGGCCGGGACGCCTACTACCTGTTCCAGTCCCTGGGCTTCGATCTCGACATCTACTCGTCCGCTCTCAAGATCAACACCCAGTACATGCACACGATCCACTTCAACCTGATCCTCAAGCGCGCCATCGACATGGAGCAGCTCATGCAGCGGATCCGCTCCAACCGCCGCATCGCCGTGACCAGCAAGAAGTCGTCGGCGTCGGTGTTCTCCTTCGGCCGGGACCACGGACTGTTCGGGCGCATCCTGAACCACACCGCCATCGTCACCCAGAGCCTGGCGTTGCGGGGAGAACGCGAGGTGGTGGGCATGTGCTTCACCTCCCAGGACGGAAACTCGCTCCTGAGCAGTATCGCGGCCACGCTCTGGCTGATCAATCCGGACACCTACGAGGAGCGCCTGCAGCCCATCCGCCCCTACTTTTTCCGGGAGATCTGACTCAGCCGGAAGACCCCGACCGGGGACATTTCTACGGAACACGCGTGAAGCGGGCCGCGTCGCCCACCGCGATACCCTTTCGGCGCGCCACACCGGCCCGCACTTCCAGCACGTATTGACTGGCAACTCCCACGCCAACGGACCGGGTGGAAAACGGCACGGTATCGTGGACGATTCCCACCACCCGCCGGTCCCGGTCGATGAAGATGATGTCAAGGGAAAGCGGCGTGTTCTTCATCCAGAAAGACTGCTGCTCCTCTTTGGGAAACAGGAACAGCATGCCCTCGTCCGTCCCCATCTCGGTCCGGTACATCAACCCCCAGCGCCGCTTCTCGGGGGTGTCGGCCACCTCCACCCGGAACGTGGCCTTGTTTCCCTCGGGGCCCTCGAAAACCACGGCCGGGCCCTGGTCGCAGGCGGTCTGAGCCGCCAGCAGGAGTGCGCACAGTAGCGTCCACGTGTTCACTCGACCGAACAAGCGTTCCATCGCCGAACCATTTCTGTTACCCATCAGAACCATGATCCAACCTTCGTACCGCGAGTTCGCGGCGCTCGCCAAACAGGGAAACGTGGTCCCGGTGTACGAGGAGATCCTGATGGATCTCGAGACCCCGGTATCCTTCTACGACCGTCTCAGGAAAAGCCGCCACTCGTTCCTGCTGGAAAGCGTGGAGGGCAGCGAGCGCTGGGCGCGTTATTCGTTCCTCGGCACCGCGCCCGAGCTGGTCTTCAAGGCCTGGGGCCACGAGGTGGAAATCACCCGCGGGCGGAAGAAGGAGTCACGGACCTGCGACGACCCCCTGGAGGCCCTGACGGAGATCCTCGACGGGTACCAGCCCGCCGCCACCATCCCGGATCTCCCCTTCACCGGCGGGGCGCTGGGTTACGTGTCGTACGATGCGGTGGAGATGCTCCACGGGGTCCCGAACACGAAGGAACGGGCCAGCCGCTTTCCGGACATCTATTTCCTGCTGGTGCGCACGCTGGTGAGCTTCGACAACCTCAAGCACACCATCACGATCATCGACAACGTCCCCATCGAAAACGGCGCGCGGCTGCGTGTTCTCTACGGCGACGCCGTCTCCCGCATCGAGAAGCTGCGGTCATCGCTGCGGAAATCGCCCACGACCCTGGAGGCCCGGAGTCTCGCCGGGTCCGGTTCACCCGTCAAGTACCGTTCCAACGTCAGGCCGGAAATCTTTCACGGCATGGTGCGCAGGGGCAAGGAGTACATCGCCGCGGGCGACGTCATACAGGTGGTGTTGTCCCAGCGCCTGGAGGCCCGCACCCGGGCCGAGCCGTTCGAAATCTACCGCGCCCTGCGATTCACCAATCCGTCTCCCTACATGTTCTTTCTGGAGCTGGACGACCTCAAGATCATCGGCTCCTCCCCGGAGATCCTGGTCCGGCTCACCGGCCGGGACATCGAGCTGCGCCCCATTGCCGGCACCCGGCCCCGCGGCAAGGGCCCGCGAGAGGATCGGGAGCTGGAAGAGGACCTTCTGGCGGACCCGAAAGAGCGGGCCGAGCACATCATGCTGGTGGATCTCGGGCGCAACGACGTCGGAAGGGTGGCGGAGGTGGGCTCGGTGGAGGTGGACCAGCTCATGACCGTCGAGCGCTACTCCCACGTCATGCACATCGTCTCCAACATCAAGGGCAAGCTGGCGGAGGGGCAAACGCCGCTGGATATGTTCAGTTCCTGCTTCCCGGCGGGGACGGTCTCCGGAGCGCCCAAGGTCAGGGCCATGCAGATCATCAACGAACTGGAGCCGCAAAGGCGGGGCCTGTACGCCGGCGCCGTGGGCTATCTGAGCTTCAACAGGAACCTGGACACCTGCATCGCCATTCGCACCATCACGGTCCACAACGGCACCGCGGTCATCCAGGCCGGAGCCGGCATCGTCGCGGATTCCGATCCCGCCACGGAGTACGAGGAGACCCTCGACAAGGCCCAGGGCATGCTCAAGGCCATCGAGCTGGCGGAAGCCTGGAGAAAAGAGCGGTAAGGAAAGTGACGGCATGATCCTGCTCATCGACAACTACGACTCGTTCACCTACAACCTCTACCACTATCTGGCCGAGCTCGGCGCCGAGATCCACGTGGCGCTCAACGACCGGATCGACGCCGACGGCGTCGAGGAGCTCGGCCCGGCCGCCATCGTGGTGTCGCCGGGTCCGTGTACGCCCAATGAGGCCGGCGTCTCCTGCGAGGTGATCCAACGCTTCGGCCAGCGGATCCCCATCCTGGGCGTGTGTCTGGGCCATCAGTGCATCGGCGCCGCCTACGGCGCTCGCATCGTACGCGCCAACGAGATCATGCACGGCAAGATGTCGGAGGTGACGCACGACGCCAGGACCATCTACCGCTCCCAGGAGAATCCCTTCCCGGCCATGCGCTACCATTCCCTGGTGATCGACCCGGACAGCCTGCCCGACGAGCTCACGGTCACCGCTCGGACCCAGGACGGCGTGATCATGGGCATCCGCCACAACCGCCACCCGGTGGAAGGGGTCCAGTTCCATCCCGAATCGATCCTGGCGGAGACGGGCAAGACCCTGCTGAAGGATTTCCTGGACTGCTACGTGTAGACGCACCCCGGCATGAGCGGGTTTGAAACCGCCCCTACACCTGCTGGGCCGCGTGGGCCTGGGCGCACTCCTCGCTACAGAAATAGTGGCCGTGTGACTGGTAGGCCTCGTTCTTGGGGACGTAACTCTTGCAGTGGGGGTCGAGCACCATGGACTCCCCCTGGGACGGGTCGGAGGCGGCGCCTTTCCCTTTGCGCTTGATGCTGGAGTAGATCAGCATCAGGAACAGATAGGCCAGCAGGCCGAATATCAGAAACCTGAGGAACATGGCAGTGACACCGTCGATGAACCTCTACGTCCCGCGTCCCTCGAAGAAACCGCGGGGCATCCACTCATGCGCCTCGTGGAGACGCCAACTCCCGGACCCGCTTGCCGTCCTCCACTCGCGCCAAAAGCTCCCGCATCTCGCTGCCCAGCCGCGCGTGCTTCAGGTCCGGCGCGATCTCGCACAGCGGCACCAGCACGAACCGCCGGCGGTGCAGCTCCGGGTGGGGAATGGTCAGCTCGGGTCCTTCCAAAA
>MKWU01003990.1_pt1 | contig 18227 bp, 17 predicted proteins | sample 809101 | NCBI WGS metagenome assembly MKWU01 (sample SAMN05860141, study PRJNA318959) | sponge metagenome | host: Aplysina aerophoba | place: Slovenia: Piran, Adriatic Sea, Gulf of Piran | collected 2013-05-07
GACTCCGAAGGCAAAACCATCGTCTTGAGCATCGTCGACCCGTCCACCAACACCGACCTCAGCCAACACTACACCCTCAACCCCACAAACCCCAAAGCCACCATCACCATCACCGGCCCCGCCACGAACACCCCCACCCGCACAGGCGGCCCCGGCGGCCCCGGCGGCCCCACAGGCGGCCCAGGCACCCCCACCACCCCAGACCCCGACGACGGCGACACCGACATGGGCGACACCGACATGGGCGACGACACCGGCGAAACCGACACGGGCGACGACGCCGACACCGACAGCGGCGAGACCGACATGGGCGAAGACACGGGCGACGACGCCGACACCGACAGCGGCGAGACCGACATGGGCGAAGACACGGGCGACGCGGGCGACACCGGCACCGACATGGGCGGCGACACTGACCCCGGCACCGGTGATGACAGCGGCGTAGAACAGCAGGCTGCCGTGTTCAGCGATGTCGACCCCAACAACACCCACGCCGCCGCGATCGCAGCCATCCTCGCCGCCAACATCACCACCGGTTGCAACCAGAACCCGCTGCGATACTGCCCCGACCAGCCCGTCACCCGCGCCCAGATGGCCAGCTTCCTAGTACGAGCCCTCAACCTCCCCGCAACCGACACAGCCGGCTTCACAGACATCGCCCCCACCGGCACCCACACAGCCGACATCAACGCCCTCGCCACCGCCAACATAACCACCGGCTGCAACCAAGCCCCGCTCCAATACTGCCCCAACGCCCCCGTCACCCGCGCCCAGATGGCCAGTTTCCTAGTACGAGCCCTCAACCTCCCCGCAACCGACACAGCCGGCTTCGCAGACATCGACCCCACCGGCACCCACACAGCCGACATCAACGCCCTCGCCGCTGCCAACATAACCACCGGCTGCAGCACCAACCCGCTGCGCTACTGCCCCGACCAGCCCGTCACCCGCGCCCAAATGGCCAGCTTCCTAACAAGAGCTCTCGGCCTCTAACACCCCACCAGCTAGCAAAAAATCCAACCAAACTCGCACCGCTGCGTTGTCATACTTCGCTGGCAATCGGAGCACAGCCAGCAGCCTTGAAGCCCGGGCACTCAACGTCCGGCACTCGATGTCCAACGCCAGCAAGCTTTGTCGGCGGGTCGCGACGGAGCTTGCTGGCGTTGGACGTGTTGGGGTCCGTCAGGCTAGGCGCCGATGATGACAGCCACCGTGAACATCAAAGCCAGAACTGCGACGGTAGCCGTAAACGCCCACACATCCCGGCTGCGGGTGCCAGCAAGTTTGGCGATCTCGGTCTTCACGTCTGAACCGAGCCCGTCGATCTTCGCGTTGGTTTCAGCGAACCCGGCAGTCATTTCGGCGCGGATGGTGTTGCGGTCTGCCTCGGCGGCTGTGAATCCGGCGTTCATTTCGGTGCGGATGTTCTTGCGGTCTGTTTCGGCGGCTGCGAATCCGGCGGTCATGTCGGTGCGGATGTTCTTGCGGTCTGCCTCGGCTTCAGCGAACCCGGCGGTCATCTTGGTGTCGGCGGCTGCGAATCCGGCGGTCATGTTGGTGCGGATGTTCTTGCGGTCTGTTTCGGCGGCTGCGAATCCGGCGGTCATGTCGGTGCGGATGTTCTTGCGGTCTGTTTCGGCGGCTGCGAATCCGGCGGTCATGTCGGTGCGGATGTTCTTGCGGTCTGTTTCGGCGGCTGCGAACCCGGCGGTCATGTCGGTGCGGATGTTCTTGCGGTCTGTTTCGGCGGCTGCGAACCCGGCGGTCATGTTGGTGCGCAGGATTTTGCGTTCTGTGGTGGCTTCGTTGAAGCCTGCCGCCATCTTGGTGGCCAGGGCTTGGAGGTCGGTATTGGTGGGGTACTGCTCCCAGCCTCCAGGTGGGCCTTGCGTCATGAGATATTCAGCTCCGTTGCTTCCGACTAGTTCTGACAACGTACCATACAGTTCTGAGCGCGTCTCTTCGGTTAGGGACATTTTTCTCCTCCTCAGTTCGCGTGCGAGAACGTTCCGCACGGTCAAGACTGCATGCTAACAACAGTAATGTACGGAAGCAACACCAAACGCGATAAAACCCCGCCTTGATGATGTCGGGCGAGCCGTAGTCCGCGGATGCCGCCAAGCGCAGCGTGCCGGCGGTGACGGACCCGCGGGCATCTTCAATCGGCGAAGCGAGGCCCAACCCGGCGTCGACATCGTCGAGTGGCGGCGGTTCGTCGTCTTCGCATCGGTTGGTGTGGACAAGCTTGACCTCGTGATGCAGGCGGGCAAGAAGCCTACAAATCCAAGTAACCCGCCCTACCGGTGGGTGAAAAACCTGGATAAGCGCCCAACCCGTGGCGAAAAATCCAGGTAGATCGCCCAACCAGGGGCATGAACTTGATGTCCACGCCTTTCCCCTGCGCACCCTTGAGTCGAGTCTCTGGGAGGAGCGTCAGCCGCGCCCATGCCCGAGGCGGGCTACCATGACTCTATGGCAGCAAGACTTGTGGAATTGCGTCTTCCGGCTTTCAAGAGCATGCGGAAGGCGAAGATCCCGCTGAGTCCTTTGACCCTTCTCGTTGGACGCAACGGCAGCGGAAAGTCGAACGTGCTCGACGCTCTGGCCGTCCTGTCCGCGTTGGCGGGTGGTGCCACGTTTCGCGATGCTCTCGACGGCGGGCCGGCCGGACCTCTGGTGCGTGGCGGCTCCGAAGGATGCGCACCAGTCGGCGAGGACGCGTTCGGGGTGGGGTGCTCAGTGGTCGTGGACAGGATTCGCTACCACCTTGACCTGGAGGTGTCGGTTCGTCCCTCTGTGCAAGTAAAAAGCGAGAGGCTGTGGACACCTCGCCGGGGTGGTCCACGCCGCGGTGAACCGCAGGACCTGTTGAAAACGGAGGCTCCTCAACTGGAGTCGGGAGACATCGTCGCACGATGGGACAACGGCAAGAAAGGGAGGAACCCGCCGGTCACGTTCCGCGCGTCGCAACTGCTGACAGCTCAAGTTGCGAGTCGTATACCAGCGACTTCGCAAGCAGGTCGCCGCGTCCGCGGAATCGCTGACGAGATGCTTGCAGCTCTCTCCAATGTGTTCATACTCGATCCTGTGCCGCATCAGATGCGTGAGTACGTTCCTGAGAAGGACATCCAGCTCCGCAGGAATGCAGAGAACCTCTCGGCTGTGCTGGCGAGACTCTTAGCGGACAGCGAAACTCGATCCGTCCTAGTTGAAATGACAAGTTCGCTGTCAGAAGCACAAGTCTCAGAGATGGACACTGTGGCCAGCGACCTCGGTGACGTCATGGTCACGATCCAGGAGAGAATCGGGTCCGCAGTGGAGCAGATACCAGCCCGCCTCATGAGCGATGGCACGCTGCGGTTCCTGGCAATCGCGGCGGCACTCCTCGACCGCCCTCAGCAGGCAGGCGGTTCCAAAGAAGGCAACGAGCGGACTCTCGTCGTGGAGGAGATTGAGAACGGGCTTCACCCCTCCCAGGCCGCGGTGCTCCTGAACCAACTCAAGAAGTCGGCGGAAAGCGGTGTTCATACTCTTGCCACCACGCACAGTCCTGCGATCCTTGATGCGCTCGTCGGAGCCGACCACTCGAGTGTCATCGTGTGCAGTCGCGGGACCGACGGGTGGAGCCGGACGACCAGGCTCACGGACTTCCCCGACTACATCGAAATCGCGGGACGAGGGCTTCTTGGCAACGCTGCCGTTCGGGATCGGCTGCGTCCGGGCAATGAGATCACACACAGCGATCATTCTTTGGTCGACATCCTAGGGCTGAGCTAGGCGATGCCCCGGTCATCCGTTGTCTTGATTGACACGTCCATCATCGTCCGACTCATAGGTATTGACGGTGAAGGAGAGGCGAAAGAGGCGGCCGAGGAGTTTAAACGCAGGCGGGATGAGGGGCAACGGCTCGTGCTGACTGTTACCGCGCTCATCGAAGCGGGGAATCGCGTAACTCAGCAGCAGAGATCAAACCGACGTCGCTATGCCGAGCGGTTAAAGAAACTCATCGAGGATGCCAATCAGGCCGATTCTCCTTGGATTCTCCGTGAGGCGACTCTGGACCAAGAGTTTGTGGACGAGATGATCGCAGGCAACTCGACGGGTTCCGATCTCGTGACTCTTCTCGGTCACGGGCGGCTCGGCACCGGGGATTTGGCAATACTTGTAGAACGAGATCAGCTCAAACGGAAGACCGCCCACACAGACGTGTCGGTGTGGACACTGGACAATGAGTTGTCGGCGCACGGTTGACCGCCAACAGTGCGCGGCCAGAACTCCGTCTTGGTCGTAACTCCGTCGGCTCTAGAACTCCATGTAGAAGGTCTCGGGCCAGGCTTCGGCTCGGAGCAGGGCGTCGGTGCCGCCGCCTGAGTCCAAGGAACGGGACTCGGCTGATGCACCGGCGCTGGCGGTTTCATGGGAACCGATTGTCGAGGCGGCTCTGGCCCGGCGTGGTGCCGATCCCGAACCGGTGGCTGACGACTATCGGATCAAGGCCATTCCCAAACAGATCGTGGTTGCCGGGCTCGGCGACACTTTCGGAGTCACCCAAGAGATGCTCGACGAGGCGGCGCGGTCCCAAGCTCTCGGAGAGCCTCGCGGCCAAGGCGGGATCTTGGACCGACATCAGGTCTCAGCCGAGGTGCCCGGCCACCTCGTTGTCGACACCTGCTCAATACACGCCTTTGAAGCCGCAACGTCGAGTTCCACAGTGTCGAGATGTTCTAGACATGGAGTGGGGTTCGAAATTGGGACTCCAGTTGATGCTGGAATAGTTGCGCTAGTCGCGGAAGGCTTCCTCCCCGTAGCAGGCGAAGTAGTAGTGGATCGCGCGTGAAGCCACTTCGTACATGACCTCGACCAGCTCATCGATCGTCCACTTTTTCTCGCGGAAGAAGAAGCTGCCGCGATTGAACGAGCCCGATTCCCCCTGGTTCACTACGTTGATCGTGTTCAGCGGGCCGAACATCGCGATTACCGACCCCTGTCCAATATGCTGCTGTCGTCAGCAAAGTCGCACCCGGAGCCGAAGCAAACGAACGGGACGATCGCTTCGTTCATCATCGCCGTGCGGAACCCGATCACGTTCTTGCCGAGCCGCTCTATGGCATTGCCCTTGGCCTGTTTGGGTTTGCCTTCCACAGCCCGCTAGTCGTTGGTCCCTTGGTTCTTGACCTCAGTGATGAGGATGGGTCTCGCCGTTTCATTGTTGTCTAGCATGGACAGTATGCCGCCGTCGGGCTTCATCGCCGATGTGTCGAAGTGGTAGTGGAACGCGATGTCATCGAAATCACTGCGGAGCGAAGACACTATGTCCGCTAGCCTCCACTGCTTGGCGTGCTCTAAGTTGACATCGAACGCGTCAGCGATCCGGTCTACGACAGTGGACAGCGCTACCCCCAGATCAGATTCCTGCTGCTTGGATGTCATGTTGATGACCGTTCCCGCACGTTGCGCTCGGAGGTCGTGCTTCCTGGCCACTATGCGCGCTTCCTCACCAAGAAAAGGTGCTCGTTCACATGGATGCTGCGCGATCTCAGGTTTCTGCTTCCACGGAACGTGTTGTACCGTAGCTTCCGTTCTTCCACATGGCCGATTTTCCCCAGAAATCGCCGCAACTGGTCCACCGTGACGAATCCGTCGTCATTGAACGATAAGAGGACGTACCGGGCGTCAACGCGGGAAACAGCGTCGGTCAATTGGACGAACGCATGTCTCTTCTTGTTGTAGAGCGAGCGGTTCCAGCCCGTTGGGATTCCCGACACTGCCGACACGTCGTCCGGCTCGGCGTAGTCGACGAGAAGGTTCAGCATGAAGTAGTTGGAGCCGTAGGGGTGCTGGTTGTAGGGGGGATCGAAGTAGGCTAGGTCGAAGCCGCCTATGTCTGATATCAGCTTGTTGATGTCCTCCTGGTAGACCTCGACTTCCGTCTCGAACCGGCTCAGCACGGGAGTCTGGAGCCTTATCTGGCCCTTGATGCGGGTGAGCGCGTCGGCACCGGAACCACCGAACTTTCCGATGCCCGTGTCCTTGTCCTTGTAGAACCCCTTGAACACCCCGGCTGTGTTGGCATGGACCGATGCCGAGGAAAGCAAAGGCCCGAGCAGCAGATCGTGGAGGCCCCGATGCTGCTGGCCTATGAACTGCCTGAAGCAGTCCAGCCGCTTTGCGTTCTCCCTGGTGTAGAACACCCTCTCGCCGAGCCGAATGCACGAGTCGTCTTCGGGAGCGTACATGCGCTCAATGAAGCCTGGACCCTCCAGGGTGACTTCATCGACCTGTCGGTTGGCCTCTTCCACGATGCGGCCCATGGTTTCAAGGTCGACATGCGAGCGGTTGGCGAGAAAGCAGTTTGCCACCACACGCGCATATGGCTCTAGATCGTTGGACACGACACGCTGTGCGTGTGCCTTGAACAGTCTTGAGACGATACCCGATCCGGCGAATCCGTCGAACAGGTCGAGCTTGTCCGTCCCTGTCTCCGCTTGGACTGATTTAGGCGCATCCGATATCGGATTGAGCAGTTGCCGTTTGTTGCCGATGTACGTAATGACCTGCCTCTGGTAGTAGTCGGGGGATTCGACAGCAGTGTTCGGTGGGTCCAGCAAGCTCAGTTGCACGGCGGTTCCGTTTCCGAGTCTGCCGAGTCCCGTTGCTCGTACGCATGTCGAACACGCTCTTCAATTTTACGGGTGCCCACAAGCGCTTTGGTCGCGCTATCAGGTTCCATAGCCATCAGTTGTGCCATTCGTCGGATGCGATGCGGTTCACCGCAATTGTAGCACAGAGGTTGTCAAGAGGGTGTGACATCCCTGAGATTGGTACCGGTCGCTCGTGGCAGCACCGGCATGGAGTGTCAGTCCCGCAGGCACCGTCCGCAAACTCGTCTCGCCTGGTGCATGACTCTGTTTCGCGAGTCGACTCCGCAACGTCGAGTCCCGCCGACAGTTATCGGGCGCTATCAGCTCGGGCACCCACCAAACAGCGAATTCTCTTGCTGAAATTACACAGTCGTAGGCTAACCTCGACAGCACTCGCCAGACTGGAGGTGGAATGTCTACGCGTCGCAAGCAACCCAAAGAGTCTGAGCGCCTAAAAGTCTGGGTGCGCTCAGGTGGGCATTGCAACATTTGCCATCGTTACCTCATGGAGTCCGGCATCAATTTCGAGTACGTGCGACTTGGAGAGCTTGCTCACATCGTCGCTCAGTCTGACAGCGAACGCGCACCCAGGGGAAGTGCCGCACTACCGCAAGAAGAGCGGGACCTAGCCGAGAATCTCATGCTCGCCTGCGCGCACTGCCACAATGACATCGACAAGAAGTCGCAGGCGCAACGACTCGACGCTACCTGGTTAAGCCGACTGAAGAATCGTCACGAGACGCGAATTCGCGCGGCAACCAACCTCGCGGAGCGCGAGATGACAGTCGTGCTGCGTCTCGTAGGAAGGATTCGTGGTGCCTCTGCAGAGGTCAGCTCCTTGGAGGCCGTAGACGCCGTGAATTCGCTGTTGGATCGAAAACCGGTATTGACGATGGATCCCAACCGCCGGGGGCCGGAGATTGACCTTCGTTCGTTGCCGGGAGAAGAGGACCCGATCGATTCGGGTTACTACGCCGCAGCGTGCGCGAGAATCGATGAGATCCTTGCGGAGCGCTTTGCTCCCGCCGTTGAGAGAGGAGAGGTGCCCCACCTCAGTGTGTTCGGACTCGCGCGACTTCCGCTGTTGGTGTACTTCGGCTCCCGGCTCGACGACGCGATCAGCACGGAGATCTACCAGCGTCATCGCTCCACGGAGTCTTGGAGGTGGTCATCCGAAGCTGATGACCTTCGGTTCTGCTTTCTCTCACAGGCGGTGGCGTGTGAAGACCCCTCCGCGGAGACAGTTCTCGTCGTCAACGTTTCAGGCACGGTCAACAAACACGATGTGCCCGATGAACTCGCAGGTTTACCGCGGTTCGTTATCGAGCCGGCGAGTGGCGAACCACATCGGGACGCCATTCGGACACGTGAGTCAAGGGACAGTTTTCATGAAGCGGTTTCGCAGCTGCTTGGTCACATTGAAGCCAACTACAAGCCCATCGCAAAGCTGCACTTGTTTGCTGCGGTGCCAGTAAGTGCCGCAATCATCCTTGGAAGATCTGTGGGGTGGGGATTCCATCCCGAACTCCTCGTATACGACGCCGTCCCGGACGGCTACTCACGGGCACTGGAGGTGCAGGCACCATGAAGCTGAATGATTACTTCGACGCGTTCATGGAGAACACTGTCAATATCAACGACTCTCGACTCCGTGACCTTGAGGATCGAGTCAAGACGCTCTATGAGGTCCTAGAGAAGGACGATGAGATTGACGACCTTGTGCTCTCCAAGGTGCCCCAAGGTTCATGGGCCCACGAGACGATCATCAAGCCGATCGAAGGTAACGAGTTCGACGCAGATTTCTTGGTCGTCATGAAGGAGCTTGACGACTGGTCTCCGAGGGCCTACATCAACAACGTCTATTCGGCGTTGCGCCGACACGGAACCTACGAGGACATGGTGAAGAAAAAGCACCGCTGCTTACGGGTCGTATACGCCAACGACTGCCACATCGACATCGTTCCGTTCATCAAGCTGTCGGATGGCCGACAAGTCATCGTCAATCACGAGACCGACGAATGGGAAGAGACCGACCCTGAGGGGTTCACGTCATGGCATAAGCGGCAGGACGACACCACTGGTCGTCGCCTACGTCTGGTGATCCGCCTCGTGAAGTACTTGCGCGACCACCACATGCACTTCAAGCGGACTCGTTCGGTCATCCTGACCATTCTGCTCGGAGAAGGAGTCGATGCGGCCAAGAAGAACCTTGATCCGGCGTATTACGCGGATCTGCCGACTGTCTTCGTGCATCTGCTCGAAGATCTCAACGACTGGCTGCAAGCGAGGCCAATCCTGCCACCACTTCCGGACCCCTCAGGCGCTCCCAACGACTTTGGACACCGCTGGGATCAGGACTCTTACGACAACTTGCGCAAGAAGGTAAAGCAAATCGCTGAGAAATCCCGGGAAGCTCTCGACGAGCCGGACGAGACCAAGAGTCACGAGTTGTGGCAAGCAGTGTTTGGGAAGGACTTCAAGAAGCCACCGTCTAGCGGCTCAACGGCTGTGGTGGCTGGGAGCGGAGCCGTAGCGGCCGCTGCACCCCCTCGCACTGTGGGCGCAGCAAGAGTCGGCTAGAAGTCGGCGGGATGGCGTCCAAGAAGCAGACTAGACGCAAGGCGGCTAGGCGACGACGCCATCAAGAAAAGACACGGCGGCCGACAAGGGATCCGATACCCGATGCCATGACACAACTCCGTGCATTGCAAACGCCACCTGGACGGGTCCTTGAGGCTTGCCACAAAGAACCCGAGTGGATCCCGTGGCCAGCGGTTCGTGTACGCCTAGACACTGCAGGAATCGACACCGGTGCCTGTGGTCTTGCTGTGGGCGACACGGAAGAGGTTTATGTTGCGTTCGGAGACGATTACCCGAACCGCCCGCCAGGCGTTTTTGTGGACCACGTGAGATTCGTGGGTTTTCTCCATGTCATCCGCGCGCGGCCACCACGAGCCCTGCAGGTCGGCCGATCTATCTGAGCCTCGTTGTGGCCCACCCGACGGAGATTGATCTGCCAACGGTTGTCGTGGGGAGAATCGATAGCGCGTCAGCCGACCAGATCCGATCGCGGAGTGGAACGATCACTCCCTTACAGACAAGGATTGGCTGGATGCAGATATCCGATGAGCGGCCGACCGTTACTACGCCGAGGGATCATTTGCGGCCCGCTGCCGCATTCCGGGATGCTTCGGTCGAAATCTGGGGATGTGGAGGTCTTGGATCGTGGGTCGCAGAGTTCATAACCCGCGCTCGTCCTGCCAGGGTGGTGCTGCGCGATCCGGCAGGAGTCCATCGGGGCCATCTAGTGCGTCAGAACTACACCGAATTGGATGTAGGTGAATTCAAAGTAAGTCAGCTTGCCACTCGCCTGAACACAATCTCAGACACTACAGAGGTGGTTGTTGAATCACCGTTCGCGCTTGACGTCGTTTACCAAGAATCGATTCCTGAGTGCGATTTGATTATAGACGCGACCGTAAACGAGACCGTCGCATTCCGATTGGATCAGGTAGCGGCGGGTGCCTCGGACCGACCACTCCTCGCCCAAGTCGCCACCGACGCTGGTAGCGGGACCCTAGGACTCGTGGTTGTCGCGGGGAACGAGGTTGTCGGCGGGCCTCACACTGTTGACCAAGCTATGGCTGAGCAGGTATTGGCCGATGGGAGACTTGAACCGTACCGCATCTTTTGGTCGCCAACTAGCCGAGGCGAAGAACTCAACCCGTCCCCGGGCTGTTCTGTTCCGACTTACCACGGATCTGCGGCAGACTTAGCTGCTACAGCTGGATCAATCGTCGGCCTTCTGGGTCAACAGTTGACGGCACCCGCATCTGGCGTACATCTCTTCGCCGCGGCTCACTCGGGGACACAACCAAGTTATCGGTTTGAACCCTACATGGTCACCGAGCGGACGATAGACCCAACGACTGCGGACTGACCGACTCAGGTGGTCGAGGGGCACGGACAAATCAAGCGAACTCTAGGTGATGACTAAGAGGTGGATGCCTCGCTGACTGAAACAGTCTCTGAAATGCTCGGGCACAGTGCTCAGCGGTTCTGGGTGGGTCTAGAACTCCATTGTGCTCAGAACTCCAAACGGTCCTAGAACTCCATGTAGAAGGTCTCGGGCCAGGCGTCGGCTCGGAGCAGGGCGTCGGTGCCGCCGTCGACGAAGATCACCGAGCCGCAGGCGAAACGGGCTGAGGGGGAGAGCAGGAAGACGATCCAGTCCGCCAGCATCTCGGCGGTTGCCGGCTCGCCAGCGGGGACCGGGAAGCCCTCGAGCAGCGGACCGAAGTCGTCGTCGTCCTTGCCCATCTGCAACAACGGCGTCTGCACCGGGCCGGGAGCGATCACGTTGAGTGTCGTCCCCTGGCCGATCCAAGCGTCGCCGACCGCGGCGCGGCGGCACCAGCGTGAGACAGCGAGCTTTGCGGCACCGTAGGCGATCGCGCTGTCGAACGGCCTCGGCGTGAGGTTCACGAGACGGACTGACTCCTCCTCATTCCCGTTCAAGTACGCCTCGACGAGTTCGGCAGGCAGGTTCGGCGACGTGGTCGAAGAATTGGAACCGATCTGCACTGCGGAAGCCTTGTCGGCCTGTGCCAGCGCCGGTCGCAGACCTTCGAGCAGTGCCACAGATCCGAAGTAGTTGACTCGGGCGATCAACTCCCCGGGCACCGGCGGCCCGACACCAGCCGCTGTAACGAGACCGTCGAGCGCGCCTCCGCACAGCCGAATGGTCTCGCTGACCGCGCTCGACCTGCCTTCAGTGGTGGAGAGGTCGGCGATGACTTCAGCGTCGCGCAGATCGATTCCGATCACCCGATGGCCGTCGTTTTCCAGTTTCTTGCGGGTTGCCGCGCCCATGCCGGATGCGGACCCGCTGATCGCGTATGTGCTCACGGCGCACGATGATCGTTCAATCACGCCACACTAAGCAAATGGACTCTCAGCAAACGGACTCTTCGCATTCTTCTGCCTCGGTGTCGCCGATGGACCCCTCATACCGGATCGCTCGCCTCAGCCAAGACGGGCAGAGGTTGATCGACGTTGCCTCCCGTGACCTCAGCGCCAGGGTTCCGGCCTGCCCGGAATGGTCCAACGGGGATCTGCTCTCGCACATGGGCATGGTCTGGAGTGCGGTCGCAGCGCAGGTCGCCCAGACCGCCGCAGCACCGATCAGAAGCAAGGAACTCCCCAAGCAGTCGCCCCAAGAAGCGTTGACCCAGGTGGTGACGGTGCTGAGCGAAGCCGATCCAAAGACGCAACTGTGGACTTGGGGTGCCGACCAGACAGTCGGGTTCTACATCAGGCGGGCTCACCTCGAGACGGCCATCCACCGTGTTGACGCTGAACAGGCGGCCAAGGACCCGACGCCGGTTCCCGCCGCCGACGGCATCGACGGCGTCGATGAGCTCTTCGCCGAGGTGCTTGCAGGCAGGGAGCGGACACTGCCGTCGGGTTCGCTGCACCTTCATCAGACCGACGGCGACGGAGAGTTCATGCTGCGAGCAGTCAACGGATCGATCTCGGTGACCCATGAACACGCAAAGGGAGACGCGGCGATCCGCGCCAGTGGCGAGGAGCTCTTCTTGTGCGCCTGGGGCAGACGGACCCTCGACGGGCTCCAGATCTTCGGTGACGCCGAGGTTGCGGCCCAGTGGATGGCCCTCTCCCCGTGACCGACGACAACGCCATGCCCGACGACAACGCCATGCCCGACGACAACGCCATGCCCGAAGCAGGTTCTGGACCCGGCGCTCACCCTGAGGCCCGCGTCGGCACTGAGGCCCGCGTCGGCACTGAGGCCCGCGAGAAACCTGCCCGCCGCAAACCGCGTCTGGGCGGAGGCGGCACCCTCGACCAGATGATGCCGGTGCTGTTGTTCTTGGGGTTCTACAACGTGGTCAGCATCGAGGCAGCCGTAGTCGCATCGACGGTCTGGTCGATCAAGGCCGCGGTGGGCAGGCGCCGCCGGGGACTCAACATCGGGCTGATGCTGCCGTCCATCACCGCCTACCTCATCGTGCGCAGCGCGGTGGCCATCGCCGCGGAGCGCGAGCTCGTAGACTTCGGGATCAGCGCGCAGGGGGTGTACTTCGGCATCAGCTTCGCCACCAAGATCCTGGTCGGGCTGGTGCTGGCCGTCACCATCCTGCGTGGCCGGTCGTTCATGGCATGGGTCTCAGAGAGGCTCTTGGCACTGCCCGACGGCATGGCCCAGGACCAGCGTTTCGTGCGCACGATGGCGATGGCGACCTGGTTCATCGTCGCCTTCGAGATCCTGACCGCAATCTGGGACATCTACCTCTACAACAACACCGGCGTGAACCTCTTCGTGCTCACCCGCTTCGGTGTCAACTCCATCCTGGGCTTCGTCTGCATCACTGCGGGGCTGGTCTACATCGACCACCGACTCCAACCGATCCCCGGCTATCCAGGGCTCACCGAACTGATCCAGAATTCGGCGATAGTCCCCGACAAGTCCAAGACGAAGAGCGAATAGCACTTGGGGCCGCGGCGGTCAGTCGGTGGCGGTCAGTCGGTGGCGGTCAGTCGGTTGCCATCAGTTGGTGGCGGTCAGTCGGTTGCCATCAGTTGGTGGCGGTCAGTCGGTTGCCATCAGTTGTCTGCGTTCAGTTGGTGGAAGCGGCGAGGCTGTCGAGGGGGTCGGGTCCGAACTCTCGCAACAGCGTGCCGTAGTCGGCGCCCCGACGAAGGTTCTGCCCTCCGTCGACCGCGAATGCCTGTCCGGTGATCCATGAAGACTCGGGTCCGATCAGGAACCGCACCAGGTCCGCGATCTCGCAGGGTTCACCGACCCGGCCAAGCGGAATCGCCGGCAGATAGTTGTCGAGCAGCGCGCCGCCGCTGGTTATCGGAGTCATCAACTCAGTCGCCACAATGCCCGGCTGGATCGAGTTGACCCGTATCTGAAAGCGGCCCATCTCATCGGCACTGACCCGACACAGATGATCGAGGGCGGCTTTGGCGGCGCCGTAGGCACCGAGGCAACGCATCGAGTCCTGGCCCGCGTGTGACGAGCAACCCACGATTGATCCGCCTCCACCCTGCCGAGCCATCTGGGCACCGCCGGTCTTGAGGCACAGGAAAGTGCCGATGTAGTTGAGTTCCATCGTGGAACGGATGTCGTCCACGTCAGCCAGAACCAGCGGACCCATGCAGGTCGAACCGCCGGCACAGGCGAACAGCCCGTCGAGTCGTCCGGTGACCCCCGCCGCGGCGGCCACCGCCGCCTCCATATCGGACTCGGAAGTCACATCGGCGACTATGTGCTGCACCGTGGCTCCCTCTGCTGCTGCGCCAGCGATGCGGTCTACCGCGTCTAGCAGTTTCTGCTCGGTGCGCCCGCAGATGGTCACATGTGCCCCGTCAGCGGCCAGCCTTGCAGCCGACGCCTCCCCGATACCGCTTCCACCACCGGTGACGAGCGTCGCAAATCCTTCGATTGATCCCATGCGGCGGCACCTTAGCGGCCTCGTCGCGCCAGATTCACCTCGAGCTGTGCAGTCGCCTCCGAGTTGCGCGGGCCCGACCGAGCAGGTGCGACAGCATGGCACATGCGGCGCGAGGCCGCGGCCCGGGCGGTGCGTGAGCGCAGCAGACAGATCGGGAACGACACCGCCGCCAGGCGACAGGCCCATGCTGATCTGCGCGCGCCCGCAGAGAGTCGTGTCGGGGACCAACCGGACAGGCCGAGTCACATCGACCTGATCTGCGCGCGCCCGCAGAGAGCCGTGTCGGGGCCCGACCGGTGTCGAAACGCGGTCAGAGCCGCTTGAGCCGGATGGGGGTCACCACCGCGCGGTCTTCGAGGCGTGACGCCTCCAGGTCGACCTCGGCCTCGAGCACCCACTCCATGTACCCCTCGGGATCGCACAGTGTCTGGGTCGCCAGGCCACGCGACAGGTCGATGGTCACCCAACGACTGCTGCGAGCCTCGGCGTCGATCCCGATCGCGTCATGGGCGCGGAAATACTCCTCGACCCCATCGATCTCGACAGTGAGCCGGCGACGGGTGGCAAGCGAGGTGACCGACCGGAACAGCTCGTTGCGCACCAGCACGCCGAAGGCCCGTTCATTGGCGGTGATGTCGTAGCTCTCGGGAGGCGTCGGATCGGTCTCGGCGACTTCGGGGTTGCGCAGGCGTTCCCACTCGTCAATGAGGCTCGAATCGACGCGACGGATCATCGCGCCGAGCCATTCGACGGCATCGGAGAGGTCGTCGGTCAAAGCGCTGGAGGGCACGGTCTGGATCAGGGTCTTGTAACAGTCGGTCAGATAGCGGAGGAGCTGACCCTCCGAACGCTTGATCCCGTAACGGGCCACGAACTGGTTGAAGGTCTCAGCGAACTCGAGCATCTCCCGGACCACACCCTTGGGGCTGACCGTGTCGCGTCCGACCCAGGGATGGTGGCGGGCAAAGATGGCGAAGGCGGGCTCGATGAACTCGGCCTCGGGTTTCGGCCAGGTGAGTGCATCGAGGCGGTTCATCCGTTCCTCGTACTCGACGCCTGCGGCCTTCATCTCGCTGACCAGCGAGTCCTTCAGCTTGTCGCGCTGGGCCAGCAGCACGACCATCGGGTCCTCCAGAATCGACTCCACCAGGCTGAGCACCTGTAGATGGTGGTCCGGCGCCTCCGGATCGAGCGCCTCGACCGCCTCGACCACAAACAGCGACAGCGGCTGGTTGAGGCGGAAGTCGTCCTGCAGGTCGATGTTGATGCGAAGCGGGTCAAGCTCCACGATCTGGGCCCCGAGCAGTGATCGATAGACCGCGATGGCCCTGCGAATGTGTCGACGTTGGGCGCTGCGGGGCTCGTGGTTGTCGGTTAGCAGGCGTTTCATGGCCGCGCAGCCGTCGCCGGGGCGGTCGAGCACGTTGAGCAGCATGGCGTGGCTCACCGAGAAGCTCGACTTGAGCGTCTCGGGCGTGCCTGTGCTGAGTCGGGCGAGGGTGTCGCCGTCCCAATGGGCGTAGCCGCGTTCCGGCGGCCGCTTCTTGACGAGCTTCTTCTTCTTTTTTGGATCAGTGAGAGCCTTGGCCTCGGCCCGTTTGTTCTCGACCACGTGCTCGGGGGCCTGCACGACGATGCTGCCGGCGGTATCGAAGCCCCGTCGGCCCGCCCGGCCCGCGATCTGGTTGAACTCGCGCACCGACAGCACCCGAACCTTGCGCCCGTCGTACTTGCAGAGCTGGGTGAACAGCACGGTGCGGATCGGCACGTTGACACCGACCCCCAACGTGTCGGTGCCGCAGATCAGTTTGAGCAGGCCCTGCTGGGCGAGTTTCTCGATGAGCAGCCGATACTTGGGGAGCAGCCCAGCGTGGTGGACCCCGATCCCGGCCTTCACGAAGCGCAGCACGTCCTTGCCGATCGGGGTGTCGAATCGGAAACCGCCGATCGCCTCGTTCACAGCCTCCTTCTGCTCTTTGGAGAGGACGTCGAGGCTGGTGAGGCTCTGAGCGCGTGCGGTCGCCTCGCGTTGCGTGAAATGGACGATGTAGACGGGCGTCTTGCGGGCCTTCAGGAGATCGCCGAGCGTCTCCAGCGGGGGAGTCTCACGATATTCGAAGTCGAGGGGCACGGGCCTCGGGGCCTGGTCGATCAGCGCCGTGTCGCGGCCGGTGCGGGAGCTGAGATCGGCGCGCAGGTCGCCGGTGTCGCCGAGCGTGGCCGACATCAGCAGAAACGCCGGATGAGGCAGTTCCAGCAACGGCACCTGCCAGGCCCAGCCGCGGTCGCGGTCGCCGTAGTAGTGGAACTCGTCCATCACCACCAGGTCAACGTCGAGGCTCGGCCCCTCGCGCAGTGCCCGGTTGGCGAGAATCTCAGCGGTGCACACGACGACGGGGGCATCGGCGTTGACAGCCGCGTCGCCGGTCACCATCCCCACATTTTCGGCACCCAGCTCAGCGACGAGTTCGAAGAACTTCTCGCTCACCAGCGCCTTGATCGGCGCGGTGTAGACCGTTCGCTTGTTGTCGGCCAGCATGGCGAAGGCCCCGGCGACGGCCACCAGCGACTTGCCCGACCCGGTCGGGGTGGCCAGCACCACGTTGTCTCCGGCGAGCAGCGACAGGATGGCATCCTCCTGGTGGGGGTATGGCTCCACCCCGCGCCCGTAGGCCCACTCCAGGATCGCCTCGAGCAGTGATTCCGCGTCCGGTTGAGCGGGTGTCAGTTCGAAGAGTGCGACGGCATCAGTCACGCCCGCCCAACCCTACGCTCCCGCGGCGAACCCCCCTCCCGCGCGGTCCGGTTGCGCGCGGTTCGCTCAGCGTGGTCGTCTGCGGCGCGGTTCCATGGTGGTTGGCAGCGATGCTTCTAACCCAAGCCGGAGAAATCGATCTGGCCGGTGGTCATGAAAGCGCTGAATCCGTTGTCGGCGATGGTGTTGTGGCCGTTCATGGCGACTGAGGCATCGCTGCCCAGCATGACCAGCGTGCGGGCGATGTCGTCGGCTGTGAGCATGGCGCCGCCGGTCTGGTCGATGGTCCATTGGATGACCTGCTCGGTCATGGTCTTGATGAAGTCGTCCATCAGCGGCGTGTCGATCGGTCCCGGGCACACCGAGTTGGTGCGTACCCCGAACTCGTTGCGGGTGCGCGCCGAGCTGTGCATCGTCCACACCTGTGCGATCTGCTTGGAGAAACCGTAGGGGTCGGCACCGACCAGATCATCGTTGTCGGCGACCCAGCCGAGCGCTTCGTCCCAGTCGTCGATGGCGATCAACTCGGAGATCTCGGCCAGGTTCTCGGGCCAGCCCTGTCCTGCGATCGAGGCGGTGTTGACGATGGCCCCTCCGCTGTTCATGGTGGGGAGCAGCCCCTCGGTGAGTCGGCGCAGGCCCAGATAGTTGACCCGAATCACGAAGTCGGCGGCGTGGGTTGCAGCCACTCCGGCGTTGTTGAACAGCACGTCGACACCGCTGCCGATGTCGGCCACGGCTCTGTCGACGGACGACGGGTCCGACATGTCGGTGGGGATGTAGCGGGTGGCGGGCCCGGTCGGCTCGGCAATGTCGAGCACGGTCAGGTCGCTGCAGCCGTTCTCGGCGAGCAGTTCCACGGCCGCGGCCCCGACCCCGGTCGTGCCCCCCGTGAGCACCACCCGTTTTCCGGCATAACTGAAAAGGTCAGACATCAGATCCTCCATATTGTCTTGCTTGGACTGGTTGTTGGTCATTTTGCGTACAGCAATCCGTTTAGTCGCGTCTCCCATTCGTCTTCGTCAACGACCTCGAAGCGCATCGCCTTGGACTGCATTGCGGGCACGAACTCAGCCCAATCGGTCTTGCGGGCGTGTTCGTTGCATTCGTCGAAGACGGAGCGCTTGTACTCGGTGTCTTCTGAACCCTTGAGCTGCACGCCTTTGGTCTCGACAACGAAGACTTGGTGGAAGCCGTCGTCTGTTTCGGGCTCGTCACCCCGCAGCGTCACGATGAAGTCGGCATAGACCTTGCGTGGCTTCCAGCCCTGCACGTAGTAGTCCTTGCGGGCGCGGTTGCGGTACCAGAAGAACAGCCGCGCCTGCGTGTCGAGATAGGTGGCGACGG
>MKWU01003991.1_pt1 | contig 18222 bp, 14 predicted proteins | sample 809101 | NCBI WGS metagenome assembly MKWU01 (sample SAMN05860141, study PRJNA318959) | sponge metagenome | host: Aplysina aerophoba | place: Slovenia: Piran, Adriatic Sea, Gulf of Piran | collected 2013-05-07
CACGAGGTGGGTCGAGATGGGCGCGCCGTGGCCCGAGGTGGCCGCGACCGCGACCGCCGCCCCGCCGGACCCGTCCGCGCCGTTCGATCTGCCGGAGCGGCGGCGCACGCACTGGGCCTGGCGGCCCGGGGGGGCCGCCCCCCCGCCGGCGGTCGCCGACGAAGCGTGGCCGGCGACGCCCGTCGACCGCTTCCTGCTGGCCGCTCTCGAGGAGGCGGGGCTCTCCCCGGCGCCTGACGCGAAGCGCGCCGCGCTCATTCGCCGATTGTCGTTCGACTTGCGGGGGTTGCCGCCGGCGCCGGCCGAGATCGCGCGCTTCGCCGGTGACGATTCGCCCGCGGCGTACGCCCATCTCGTCGACCGGTTCCTCGCCTCGCCCCACTTCGGCGAGCGGTGGGCGCGGCACTGGATGGACCTCGTGCGCTACAGCGAGTCGCACGGCAGCGAGGGCGACCCCGACATCCCGTTCGCGTGGCGCTACCGCGACTACCTGATCCGCGCCTTCAACCGCGACGTGCCGTACGACCAGTTGATCCGGGAGCACCTCGCCGGAGACCTGCTGTACCCCCCGCGCCTCGACGCCGAGGGCCGGACGAACGAATCGATGCTCGGGCCGACGCACTTCCGGCTGGTCGAGCACGGCTACCAGCCGGTCGACCCCTGGGAGGACCGCGTCAAGTGGACCGACAACCAGGTGGACGTGGCGTCGAAGGCGTTCCTGGGGCTCACCGTGTCGTGCGCGCGCTGCCACGACCACAAGTTCGACGCCATCAGCCAGGAGGACTACTACGCATTCTTCGGCACGCTCTACGGGGCGCGGCCGACGATGCGCGCCGTCGACGCGCCGGCCGTTCTGGAGACGAACCGGGACGCGCTCGCCGCCCTGAAGGCCGACATCCGCGACCGGCTGGCGGAGGCGTGGAGCGCCGCGGCGGCGGGCGTGGGGGGCGCGCCCCGGGCCGAGCTCGGGCCCAAGGGCCGGGGCACGGAGGGCGGCGGGGCGGGGGCGGCGCGCGGCGGCGGAGGGCGTGGGCGCCGCGCTCCGGGCCGAGCTCGGGCCGAAGGTCCGTGACACGGAGGCCGGCGAGGCGGGGCCGACCCCGGGCGCGGCCGCGGAAGCGACCGCCGGGAGAGCCGAACCAGCGGGGCTGGACGCAGGGGACGGCAGCGTCCTCGCCGCGTGGCGGGCGCTGGCCGCGGTCGATCCGGCCGACTTCCCGCGCGCCTGGCGCGACCTCCGCGCGCACTGGGACGCCGAGATCGCCGCGCGCGAGCGCTTCAACGACAAGCACTTCGAGCCGCTGTGGGACCTGGGCGGACCCGACTACGCCGTGAGCGTCGGTCATGGGACGGGGCGCCCGGAGGCGCCGTCGAGGCCCGGCGAGTTCGCCGTCGAGCGGCGCGGAGATCGCCTGCTGACCGGCATCCATCCGGGCGGCGCCTACACGCACCTGCTCTCGACGAAGCACCCCGGCGTCATCCAGACGCCCCGCTTCCGGATCGACAGCGACTACCTCAGCTTCCGCGTCCTGGGCGGCGACCTGAGCTTCGTCCAGCTCATCATCGAGAACTACCCGGTGCCGCGCGGCGGCATCTACCACCTGCGGTACAGCCCGAAGTCGGATCAGATGACGTGGGCGCAGTGGGACACCGAGTTCTGGAAGGGATTCACCGCCTACATCGAGTTCGCCACCCAGGACGATGCCACCCGCTTCCAGCTCGATCCGGCAGACGCGCGGCTGCGGCACCGGCCGACGCGGCGCGGCGACGGGCGCTCGTTCATCGGGGCGAGCCGCATCGTGTCCCATGACGAGCCGCGGACTCCGCAGGAGACGGTCGTCCCCATCCTCGCGCTGCTCGACGCCGGGCGGGCGGAGGCGGAGCCGGCATCCCGCGAGGAGCTGGCGGCGCGGGTCGGCCGCCGCCTGGGCGAGGCGGTCGCCGCCTGGGGCGAGGACCGCCTCGGCGAGCGGCAGGCCGTGTTCCTCGACGAGTTCGTGCGGGCCGACCTGCTGCCGCGCTCGCTCGAGAAGCTGGTCGCGCTCCGGGAGCCGGTCGCCGAGTACCGTAGGCTCGAGCGCGCGGTGCCGGTGCCGCGGCGGGCCCCGGGCGTCATCGACGAGGCGGCGCCCGACCAGCCGCTGCTGGTGCGGGGCAGCCACAAGAACCTCGGCGACGTCGTGCCGCGCGGCTTCCTGACCGCGGTCGACGGCCGGCCCTACCCCGAGCCCGGGCTCGTCCGCCTGCACCTGGCCGAGGCGGTCTCCGCGCCCGACAACCCGCTGACCGCGCGAGTCGCCGTCAACCGGGTGTGGCGCCACCTGTTCGGCTACGGCATCGTGCGCACGGTCGACAACTTCGGGCGTCTGGGCGACCCGCCGTCGCATCCGGCGCTCCTCGACCACCTGGCCCGTGGTTTCGTCGACGACGGCTACTCGCTCAAGCGCCTCGTCCGGCGCCTGGTCCTCAGCCGGGCCTACCGGATGAGCAGCCGGCCCGCGGCCCGCGCCGCCGAGATCGACCCCTCGAACCGGCTGCTGCAGCACGCCAACCTGCGGCGCCTCGACGCGGAGGCGATCCGGGACGCGATGCTGGCGATATCCGGGCGGCTCGATACCACGCTGTTCGGCCCGTCGGTGCCGGTGAACTACGCTGCCCGGCGTGGCCTGACCGAGGGCGACCCCGACAACGGGCCGGTCGATGGCGACGGGCGGCGCAGCATCTACCAGGAGATCCGCCGCAACGCCCACAACCCGTTCCTGGAGGTCTTCGACCTCCCCAAGCCGGCGACGACGCGCGGCCAGCGGGACACCACGAACGTTCCCGCCCAGTCGCTCGCGCTGCTCAACAGCCCGTTCGTCATCGGGCAGGCGGCCGAGTGGGGCCGGCGGCTCGCCGAGGGCGAGGCGTCGTCGGTCGACGGAAGGGTCCGCCACATGTTCGTCAGGGCGCTCGCGCGCCCCCCGGACGAGGCGGAGCTCGCGCGCGTCGCCGGGTACCTGGACGCGGCCGCCGCCGCGCGGGGCGTCGACCGCTCGCTGCTGCTCTACGACGCCGCCGTGTGGCAGGACGTCGCGCACAGCCTGTTCAACCTGAAGGAGTTCCTCTACATCCCGTAGCGCTCCATCTGCGGGAGACGGTGCCGGGCGTCCGCCGCCGCTGAACGCGGGTGGCCGGTCCGGGCGCCCGGCCACGTGCCCGACGAAGAGGATTCGACGATGCCCTTCGACCCACGCCAGCACCCGGGGCCGCGACCGTTCCTGACGCGCCGGGAGATGCTGCGCCAGACCTCCACCGGCTTCGGTTGGCTCGCGCTGACGGCGCTGATGGCCGACCGGGCCTACGCGGGGCGTGCGCAGGGAAGCGCGGCCGGAGTGCGGGACGGGGCGGCGGTCGCGGACGGTCCGCTGGCCCCCCGGGCACCCGACTTCGCGCCGCGGGTGAAGAACGTCATCTTCTGCTACATGTCGGGTGGCCTGTCGCACGTCGACTCGTTCGATCCGAAGCCGCGGCTCGCGGCCGAGGCGGGCCGGCCGATGCCGTTCGAGACCGAGCGGACGATGTTCAACCAGGACGGGAACATCTGGCCGAGCCCCTGGGCGTTCACGCGCTACGGCGAGAGCGGCATCCCGGTCAGCGCGCTCTTCCCGCACACCGGGAGCGTCGCCGACGAGCTGACGGTGGTGCGGTCGATGACCGCGCCCTTCATGGAGCACGCGCAGGCGAACTTCTACTTTCACAGCGGCATGCCGTTCACGGGCTTCCCCAGCATGGGGGCCTGGATCACCTACGGGCTCGGGACCGAGAACCAGAACCTTCCGGGCTTCGTCGTCCTCGGGAGCGGCGGCATCCCGCTCGGCGGCATCAACGTCTTCGGCAACGGATTCCTGCCCGCCGTCCACCAGGGCTCGCTGATCTACCCGGAGCACGCCGAGCCGCTGCACAACGTTCGCCCGAGCGAGGCCGACGCCGCGCAGCGCGCCCGGCTGGCGTTCATCGGCGACCTCGACCGGGAGTTCCTGCGCCGGACGGATCGCGAGGCGCGCGTCGAGGCGGCCATCGACAACTACGAGACCGCCTACCGGATGCAGACCGCCGTCCCGGAGCTGACCGACCTGCGCGGCGAGACGGAGGCGACGAAGCGGCTCTACGGGCTGGATTCGCCGAACGCCTCCACGGCCGCCTACGGCCGCCAGTGCCTCGTGGCGCGCCGTCTTGTCGAGCGGGGCGTCCGCTTCGTCGAGCTGACGATGGTCGGCACCGACGGCATGGGCCAGGCCGCCAACCCGTGGGACCAGCACACGAAGCTGGAGGAGGGCCACACGGCCAACGCGCTGACCGTCGACCAGCCGGTGGCCGGCCTCGTCAAGGACCTGCGGTCCCGCGGCCTCCTCGACGAGACGCTGGTCCTCTTCTCCGGCGAGTTCGGCCGCACGCCGTTCGTGCAGGGGACCAACGGCCGCGACCACAACCCCTACGGCTTCAGCCTCTGGCTGGCCGGCGGGGGTCTGAAGAAGGGCTTCATCTACGGCCGCACCGACGAATACGGCTACCGCGTCGTCGAGAACGCCCACACCGTGCGCGACCTCCACGCCACGGTGCTGCACCTCCTGGGGCTGGACTACACGAACCTCACCTACCGCTTCGGCGGTCGCGACTTCCGCCTGACGGACGTCGACGGTCACCCGATCCGCGGCATTCTGGCGTGACCAGCTTGAGGGAACGAGTTCCCACGGCGGTAGCTCTGGGCTCCGCGCAGCGGTGACCGCCGCGTGTCTCTGGCGACCGGTGATTACGCGGACGGATCACGGCCCTAGCGCGCCGATCGGGACTACGCCCACGTTTCCGGGGTGCACGTAGCCGTAGCCGGTCGGGACGATGACGGCGAGGGCGGAGGGCGTGCCGTGGTCACTCCGTTCCAGGCGGCGAGCGAGGCGGCGCAGGCTTCTGGCCCCGTCGTCCACCCAGCGTTCGCCCAGCTTGATCTCGAACGCCGCCCAGCGGCCGTCCGCCGCCTCGACGACGGCGTCCACTTCCAGACCGTCCTTCTCCCGGTAGTGGAACACCTGCGCGTCGGCGGCCTGGGCGTAGACGCGCAGGTCGCGGATGACCAGGGATTCGAAGAGCAGGCCGAGGAATTCGAGGTCCGCGGTCAGGCGGGCGGGCGTGGCTCGCAGGGCGGCGACCGCCAGGGACGGGTCGACGAAGTGGCGGACCGGTGTCTGTCGGAGCGCGGTTCGCGACCGCAGGTGCGGCGACCAAGCCGGCTGGTTCTCGACGACCATGAGCCGGTCGAGCGCGTCGAGGTACACGGCGACAGTGTCGGTCTTGAGGGCGCTGCCGTCCTCGCCCACGTCGGCGGCGAGCCTCGACAGGGTGACGGGGGTAGCGACGTTGCGTGCCAGCGAACGCAGCAGGCGGCCCACCTTGACGGGGTCGCGGGTCCTGCCGCTGGCCCGCGATACGTCGGCCCGGCCGATGTCGTCGAGATAGCCGCGGTTCACACGCAGAATCCCCGGGAGCGTCTTTCCCACGTGTCCCGGCCAGCCCCCGGCGCTGACGAGCTCCGCGACGGCGGCGATCGACAGATCGGATTGCGGTGCCCGCTGCTCCGCGCCTTCGAGCAACCGCCGCAAGGAGATCTCTCCGCTGGAGCGGCCGCTCTCGTACAGGGACAGCGGCCGCATGCGCAGGCGCACGAAGCGGCCGGCGCCGGTGTGCCGGGCGACATCGTCGGCAGGAACCGCGGAGCCGGTGAGTATGAACTGTCCGGGAGCACTGCGCCTGTCGATCTCACGGCGGACGTGGTTCCAGATGCCCGGTTCGAGTTGCCATTCGTCGATCAGCCGCGGCGTGCCACCGATCAGCACCGCCGCGGGGTCGGCGCCGATCATGCGCCGGGCATTGTCGTCGACGTCGAGCAGCACTTCGCTGGCCGCCGCCCGCGCAGCGGTCGCCGTCTTCCCGGTCGCCCTAGGCCCCTCGACGAGAACGGCCCCGGAGGCTTCCAGCAGATCAACCAACTCGGCGTCGACGATTCGCGGCAGGTAGGTCACGGCCCGCACCAGGTTCGACACTACTGGTTGTACCCCGATGGGCTGACCCCGGGCAACCCCTCAATGGGTGATTTGTCGAACTCTCGGCGGGTGATTTGTCGAACTCTCGGCGGGTGATTTGTCGAGCGAACAGCGGGTGATTCGTCGAACGCTCGGCGGGTGTTTCTCGGCGGCGGGACGCGTGCTCGAGGATTCGCGCGGGCCGGGCGGTCGCCGTCGAGGTTCGCCGCCCACGCAGAGCAGGGACTCCGCGGGGATACGGGTGCCTGTATGAGCGAATATGGTAAGGTGGAGGCCATGAAGACGACGGTCGAGCTGTCCGACGATCTGGCGCTGGAGGCCAAGCGGTACGCAGCCCGGCATGGCATGACGCTCCGCGCAGTCATCGAGAAAGGGATTCGTTCGACGCTGCGCGGCGAGGGGGAGGCGGTGCAGCGGTTCACCCTGCGGGATGCGAGCGTGGACGGTTCCGGACTCCAGGCGGAGTTTCGCGACGAGTCGTGGTCGAGGATGTGGGAAGCCGCCTATGGGAGGCGGGGCGGTTGATCGCGATTGACACCAACGTCCTGGTGCACGCCCACCGCCGGGACTCCCGATGGCATTCTCGCGCGAGCGACTGCGTGCGCGGCCTCGCCGAAGGACGCGCCGCCTGGGCGATTCCGTGGCCGTGCCTCCACGAGTTTCTGGCTATCGTCACGCACCCGCGGGTGTACGCTCCGCCCTCCACGCTGGCCAGCGCGATCGAGCAGGTCGATGCCTGGATGGAGTCGCCTGCTCTGGTCCTGCTGGGTGAGTCACGCGACCACTGGTCGATTCTGCGCGGGCAGCTCACGGCCGGAGGGGTTCACGGCCCGATGGTGCACGATGGGCGCATCGCTGCCATCTGCGTGGGTCACGGTGTCCGGGAATTGCTGACCGCCGACCGCGACTTCGGCCGCTTCTCCGCTCTGACCACACGCAACCCGCTCGTGGACTGACCGGCGCGTGGAGGGAGTACACTGGCGCCGCCGAGGGTGACCATGCACAGACTCGCCGCCGCGCTCGCCGTCGCCCTGCTGCTCGCCGCCACCGTATCCCCCGCCGGCGCCCAGATCGCGCCTCCCAACGAAGCCGGCGTGGCGATGGGGCACCTGCACTACGTCGTGCGCGACGTCGAGGCGAACACCGCGTTCTGGGTGGCGCTGGGAGGCGAGGCGGAGCGGGTCGGGGAGACCGTCGTCGTGACCTTCCCCGACGTGCTGGTGCTGCTCGACGAGGGGGAGTCGTCCGGGGGCACCGAGGGCTCGATCCTGAACCACATGGCCTTCCGGGTGCAGTCGCTCGACACGGTCGCCGCGGCCGGGCTCGAGCTGGAGAGCCTCGGGTCGTTCTCGGGGATCGCCAACGTCTACGCGCCGGGGGGCGAGCGCATCGAGCTGTTCGACGATACGGCGACCAACCTGACCTTCACGCGCGACGACGGCGGCGCGGACCCCGTCTCCGCACGGCACAACCGTCTGCTCGACGGACCCGTCCGTTCGCACCACCTGCACCTCTACCTGGTCGAGGACGCGGTGGAGGAGGCGCAGCGCTGGTACGCCGCGACGTTCGGCGGAGTCCCGGGGATGCGCTGGCGCTACGACGCGGTCGACCTGCCGGGGATCAACTTCAACTTCTCGTTCAACCCCGACGCTGGCGGCGCGCCCACCGCTGGGCGCATGCTCGACCACATCGGCTTTGAGGTCGACGACCTGGAGCGCTTCTGCCAGGAGCTCGAGGCGCGCGGCGCAACTCTCGACGAGCCCTACCGGCGGAGTCGCGACGGCGTCGGCTACGCCTTCCTGACCGACCCGTGGGGTGTCCGCATCGCCCTCACCGAAGGTCTGCGGAGCCGGTAGGCGCCGCGGCGCACGCCACCACCCCCCTCATCCCGCAACGGTCCGGCCTTGGCCCGCATCACCCTCCGAAGCGGTAGGTCAGCGACATCTTGAGGCGGCGGCCCTTGGGGTCGTGCGTGAAGCCGTCGTAGGCCTGCTCGACGTTGACCCAGGGCGGAATCTCGCCGGTCAGGTTCAGGGCGTAGAGCGTCAGGTCGAGCCCGCTCGTGGGGAAGCGCCACAGGAAGCTGATGTCCCAGGTCAGGAACGGATCGATGATCGGACGGATATCGGCGCCCTGGTCCTCGTAGGACGAGATGTAGCTCACGTAGTTCGAGAGAATCTGGTTGCCCCAGTCGTAGGAGGCCGACCAGCGGCTCTTCCAGCGGGGGAGCGGCACCGCGATCGGGTGGGCGAAGTTGAGGTATCCGGCGGCGTCCCGCTGGCTGTACAGCGTGAGGTCCGTCCCCTCCAGCATGAGCGCCTTCGTCCGGTACTCCAGGGTGTAGGTGGCGTCCCAACTGGCCGAGAGCTGCCCCGGGCCCGCGTCCGTCCGGGCGGCGAAGTGGGTGTCGATCCCGCGGGTGACCAGGCCCGGCCAGTTCACGAGGTCGATCTGGACGCGCTCGAGGCTGACGGCGGGGCAGCGGGCGGCCGGGGCCAGCTCCGACGCCCGGCCCCCCGGGCAGATGATGAACTGCGACACGGCGTTGCTGGCCGCGGCGTCGCCGCTCCCGTAGAGGGCCGTGATGGCGTCGTAGGGCATCGAGCCGATCACGTTCTCGAAGTCGTAGCTCCAGTAGTCCACCGTCGCCTCGACGCCGCCCTCCAGGAAGAGCACGGCGCCCGCGTTGTAGGTGAACGCCTGCTCGGGTACCAGGTCGGTGCGGCCGAAGCGGTCGACGGCCTGATAGGCGCCGGTCTCCGGGATCCACTCCAGCGTCGTCAGCGGGCTGGTGTTGAGGTCGTCGAGCGACGGCGTCCGGAACGTCGTCTGCACCGAGCCGCGCAGCGAGAGCGAGTAGTGCAGGTTCTCGGCGATCTGGAGGCGCCCGCCGAACTTGGGATCGAAGCTGCTCACGTGGTTGCCGGCCACGTTGTAGAACTCGTAGTTCGCCGCGAGCTGGGTGTCGAACCGGGGGCCGACGGCCAGGGCGAGCTCGGCGAAGAAGCGCTGCACCTGCTGGTCGGCCGCGTAGGGACGGTGGACGTTGGTGAACAGGTAGGGGCCGAAGCGGTCGCCGGCCGAGCAGCCCAGGTCGCCGGCCACCGGGCAGGGGTTCCGGGTCACGTCGCCGGCATCGTTCGGGTCGCCCGCGGCGTGCATCCGCCGGTACTGGTAGCCGACCGCGAAGTCGGCGGTGTTCTCGACCAGGTTGCCGCTCAGCGTGGCATCGGCGACGAACAGGCCGGTCGTGCTGAACAGGTCGACCTCCTCGTTGAGCCAGTTTCGCAGCTCGTCGGTGTTCGCCAGGCCGGCGACGAAGTCCGGGTTGGCGCTGTTGTAGAGCGGCGAACCCGGCTGGTCGGAGCGGGCGATGGCGTTGCTGAACGGGTTGTAGTACAGGCAGTCGCCCTGGCCCGCCACCGCGCCGTTCCGCTCCCCGAGCGCCATGCCCGCCGCCGAGTTCCGGTCGGCGACCACGCCGACGCCGCAGTTCGGACCGCCGAAGCCGCGGAAGGCGCGGAACATGCGGTCGGTGTAGACCGCCGGCAGGTTCAGGTTGCCCTGCGCCCGCGAGTAGGAGAGGCCGACGTCCCAATGGGCCCGCTCGCTCGCGCCGAGGTCGCCGTCGACCGAGGCGGCGATCCGCTGCGTGCGGGAGTCGCGGCGCAGCCGGCGGCCGGGGCCGGAGTTGCCGAAGGGGCGGCCGTTGAAGTACCAGGGGTCGGCGCCGGCGCAGGCTCCCATGGAGTCCGCCTGGGGGTCGCCGGCGTAGGTGTCGCAGAAGGCCTGCCGGCCCGGATGGTTGGCCGCCACCTCCATGATCGTCGTGCTCGTCAGCGGGAAGGGCGGGTAGGACGGCGTCGTGTACCAGTTCGGGATCGTCGCGTCCGACCAGAGGCCCTCGACGTGGTAGTTGACGCGGTCGTTGATCGGGCCGTTGAGCTCGGCAAAGGCGCGCGTGTGCTGCTGTTCGTCGATCAGGTTGTCGTAGGGTGCGTAGCGGAAGCGGCAGGTCCAGCCCTCGTCCAGGCCGCCGAAATCCGTGCACCGCGGGTCGAAGACGTCAGCCGTCCACGGCGTGGGGGCCCCGACCGCGAACGTGCCGGGGTTGCCGATGCTCGACCATCCGCCGCGGGTCCCCGGGGGGTACGCGCTCAGCCGGTCCAGCGTCCACGGCCGGTCCACCATCTGCAGCTCCTGCCGGCCGACCCGCTCCGCCGAGAAGACGGCGTTGGAAGCGCCGATCCGCCCGCCCCAGATGCCGGCCACGGTCGTGTCGCCGCCGTCCGCGAAGTAGTCGTGCGAGACGTTCAGCTCGAGGCCCCGGAAGTCGCTGCGGGTGACGAAGTTGGCGACGCCGCCGACCGCGTCGGAGCCGTAGGTCGCCGACGCGCCCTCCTTGAGCACCTCGAGCCGGCCGATGGCGATGGCCGGGATGCTGTTGACGTCGACGAAGCGCCCGCCGATGAGCCGCGCGGGGACCGGGACCTGGCGCCGGCCGTTTATCAGCACGAGCGTCCGCGACGCACCGAGGCCGCGCAGGTTCACGTTCGCGACGTTCTCGGTGAGGGTCGCCGGCTGGTTGGAGTTGTACCAACTGTTGCGCTCGCCGACCACGCCGTGGCTGACGCTGAGGTTGCGGAAGAGGTCGACGAGCTGCGTCGAGCCCTGCTGCTCCAGCGTGTCCCGGCTCACCACGGTGACCGCGTGGGGCATGTTGATGGCGGGCGCCTCGATGGCGGTGCCGGTCACCGCGACCGTCACCTCCTCGAAAAGGCCACCGAGCTCGAGGCTGACGTCGAGGGTCGCGGTGGCCGCATCGGCCAGCTCGACCTCGCGCTCCAGCCGCTCGAAGCCCGGCAGCGTGAACGTGACACGGTAGGCGCCGGGCGCGAGCGAGAGGGCGAAGGCTCCGTCCCCGTCGGTCACCGTCAGTCGCGGGCCGCCGGGGAGCGTCGCGCCCGATGCCTCGACCGTCACCCCCGGGAGAACACCTCCCGTGTCGTCGGTCACGACCCCGTCGATACCGCCGTCCTGTGCGAGCGCGGCCGGAACGGTCGCCAGCAGCACGAGCAGGGCCGTGCCGACGCAGGTGATCTTGGAATTGGGCATCCGGAATCGTAACCCTGCCGGCCCGTTTTGGCCACTCCCGGAACCTGGACTGCAGGCGCCGGGCCGACGCGTGTTTCTGCTCGCGGGCCGAGTGAATCCTGCTCCCGGGACTGCGTTCGGCGCCTACGGTCGCGCGGCCGCCGTGCTCCAGCGGCGGAGCGCGGCGGCAATCTCGCGGCGCGCCGCGGCGGGAGGGCCCGGCCGGTGATTCACGAAATAGCAGAAGAGCACGGGCGTCTCGGAGCGCCGGTCCAGCACGCCGGCGAGAGCGACGGTATGGCGCAGCGTCCCGGTCTTGGCGGCGACGGGCGGCAGGGGCGGCCAGGCCCTCAGCGTGCCCTCGCCGGGGGTGGCGAGCGCGTCGATCAACGCCGGGCCCCAGGGCTGTTGCGCCGCGTAAGAGAGCACGCGGACCACGGCGGCCGGCGCCACCAGGTTGGCGGGGGAGAGGCCGGAGCCGTCGATCAGCCAGACGTCGTCGCGCGGTGCCGGGGCGGCGTCCTCCCCGAGCCCGCTCACGAAGTCCGAGATGACCTCGACGCCGTCGGGGAAGCGGCCGCTGCCGGCGACCTCCAGCCCCAGCGTCAGCGCCAGGGTGTCGGCGTACCAGTTGTGGCTGTCGGCGAGAATGTCCGACAGCAGGCTCCCGAGCGGCGGCGAGCGGACTTCCGCCAGCAGCGTCGCCTCCCCGGACGCAGCGGCCGGCGGTTCACCTACCTGTGCGTCCCCGTCCATCCGCACGGCACCGCCCACGCGCACGGCGCCGTCCACCTGCACGCCGGCCTCGGCCAGCGCTTCGCGGAGCCTGCGCGCGGCTCGCCGCGCCGGGGAGGGGTCGCTGGCGGGGGCGACGAACGGGGGCTCGCTGGTGGGGGACTCGGCGCGCAGCCGCAGCGGGGCGGGGGCCCCGAGCGGGCGGGAGGGCGCGGGGGAGGGGTCGCTGGCGGGGACGACGAACGGCGGCTCGCTGATGGGGTACTCGCCGCGCAGCAGCAGCGTGTCGGTGCCCCAGAGCGGCAGGAAGTCGAGGGTGCCGGCACCGTGGCGGTCGCGGCCCACCGTCACGGTCCGGTTGAGCAGCTCGACGCCGTCGGGGGCCTCGACGCGAGCCGGGGCGCCGATCGAGGTCCCGGGCGCGGCGCGCACGGTTATCGTGGCCTCGTCCACGGCCAGGGGAGCCGGCGGCGTGCCGTACCGATAGGCGAGATCGCCGATGCCGCGGTCGAGCGGGTGCAGGCGGCCGGGGAAGCGGCGGGCGTCGACCACGAGGTCACCCGCGATGCGGGTCAGGCCGTGCTCGCGGACCTGGCGCGCGAGGGTCGCCGGCGCGTCCGGCTCGCCGTCCTGCCCCCCGGTCGGGTCGGCGCCCGCCTCGATGACGAGGGCTCCCCCGAGGGCCCGGCCGGCCCCCCCCCCGCCCGCGGGGGGGGGGCGCCCCCCGCCTCGATGACGAGGTCTCCCACGAGGACCGGGCCGTCCATCGGGGCCCGGGACGTCAGGCGGGTCACCCAGCGGTAGTCGGGGCCCAGGTGCTCGAGCGCCGCGGCGACCGTGGCGACCTTCAGCACCGACGCCGGCACGAAACGGCCGTCGGCGTTCCGGGCGTCGAGGACCTCCAGCTCGCCGTCGACGAGCCGCGCCGCGAGGTAGCCGAAGTGCGCGCCGTCGGTATCCGGCGCCGGGGCCTGCGCCGCGACGGACACGGGCGCGAGCCCCAGCCCCAGCCCCAGCGCCAGCAGACCGCCGATCGCCGTCGCGGCGGCCCCGTGGAGCAGGCGTATCCGGGTCATTCTGTTCCCCCTGGTTCGATGTCGCGGCGCCATAGGCGCCTCTTCGCCGCGCCGACCGTTCCCCCGGAGCGTCGGCCGCGCGGCTGCATCCGCGGCGCGGTCTCCAGGTCCGCCACCGTCACCTGCCGGAGCTCCCGGAGCGTCGGCCGCGCGGCCGCATCCGCGGCGCGCCGGTTGCCGCTCAGGATATCTGGTTGCCGCTCAGGATGAAGGATCGTAGCCGGGATGGCGAGCGTCGCGCCGTCGATGTACGATGATCGGCCGGAGGTGACCATGCGCGCATTTGTCCTTGCTCTCGCGGTTGTGGTGGCCGGCGGCCTGTTCGCCGCCCCGGCCTCGCTTCAGGACTTCGGGCCGGTCGGACCGAGCCAGTACGAAGCGGTCGAAGGGTGGCTCAAGCCGTTCGCGGCCGAAGGCTTCGCGTTCGGCGGCAACTCCGGCGTCTTTCCGGAATCGCCGGACCGCATCTTCATCCTGCAGCGCGGGGAGACCCGGCTGCCGGATCCCGTGCCCGACGGCTTCGAGGGCTTCGTCGGCTCCATCGGCGTCAACGCGCTGCGGGGCGAGGGCCGCACCTGGCAGAACGTCATCTTCGTCGTCGACGGCGACGGCAACCTGATCGAGAAGTGGGACCAGTGGGACCACCTGTTCGAGGGTACCGACGGGCCGGGCCCGCACCGGATTCGGGTCAGCCCCTACGACCCCGACCGGCGGGTCTGGGTGGTCCACGAGACGGGCCACGCGATCTTCGTCTTCTCGAACGACGGCAGCGAGCTGCTGATGACGCTCGGAGAGCCGGGCGTCAGCGGGGACGACGAGACCCATTTCAATCAGCCGCAGGACGTGGCGTTCACGCCGGACGGCCGGATCCTGGTGGCTGACGGATTCGGCAACGCTCGCGTCATGATCCTCGACGGGGAGGGGAACTACCTGACGGAGTTCGGAGAGGCCGGGGACGGCCGCGGCGAGTTCAACGTCGTGCATTCGCTCGCGGTCGGGCCGGACGGGCGCATCTTCGTGGCCGACCGCAACAACCGGCGGATCCAGGTCTTCAACGAGACGACGCGGGCGGCGGCCTGGTACCACCCGAACGTCGCTCCCATCGCCGTCTGGCCGGGGTTCGCGCTCCCGCTCGACATCATCGTGAGCGGCTACGACGTCTGGGTGTCCGACCTCGCCGAGTCGGGGCCGCGAGTCATCAAGCTCGACCTGAACGGCAACCCGCAGTACACCTTCGAGCTGGACACCGAGGGTCCGGGCCGCTTCCGGGAGATGCACTCGCTCGCCGTCGACTCCGACGGCAACCTCTTCGGGGCCGACAACCAGCACGGGCGCACCGTGAAGCTCGTGCCGAAGGCGGACGCCGACCCGCGTTTCCTTCTCGGTCAGCCCTACGTGGCGCCCGCGCCGTAGGGCGCGAGGCGCTGGTCCCGGCGTCGGCGCGCAGGGGTCTCGCGGGAACGAAGGCTCCCCGGCGCGCCCGTCAGGGTGCTCCTGCGTCCGCCACGGAGAAGGCGACCGAGGCCACCCGGTTGTCCCACAGCAGGGCCAGCCGGCCGGCGGTCGGCGTCATGTCGACGAACTGCCACGAGAGCTGGTCGAACGAGACCGGCAGCGTGGCCAGCTCCATCGGCATCCGGAGCACGTCGCGATCGGCGGTGTAGTCGAAGGCGCCGAACAGCGCGTCCGTGTCTTCGAAGTCGTAGTTGCGTTGCGCCGGCCAGGCCGAGACGATGAACGTCCAGGCCTCGTCCGCGAGGTCGATGAAGAGCGTGTACTCGCCCGGCTCGATCCGCGTCTCGCCGAAGACGAGCGGCACCTCGGTAACGAGGCGCGTCGTCTGGTTGGCGCCGGCGCGCCAGACGGGAGCGCCGTCGTTGAGCGCCTCCGCCCAGTCGGGGAGGCCGAACAGGTCGCGGCCCCGCTTGATCGGGCGGCCGTAGTAGACGTCGAGCCACGGTCCGTGGAGGCTGCCGTACTGGGCGTCGAACGTCGCCCCGGCCACCTGGGTCGCCGAGTGGCCGGCCGGGCTGAGGGGCCGGTCCTGGGCGGCGGCGCCGGGTGCGAATGCGAGCGCCGCGCCGGCGGCGCAGGCGAGCGACGTCGCGAGTGCGAGAAGGGTGCGTGACATGGTGCGCGCTCCTTGTTGCTCGGTCGGAGGGCGCGCCGGGCGGTTTCCCGGGCGCCGTGCGGGCAGGGCGGTCGAATCGGTCGCGCGCCGGTCCGGCGCCCCCCGTTTTCGGGGACAATAGTGACACAGGAGCCCACCGTCGATGCCGGCGTGGCCCGGGAGGAACCCATGAACCGCAGGACCCGCATGACGTATCGCCGCCCGGGGACCGCGCTGGCCGCGGCCGCGTCGATCCCGTTGATCGCCTTCGTTGCCGGCGCGGGGCTCGCTCTCCCCGCGCCCGCCGCTGCGCAGGAAGGCGCATGGTCCGCCCCCCGCACCGCGGACGGCCAGCCGGATTTGCAGGGCATCTGGTCGAACAACACCGCGACGCCGCTGGAGCGGCCCGAGGCGTTCGCCGGCAAGGACGCGCTGACGGAGGAGGAGCTGGCGGAGCTCCGGGCGCGCGCGGCCGAGTTGCGCGACAACGAGCAGGCGGGCAACCTCCTCGGCGACCTGCTCGTGCAGCAGTTGCTCGACGACCCGAACTTCCAGGAATTCGACGCCGGCACCGGCAACTACAACTCCTTCTGGCTGGTCGAGCGCGAGCTCGACGCCCGGACGTCGCTCATCGTCGATCCGCCGGACGGCCGCCTGCCGCCGATGACGGAGGCCGCGCTGGCGCGCTTCGCGGCGCGCGCGGGGGCGCCGGGCCATCCGGCGGGGCCCGAAAGCCTGCCTCTCAACGAGCGCTGCATCACGTTCGGCGCGCCGAACCTGCTGGCCGGCTACAACAGCTACTTCCAGATTCTGCAGACGCCGGACCACGTCGTCGTCCTGCAGGAGCTGATCCACGACGCGCGCGTGATTCCCCTGGACCAGCGCCCGTCTCTCGACGAGACGATCCGCCAGTTGCACGGCGATTCGCGCGGCCGGTGGGAGGGCGACTCGCTGGTGGTGGAGACGGCGAACTATTCGAGCACCGCCAGTCTGTACGGCGCCTCGCGGCACTCGCGGGTCACCGAGCGGTTCACCCGCATCGACCCCGATACCATCGAGTACGTCGTGACCTACGACGATCCGGAGACCTGGACGCAGCCCTGGACCGTGATGATCCCGCTCAAGAAGTCGGCCCCGGGCGACGCCGTCTACGAGTACGCCTGCCACGAGGGCAACTACGCGATGGAAGGCATCCTCGCCGGCGCCCGCAAGCTGGAGGCCGAAGGGCGCTGAGCGCGCGCGCCCAGCGGGCGCGTCGGGAGCGCCGGGGTTACCGTCCACGCGGGGCGGCCACGCCGACGCCGTGCTCGTAGACGAGGCGGCCGCCTCGCTCGGCGGTCTGGAACAGCAGCATCAGACCGAGCACGCCGGCAGCCGCCAGCAGCAGACGTACCGGCACCCGGTGCCCGGTCGACGGTGAGGCCAGCACCAGGGCCAGCCGTCCCGCGGCCAGCGCGCAGAAGAAGACCGTCGTCCGCCAGGCCCACGTCCAGTGCTCGTCGACGATGGCATGCGCCGGCCCCGGGATGCGCAGCGCCCCTGCATCGGCGCGTCCGGTGAGATAGGCCGCCACGAGCGTAGCCGCTCCCGCCAGGTAGAGACCGGTCGCCGCGCGGCGCAGGGCGGGCCGCGCGCGCGCGGGCGCGCGGCGCCGGCCGGGCGGGGGCGGGGACGGGGCGGGGGGGGGGGGGCGGCGCGGCGCCGCCGCGGGCCCCGCCGCGGCGCCGCGGGCCGCGCTCACGAGCAGGCCGATCGGCAGGTGGACCACGAGCGGGTGGAGGGGCTGCGTCCAGTCGGCCATTCTCGGGTCGTGCCCGTCCCGCTCGCTTCCGGCTACGGCGCCACCCGCCACGGCGAGACGTGCGGCCACGTCCGCAGGGCTTCCGCGGCCCAGGCCTCGGTCTCGTCCGTGTGGCACGACGTGCACGGGTTGGGCACCCCGTAGCGCTCGGTGTCGGCCGGGGTGACGAAGCGGAACGTGTGGCTGCGAACGTTGACGTTGCCGACGGTGCGTGCGATGCGGGGCATGTGGCAGGCGATGCACGAGCTCCCCGCGCTGTCCGCCGCGTGCCGGGTGTGGTGCTCCAGGTCGCCGGCCGGTCCGGGTTGGAGCTGCGGCTGGTGGCACGCCGTGCAGACCGCGTCGCCCGGCGCCAGCAGGTCGGCCTCGTGCCCGGTCCCGTGGACGTCGTGGCAGTCCCAGCAGGTGACGCCCTTCACGTACATCTGGCTCTGCACGTAGTCGTTCCCCTGCATCCGGTTCTTGTGGGCCGACCCCTCAGGCCAGTGCGTGAAGGTCTCCTCGCCCAGATGGGGCGGGTCGAGCTCCCAGACGTCGCTCAGCCGGGCGCCGGGGCGGTATCCCACCGGCCAGTCGAAGTGGCGGCCCTCGATCGGGTTCGCGAGCGGCATCCCCTGCGAGTGGCACTGGATGCAGACGTCGTTGCCGCGGACGGGGTCGAGCTTCGCGGGGTTCACCACGGTGTCCGCCACCGGGTCGAGCACGTGCTCCCGGCCGGCGCCGTGGCACGCCTCGCAGCCGACGTTCCACTCGGTGACGGTCTTCGTTCGCACGTCGTAGTTCACCGAGTGGCAGCCGTCGCAGAGCGCTCCCGTGGGGCGCTGCATCTGGTCCGCGGGGTAGTGCTCGACCCACCACTCGGTGCCCGGCCGCGCCCCGTAGCGGCGCCACTCCCGGTTCTGCACGTCCCACTGGGCGGGGAGGACGAACAGGTCGTCGCCCCGCCGGGTGAAGTAGCGCTGCTTCCACTTGCTGCCGTAGGTGTAGGTCACGTCGTCGGGTCCGAACGTGACGAGCGGATGCGGTGTCTCGAAGTCGCCCAGGATCGCGCCGGGCCGCTCCCGCGGGTCGACCAGCACGTTCGCCATCAGCGTCTCGCGCCAGCGGTCGTGAATCTCGAGGTGGCAGTCGCGGCAGGCCGCGGAGCCGGTGAAGGGGGCGGGGAAGTCGGCCGCGGCGGGTTGTGACGGGGACGGGGAACAGGCGACGGCAGCGCTCAGCAGCGCCACTCCCACCAGCCTCCCCCGACGCGCCGCGGTCCGCGCCCGCTGCGGCGGGGCGCCGCCCGACATCGTCGGATCGGCGGCACCGCGGACCTGGTGCTGAGCC
>MKWU01003993.1_pt1 | contig 18217 bp, 14 predicted proteins | sample 809101 | NCBI WGS metagenome assembly MKWU01 (sample SAMN05860141, study PRJNA318959) | sponge metagenome | host: Aplysina aerophoba | place: Slovenia: Piran, Adriatic Sea, Gulf of Piran | collected 2013-05-07
GTCCGCACCCGGCGGCGTCGCGACCGCGGCGTTGCCGCCCGAGGGGAAGGCGCCGGAAGCGAAGCCGACGCCCGTCGGCCCGCCGCGCACCGGTCCCGCCGTCACCATCACGCCCAGCGGCGACGAGGTCCCGCGCCTCGCTATCGTACGCGTCGCCTTCCGCGACGTGCCCCGCGTAGCGGACGGCGCGCGCATCGTCTCGATCGAGCCGGCGATCGAGGGCTCGTTCGTCTGGGACGGCGACCGCACGCTGCTGTTCCAGCCCGCGTTCCCGGGCTGGCAGCGCGGCCAGCGCTACGAGCTGCGTATCAACGGCGCGACGGCCGGCCTCGTGCGCGACTTCACCCACGCCTTCACGGTCGAGGGCGCCCTCGAGGTGGCCTACGTCATCCCCGCCGACGGGGACGTCGAGGTGCCGACCGAGGGGCGGGGGGTCGTGGGGTGCCAACCGAGGCGCGGTTGCTCGTGCAGTTCAACCGCTCCGTGGCGGCGCTGACCGTGCTCCAGGAGGGCGACGCGGCGCCGGTGCTGGAGTTCGACCCGCCGCTCGCCGGGAAGGGCGAGTGGCTCAACACCTCGCTCTACCGTTTCATCCCCGCCGACCTGCGCCCCAGCACGACGTACCGCGTGCGCGTCCCCGCCGGGCTCACCTCGGCCGCCGACGGCGTCCTCGCGTCCGACTTCACGTGGAGCTTCGAGACGATCCAGCCGGCGGTCGCGACCTTCGAGCCCGCCGACAGCACGCAGTTCGTCGAGCCGGACGCTCCGTTCGTCGTCACGTTCAACCAGCCGATGGACCGCGCGTCGGTGGAGGCGGGTGTGGAGCTCCGTCCCGAGAGCGGCGAACCCGAGGCGAGGACGATCGAGTGGAGCGAGGGGGACAGCGTCGCGACGCTCACGCCGGACGCACCGCTCGTGCTCGGCGGGTCGTACGAGGTCGTCGTACCGGCCGGTCTCGCCGGCGCGGAGGGCGGGTCCACGCGGGCCAGGCGCGTCGCGAACTTCAAGGTGGTCGAGTCACCGCGCCTCGTGCGCACCGAACCTCGGGATGGCGACACCCATGTGCCGACCTATCGATGGGTCGCGCTGCACTACAACAACCCGATGGACGTCGAGTCGTTCGAGGGCCGCGTGTCGGTCACCGGCATCGACCCCGATGACCTCGAGTTCTATGCGGGCGACTGGGAACCTGGGCAGGTCTCGGTTCGCGTCCAGCTCCAGCACGACACCGGGTACACCGTGCGCATCGCCGCAGGGGTTCGCGACCGCGGCGGCCGAACGCTGCCTGCGCACACGTTCACCTTCACCACGGAGGAGGAGGAGTTCGTCCCGTGGTTGAGCTTCGCCATCCCGGCCAGCTTCGCGACCATCTCGGCCGCCGGCGAGCAGGTGCTGTACTACCACGCGGCACACCTGGAGAGCGCCGAGTTCCGGCTCTACCGCCTGTCCGACGCCGAGGCGGAGACGTTGCTCCGACGTGGGTTCATCGACGGATGGAGTGCAAGCGCGGGCACGCGGATCGAGTTCTCTCCGGACAGCGACCCGATACGCACCTGGACCGTGGACATCGACGAGGCCCGTCGCGACGCGTCGCGGCTCTACTCGATCGCGCTGGGTGAGGGCGACCGGCTGGCCGGCGGCCACTACTTCCTCACCGCGGAGTACGACAACCGGCGGGGGAGCCCGAACAAGGCGGTCCTGAGCGTCGTCGACACGGCGATCGTCACCAAGCTGGCGTTCGACGAACTGCTCGTGTGGGCGCTCGACTACGACACGGGGACGCCCGTTGCGGACGTGGCGGTGCGCACGGCCCCCCTCGAGGATCCCCCCACACGCCCGTACCAGTCCGGGGCCACCGACTCCAACGGGCTGGCCCGCTTCGCGGTCACCACCCCCGCCGGCGCGAACTACTGGACCCCATACGGGGAGCACCTCGTGCGCATCGACGAGGGTGGACGCAGCGGTGTCGCCTCCACGTGGTGGGACACGGGGGCAGAGCCGTACCAGCTCGGCGCCTCCTCGTACGCCCCCCGGGTGGTGGGCCACGCCTACACGGACCGCCCGATCTACCGGCCGGGCGAGACCGTCTACTTCAAGGCCGTGGTGCGCGACGACGACGACGCGACGTACTCGGTGCCCGCACCGGGCACCGAGGTCACCCTCGAGATCCGCGACCCGCGCTACGAGACCGTGCTCATGACGACATCGCAGCTCGACGAAGTGGGTACGGTGGCGGGCCAATTCGAGCTCGCCGCAGGCGCGGCCACGGGGACGTACCGGATGGCCGTCCGCGAGAGCGACGGCAACCATGTCACGGGAGCGACGTTCATCGTCGCCGAGTTCCGCGCGCCGGAGTTCGAGGTGGAGGTCGATGCCGCCGCAACGGACTACGTCGCGGGCGACGCGATCGCCGCCGAGGCCGCGGCGAGCTTCTACTTCGGCGGACCGTTGGGCGACGCGGACGTGCAGTGGGCCGCCCAGGCCTGGCCGACCACCATCAGCGTCGAGGGGTACGAGCGTTACTCGTTCTCCGAGTACGACTACTACTACAGCAGCACCGAATACCGCGATCCCCTGCGCGCCAGCGGCGAGGCGCGCACCGACGCCTCGGGCATCGCCCGGTTCGAGGTGCCCGCCGCCCTCGATGAGGGTGAGGGCACGCAGCAGTTCACGATCAGCGCGACCGTGACGGACGCGAACGGGCAGTCCGTCGCCGGGGCCACCAGCGTCACCGTGCACCCCGCGACGTGGTACGCGGGCATCGCGACGGAGTCGTACATCGCCCGCGCCGAGGAGCCCCTCGCTGTCCAGCTCGTGACCGTCGACTTCGAGCGCACCATCGCGCCGGAGCGCCCGGTCACCGTGCGCATCTACGACCGCGAGTGGGTGCGGACGAAGGAGCGCGCGGTGAGCGGCGGCTACGGGTACCGCTACGAGGTCGTGGAAACCGAGATCCAGGTGCGCGAGGTCACGACGGACGACGCCGGGGAGGCCTCGTTCGACTTCGCGCCGCCCACCTCCGGCTCGTACCGGCTCGTCGCCGAGTCGACGGACGACGAGGGTCGCGTGGCGCGCTCGGCACGGTTCATCTGGGTTAGCGGCCGCGACCACGCAGCGTGGCCGGTCCGGGACGACGACATCATCGAGCTCATCGCCGACCGCGAGGAGTACGAGGTCGGCGACGTCGCCGAGGTGCTCGTGCCCGCGCCGTTCGCCGGCGCGACGGCGCTCGTGACCATTGAGCGCGGCCGGGTGCTGAGCAGCGAGGTGCGGACGTTCGAGACGAACAGCGAGGTGCTGCGCATCCCGATCGAGGACACGCACATCCCCAACGTCTTCATCAGCGTGGTGCTCTACCGCGCGCCCACGGACAACGACCCGTACCCGCGCTACGTCCTGGGCGCCGTCGAGCTCCCCGTCTCGACGGCGCCGCGCCGCCTCGAGGTCCTCGTCGAGCCCGACCGCGACGAGGCCGCGCCGGGCGAGACCGTGCAGTACGAGGTCACGGTCACGGACGCCGAGGGGGCCGGGGTGGCGGCGGATGTCGCGGTCGCGATCGTCGACAAGGCCGTGCTCGCGCTGGCCCTCGAACACGGCCCCGACGGGATGGAGGCGTTCTGGTTCGAGCGCGCACTCGGCGTGCGCACGGCCTCCTCGCTGGCGGTCCAGGTCGACCGCTGGAATGAGACCTACCGCGAAACCGAGGACGGCGCAGAAGGCGAGGGGAGCCGCACGGCGAGTCAGCGGTCGAAGATAGCCGAGTCCGGCCTCGTCGAGGAGGCAGCGATGGCGGACGATGACGCCGCCCCTGCCCCTGACGCATCTGACAGCGCTGCCGCAGGTAACGGCCCACGCGTACGCTCGGACTTCCGGAACACGGCACTCTGGGTCGGCCAACTCACAACGGACGAGGACGGCGCGGCGAGCTTCGAGTTGCATCTGCCGGACAACACCACCACGTGGCGCGCCCTCGCGCGCGCCTCCACCGCCGAGACGCAGGTCGGCGACGGCGAGAGCGAGCTGCTGGTGACGCAGCCGCTGATCGTGCGCCCCGCGCTGCCGCGCTTCCTGCGCGTCGGCGACGAGGTCATGCTGCGCACGCTCGTGCGCAACGGCACGGACGAGGCGCGCGAGGTGGCAGTCGCTATCGAAGCCGAGGGCGTCACCCTCGAAGACACCGGCGCGCGCTCGGCGACCATCGGGCCCGGCGACTCGGCGATCTTCGAGTGGCCCGCCCGTGCCGCTGCCGAGGGCGCGGCCGTCGTGCGATTCCGCGCAGACGCCACCGGCGGCTACGCCGACGCCGTCGAGATCAGCCTGCCGGTGCACCTCGACGTGACGCCCGAGACGACCGCCACGGGTGGGGTCGTCGAAGACAGCCCGCGCGTCGAGGCCGTGTACCTGCCGGACTACGTCATCACGGGGAGCGGTTCGCTGGACATCGGGCTACAGGGCTCGCTCGTCGGCGCGCTCGACGAGGAGCTCGCCCACTTCAAGCCGTACCGCAACGAGTCGGTCGTGCGCGTGGCGAGCCGCGTGGTGGCGGCCGTCGCCGTGCAGCGCGCGACGCCGGGTGGCCTCGACGACGCACAGCGGGCCCAGCTCGACGCCGACGTCGCGACGCTGGTCCGGGCACAGCGGTACGACGGCGGGTGGGCCTGGTGTAGGACCTGCTCGACCAATACCTGGATTACCGGCTGGGTGCTCATTGCCCTGGGTGAGGCGCGTGACGCAGGCGCGATGGTCCCGGCCGACGCGATCGAGCAAGCGTCTCGAGTGGTCGTGGACCACGTGCGCCGCCCGACGGACGCGCAGTCGCCCGCCGACCCGAACCAGCACGCGTACCTGCTGTACGCCCTCGCCGAGGCATCGAACGATGGCCGCGAGGTGAGCGCCCTGGCCCGCGAGCACGCTGTCCGGATCCGCGAGCTCGTCGACGAGCGTCGCGCCGACCTCACCAACTGGGGCCGCGCCTACGCGCTGCTCGGACTCCTCGCCACGGGCCACGACGCCGACCACGCGGCCGTGCGCGCGCTGCTCAACGACCTCACCGCCGACACGATCGCGAGCGCCAACGGCAACCACTGGGAGGACCCGCGCGTCGCGGGCTCCATGCACAACGCGAACGTGCGCATCACGGCGATCGTGCTGCGCGCCCTCACCGAGGTCGATCCCGACCACCCGCTCATCGAGGAGACCGCGCGCTGGCTCGCCCTCGCACGCTCCGCCGACCGCTGGAAGTCCAGCGTCGAGCGCGCGCAGGGCATGGCGTCGCTCGGCGCATACGCAGAGCTGACCGGCGAGACACGCGGCGTGTACGACTACTCGGTGCTCGTGAACACCTCGATGGTGCTCGACGGCGACTTCGACGTGCCCGCCGGCGACTACCTCGACGCCGCGTCGGTCGCGCTCGCCGACCTGCCGCCGGGCGAGGTCAGCCGTGTGCAGTTCGAACGCGAGAGCTCGACGCCGGGTCGGCTGTACTACGGCCTCAACCTACGCTACGTCACCCCGGCAGCGGGGATCGAGGCGCTCAACCGCGGCTTCGCCGTCTCACACCGCTACTCGCTCCTCGAAGACCCCGAGACGCCGATCACGAGCGCCTCGATCGGCGATGTGGTGCGGGTGACCGTGACCGTCGTGGCCCCCGCCGACCGGCTGTTCGTGCAGGTCGAGGACTCCCTGCCGGCAGGCCTCGAGCCCATCGACCCGCAGCTCAACATCGTCTCGCCGTGGCTGCGCGAGCAGCTCTGGGAGGAGCAGGCCGCGGCGGTGCGGGCGAACGCGCCCGGGTACTGCGCGCCGTGGTACGGCTGGTGCTTCAGCCCGTGGGACCAGGTCGACCTGCGCGACGACCGCCTCGTGCTCCAGGCGACCCGCCTGCAGCAGGGCGTGCACGAGTACGTCTACTACGCCCGCGCCACCACCCCCGGTGACTTCTTCGTCGCGCCCGCACACGCCGAGGAGACCTACCTGCCGGAGGTCTTCGGGCGCAGCGACAGCAGCCGCTTCACGGTCCTCGGCGGCGAGTAGCAACCCGTCCCGCCGCCCTCACCGGCAGGCGCCGACGGATTCCCGGCGAGGCGGAACGATCCACACCTCGGGCGCGTATCTGTTACCGGAGGCTGAGGGGAGGACTGCATGGCCGGTGGAGGCAGCGCCCCTGCTCCCCGGGTGAGCGTCGAGGCGTCCATGACCGACGACGAGGCCATCCGGCGCTGCCAGGACGGCGACCGCGACGCCTTCCGCCACCTGGTGGAGGCATACAAGCACCCGCTCTACGGCACCGCCGTCCTGATGACGGGCAATCCAGCCCTCGCCGAGGAGCACGTGCAGGAGGCGCTGCTCAACGCGTGGCGAGGCATCGGACGGTTCGAGCGGGGCCGCCCGTTCAAGCCCTGGCTCATGCGCATCCTGGTCAACGACGTGCTCTCCGGTCGGCGCAGGCGCGCACTCCGCACCGTACCGATCGAGGACTCACCCGAGCCGCGCTCGACGGGCGATGAGGCCGAGGCCATCGCGAACCGCGAGACGCTCCGCCAGGTCCTCGAACAGCTCACGCCCGAGCACCGCGAGGTCGTCGTGCTGCGCTACTTCGCCGACCTGACGGTCGCGGAGGTGGCGCGTTCGGCCGGCATCCGCGAGGGCACCGCCAAATCACGACTCCATCGCGCGCTTCGCCAGATGCGCGACCTGCTGGAACCGCCCAGCGCCATGGAGGTTGCCGGCAATGATGCGTAACGACTCACCCGACCCCGAGATGGAGCGTCGGCTCCGCGACCACTTCGCCGCAGAAGCGGAAGACCTGCAGGCCCCGGACGACCTCTGGGACCGCCTGGAGGGAGAGCTGGGGGAACAACGACCGCCGCGTTTCACACTGTTGCGCGGCGGAGCGATGACCCTGCGGGACCGGCCGTGGCTCTCGGCTGCGGCTGCTGCGGTCCTTGTCGTTGCGATCGGCATCGCGACGTGGGGCTTCCCCGGCGACGACGCTGCGATCGATGACGCCGAGACCGCAGCGACCGCGAGCCAGAGCAGCGCTGCCACGACGACCACCACCATAACCAGCACGGCCAGCACGACTTCCGTGTCCGCCGACGATTCCGGCGACGACGCGACGAGCGATTCGGGATCCTCGACCATCACCGCCGCAGCACGCTCGGTCGCGGACGACGACGACAGCGGCCCGGCGAGTGCCTCGGACGCCGCGCCGCGGGCCACCCCTACGCAGACTCCCGCCCCGCCCGCTGCGGCGACGGCCACGCCACAGGCGACGCCCGCACCATCGGTCGCCGTGCCTCCCACGCCCACTCCGGACGCGGCCTCGGGGGAAAGCGAGGAGAGCGCCCTCGTCGAGGAGCCGGTAGCCGACGCAGCCGCGGACGACGCCGACGGCATGGCCGACGCGATGGACGATGGAATGGCGGACGCAGACGACGGCTCGAGCTACGGCCGGGGCGGTGAGGAGGCCGAGGAGGCGGCGGCGGAAGACGCCGCGGAACCGCCAGCTCCCCAGCGCCGGCAGCCTGAGGCCACCACGTTCCAGGACTACGAGCGCTCGCCTTTCGTCGACACATCCATCGACGCCGTCTCGACCTTCAGCCTCGACACCGACCGCACGTCGTACTTCCTCGCGCTGAACTGGGCCCGCAACGGATACCAGGTTGCGCCGGACTCCGTGCGCGCCGAGGAATGGATCAACGCCTTCGACTACGGCTACGACCCACCGCGCGACGACCGCTCGTTCGCCATCACCAGCGACGTGGTCCGGCACCCCCTCGATGCCGACCTCCACCTCGCCCGCGTTGCGTTCCAGGCGCCGGAGCTGGACGACAGCACGCCGCTCAACGTGACGCTCGTGCTCGACGCGTCGGGCTCGATGGACCTGGGTAGCCGCGTTGCGATCGCGCGCGCAGCGGCGGAGACCATCCGCCAGAGCCTCGGCGCGGACGACCGCATCGCAGTCGTGCACTTCACGACCGACGTGCTCGACGCCTACACCGTCGAGCACAGCGCGCCGGACGACGAAGACGTCGTGCAGTCCATCAATGCGCTTGCGGCGCACGACAGCACGAACGTGCAGGCCGGGCTCGACCTCGGCGTGGAGCTGGCCGACGCAGCCCGTCGCGAGCGGCCGGACGCGTTCAACTACATCATCCTGATGTCCGACGGCGTCGCGAACGTCGACGCGACGGACCCGTTCGCCATCCTCGAGTCGGCCGCGGACACGGATGCCGGCAACCCGCTGCGGCTGATCACCATCGGCGTCGGCATCGAGAACTACAACGACGTACTGCTGGAGCAGCTCGCCCAGCACGGCAACGGCTGGTACCGCTACCTGGACGACACCACGCAGGCGCGCACGACCTTCGCGCGCGAGAACTGGCTCGCGCTCTCGACGCCGTTCGCGGACCAGACGCGCGCACAGGTGACCTGGGACCCGGCGGTCGTGAAGAGCTGGCGCATCGTCGGCTACGAGAACCGCATCACGCCGGACCACACCTTCGAGCAGAACCGCAAGGAGTTCGCCGAGATCTACTCCGGGGCCGCCACCACCGTCTTCTTCGAACTCGAACTGCACGACGGCGCGAGCGCCTCGGCAGACCTCGGCGGCGTCGAGGTGCGCTGGGTTGAGCCCGCGACGGGCGAGTCGCGCTCCCAGAGCACGCGCGTGTCCGGCCGCACCCATGTGTCGTTCGGAAGCGGCGAGGCCCAGCTCCGCCTCGGCGCCATTGTCGGCCTCGCCGCCGACCGCTACAGCAGCCTGTCGACCCAGGTCGAGGGCCAGCCGGTCGACCCGGCCGCGGTGCGGGCCGACCTCGCCGCCCTGCGCGCCGAGTTCGACGCCATCTCCGGACACGTCGGGTCGGCCGAGGCGTACAGCGACTTCGAGTTCCTGCTCGGCTGGATCGCCGCTGCAGCCGATGTGCTGGTCCCGTCGTCGGGCTACAGCCGCTAACTCCACCCCTCCCGGCGAGCGGTCCGGCAGTCGCGTGGCCGCTGCCGGGCCGGGAGCCGGGGTGAGGAGCAACCAGCCTCGCCGCGGCCAACCGCTGTGCCTAGTATGGTGGAGGTCGCGAGTATCGCCCCACGTGAAGGAACGACTGTGGCGCTGAACATCAAGAACGAAGAGACCTGCAGCCTCGCCCGCGAGCTGGCTGACCTGACAGGCGAGACCATGACGGGCGCGATCACAATTGCGCTCCGCGAGCGCCTTGAGCGTCAACGCGAGATTCAAACGCGCCTCGACACCATCCATGAGATCCAGGCACGGATCGCTGCCCACCTACGTGACGGGCCATCCGCCGTCGAACACGGCGACTTTCTCTATGACGAGCACGGCCTGCCAAAGTGATCGTCGATAGCTCGGCAGTACTCGCGATACTCCTCAATGAGCCGGATGCCGGCCGCTACGAGGAAGCGATCACGCGGGCGAGGTACTGCCGGATGTCTGCGGCCAACTTTCTGGAGGCAGCACTCGTCCTCGAGGGCCGCGCAGGCGAGGAACGAGGAGGCGACCTCGATCGCTTCCTCGAAAGCACGGGGGTCGAGCTCGAGCCCGTCACCGTTGAACAGGCTCGGCGGGCGCGAGAGGCCTGGCGGCGCTACGGGAAGGGGAACCACCCGGCGGGGCTGAACTTCGGGGACTGCTTCGCCTACGCCCTGGCCGACGCGACCCGGGAGCCGCTGCTGTTCAAGGGCGAGGACTTCGCCCTGACCGACATCGACCCCGCCTGACGCCGTATGACCGAGGCCAGCGCTCGCCACATCGTGCTGACCGGCCCCACGTCCGGCATCGGCCTCGCGGCGGCCCGAGCGCTCGCGGCCGAGGGGGCGCGCCTCACCCTTGTCCGTCGCGACCAGACGCGGCGGGGCCGGCCGGCGGCGGGGGGCGGCGGGGGGCGCCGCCGAGCTGTCGAGCCTCGAGGAGACGCGCCGGGCGGCGGCGGAGATCCGCGAGCGCCACGACCGCGTCGACGTGCTCGTCAACAACGCCGGCGGCATGTTTCGCCGCCGCGTCGAGACCACCGAGGGCATTGAGTCGACGCTCGCGCTCAACCACCTCTCGCCGTTCGTGCTCACCTCGGAGCTGCTACCGCTGCTCCGCGCCGCCGTGTCCGGCGCGTGCGTCGTGAACGTCGCATCGAGCGCGCACCGCGCCGGCGTGCGCTGGGACGACATCCAGTGCGAGCGCGACTACTCGCTGATGCGCGCGTACGGCCACAGCAAGGCACTCATGGTGATGACCACCAACGAGCTGGCGAGGCGCCTCGATGGCTCGGGGGTGACCGCGAACAGCCTGCACCCGGGCGTCATCCGCACCGGGATCGTCCAGAAGTCCGGCCATGGGTTCATCGGCAAACTCATCGTGCTTGCCGGATACGTCGTGCTCGCGACGCCGAAGCGCGGCGGCTCGCACCTCGTGCATCTCGCGCTCTCCGACGAGGCGGCGCGTGTGAGCGGCGCCTACTGGAACAAGCGACGCGTCGAGGAGCCGTCCGAGGAGGCGCGCGACCGTGGGAACCAGGAGCGCGCGTGGGCGTTGTCGGAGCGGCTGGCCGGGATGACCGCGACGGCGTGAGCCCTCGGCGCTACGGGGCGTCGTCCGCCGACGCCCGCGCCGGCATCGGGGCGATCGCCGCGATGAAGGTCGCGAGGGCGGCGATGCAGCCCGCGTAGACCACGACGCCGTGGAAGTCCCACTCGGTGTTGATCGCGCCCGCCACCACGGGCGAGATCGCGCCGACGATCGCGCCGCCGGTGAACAGCATCGCCACCGCCGAGCCCTCGCTGCCACCTGCCACCGACTCCATCGCCGCCGCCATCATGATCGAGTTGACCGAGAACAGCACGATGCCGAGCAGCGCGAGCGCGACCGTGAGGCCCACGCCGCCGTCGACCCACAGGAACGTGAAGATCAGCACCGTAATGGTGATCAGCCCGAACATGATCACCGGCCGCCGACCGATGCGGTCGGAGACTGCCCCCATCAGCGGCCCGGCGAGGATGCCCAGCAGCGTCAGCAGCCCGAGGTGGAAGCCCACGGCCACGTCGGAGTAGCCGAGGTCCTCGGTCATGTAGAGCACGAGGAACGTCGCGAAGGAGAGGTGCGCCATGCCGCGCAGCGCCGTCACCGCGACCAGCGCGAGCACGGTCACGTTGCGGAACAGCGGCCGCGCGGTGGCCAGGTACTCGCGGAGCTGCAGGCTCATCTGGCCGGCCTGCTCCGCCGACTTGAAGCGCGCGAGGATGATCACCCCGGTCACGATCGCGGGGCCGACGTGCAGCAGCGCCACCGTGCGCCAGCCGAACCCGGCCCACTCGAGCCCCACGAAGCTGATCCCGCCGAGCAGCACGCCGACGACGAACGGCGCAGACGAGTCGCCGATCGACCCGCCGGAGCGGTGCGCCGCGATGGCGAACGCCCGACGCTCGGGGTAGCGCACGGCGAGCTCCGTGAACGCGGGCGCATGCCACATCGAGGTGCCCGCCCCCGCGACTGCGACGGCGACCAGGACGAACCAGTAGTTCGAAGCCAGGCCGACGGCCGCGTAGCCGAAGGCCAGGCAGGCCATGCTCCCCGCAAGCATGAAGGCGACGCGGCTGCGGAACATGTCGGTGAACATCCCGGCTGGGATGTTCATCGCCCCCATCGCCGCCGCGCGCACACCGATGATGCCGCCGGCGGCGACATCACTCAGCAGCAGGGCCTCCTTGATGTGGGGCAGGAGCAGCAGCAGCGTCTGCTGGTAGAAGTGCTTGACCCCGTGCCCGGCCGACAGCCCGACCATGAGCCGCATGCTCTGCGGCGGGCGCGACGCAGGTCCCGACGCCTGCGGTGGCTGCTCCTCGACGGATACAGGGGCGCGTTCGGCTGTGGCCATGCGAGGTAGGGTACCGTCCGCGTCGAGCAGCCGCCCGTGCTACGAGCCTCGCCGGACCTCGCCCGGCCTCTACCGTCATCGACGGTCGACACTGACTCCTGCTAAGACTGCGGAGTCTCCCGAATCAGACCCTCGAGCACGTCCAGGAACCCCCGATCGTAGCTCTCCTCTACGTGCTGGTTATTCCATAGCCCGGAGCGGCGCACGCGCTCGCGATCGCTATGGCGCCCGAGCCATCCGGACGATGGCGAGTCGGGCCCCGGTTCGTTGTAATTGCTCAGCAGGGCGATTGTGTTGCGTTCAAGGGTGGCGCGCCGAGAATCGGGACCCGGCGGGTCATCAACATTGAGCCACAGCAACCGCATGGCTCCGATCGTACGGCTGACCAGCGCCTCAAGACCGGCCTCGCCGCGCCTGTGTCCCGCCCGGTCTGCAACCGGCAGAGGGCGATCATTCCAGAACGGAGGGAGAGGAAGATCGCCACGTTGCGCGAGTGCAGCGCCCACAAGGAGGCGATAAATCGAGCCGCGGTGATTGCCTCCCTCCGATCCGGCCGCACCGCGGTGCTGTAACAGGCGCTTCCACAGCGTAGTACCAGATCTGCTCCTTAGAGCATGCGTTCCGACACGCACGACTCGATCACTGGTGCGTGAGGCAGAACGGGTCTCACCATTCTCGAAGAAAAAGTAGACGCCGCGTGGCGGCCACTCCATCTTGCCGTCGCACTCACTCAAGACACGGGGGCCACCGAGACGAGCAGCCAGGAGACTGAGAAGGGCGTAGAACCGCTCGATGTCGGCAGTGCGCTCATTCATGGTCGATTCCAATCCTCCGGATCCCTGTGTCGGGGCGGCTGATCTCGCGTTGACCCTCGGCGGCGGGCGCTCAGCGGACGGCGAGCACGGCCATCTGGGCGAACATGTAGAACGGCGACTCGGACTCGGCCCAGGTCGCCCAGGCGTGGGAGAGACGGTCGAGGTCGGCCCGGGTGGCGTAGCCGTACTCGAGGGCCTGGTCCGCGACGGCCGAGTAGAGGATGCGCTGCGACCAGGTGCGACCCCAGATGCTCGCCTCCTCACCGTCGAGGGTGACCACGTTGGGGTGCAGCTCGATCTCCGGGAAGCCGGCGGCGCGGACCCATGCGGGCAGCACACGACCGGCGTCGGGCTCCGCGTCGTTGCGGTACGCGGTCTGGTGGTACAGCTCGCTCCAGTCCTCGAACTCCCGGAACTTGGGCGAGGGACACATGGTGGCGTAGTCGGCGTCGCGCACGGCGAGCAGGCCGCCGGGCTTGAGCACGCGCCGCATCTCGCGAATCGCTCGCACGGGGTCGGTGAGGTGCTGGAGCAGCTGGTTGGCGTAGACGACGTCGAACGCTGCGTCCGGGTAGTCGAGGGCGTAGACATCGCCGCCGACGAACGTGACGTTGTCGACGCCCTCCTCGGCGGCGTGTGCGCGTGCGTGCTCCAGGACGCCGGGGACGACATCGAGCCCGATCACCTCGCCCGGCGCTACGGCGCGCGCGAGGCCCGCGGTGACGGTGCCCGGCCCGCAGCCGGCGTCGAGCAGGCGCATGCCGGGCTCGAGGCGAGGCAGCAGGAACCACGCCTCGACCTCCGCACGACGCCTCGCGTGCGACTGCACGACGGACTCGTGGTGTCCGTGCGTGTAGCGATCGCGTGGGGTGGCGGTCATCCTCGGCTCCGTTCCGAGTGTCGCTGGGCAGCGCGTCGCGACATCGTACCCGCGGTGTTCGAGGTCGAAGAAGGCCTGAAGCCTCGGGGAGTTCAGAATGAGGAGCTGCGCGAGCGATAGGCCCATCGACCGATTCAGAGCAGTGCAGGCGGCGGGGTCAGGGAGTCCGAATGAAGACCACGCGCTACTTCGATGAACAGGTGCTGCCGAAGCGGCCCGAGATCGATCCCGCGTGGTGCATGGAGATCATCGCCGCCCCACTCCGCACAGAGGTGCAGGATGACCGACGCATCCGCTTCTGGGGTGAAGTCACGCTCCAGGGGGAGGACGGACCGCGTATCATGCGAGTCGTAACCCTCGAGGACGGCGAGACGATTCACAACGCCTTCCTCGACCGGAGCTTCCGAAGGACGGGCACGCCGTGAAGGTCAGGCACGATCCCGAGACGGACATGCTGTACATCGAGTTCGAGGAACGACCCAGCCTCGAATCATTCGAGTTGCTCGACGGCATCGTTGTCGACCTCGACGCCGACGAGCACGTCGTGGGTATCGAGATCGACCGAGCCTCACGGAGAATCGACATCGACAAGCTGCGGGCTGCCCTCGAACCGGAGCCCGCCGCCCGCCCCGCATAGCGGACACGGCCACCACCGCCCCGCCGAGCACACTGGGCACGATCGAGCAGCCGCCGGAAGGCCGTGTTCCCGGCCCCACCGAAGTGCACACGGAAGCTCAGCCGAGTGCGCCGATCTTCTCGTCCTCACCCCAGTTCGCGAGGTAGTAGAGCCGCGTCACCAGCGAGTATGCGTACTCGCGCGCTGCGTGCTCCTCGGGAGTCCCAGCCCCGCGTTCCTTGAGGCGCTCCTCGACTGTCGCGTAGATGCGCCTGGGCTCAAAGACGATGGCGGGCGTCTCGGCCTCGAGATCGAGGACGGCGATCAGCTCTTCGAGAAAGAAGTCGATACCCCGACGTTCGAACTCCGCTGCCATCAGGATCCTCCTTCGCTCTCCAGCAATCGCGTCCATTATGGAGTGGCCGCCTGCAAACTGGCACGTGTTTCGGCATGGAGGTTGCGGCGATCCGGCGCCGGATCAGGCCCAGAGAGCAGACCAGCAGCACCGCTCCTCGTGGCGCCCGCGCCTGCCAAGTGCGAGGACAGGCTCAGCCCGGTCGCACCCGCGCCGTATACTCGCAAGGTGATCGAGCAGCCGCCGGACGGCGTTGAACGCCGACCCGTCACCACCGCCGCACGCATCCTCATGAGCGGCCCCGTCGCCCTCGTCACCACGCGCGACAAGGGCGAGAGCAACGTGCTGCCCGTGGCCTGGCACATGCCGCTCTCGATCGACCCCGCGCTCGTCGGCATCGCGCTGGAGCAGTCCCGGTACAGCCTGGACATGATCCGCGGCTCCGAGCAGTTCGTGATCAACATCCCCACCCGCACCCTGCTTCACCACGTCCAGTACCTCGGCGGCTACACCGGCGAGGACATCGACAAGTTCGAGGCGACCCAGCTCGAGGTCTTCACCGCCACTCACGTCGATGCGCCCTTGCTCCAGTTCTGCGCGGCGTGGATCGAGTGCGAGTTGCAGGACACCGTCGTGCTGGGCGACCACGAGCTGTGCATCGGCCTCGTTGTCGCCGTGCACGTCGACGTCGAGGCGTTCGGCGAGCGCTGGCTGCTGCGCGCCGACGAGCGCAGCCCCCTGCAGTACCTCGGTGGGAACGAGTACGCGCAGCTCGGGCAGGTGTTGGAGGCGCGCGTGCCGCGGGACTTCGAGGCGCCCGAGCAGATCCTCGCCGAGCGCATCGCCGAGGAGCTGGAGCTGACCGAGGAGGCGCGCGAGCGGCGCGCCGAGCAGCTCGACGAGGTCCAGCGCGAAATCGACGCGGGGAACGTGGTCGACCTCGCAAGCCTGGGGGAGCAGGACCTGCCGGACCTCGACCTCTCGGCGGGCATCATCATCGGCGAGCCGCCGCCCGGCGCCGCGCCCGAGGAGTAGCCGGGCAGCCCGACTACTCGGCCGCGTCGTCCGGAGGCGGACGTCGCGCGAGGCTCATCGCCAGCAGCGCGAACGTTGCGAGGACCGCGAGCAGGGCTGCGACACCGGCGGCGGCAGCCGCCGACGGCTCCCACGTATCAGCGCTCGTGCGTGTCGCAAGCGTCGTGCCGCCCGTGCCCTCCGCCGCCGCGACGATGGGCGCCGCTGGTTTCGCCGCCGGGGTGGCGGTCGGTGTCGGCGTCGGCGTGGCGGTCGGTGTCGGGGTCGGCGCCGGCGTGGCGGTTGGTGTCGGCGCCGGCGTGGCGGTTGGAGTTGGCGAGGGGGCCGCGGTTGGAGTTGGCGATGGGGTGGATGTGGGGGTGGACGTGGGCGTGGCGGCCTGGGCCGAGGCCGCCGTGTCCGGGCCGTCCGAGTAGCCCTCGTATGCGATGCGGGCGAGCTCCCGGATCGCCGCGTAACCGCGCTCCAGCGTGTCGTCGCTCTCGGTGAGCAGCACGAGTACGAACGGCCCGGCCGGCGCGTAGACGATGCCTGCGTCGTTGGCGAAGGCGTAGAGCCGCCCGGTCTTGTGCGCGACCTCGATGTCGCGTGGCAGGAACCACGGGATGCGGTCGCGCACCTGCTGGCCGCGCAGCAGGTCGAGCATCTCTGCGTCCTCGGCGGGTCCGAGGAGCGTGCGGGCGTGGAGTCGCTCGAAGAAATGCGCGATGTCGTTCGCCGTCGTCGTGTACGAGTCGTCGAGGATCGTGTCGGCCAGGCCGAGCCGGGCGGGCGCGGCGTAGACAGCGCCCCATTGCAGGCGCGCGGCCAGCGCCTCGGCCGTCGCGTTGTCGGAGACCTGGATCATGCGGCGCGCGGCCTCGCGGGCGCTCACCACGAAGACCTCGACGCCCTCGGCACGGTCCTCGGTCGCGGGGCGATACTGCCGGACCGTGATCTGCTCGTCCCATGAGAACGTGCCCTGCCGCGCCTGCTCGTGCGCCTCGGCCAGCACGAAGAGCTTGTAGAGCGATGCCGTGCGGAACACCTCGTCGGCGCGGTTCGCGCAGCGGCTGCCGTCGGCGAGGTCGAGGACGACGAAGCCGACGCGCGCGCCCGACGCCTCGGCACGATCCTGCATGGGTGCGCAGACATCGTCGGCCGGGCCCGCGTGCGCGGTCCCCGCGCCGCCGAGGAGCGCCAGAGCGAGACCGAGGAGCGTGGCGAGGCCTGGTCGGAGGGCGGCGCGGAGCGAGGGCGTCATCCGGTTGCGCTCTCTCCGCTCCCCGACCGCGAAGGATAGCAACGGGCCACGTTAGCCCGAAGCGACGCCGAGCCGTCCTGCCACGGCCAGGGACAACAGGTCGAGGCGATCGCCGAACGGTGGCGGAACTGACGTAACGAAGCGGATTCCGGGGGGATTTGGCGAGGTTCGCCCGCGCCCCGACGCCCGGTTTCCGCCCTCGCTGCCACCGGGAAGGCTGGGGACGCGAGGCGAGGTTGACCGCCCATCCGCCGCTCTCCCATAATCGCGCCGCTGAGTAAAGACGGCTCGGCGCTCGGCGGGGGACTCGCAGACCGGGTTCCCGCGCGCGACGCGACCGCGTTGATCGACGCTCCGCGAGCCGTGTCCGCCCTGCGGACGCGGGCGGGGCCGAGGCACCGGGCCGGGGGGGAGGCGCGCGGGGGGAGCCGTGTCCGCCCTGCGGACGCGGGCGAGTCAGAGGCCCGGGACCGTGCCGCCGTCCGTACGTGCGGCGGGAGCCGGGGCCGGGCCCAGCGCATCGCAACCCGCGGGAAGGGCCTGCCGCGGGGGAGTGGGTGGGAGACCCGCTCTCGTGTTAAGGCCGCAGCAGGCGAACGACATCGGCGTGACTACGAAGCGCGCCAGCGTAAAGGAGAGGTAGATGGACCTCGGATTCACCGAGATGCAGGACTTGCTCAAGAACTCGGCGCGCGAGTTCCTGGAGGCCGAGTGCCCCGAGCAGCTGGTGCGCGACATGGAAGAGGACGATCAGGGTTACTCCCCCGAGCTGTGGTCGCAGATGGCCGAGCAGGGCTGGCAGGGCCTCCTGATCCCCGAGGAGCACGGCGGCGCCGGCTTCGACTTCCTCGACTTCTGCGTACTCATCGAAGAGTTCGGCCGCGCGCTCGTGCCCGGTCCGTTCATGTCGAGCGTCCTCGGCGGCGCGGTCCCGATCATGGAGGCCGGCTCCGACGACCAGAAGGCGCAGTACCTCCCCGGTATCGCCTCTGGTGACCTCATCTTCACGCTCGCCCAGACCGAGCCCTCCGCCCGCTTCGACGAGGAAGGCGTGCAGGCCTCGGCGACGGTCGACGGCAACAACGTCACCATCAGCGGCACCAAGCTGTTCGTCCCCGACGCCAACGTCGCCGACTACATGGTCGTCGCCGCCCGCTCCGACGCGGGTGTGACGCTGGCCATCGTCCCGACGGCGCAGGACGGCGTGTCGGTCAACCAGCTGCTGACCATCGCCCGCGACAAGCAGTGCGAGGTCGTCCTTGACGGCGCGACCGGCGAGCTGCTGGGTGCGGACGGCGGCGGCTGGGACATCCTCGGCCCGGTCATGCAGAAGTACGCGGTCGCCGAGTGCGCCTACATGGTGGGCCTGGCGCAGATGGACTTCGAGA
>MKWU01003994.1_pt1 | contig 18216 bp, 19 predicted proteins | sample 809101 | NCBI WGS metagenome assembly MKWU01 (sample SAMN05860141, study PRJNA318959) | sponge metagenome | host: Aplysina aerophoba | place: Slovenia: Piran, Adriatic Sea, Gulf of Piran | collected 2013-05-07
ACCGTCACCGACGCCCATATGGTGCTCGGCCGGCTCCGCCCCGGGCCCTATGCCGGCGGCTCGGTCACCCTCGACCTCGAGGCCGCCGAGCGCGCCATCGCCAACGAGGTCGCCGAGCCGCTCGGCCTCCCGCTCGCCGAGGCCGCCGCCGGCATCATCCGCATCGTCGAGCAGAACCTGCTGCACGCCGTCGAGCGCATCTCGATCCAGCGCGGCTACAATCCCGGGCGCTTCATGCTGGTGGCCTGCGGCGGGGCGGGGCCGATGCACGGGGCGAGCGTCGGCCGCGCGCTCGGCGCCCGCGCGGTCTATGTGCCGCGCCAGTCGGGCGCGTTCTGCGCCATCGGCATGCAGCACGCCGACGTGCGGCGCGACTTCGTCCACGTGGTGATGCGCGAGCTCGGCGACGGCGTGGGCGAGGCGCTGGCCGAGGGCTACGCGGCGCTGGAGGCGCAGGCCGCCGACGCGCTCCGCCGCGAGGGGTTCGAGCCGGGCGAGGTGCGCTTCGGCCACGAGCTCGACCTGCATTACGAAGGCCAGCAATGGGACGTGCGGGTGGCGCTCGCCCCCGACGCCGCGCCCGACGAGATCCGCGCCGCCTTCGAGGCCGAGTACGACCGGCAATACGGCCACACCAACCCGGGCGGGCGCATCAATGTCTCCAATCTCCGGGTGGTCGGCATCGGCAAGCTGCCGCCCTTGGCCGAGATCGTGTTCGAGACCGTCGAGCGCCGGGCCGAGCCGGCCTCGGTCCGCCCGGTCTACGACCAGGCGACCGGCGGCTTCCTGGAGACCGCGATCTGCGACGGCGCGGCGATGCGCCCGGGCGACTTCGTCGACGGCCCGGCGGTGATCGAGGAGGAGACCACCACCGTCGTCATCGGCTCGGGCGAGCGCGCCCGGGTGGATCGACTGGACAACTACCTGATAACCTTCCGGGAGGAGGGGTAGATGGAGCTCGACCCCGTCATCCTGGCGCTGACCCAGAACCGGCTCGACCACATCTCGCACCAGATGGGCTGGGTGATGGTCCGCACCGCGCGCAGCCCGATCTTCAGCCAGGCGCACGACTTCTCCTGCTTCATCGCCGGGCCCACCGGCGAGGTGGTGAGCCAGGCCGATGGAATCCCGATCCACACCGGGAGCGGCGGGTTCGGGGTGCGCGCGATCCTGCGCGATTTCGGCGACGTGATCGCCGAGGACGACGTGTATCTGCTGAACGACCCGTGGGCGGCGGGCGGCAACCATCTGCCGGACTGGGTGATCGCCAGGCCGATCTTCGCCGGCGGCGAGTTCGTCGGGCTCACCTGCAACCGGGCGCACCAGTCCGACATCGGCGGCGGGGCGGCGGGCGCCTACAACCCGTCCGCCACCGAGGTGTTCCACGAGGGCATCCGCCTGCCGGTGCTGCGCCTGGTCGAGGCCGGCACGATGCGCGACGATTTGTGGAAGCTGCTGATGCTGAACACGCGGACGCCGCATCTGCTGGACGGGGATCTGCGGGCGATGCTGGGCTCGACCCGGATCGGCATGGAGCGGGTCGCGGCGCTGGCCTGCGAGCTCGGGCCCGAGACCGCGCTCGCCTATTTCGCCGGCGTGCTCGACCACGCCGACCGCTGCTTCCGCGCCGAGATCGCCAAGATGCCGGACGGGGTGTACGAGGCCGAGGACCGCTCGGACAACGACTGCTTCGAGCTGCGCGACGTGACCGTGCGGGTCAGGGCGACGATCGCGGGCGATACGCTCGCCATCGATTTTTCCGGCACCGATGCGCAGATCCGCGGCTTCAAGAACTCATCGCTTGGCAACACCCATTCGGCGGTCTACACCGCGCTCGCCTCCTTCCTCGACCCCTCGCTGCCGCATAACGAGGGCGCGTTCCGCTGCGTCGACATCCATGCGCCCGAGGGCACGATCGTCAACGCCGAGGAGGGCGCGCCGACCACGATGTGCACCGTCTTCTGCGCCCACGAGATCATCCACGCCGTGTGGAAGGCGCTGGCCAAGGCCGACCCGGCGCGGGGCTGCGCCGGCTGGGCCAAGAACGTGTTCGGCATCTCGGTCGGGCGCGAGGCGAGCGGGGACCGCTACGTGTTCTACCACGGCGCCGCGGCGGCCGGCGCGGGCGCGGTCGACGGGCGCGACGGGTTCAACCAGATCGGCCATGTCTGCACCCTGGGCGGGCTCACCATGCCCAATGTCGAGGTCTACGAGCAGCTCTACCCGGTGCTGTTCCACCGCCAGGAGTTCCGCCTCGACGCCGCCGGGCCGGGGCGCTGGCGGGGCGGCAGCGGCGCCGACTACGAGGTCGAGATCCTGACCGACGCGACGCATTCCTTCCGCGGAGAGGGGCTGGAATACGAGACCGGCTATGGCGTGAACGGCGGCGGCGCCGGGGCGGCGGGCCACATGCATCTCCGCTTCGCCGACGGGAATACGCAGCGCGCCCCCAAGTTCGGGCTGGAATCGACCGGGCCGGTGCGCTTCGTGACGCAATCGCCGGGCGGCGGCGGCTGGGGCGACCCGCTGGAGCGCCCGCCGGCGAGCGTGCTGCGCGACCTGCGCGACGGGATCATCTCCGAAGAGACCATGCGCGAGGTCTATGGCGTGGTGGCCGATGAAGCCGGCCGCGCGGTGGACGCGAGCGCGACCGCGGCGCTGCGCGCGCGCCTCGGCGGAAACGGGCCTGGCGCGAATCTCCGGCCGATGACGAGCAGCAGTTGATCACGGTACGCGGGAGCGTCGACTTTCGACAAGCCGCGCGATACTGCGGTCGAGCTTGCGCAGCTGGCGGCCGATCAGCCAATCGGTCAGGCGGCGATGCAGCCGCGCGAGCCGGCGGTGGCGGCGGTTTATCCAGCCTTCGACTATAACCAGCTTCCATTCGTCCGGGCCCAAAGAGACCCCGAGCACGTTGTGGGGACCCGTGTCCCCGGTCAGCAGGCGCTGTCTCCTCAGCCAGCGCCGCAGCTCGTCGACCGCCTCGACCAGCGGCGGCGCCAGCCCCCCCTCCCTGATGACGTCGCTGAGAGTCCGGGAAATCCGGCCATCCGCGTCGCGATAAAGCCGCATGACTATGCCGGTCCCCAGATCGGTTTCGACGACGCCCTTGATCTCCGGGATGCGATCGAACAGCGAATCCGATCCACGCGTCTTCAACGCGGCGTAGTCCTCAAGCTCCAGCCTATGCTGCTCATGATTGCGCTCGTCATCGGAATCGGCCACGACCTTGATGCACAGATCGTCGTCTGCGGGATGGACGTAGCAATGGCGTTTCCCACCCTTCGCAAAGGGTTCGAGCCCGGATAACGACAGAACTTGCGGGCTGAGGAGGGGGAACTGCGGGTTCACGTCTCCCCTGTGGAACGCGACCCCGCCTCTCCCGGCCTCCGCCTTCACCAAACGCCTCAGCCAACCGCTTCCACGTGGCCGCGCCAAGTCGTCGACTCCCGTTGCCGGTCCTGGATCGCCGGGTCCACGCGCCTTCGCCCTCGTTCCCGAGCGCAATCCCGCGCAAGGGAACAGCTGCCCTCGGAACTGGTTAGCACTATCGGAGGCGGCCTCGCAAATCGATTTTTGGCCACAAGGGGGCATGGGCGGAGATGTCCGATCCGTTCTGTCGAGACTCCGAACCCCGCTGGCTTGCGGTGTCCTTCCAACCCTGTCCCCGCGATGCGGGCTCTTGCCGATGGGAGTCTTCCCGGGGAGACTGGAGGAGGGAGAACGCGCGATGGAGCGGAGACGACCGATGAGCGGCTTCGTCCGCAACGCTTGGTATGTCGCGGCCTGGCAGCACGAGATCGCGGCCGGGCAGGCGCTCGCGCGGACCGTGCTCGGCACGCCGGTGGTGCTGTTCCGCACCGCCGACGGCGCCCCGGTGGCGCTGGAGGACCGCTGCTGCCACCGCGCTCTCCCGCTCTCGATGGGCCGGGTGCTGGGGGCGCGCATCGAATGCGGCTATCACGGGCTCCAGTTCGACGCGACCGGCGCCTGCGTCCTTGTGCCCGGCCAGAGCTCGATCCCGCCGGGGGCGCGGGTCCCTTGCTTCCCGCTGGTCGAGCGCGACCGCCTGGTGTGGATCTGGATGGGCGAGCAAGGGCGCATGGACCCGGCCGAGATCCCCGATTTCCACTGGCTCGACCACCCCGACTGGCGGGCCAAGCCGTCCTATCTGCACATAGGCTGCAACCATCAGCTGCTGATCGACAATCTCCTGGACTTGTCGCATCTTCCCTTCGTGCACCCGACGACGCTGGGCGAGATGGGGGTTGCCGAGACCCCGGCGGCCACCGAGCGGACGCCGCGCGGGGTGCGCACGGTACGCTGGATCGTCGACCGCCCGCCGCCGCCGATGCTGGCGAAGCTCGGCGGGTTCACCGGCAATATCGACCGCTGGCAGATCGTCGACTTCATCGCGCCCTCGGCGGTGATCCTCGACGTGGGCGGCGCGCCGACCGGGACCGGCGCGCCCGAGGGCGACCGCAGCCGCGGCATGTCGAATCGCAATCTCAACGCCATCACGCCGGAGACCGGGACCAGCCTGCACCAGTTCTGGGCCCAGGCACACAGCGCGAAGCTCACCGCGCCCGGCATCACCGAGGGGATGCACGACCAGGTGAGGACGGCGTTTCTCGAGGACATCGCCTTCCTCGAAGCCCAGCAGCGGCGGACCGATTCCGGCCCCGATGCGGGGCGCATCGACATCAACGCCGATGCCGCCCATCTCGAAGCGCGCCGGCTGATGGACCGGCTGGGGGGCGCCCGCGCCCCGGCCCGCCCACCCGGAGCCGCGCCGGCGGATGGCCCGGCGGCGCGCCGCCGAGGCCGGGTAGCGCCCGCGCCGCTCTCAGCCGGACACGAACTCGGTCTTGCGCTGGGCCCAGCCGGTCAGGCGGCGCTCGAGGCCCGCGAAACAGGCGTAGAGCGCGATCCCCATGGACGCCAGCATGAACAGCCCGGCGAACACCAGCGGCATGTTGAAGTCCGAGCTGGCCAGAACCATCATGCTGCCGATGCCGAGATTGGCGGCCACCGTTTCGGATACCACGGTGCCGACGAAGCTCAGCGTGATGGCGATCTTCAGCGACGCGAAGAAATAGGGCAGCGACCGCGGCAGCCCGACATGCCACAGGATGTCGAGCTTGTTGGCGCCAAGCGCGCGCAGGATGTCCTCGAGCTCGGGTTCCGTGGTCGCCAGACCGGTGGCGACGTTGACGACCACGGGAAAGATGCAGATCACCAGCGAGGTGAGGATGGCGGGCACGGTGCCGATCCCGAACCACACGACGAAGACCGGGACCAGCGCGACCTTGGGGATCGAGTAGAACCCGACCAGCATCGGGTAGCAGGCGTTGTAGAGCACTTTCGAGGACCCGATGACCGCGCCGATGATCACGCCGACCAGCACCCCCCCGGCGAAGCCGGTCGTGGTCGTCATCAGGGTCTGCAGGCCGTGCCGCTGGATGCCGTGAAACTGGTCGACCAGGACGACGACGAACTGGCTCGGCCGCGGCAGGATGAAATCCGGCATGCCGGTGACCAGGCACAGCAGCTCCCAGAACAGGAAGAAGCCGAGGATGATCAGCGTCGACCAGAACCAGTTCAAATCCTTGAGTCTCTTCATATCTCGGGCGCTTCCTCGGCTTCGCCGTCGAGCTGGAAGTGCTCGATCCGGGCGCGCAGGTCGTGGACCAGCTGCACGGCGGTGTCCCTGAACAAATCCTCGAGCGCGCGCGGGCGGGGCAGCTCCACCCGGCGGTCGAATATGATGCGCCCGGGCCGGGCGCTCATCACCACCACGCGGTCGGCGAGAAAGACCGCCTCGCGCAGGTCGTGGGTGACCAGCAGCACGGTGGGGCGCCGGTCCATCCAGAGCGCCTGCAGCACGCCCCACAGCTCTTCCCGGGTGAAGGCGTCGAGCGCGCCGAACGGCTCGTCCAGCAGCAGCAGGCCGGGCTCGTGGATCAGCGCGCGGCACAGCGAGGCGCGCTGCAGCATCCCGCCCGACAGCTGCCAGGGGAATTTCCGGCTGAAACCGTGCAGCCCCACGCGGCGCAGCAGCGCTTCGGCGCGGGCGAAATTGCGGACCCGGTCGCGGCGGAAATTCTCCCTGTAGGGGCGCACGATCTTGAGCGGCAGCAGGACATTGTCGATCGTCCTGCGCCACGGCAGCATGGTCGGGTTCTGAAACGCCATGCCGACGATCTTGATCGGCCGGGTCACGACCTCCCCGGCCACCGACACCGCGCCTTCGGTCGCCGGGTTCAACCCCGAAACGAGCCTCATCAGGGTCGACTTGCCGCACCCGCTGGGTCCGACGATGGCGACGAACTCGCCGGCCTCGATGGCGAGCTCGGTGTCCTTCAGGGCGAGCGTGCCGGTCTCGGGATCGCCGTAGCGGAGCGCGACCTTGTCGAGCGTGACGGTCGCGCCCGCCGCCGCCGCCGGACCGCCCGGCGGATCGCTGGTGTCCGCCGGGCGGTCCGAAGCCGGGTCGTTCATCGGCCCATGCGGTCCTTCAGCGGCGGCAGGAACCGCGACTGGAACACCTCGTCGGGTTCGGGCGTCCGTTGCAGCTTGAACGCCGTGGCGACGATGTCGATGGACCGCTTGAGCCGGACCGGATCGGTATCGCCCATGCCGACCTTCTTCATTTCGGGCGACAGGATGAGGTGCTTCAGCGTCGCCATCATGCGTTCCTTCTCCGAGGCCCGCTTGAGCAGCGGTTCGCGCCGCATCACCGCGTCGAGCCCGACCTCCGGGTTGGCCACGACTTCCCAGAACGCCTTGTTGATGGCCCCGACCATGCCCTTCACCTTGTCGGGATGGTTGTTGAGCATCTCCTGGCTCACCATGACGGCGTTGGAATAGAGGTCCATGCCGAAATCGGCGAACCGCATGAAATCGAGATCCCGGTCGGGGTTCATGCCGACGCGCAGCGCATCGAACAGGACCGTCAGGTGGTAGCCCGACACGCCCTGCACCTTGCCGCGCTTGAGCATGGTCACGCGCAGATTGGGCTTCATGTGCTGCCAGCTGACCTTGGTGGCGTCGATGCCCGCGATGTTGGCGAAGGCGGGGAACAGCTTGAACGCACCGTCATTCGCCGGCGCGCCGAGGGTCATGCCCTCCAGCTGCCTGGGCTTCATGACCTTGGCGGATTTCGGGGTCGCGATGACGAAGGGCGTCTGGTTGTAGATCATGTAGACCGCGACCGGCTGCCTGCCCTGGTTCTTGGAGGCGAATCGCGTGATCGCGTTGATGTCGCCGAAGCCCGCGTCGTAGGCGGTGCTCGCCACCTTGGGCACCGCGGCGCCGGAGCCCGCCCCCTGGTCGAGCTGGATGTCGATGCCCGCCTGCTTGAAATACCCCTTGTCGTCGGCCAGGAAGAACCAGGCTTGGGGACCCTGGTATTTCCAGTTGAGGATGAAGCGAACCTTGAGCGGATCGGCCGCCCGGGCCTGTCCGGCCATGCCGGCGCCGAGCGCGGCGATCACGGCGAGGCCGACCGCCGCGAGGCTCGCGCGTCGCAAGAAATCCGATGCCATTGCCCGTCTCCCTTTCGTCTTGTTGTTCCCGGTCCGGCGGAGTCCCGCAACCGCGGACGGTTCCACCCCGGCCGCGGCCATTATCCGCGCGAACCGTCCCGCCCGCCAAGCGACTTCGACAATTTCGCCCGATGGTTGAACCGGGGGCGATTTCCCTCAGTTCTTTCAAATGGTTGCGCGGACCGGTCCGGTAGCCGCGGCGGCGCCGGGTCGATCGTCGTTCGGGATCGGCGGGCTCAACCGTCCTCGATGGCGCGCGCGACATCCCCGGAGCGGGCGATGAAGCCGTACATCTCGCGGATCAGGTATCTTGCCGCGCGCAGGACATAGCCGGGCGACGTCGTCGCCGCGCAATCGTCGATCAATATGCAGTCATAGCCGAGAAATCCGGCGTCCTGCATGGTCGCGAGAACGCACCGGTCGACATTGACGCCGGCGAAGAACAGGGTCCGCGCGTCGAGATTCCTGAGAACGCTGTCGAGCTCGTTGTCCCAGAAGCCGCTGAGACGGTACTTGTCGACGCGAATGTCGCCGCGCGCGGTCTTCAGCCCGTCGCAGACGCGCGCGCCCCAGGCGCCCTTCTTCAGGACCGGCGAACGCCCGTCCTCCGGCGTGTCTCCGTAGCCGACGCCGTCCCCCGCGGGATTGCCCGCGTGCAGCACCGTCGGGTTGAGGTTCATCAGGTCCGCGCGGTTGCCCCAGTTGAGCCAGACCACGGGCACGAGCGCCTTGCGCAGGGTGGGCAGGAACGCGTTGAGCGGGGCGATCGGCGCGCGAACCGGCGATATGTCGATCCCCCGCGAGGCGAACCAGCCGCCCTTCGAACAGAAGTCGTTCTGCATGTCGATGACGACCATGACGGTCCGGTTGAGGTCGACCGTCAGGGACTGGGGATCGGCCGCGAAGGAGACCGGACGGGGCGGGCTGGCCGGGCGCACCAGATCGACATGTCCGGCGCCGACATCCCAGGAATTCCGCCGCGTGGCGCCGAGCCTTCGTCTGCCGGCGTTTTGCCTGTCGGTCATCGCAAGCCCGTTCTATCGCCGCGCCGCCTCGACCACAACTCCGGGGCCGGCGGTTCCGTCCGGTCGGGTTACGTTCTAGCCTGTCCGATCGGCACGGCGACGCGATCCCCGGAGAGGACGAATGCTGTCGAGGGAAGACAACGCTCTGGTCACCCGGGTGGGGCCGGAGACGCCGCTCGGCCGGCTGATGCGGCGCTACTGGCTGCCCGCGCTGCTGGCGCGCGAGATCGCCGAGCCGGACGGGCCGCCCGGCGCCCTCCCGGCGGCCCCCGCGGGCGGCGGCCGGGGCCGCCCGCGCGGCCCGCCCCGCCGGTCCGCGTCCGGCTGCTGGGCGAGCCCCTGATCGCGTTCCGCGACAGCGCCGGAAAGATCGGGCTCCTGGAGGAGTTCTGCGCGCATCGCCGGGTCTCGCTGTTCCTCGGCCGCAACGAGGAGAGCGGGCTGCGCTGCATCTATCACGGCTGGAAATACGACGTGGACGGGCGCTGCGTCGACATGCCGACCGAGCCGCCGGAGAGCGACTTCCGGTCCCGCATCCGCCTCGCCGCCTACCCGACGCTGGAGCTCGGCGGGGTGGTCTGGGCCTATCTCGGCGAGGGCGCGCCGCCCGCCCTGCCGCGCTTCGAATGGACCGGGCTGCGCGACGACCAGCGGGTCGTGACCCGCACCTGGCAGGAATGCAACTGGCTGCAGGCGCTCGAAGGCGGGATCGACAGCATGCACGCCTCGACCCTGCACACCACCCTGACGCCGGACACCGGGCGGGCCGGGCTGAGCGGCCTCTGGACCGTGCCGGTGCCGCTCAGCGACGAGGTCGAGGTCACCGATTACGGCCACGCCTATGCCTCGATCCGCCCCATGCCCGGCGGCCGCAAGTGGGTCAAGGTCTACCACTACGTCATGCCCTGCCACACCTTCTTCCCCTTCGAGCTCGGCGGCGACGGCGAGACCCTGCAACCGATCGTCAACGGCCACATGTTCGTGCCGATGGATGACGAGAACACCATGGTCTACAACTGGATCGGCAAATACGGCGACGACGCGCTGACCGGATCCGAGCGCGAGATCCTCGAATGGAGCCGCGGGCGCGCGCCCGGCGAGGTCGACGACCGGCACCGCAAGCGGCGCAACCGCGACGTCGACTGGCTGATCGACCGGGCGGTGCAGAAGAGCGAGACCTATAGCGGCATCGACGGGATCAACAACCAGGACCACGCGGTCCAGGAGAGCATGGGCCCGATCGTCGACCGGTCGAAGGAGACCCTCGGCACCACCGACGCCGCGGTGATCGCCACCCGGCGCATCCTGCTCGCCCGCCTCACGCGGGCGGCGCCGGGCGAGGACCCGCCGGGCGTCGCGCCGACCTATTACCGGCTGCGCGCGATCGAGCGGGTGGTCGACGCCGGCGTCGACTGGCGGACCGAGCTGCGCGACCTCTACGACCGCCCGGCGGACGGCACAGGCGCGGATGGCTGAGGGGCGGCGCTGCGGGGCCTCCCGCGCGTCCCGGCCCGGCGGTCCTACCCGAACGTCACCGGCAGGGTCCGCGGGCCGCGCACGCTGCCGTCGGACCAGCGGATTTCGCCGGCGACCCGGTAGTCGGGGATGCGCCCGAGCCATTCCTCGATGGCGACCCGCAATTCCATGCGCGCCAGGTTGGAGCCGACGCAGCGGTGGATGCCGATCCCGAAGGCGGCGTGGCGATTCTCCTGGCGGTCGAGCACGACCTTGTCGGCATCCGGGAACATCGCCGGATCGCGGTTGGCCGCCGGGAAGGACAGCAGCACCATCTCCCCCTTCTTCATCGGGCAGCCGACCAGCTCGACATCCTGCCTGACCTCGCGCGCCATGGTGACCGGCGCATAGGCGCGCAGCAGCTCCTCGACCGCCGTCGGCATCAGCCCCGGCTCCTCGATCAGCCGCCGCCGGTCGTCCGGGTGCCGGCCGAGATGCAGGAGCGAGGCGCCGATGGCGCTCCAGGTCGTGTCGATCCCGGCGACCATCAGCAAATTCAGCGTGCCGAGCACGTGCTTCTCCTCCAACGGCACGCCGTTCAGGGAGCCGTCCATCATCACCCGGATCAGGTCCGGCTCCGGCCCGTCCGGGTCGGCCTCGGTCCGGCCCTCTTTCCGGAGCGCGATGTGGTGGCGGAAATAATCCCGCATCGCCTTGGTCGCGTTCCTGTTGCGCTCGTCGTCGGAAGCGCCGACTTCGAGGATCTCGTGGATCCACCGGATGAACAAATGGCTGTCCCGGATCGGCACGCCGAGCATGTAGGCGATGATCCGCACCGGGACGTGGCGGGCGTATTGCTGGGCGGCGTCGCAGCCTCCGTCGGCGACGAACCCGTCGATCAGCGCGTTGCAGATCCGGCGCGTCAGCGGTTCCAGCCTGGCGACCTCCCGCGGCGAGAAGAGGGGCAGCAGCACCTGCTTGTGCGCCTTGTGCTCCGGCGGGTCGGAGGTGAGCGGCGGCGCCGGCAGCGGCGGGTCGTCGAACTTGCGGTCGCGCAGGACGACGCGGCGCGAGGTAAAGTTCCCGGTATCGCGGGCTATCGCCTCGACGTCTTCGTAGCGGGTCGGCAGCCAGGCGCCCTCGAAGCGTTCGGTCCGGGCGATCGGGCCGTCGCGCAGCGCGTCCCAGATCGGGAAGGGATCGTCGCGCCAGCGCGCGTCCAGATGGTCCCAGTCGGTGCGCCAGTCCGTGACCGGCCGCCGGTCGGCCGGCCGATCGCCGCCCTTGCCGCCGCTCATCCGCCATCCTCCACGATCTCGACGGCGTATTCCGGGCAGTTGGCCGCGGCGAGCCGCGCTTTGCCTTCCATGCCCGGCGGCACGGCGCCGTCGCCCAGAGCCGTCGCATTGCCGAAATCGTCCGGCTCGAACAGTTCGGGCGCCAGCGCATGGCAGCGGGCGTGCCCCTCGCAGCGATCCGGATCGACCCGTACTCTCACCGCCTGCGTCCCTTGCCCTCTGTCCGCCCGACTGCCCGGTTCCCCGCATGTTCTACCGGCCGGCGGGAAAAGAAAAGGGCGCGGGCCGGGCCGACCTCCGTCCGGTTCCGCCGGGCGGCGGCATCTGGACCGGAACGCGGAACCGTGCGAGGCTGGGTCGGCGCGAGCTGGATCAGGCGCGATGAGCGACACCGACACCGATCAGCGCACGAAGACCAAGGTCGAGCCCAAGACCGAGCGGCCCAAGCTGCACAAGGTCATCCTGCTCAACGACGACTACACGCCGCGCGAGTTCGTCATCCTGGTGCTCAGGGCGGTGTTCCGCATGGGCGACGACGAGGCCTATCGGGTGATGGCCACGGCGCACACCAAGGGCTCCTGCGTGGTCGCGGTCTACACCCGCGACGTCGCCGAGACCAAGGCGACCGAGGCGACCGATCTCGGGCGCGAGCACGGCCACCCGCTGATGTTCACCACCGAGCCCGAGGAATAGGCGGGATGGACGGCGGCGGCGGATTGTCAGTATACTGAGCTTAACGGTCCCGAAGCGCGGAGATATCCGATGGCAGACATGGCAGTCGAGTTTTGCGGCGTCCCGTTCAAGAACCCGGTGGTGGTCGCCTCGCTCGAGACCACCAACAGCCCCGATCTGATGAAGCAGTGCTTCGACTACGGGGCGGCCGGCGCCATCGTCAAGACGCTGACCGACATGGAGGACATGGCGCGGCTCACCCAGAACTCGAAATACGCGATCCTCAACGACCGCGGCGAGATCATCAAGGGCAAGGTGCCGCGCGACTTCGTGTTCTACAGCCGGTCGGGCTATTCCAGCACCTATTACAAGGACTGGATCCCCTATCTCAAGGAGGTCGGCGCCTACGCCGCCGAGCGCGGCGCCCATCTGATCGGCTCGGCCGGCGCCAAGGACGTCGACGGCTGGAAGGACATCTGCCGTACCATCGAGGATTGCGCCCTCCCCATGGTCGAGCTCAATTTCGGCTGCCCGCACCCCGCCCTGATGCCCGGCGTCCACGGCGGCAGCATGATCAGCCAGGAAGAGGACATCGCCTACGAGGTCACCCGCCAGGTGGTCGAGGCGGTCGACATCCCGGTCGTGGTCAAGCTCACCCCGGACCAGTCGCGCCCGGTCGAGATCGCCCGCGCGGTGCAGAAGGCGGGGGCGGCGGCGGTCACCGCCACCAACCGCCATACCGGCTTCGCGGTCGACATCGAGGCCGCCGAGCCGCGCCTCGCCGGCACCGCCGGCATCGGCGGCACCTGGGTCAAGCCGCTGACGCTCAGATGGGTGCACAACATCTACACCCAGGTCGGCATCCCGATCGCCGGCACCAACGGGATCTTCGACCACCGCGACGCGGTCGAGTTCCTGATGACCGGCGCCGATGTCGTGGAGATCGGCTCGGTGCTGATGATCAAGGGCATGAAGTGGCTGCCCAACATCATCAACGGGGTCGAGCGCTTCATGGACGAGCACGGCTATCCGGACGTCGAATCGATGCGCGGAATCGCGTCCAGGAGGGCGGCCAAGGACTACGCCGAGCAGTTCGCCCGCGCCCGCACCCACGCGGTGGTCAACCACGAGACCTGCCAGAACCCGACCTGCACGGTCTGCATCCAGATGTGCTTCTACGAGGCGCTGTCGCAGAGCCCGGAGGGCAGGGTCGAGTTCCACGCCGAGAGCTGCATCGGCTGCGAGCTCTGCATGGATGTCTGCCCGTTCGACTCGATCGCCATGCGGCCGACCGACGGAGCCCAGTTCGAGGCGGGCTATTTCGACATCCCGGACGCGGTCTACGAGGGGCCCGGAAAGTTCGTCACCCAACGCAACAACATGCGCTCCATCGCCGCCAACAGCCCGAAGACCGCCGAAGCGGCCGAGTAGCGCGGCGGGCGGGGGGTGCAAGGTCGAGTGAGGCAATACCCCCGTTTGCGCGCGCCACGAGAGGCGGGCCTGCCGCCGAGGAACCAGGGCAATGTTCAGTCGATTCCGAATACGGAATTTCCGGGGATTTGACGATCTGAGTGTTGATCGCTTGAGCCGTATCAACCTCGTCACCGGGCGGAACAATTCCGGCAAGACAACCCTCCTCGAAGCGGTTTTCATGTTGTCCAGCGCCGGAGACCCGCAAGCAGCACTGAAAGCCAACGTAATTCGAGGGGTCGATCTGGCGGCCGCGCCTGCGGTGGCAGAAACGTTCTGGAAACCCTTGTTCACGGCTTTGGACATGAACAAGACCGTGGAGATCGCCGGGCAGCACAAGTCCCTCGGTTCATTGTCCCTGAGCATCTCGCTGGAACGTTCGGGAACCGTCGAGCTTCCGTTCGAGGACCCGAACGGTGCTCCGATGCCCCGGCATGCGGGTGCGAACGGGCTATTGTTGACCTTCAAGAAGGCGTCGGCGCCCGAGGTCGAAGGTCGTATGCGCTTGTCGCCCAATGGGATCCAGATCGAGTCAGCCGACTCGCAACCGCCATTCCAATCCATGCTTCTTTCTTCTCGGGCTGGAAGTCATCACGATGACGCCACCCGACTTGGGCAGCTCCGAACGCGAAAACAGGGGGATCTCGTGTTGGATGCGCTTGCGACTGTCGAGGCGCGGCTGAAGAGCGTCGAAGACAATACCGCGAGCGGTTCCCCAATGATCTGGGGCGATATCGGTTTGCCCGAGCTCGTCCCGTTGCCGCTCATGGGCGAAGGGATGACACGAATTGCACGTATCATCCTGGCAATCTCGGCCACCCCGGATGGCGTCGTTCTGATCGACGAGATCGAGAATGGCCTCCATCACGCCGCGTTGGGCAAGGTCTGGCAGTCGATCGAGACGGCCGCGAATCAATTCAATACCCAGGTCATCGCCTCGACGCACAGTTTCGAATGCGTGGAAGCAGCATACCGGTCCCTCGACAACAGCAGCTTCCTTGTCCACCGTCTCGAAGAAGTGGACGATCGAATCAGGTGCGTAAGCTACGAACCCGAAGAGATCGAAGCAGCGGTATCGCACAGTCTTGAAGTTCGCTGAACGTGGGGCTGCCGACCGGGCTTTCCAGGCACAGGCAGCTTCTCGTCGAGGGTAACGATCAACGAAATTTCTTCGAGGCTCTTGCCCGGCATCTGGGAGTCGCGGAGGCGCTGCAAATTTGCGACTTCGGAGGCATCGATCAGCTTCGCGGCTTTCTCGCGGCGTTCGTCAAGATGCCCGATTTCGGTTCGGTCCGGAGCGTCGGTATCGTGCGCGATGCCGAACGATCCGAAGACGCGGCGTTTCGCAGCGTTCAATCGTCGCTGGAAAACGCAAACCTGGCCGTGCCAAATGCGCCCTCGCAACCGACCGGGGAAAATCCTCAGGTAACGGTATTGATATTGCCGGGCGATGGACATTCCGGGATGCTCGAAACCGTTCTCTGCCGCACGCTCGTGGACGACGGCACAAATCGTTGCATCGACGACTTTTTCGAATGCGTGGAAGGGCTGCCCGACATGACGATAGACAACCCGGACAAGGCTCGCGCTTTCGCCTACCTGGCGACCCGGCGAAATCCGCATCATTCGGTGGGCGTGGCAGCCAAGGCCGGCGTTTGGGACCTCGATCACGCGGCCTTCGAGGGCATCCGGGACTTCCTGAGGGGCCTCTGAGCCGACGCGCTCGGGCGTCTCCCTCGGCCATATGGGTTGCAGGCTTCGGACGGCACGGATGGCCGGAACGCCCACGGACTTGTACCGGGTTCCGGCGATGACGTCGGGGACGCGCCGGCGGTGACCATCCGGGACTCCGTCATTGCCGCCCTGCGCGCAGCCGCGGACCCGGAGAGGGCGCAGCAGCAGCAGGCATATATGAAGTCGGAGATGCCCTATTTCGGCGTGGGCGTCCCGCTATGCCGGCGTATCGCCGGTGCGGTGTTCAGGACACATCCTCTGGCCGACGAGCGGGCATGGGAGACGGCGATTCTCGACCTCTGGCGCGAGGCCGCGCATTGCGAGGAACGCTACGCGGCGGTCGAGCTGTTGCTGTTCCCGCGCTATGCCAGCTGGCTGGAGCCGGCGCGCTTTCCGTTGATCGAGGAGCTGGTGGTCACCGGCGCCTGGTGGGACTACGTGGACGCGATCGCCGGCCGGGGCGTCGGCACCATGCTGGCCGCACACCCGGGCGCGACCAAGGCGGTGCTGCGCGGATGGGCGAAGGACGACAACATCTGGAAGCGGCGGACCGCCATACTCGCCCAGCTCCGCGCCAGGAAGGCGACGGACGCGAAGCTGCTGGCCGACGCGATCCGGCCCTCCATCGGCAACCCGGAGTTCTTTCTGCGCAAGGGCATCGGCTGGGCGCTGCGCGAGTACTCGAAGACCGATCCGGTGTGGGTGACGGCGTTCGTCGGATCCCATCCCGGACTCTCCGGTCTCAGCCGGCGCGAAGCCCTCAAGCACCTGGAGCGCACGAACGCGGCGGCTGTTTCGCGCGCGACGGGGCAACCCCGCGCGTAAGTCCGTCATTTCAATCGAGGCGCGCCCTTCGATACGGCCCGCCCCGCCCGCTCTATCATTGCCGGGTGAAGAGCGAAGTCATCCGGATGTGGCGCCATGGCGGGCGCCGGGGCCCTCGCCGCCCGGCGGGCGGGGCGTAGTGCCGCGCGCGTCCTGGCTCGGCGGTATCGGGACCGCGCTCGGGCATCGCGATTACCGGATCTATTCGATCGGCGCTTCCGGGTCGTTCCTCGGCACCTGGATCTACCGCACCGCGCTGGGCTGGCTCGCCTGGGAGCTGACGCGCTCGCCGGCCTGGCTCGGCATCGTGGTGTTCTGCGAGGTGGTGCCGATCATCGCGCTGGTGCCGTTCACCGGGGCCGCCACCGACCGGCTCGGCGCCTACCGGATCTTCAGGGCGGCGCAGACCTCGGGCGCCGGCGTGATGGCCGCGCTCGCGATCGTCACGGCGCTCGATGCGATGACCATCGAGCTGCTGCTGGCGCTGACCGTGCTCAACGGCGTCAACATGGCCTTCATGCAGCCCTCCTATTTCGCCCTGGTCGCCAACCTGGTGCCGCGCGAGGCGCTGTCCTCGGCCGTCGCGCTGCAATCCTCGATGGTCCAGACCGCCCGCTTCGTCGGCCCGGCGATCGCCGGCGCGCTGCTGCTGTGGCAGGGCGCGGCGGCGGCGTTCGCGGTCAACGCCGTCTCCTATCTCGGCATGGTGGCGGCGCTGCTCGCGATCGCCTATCGCGATCCGGAGCGGGCGGCGGGCGGCGGCGGCGGGCTGCTCGGCGACGTGGCCCAGGGGCTGCGCTACATCGCGGGCCACGAGACGATCCGCACGCTGCTGCTGGTGACGGTCGCCTTCTCGGTGCTGCTGCGCCCGGTGGTCGAGCTCTTGCCGGCCTTCGCCGCCGAGGTGTTCGGGCGCGGCGCGGACGGGCTGGCGACCCTGCTGTCCTCGGCCGGGGCGGGCGCCATCCTGGGCTCGCTCGTGCTCGCCCGGCGCGGCAGGACGCAGGGCCTCACCCGGCTGCTCGGCGCGTCCGGCCTGCTCTGCGGCATCGCGGTGGCCGGCTTCGCCTCGACCGGCGCGTTCTGGCTCGGCATCGTCCTGATGGCGGTCTACGGGCTGTTGTCCAACACCAACTCGATATGCAGCCAGATCCTGATCCAGAACTGCGTCGACCCGGCGATGCGGGCCCGCGTGATGAGCCTGGTCGGCCTCACCTTCCGCGCCGTCCCGGCGGCGAGCGCGGCGCTGTTCGGCGGGCTCGCCGCGCTGTTCGCCCTCGGCCCGCCGATCGCCGTCGCCGCCTGCATCGGAACCCTGGTCGGGCTGTGGACGCTCAGGCTGATCCGCAGCACGCGCCTCGACGAGCGCGCCGAGGGGCCGCCGGCGGGGTAGGGCCTGGGGCGATCCCTGGCCACCCGCCAAGGCGAAGCGCTTGACAGACTGTTAACCATAGTTCACAATGCGCACGTGATCGAGGTCATCGAAAGCGCCACTTTCGGGCGCTGGGTTCGCGGTTTGCGCGACCGGACCGCGATCGCACGGATCAACGCGCGTTAGCGAAATGTGTCGCTGGGCAATCTCGGGGACACGCGGCCGGTGGGCCGCGGCCTGTTCGAGATGCGTATCCATCACGGGCCGGGCTACCGGCTGTACTTCCTCCGCGAAAGCGCGACCGTCGTCCTGCTTTGCGGGGGCGACAAGGACAGCCGGCAGCGCGACATCGACCGCGCCCGACGGCTTGCAAAGGACTGGAGCCGGCCATGACCGAAGCATTCACCAGGTGGGGCGTCACGGAGCATCTGCGCAGCGTCGAAGATGCGCGCCTCTATCTTGAGGCCTGCGCCGAGGAGGACCCGGGCGACGGCAGTCTGATCCGCGCGGCGCTCAACGACATCGCCCGGGCCGGAAACATGAGCGGGCTGGCCCGCGAAGCCGGCATGAGCCGCGAGGGGCTCTACAAGGCCCTGTCGGAAGACGGCAATCCCAGCTTCGCCACGGTCATGCGGATCGCCCGGGCGCTCGGGATGCGGTTGCGGATTACCGTATAGCGGGCCTGCGTTTAGCCCGCATTTCTCAGTGCGCCGTGGCAAGGCGCCGACCCTCAGCGGGTGCGAATCCCGCCCGGCAACTGTCGCTCCGGCCGGTAGCAATCGGAGCGGTTGAAGGAGGTAACGACTTCGACTGAAGCA